>Ga0126377_10004067_pt1 | contig 10554 bp, 5 predicted proteins | sample PanSoiMetPlot_22_FD_92647 | JGI IMG/M metagenome (GOLD analysis project Ga0126377, IMG submission 92647) | Tropical forest soil microbial communities from Panama - MetaG Plot_22 | ecosystem: Environmental > Terrestrial > Soil > Tropical forest > Bulk soil | place: Panama | collected 2016-02-17 | reverse complement strand
GCCGTCGTCATTTGCAGCGCGTTGGACTACGCGCATCGCCACGGGATCATCCATCGCGACCTGAAACCGGAGAATGTGCTGCTCCATGAAGGGCAGCCCATGATCGCCGATTTTGGGATTGCGCTCGCGATTTCGAACGCCGCTGGGCCACGCGTGACGCAGACCGGAATCTCGCTGGGAACGCCGCGGTACATGTCACCCGAGCAGGCGATGGGCGAGCGCTCGATCGACGCGCGCACCGACATCTACTCGGCTGGCGCGATCACGTACGAGATGCTCACCGGGAACGCGCCTCACGTTGCGGCGACTGGTCAAGCGATCATTGCCAAGCTGCTGACCGAGGAGGTCGCGCCGGTGAGCGCCGCGCGTCGCTCGGTGCCGGCGCATGTGGAAGCCGCGGTGCACCGCGCGCTGCAGAAGCTCCCGGCCGACCGGTTCACCACGGCACGCGAGTTCGCCGACGCACTCGGCAGCCGAGTCGACGTTGCGCCGTCGGATCAGCGTGCCCGCTCTCGTTCGCTCCGACCGTGGATCGCCACCGGGGTCGGGCTCGTCGGGGTTTCCATTGCGGCCATCGCCTGGGCGTCGTTGCACCAACCACCGGCGACGACATCGCCAACCATGCAAGTCCGGCTAGGACTCCCGGACAGCATGGCGCTCGATCCGTCGACGTTGGGTCGCTCGTTCGACTTCTCGAATGATGGGACGCAGGTCGCCTACGTCGGCGCGCCTGGCGTGTTCGTTCGACGCCTGTCCGAGGTCACGCCGCGACCGCTCACCTCCGACGCGGCGACCGACCCGAGGTTCTCGCACGATGGCAAGTGGGTCGCGTACCTGTCCAAGGGCTCGCTGCGCAAGGTGCGGGTAACCGGCGGGCCTCCGGAGCCAATCGCCGATTCCGTACGGCGATTCGGCTGGAGCAAGAAGGGGGTCTTCGTTTTTACGCGTGGCGACACCGCCCTGGCCGATCTCTGGCGCGTGAATGAGAACGGCGGACGCCCGGAAAGGTTCGTCCATCAGAAGCGTCCGAACGACTTTGGATACGGCTCACCCAACTTCTTCGGCGACGGAGATCGGTTCCTCGTGCCGGTGGTGACGCGGAACAGCCGCAGCCCTCTTCCCGAGATTGCCGTCGGTCGTTTGAGCGATGGTGAGATCCGCTATCTGAACGAGCGCGGAAACCATCCCTTTTATCTCCAGGGCGTGTTGTTCTACGTCTACGTCGACCACAGCATCATGGCTGCGCCGTTCGATGCGGACGCGATGACGCTGGGAACGCCGGTCAAGGTGTTCGATGGCGTAATGAGCAAACTTTCATCGGCCGAGCTGGCGGTCTCGGCGAACGGCACGATGGTATATCTGCCGAACTTGCCGCAGCAACAGCTCATCGAGATCGACCGCAACGGACACATTTCTCCACTTCCGCACGCGCCGGGGTTGTACGCCAGTCCGAGATACTCCCCGGACGGACGTCGCCTGTCGCTTTCGGTCTTGCAACCCCCGTCGCCCGAGGCGGAGGGCGCTTCGCGTGACGTGTGGATCTACGAAATCGAATCACCCACGGTGAAACAGATCTCGCAGAGTCACGGCGCGGATGCGCCGGAATGGACACGCGATGGGAAGCGTATCGGCTGGTCGGAAGGAAAGTCGGGTCTCGGAATGGCAGCCAGTGAGATGCTCTCGAAGAATACGCGTTGGCGGTCTGCCGACGGCCCCGATACCGCCACGACATTGGTCGCGGGCGCATTGGCCAACGCCTTCTCCCCAACCGCCGATGTTGTCGTGTGCGTCCTCACCGAGGACGATGGGAGTCGGACGCTCACCGTCGTGCCGTTCGATTCGACGCGGGCTCGCATCCGCATTCGACGTGTCGACTCCCCACCGGAGCCCCGTGTATCGCCGGACGGCCACTGGGTTGCCTACGTCGCACGGGCGGAGTCGGGAAGTGTCGAGGTCTACGTTTCCGCAATGTCCGCCTCCGGAGTTCATACGCGCATCTCGACGGGCGGCGGCTCCGAGCCGGTGTGGAATCCGAGGGGCGGAGAGTTGTTCTATCGGGCCGGTCCTCGGTTGATCTCGGTGAAGCTCAACCTCGGTTCTAAGCCGCGCGTCGGTCGTCCAGATACCCTTCCCTTTGTGCTCCCGGCCCTTCCGAATCCCTTCTCGGCGAACTACGACGTGTCCCGCGACGGCAAGCGGTTTTTGACGCTCAAATCGGCAGCGGCGTACGATCAACCGCTCATGATCACCGGCTGGTTCGACGACGTGCGAAAGTTGCTTCGGGCGCGCTGAGCTGGCGCCGGCAACTGCGCTTGCTGTTGCGTCCGAACGAGGGAGACCTGCATAATCCTCGCGTTCACGAGATGTGCGCGCGCGGTCAGCAGGGGTGAGAATGCTTGTTGTTCGACAGGGGCAGCTGGCGGTCTTCGAGGAACCGCTTCTTCAGCAGTTCGAGACCGCGATGTTGGCGCGCACCCAGCGCTACTTCCCCATGGATGCCGCCCTCCTCGGCGAAGCGCACCTGCGCGCGGCGATTCGGCAGGCTGCTCGCAAGGCATTTGCTCTCGGGTTCACGGAGCAGAGTCAAGTCTGCCGTTATTTCGACCTCTCGCTTTGCCTCGGCACCGCGTTTCCCAGTGACCCTTTGCTCCCGTGGGGCGAGGCCTGCCTCACGGGAACGCGGGGCGAATCGGGCGCGTTCGAGCAGCTGTTCGACGCCGCAGTCTCGTACATCGAGGCAGTGTCCGGTGAGGACGGCGAATACGCCACGCGCGCGATCGTGCGGGCACGCGCGCTGTCGTTTGCCGAAGCGGCGAATCCGAACGCTGACCACGGGCCGTCAACGCTCCGCATTCTGCGCAAGCTTTGGCCGCAAAAGTTTCGACGCTCGAGCGGCGACGATCAGGCGCGCTTTCTCGCACTAGCCGGACAACTCTCTCGCCGCGACGATCTCGACGCGCCGGGTCCGCGTCAGCTCTATACCATTCTCATGTTTCTCCTCGGGAGTCATTTCGCGCGGGACGCCACGATCCCATGGGCACGAGAGGCGCTCATCGCCACGACAGGTGCGTCGCCCGAGAAGCGGGCGCGCACGCTCTATGACGCGGGAATGGGTTTCATTGACGCGTTTAGGGCGCTCCTTCCAAGCAAGGCGCCGAACTGACGATGGGAAAGACATCCGGCTCGAATCAGATCACGGCGGCGGCAGCCGACCCATTCGCCGGCGACGCGAAGCCGCTCGCCGCCGTGGCGACGTGCAAGAAGGGGAAGACGCGACTTACCGTTCACCTCGTTCGCTTCGATAACGGCGTAGCCGTGCCGAACGAGACGGTGTCTGCGTCGAAGGGGTGGTGGCCGACGAAGAAGACGACCGCAGGGACGGGCGCCGCCGACTTCGGCGAGGTCGATGCCGGGTCGTATTCGTTCGACGTCACGTTGTCGACCGCGAACAAGAGCAAATTCAAGCCCTACACGGCGCACACCGCGAGCGTCCCGGAGCAGGTCGATTTCCACGCGACGCTGAAGATCGCGCCGGTGTATCGCGTGCGCATTGTGCTCTTCGACAAGGCCGCCAAGGCCACGAGCGGCGCCCAGTGGACGATGACGTCGCCGGTGGCGGCGTCAGGCACGACGGGGGCGAACGGCTTGATCGAGGTCGAAATCCCTTGGAGGGATACCGCGGGCAAGCTGACCGTGAAGCTGCCCGATACGGGCGCGAAGGAGCCTGCCCCGGCGGCCGCGCCGGCCCCGAATCCCAACAATCCGGCGTATCCGCTTGCCATTGACGGCAACCACTTTTTGCCGAAGGAAGAAAAGGCGAAGGCGCTGACGGACGTGACCCTGACGTACGACTTGGAGCACATCACCGACGCGGACAACGAAGATGGCTGGAAGTCGCGCCTCACGAACCTCGGCTTTCCCTGCACGAACGACGCACCACGCGTGACGCGTAGCGTGAAAGCGTTCCAGCGGCTCCACAAAAACGACTTCGCGGGGTCCGGCAACTTGAGCGACGTCTCCGCCGACGTGAAGAAACTGCACGACACGACTTGATCATGGATCTGAATGCCACCCTGCTCGTCACGCGCGCGCCGGAAGCCGAGACGCACGGCAACCACCTCCGCGCACCCTCGATCGGCATCAACGATCTGCGGCTGACCGCGGCTGGGAAGAGCAGCCGGCTGCATCTTCCGGAAGGCGCGCCAAAGCCGCCTGGGACCCGCACCGGCAGCGACGATTTCAACTTCCTGCCGGAACACGATGTGTGCGACTTGGTCTACGACATCGACAACCCATTCGATGTCATCGACCGTGCGACGCTGACAGTCTTCAAACGCTTCGACCAGAACCCACTCTGGACGCTCGACCTGATGAAGCTCGGTCCGACCTGGACACGGCACGGGAAGCACACCGTGAAGTGGGACGGCCGCATCGTCAAAGGCGACGCCGAGATCGCCGGAACGATCAACGGAAACGATACCACACACGACCTCACCGGAGAGACGCCGCAAAAGAACCCGGCCGACGACGCACCATTTCCCGACGGCTGGCTCACGCTCGAGCATCCGCCCTACAAGTTGCGGCTGACGTTGGAGAGTGATCTCCTGGCGGATCTTCCTGCGGTTGCTTGGACGTACTGTCACGTGATGCTCGAGAAGATCGAGCTCAAGCTCGGGCCCGAAGAGGCAATCCCGAACGACGGCACGGCGCCGACGTTGGCGATGGACAAGGCCGTGCGGCAAGAAATCGAGGACAAGGGCGGACTGCCCGCTTCGGGCTCGACGCGCGAGATCTATCTCCTCAGCAACCTGTTCAAGAACAGCAGCGCCGACTTCGACCCGACGTCGACCAAGGACTTCACCACGTACCAGACCCTGTGGGGACTCGGCCCGCGGATTCCGATCATCGCGAAGTTGACGATGCGAGCCGCCGACGGTTCCGCGGTCGATGTCGAGACGACCACCAAGGGTGCAGTGGCGATCGGGCGCGCGAAGTTCCTGTGGGACGTCAGCGATCCCGCAGAAGTGGTGAAGGCGGTGGATGCGGAAGCGGTGTCGTTTCTCGCGGATTCGCGGCAGTACTACAAGAACGCGACGGACGCGACGCGTGCCCCGAAGGACCACACGTACTGGGAGGGCGACAATTGCCACGTCGACCGCGGGGGTGCGCGCGGTCCGGACGCGCCGAAAGTCTTTCCGGATCAAGCCGGCTATGCGCCCAAGGCGACGCTCGATGCCGCGTCGTTTCCGTTTGCCGTCACCACGAACGTGAAAACCCCCACCAAGCGGAAATGGGCCGCATTCAGCCATGGTTGGACGTCCGGAAAGCTCAAGGGCCACACCGGTGTGTTGTTTCGTCCGGCGCGCACGGCGGGGGACAACTACATCATCTCGGTGCAGCTCGCGTGCGATTGGAAGGCTGACGGCACGTTCACCATCGATGTGACAGACAAGGATCTCAAAGTTCCGGCGAAGATCACGGCGAAGACGGGAACGCTCGAAGTGCGCAGGCGCCTCCATGTGGCGCGGTACATTCGGAAGACGGCGAGCGTACCGGACTTCATGGCGTCGAATTTCGCCCAGGTCGCGGCGTACTACGAGCAGGCGTTCATCGAGATCCTCGATAAAGCGGCGGCGGCAGACAAGTACGAGATCAGTGCACACAAGAGCAATCCCGCCGATGCCGCGGCGATGGACTACAACGCGCTCGCCGCCGCGGCACTTAGCGCAGCCGGCTTCGACTTGTACACCAACGCGGTGATTGCCAGCGCGACCGAAAATCACGCCACGGCGCCGGCGACGTTTCGTGTTGTGCCGTATGCGGACTTCGTGCGGAATGTGCACGAGAAGCACCTCCACCATCCGGCGACCGACTTCCCGGATCAGGCGACGGCCGCCGGAGTCACGGTCAAGCAGCTTGCGGAAGGCCTGGGCACCGCCGCGGCGCTCACGGCGCCCGTTGGCGCCAACGCGCTCGTGATCGCCCGCATCGGCCGCATCAATGCGACGCAAACGTATCTGAAGACGCAGGGTTACCAGAACCTGCGCAGCTTCTCCATCACGTTGGAGGGGAAGGTCAAGCCCTCGGCCAAGGGGGTCGCGATCCATATGGGTGCGATCGCCGGGTGTGGCACCTCAGGCGCGGCGGCGCCGCCTGGCTTTACCATCGTCCACTTCGAGTACCTACACAGCGGAACAAAGGAGTTCGTCGATGCCGGCAATCCCGATCACGACGGGCTCCGTGGCGCTGCCATCGACGTTGCCGATCGCGCGCCCGATAAGGTCGTGTTCGCGTTCTGGCGGCCGCTGGTGAGCACGTTCGCGCACGAGTGCGGCCACCATCTCTTTTTGCCGCATCCCATGCCGCCGCACTACTTGCCCATTGCGAACAATGTGCACGACATGAGCGATACGAAATGTCTCATGTCGTATGATCCGAACCGACACGGCTTCTGTGGCTTCTGCCAACTGCGATTGCGCGGTTGGGATCCGACGAAGCTCGATCGCGACAAGACGAAGAACAAGAAACCATGACGGGAACGCAAAGCGCGAAACCGAATATCGCGATCGGCCTATCGCCGACTGCGCCGGTGCGCCAGCCGGGTGAAGGCTTCGAGCTACACGTTCGCCTCACCAACTCGGGGCCGGCCGCCGAGGTGAGCAATCCGGCCGCGCTGCGCGCCGAACCCCGGTGGCGAATTGCGCGCATGCCTGGTGCGGACGGAGTGGTGGTCGGCAACCAACAAGGATGGGGTCCGCCGGAGGGCCAGCCCGAACGTCTCGTCCTCGCGCCAGGGACGACGTGGGACGCGAATGTCTTCATCTCCGACTCGAACGCCCAACTCGCGCCGGGCGAATGGGCCGTGTCCCTTCTCCTGCGAGTGAACGACGTGGTCGAAGAAAGTGCGCCGTCAACGATTCGCGTGGCCAATTGGTCGATCCTCGCCGCCGACGCGGGATTTGGCGTTCCACCGTCGGACGAACAGCAGGGCGACATTCTGTTGATTCAAGGCACCGACGACGGCGCACGATTGCTCTACCGGATGCCATGGCAGGAGGATGATTCCGATCGCACCGGACACGGCGGCGCTGAGCCCATCCTTCTTCCGATCTCGAGCCAGTCCGCCACGAATCCGCTCGTGCCGGTGCGCGACGGTCCATTCTGGGCCGACTCTGCGCGCTGGTTGTTGTGGCGCGAAGGCCCTGTCGTGCACGCGATGGGTACTGCCGGCGAACGCCATGCGATCACACTTCCCGACGCGCCATCCGTCCTTCTCCGCCCGGCCCTTCAGCGCTCGGGAGGCGACATCACGGTGCTCGCGCTCGGAGCCGATCGCCGGCGGCTATATCGCGTGCGCATCCCGCGTTCGACCGAGGGCGAGCCCGTTGCGACGACGCTGGAGCTCCCCACGGAGGTGACCGCGGGCAGCGCAGCCTTTGGACCAACCGGCGGCGGCGGCGGCGGCGGCGGCGGCGGCGGCGTGATCGCGGGGCTGTCAGCTCGTCACGAGAGCGCCGTCATACTTATGGTACTTGACTCGGACAACTCGGCCTCGATACGAACCGTCGTCGTTGGAAATGCGACGCTCGTTCCGAATGCGCCGCCAGCGATCCACACCGGCGCGAACGGCACGACGATCAGCGCATTGGTGATTTCGGAGGACAAGATCGGAGTGGCCGAGGCACACTTCGCGAACGACACCGGCGCGGAGCCAGTCGTTCACGTACGCGAGCTGGGCCCGGCCGCGGATTCACCGACGGATGGGGCAATGCTCTATCGTCCGTCGTCCGGCGACCAACTAGAGATTGCTCAAATCATCGTCCGGCGCTCGAGCGGTGAATTCTGGCGTCTCGGTAAAAGCGGGACGCTGGAACCCGCTGTCTATGAGGCGACGCCCGTCGTGCCGTTCGTGTTGGCGCCCAGAAGCCATGGAGCGTTTCTGCTTTGTGTCGATCCCATAACTGGCCCGTTCATGGCGGAAACGTGAGTGTCTGGTGAGGCGGCGTCGCTTTCTCGCGGCGTCCGCCACCGGTCTGGCGTCGCTCTCGAGTTGGGTCCAGGCGTGCGTCCGCCGCGCTGCGGCCGCGGGTGAGCGCGCCGCGGCTTGGACAATCGTCGACGCGGATGCGGGGTTTGGAGTTGAATCAACCTCCGATCGACGCGGCGACGTCCTGATCGTGCGCGACGACGCCGGTCGCAAAGTCATCTATCGAATGCCTTGGCAGGAGGACGAGTCGGACAGCGGACCCGCCGCGCCGCCGATTCGCCTCGCTGTCGTTGGGCACGACGCGACCGATCCGCTCGTTCCGGTTCGCGATGGCCCCTTCTGGTCGGATCCCGCGCGGTGGCTGCTCTGGCGAGAGGGCGCAACCATCCACGCGTTCGGCACCGCCGGTGAGCGTCAGGAGTTGACGCTGCCTGCAGTGCCGACCACGCTGCTGCGTCCAGCACTGCAGCGAGCGGGCGGTGACGTGATCGTGTTCGCGCTGTCTGGCGATCGGCGCCGGATCGATCAACTCCGCTTCCCGCGCGCGAACGGTGCCCGTACGGAAATTATGAGAAGTATCTCATTGCCGGCAGTCGCGAGCGTTGGCGTCGCGGCCTTTGCCGGAAGTGGACTGCGCATTGCGACCTGTGAGTCACAGAATCAAACCACGACGCTCATGCTGGTCGACCCAGCCGCCGAGGCGACTGTTCGTTCGGCGGTCGTCTCTGGCGCGACACGCATTCCGAACGCATCACCCTCGATCCAGATCTTGGCCGGCGGCGACGTCGTTGTTGGGGCGCTCGTGACGACCGTCACAGGGATCGCGCTGGCCGAGGCTCGGTTTGCCGCAAGTTCTGGTGCCGTGCCGAGCGTCTCAATGCGCGAGCTCGGACGATTCAACGAAGCGCCTAGCGCCGCAGTGGTCCTGTATCGCCAGGAGTCGCGCGCGATGAACGTCGTTGCGCAGGCAGTGGTTCGCCTCGTCGATGGAACGTTCATGCACTTGAACGAGGCCGGGATGTTGGAGCGCACGACTTACGAGTTCCCGCCTGTTGTGCCGCTCGTCCTCGCGCCGACGCGTCGAGGAGCGCTTCTCCTTTGTTGCGATCCGGTGAACGGTCCGCGCATGGTCGGCGCGTAGTGCAGAAACTGCAGCGTTGATTGATGACCCGACCGGCGATCGTCAATCAACGCTGCCTCTCTCGCGCAGATCAGATCAGGCCACCCATGAGCGGGTCACTGAAGCTGTTCTGTCCATTCTCGAGATGCCCGGCAAAGCGGTTCTCGAACCCCGGGTCGTTGTCGACGGTGATGACGAAGTCGTACCATCCGAACGTTGCTGCCAGCGCCGATTGCAAGATCAGTGTGCCGCCGTTGGCGACCGGTTGCGACGTGCGGTTACCCGTATAGACGTCGTTGATTGTGACCGAAACGACAAATCCTGAGCGATTCGTAATCGCCAACTGAACCGCGTTGGCGCTCGAATCGTAGGTCGCGCGCGTGTCGAGCGAAGCACCACCGATGCCGATGCTGCCTTTGAACGCGCGCAGAAATCCGTTCGGTCCGTACACCGACAGGTCATACTCTGTCGCTCCAATCGAAACAACGCTCCAGAAATCGGACAGCGACTTCCCACCTTCGACCGTGTACGTGCGAGGCGCCACGGGGCTATTACCGGCGCGCACCTGGAACACCGCGCCAGCTGATCCAGGATTGTCGAAATCGATGACGAACGACCCGTCGGCGGTATTGACGTGCCCATGCGCATGCAACGTGTACGGCAGCGGGCGCGCCGGGCGGACTCCGGTCTCTTGACTCGGCATCGTTTGCCGCGTCGGCGGTTTCGGCGGCTGATTCGCGTGACGCTTGAAGTCGGTCGGCCGGGACTTGTCCGTGTCAGGCAAGACGACCTCCCCTGCGTCGAAATTCGCGAAGTCGAAGACGCTGGTGAGATCCCCAGCAACGGCTCTTCGCCAAGGCGTGATGTTGGCTTCGATCAGACTCGGATTGCTCGCAAAGCGTGTCTCGATGAAGCGAATCAACGACGTATGGTCGAAGACCTGAGAATTCACCCAGCCTCCCTTGGTCCAGGGCGAGATCACGATCATCGGCACGCGGATTCCGAGGCCGTAGGGCGCGCTCGGGTGGTCCGAATCGCCAGGGAAGATCTCGTTCACGGTCGTCACGGTCGAAAGCCCCTGCGCTCGTCGCTGCGGCGGGGTTGGAGGGACCTTGTGATCGAAGAAGCCTCCTTCCTCGTCGTAGGTCAGAAACAGTACCGTCTTGCTCCAGACGTCGGGGTTTGCTGCAAGAACGTCTAGGAACTGCGAGACATACCACTCGCCGAATTCCGGGACCCAGTTCGGATGCTCGCTATACGCCTCAGGCGCGACAATCCACGAGACTTGCGGCAGTTGACCGGTCATCACGTCGGACTTGAAGATCTCGACGAGCGCTTCTGGGTGTGTTCGGCCGCTGGCGAAAAGATTGGTGCCCGTCTTCGCCTTATCTGCGAGCGGATTTCCAGGCTGGGCATTCTGATACTGATGGAAGTACAGCAGCGAGTT
>Ga0126377_10004066_pt1 | contig 10554 bp, 7 predicted proteins | sample PanSoiMetPlot_22_FD_92647 | JGI IMG/M metagenome (GOLD analysis project Ga0126377, IMG submission 92647) | Tropical forest soil microbial communities from Panama - MetaG Plot_22 | ecosystem: Environmental > Terrestrial > Soil > Tropical forest > Bulk soil | place: Panama | collected 2016-02-17 | reverse complement strand
CCAAGTGAGCCCACCATTGCGCGAGGCGAGCACGCCGAGATCGGTGCCGGCGAGCAGGTGGGTTTGGTTTTTTGGATTGATGGCCACGACCAGGGGCGCATTGAGAAACAGGCCGATATCGGCGCTGAGCCAACTGCCGCCAAGATTGCGCGAACGAAAGACACCACCGTAGGCGCTGGGATCGTGCGCCTGGGCGCCGACGCTCGCCAGTATCAGCACCAAGAGTTGGAGCAGACTGCGATGCGCAAGGCCGTTCAACGCACGGGCCCGCATCCCACAAGGGGCGCGGCGGGGAGCAAGATCCGCGCCGCGCCATTTCATCGGGCGCCCTCGCCTCAGGGCTTGCGTGACTTTTCGCCGGGGGCCAAGGCGATTTCCGCCATGCGCCCACCGTTCAAGGCCACCCAGGAGTTTTTCGTGATTGGGTATTTGTCCGTGTAAGTCAATGGTTCGTGGGCGGCGATGCAGTTCTCGTAGCCGCCGGTGATCTTGTAGCAGCGCTCGTAGGCCAGAAATTGTTGAACCGAGTCGGTCTGCTGCACGTTGGCTACCATCCAGTCGCGGATCGCCTCGTAGGAGGAGAAGGCGTCAGAGCCGAACACCAGCTTGCCGATGCTGGTCGTTACTTCGAGAAGCTGCGAGCCCGCGGTGTGGGCCCGGTAAGCCGGATGGATCACCACACCGGGGGCGATCTGCAACTCGCCATCAACGACCACGGCCTTGCCCTTGAGCACTTTGCCGTAGACCTCCTCCATCGTCAGCGGCATGTAACCACATGCCGGCGTCCGGTTGCAGCCGCCCGGATCGGAGTTGATCGCCCTGATGTGCTTTTCCGGATAGTTCAGGGCCCACTCGATTCCGGCCAGCTCCTGTTTTTGCACGTAGAGCACGGCGTTGGGAAGGTCGGACAGCTGGCCGGCGTGATCCCAGTGCGCATGGCCGATGACCACCTTGGAAACGTCGGCGGCATTGAAGCCCAGAACCTTGAGCTGCTCGCCGATCGGAGCCCAATGCTCTGAGCCGGTCATCTTCAGGTATTCCTGCTGCTTCCAGCCGGTATCGTACAGGATCAGATCGCTGCCGCACTTGATCACGCCGATGTTAACCGGCAGGTCGACCGTGGGAATGTTGTTGTTCGGATTGGTGCTGCCGGGCACGAAGGCACGGTCCGGCATAAAAGCGCCGAACGGCACTTTCATGAAGCGGCTGCTCTCGATCAACCAAACCGAACAGACCGGTGCTTGTGCCTGGGCAACGGCCCCGCCAAGGACTGCGAACGCCGCGGATGCCGCCAGGAACGCGGCAAACAGCTGCAGTTTCCGTCCAAGCCTTGTCATTTGCTTCCTCCCTTGCTCAAGGATGTCAGATGGGACGTAAGGTCTGCCAAGTTCGTTCTCCGGCAGGCGGTTGATGGATCAGTGCGGCTTGTACTGCCCCGGCCACAGGACCTCGCCCGCCCGCAGTATCGCTTGCGAGGCGGTGATGCTCATGTCATGGGCGTCGATCAAATGCTGACGTTCACCGTCCTTGGCGTACGCGAGCATGTCATCGCTGGCTTTACGGTAGAGGACCATGGCTTCGACGTACTGATTGTGCACCTGCGACAGGGTTGGCGGTGCGCTCAAGGCGCGGACCCGCTTTTCTGCGCCTAAGAAGAACGTCGCGACCGGCGAGATCTTCCGCTCGAGTTGATTTTTATCGTGGCTGCCCGTTTCATGGATGATGCCCGCGAAGCTCATGGCCACCGCCGATGGCGTCACCTCGCGATGGATTTCCCATAGGGCTGCCGCGTAACTCTCCTCTTCGGCGGTGAGCGCCCGCGGCTCAGGTTTTTGCGCGGCAATCGTCGGCGCCGGCGGCAGGCCCGCGCCCGAGCGCAGCTCATGTCGCCAGCCAAGCACGACTAGTCCGACGAGGACCACAACGGTGCTCGTCAACAGAATTGGCCGAGGGCCTGGGACGCCGATCGTAGGGATGGGTCTCTCCCGGGCGAACGCGTTGTCGGGCTGTCACGCAACGTTACGCCCGCGATCGCGCGCAGGTCAACATGTGGATTCTACCGGAGCGAAAATCGCCGCCGCACTGTCGCCGCGTGGCCTGGCCAAGGCGGGCCCGCGCGGGGGCACTGCGCGATCGGCGTCAGTGCGGCTGCCAGATCGGATTGTCGCTAAACAGACCGCCGTCGGCGAAGCCGATGTCGTAGATGAGAAACAATCCGAAAGCGAAACTAATGAGGCCCGATGCCACGCCAAGCTGCCAGTTGAAGCGTGGGAGGTTCACCGCCGTGAGCGCAAAGGGCGCCACCACCAAGAGCGTGATCAACATCATGCCGACGATCGTGCCGACGCCAAACAGAAAAAGGTAGGCCACGGCGAGAATTGGCTCGCGGATGATTGTCACGACCAGCAAGGCGATGGCAGCCGATCCGGCTAGGCCGTGCACCAGGCCGACGGCAAATGGGCGCAGCCATTGGTAGACCGGCAAGCCGCCGAGCCAGCTGCGGTCGAGCGCGGCCAAGGGCGTTTGCTCGTCGGCGTGGCCGTGGAACTGAGGGGCATGACCAGGTCGATGGCAATGCACGTAGTCCCCGTGGGCGTGGACGTGGTTGTGCGCTTGTCCGCCCCGGCCGCCGAGGCCACGCCCCAGTCCGGTGAGGGTAAGGATGCCGAGCAGCACCAGCATGAGCCCGACGGCAAATTCCATAGAAAGCCCGAGCCAGGGAGGGATGACGACGCCGAATAGAATGATCGCACCACCCACGACCATCACCGTAATGCTGTGCCCGACGCCCCAGGCCGCGCCGATCAGCATGGAGTCGCGCATGCTGCGCTGCCGACTGACGATGGTTGCGATCGCGACAATGTGATCGGCATCCGTCGCATGCCGCATCCCCAGGAAGAGGCCAAGCAACAGCAAGGAGATGAAATTCGTGGCCCCGTCGATCATGCCAGCATTGTAGGGGGCTTCAGCGCGAATGCCAAAGCCCGAAAGTCGCCAGCCGCGGCGCACGCCACACCCTATACGAGCCGGCGTCACGGCGAGGCAGCGGGCAGCCGCGCTCGCCTTGCGCTGGCGGCGTGCTGCCGATCTCTCCGGCAAAAAAAGCCCGTATTGGCTCACTGCCGGCAACTCTTATAGGCTGAACCCCTTAGGCACCCTGCGCCGAGAGGGCGGCAGGCAATGGCAATGACGCAGAGGAGCCCGCGCGGTGCTGTTCTTGCGTCGCTGCCAGCAACGACATTGGATGACGCGTCTTGATAGCGGCGGCCGTCGGCCTGCGCGGTGTACTTGGTGGCCTCGGGTGACAGGGGACTTTCTCGGATATCGCAAGCGGAACGGCATAGGAGAACAACATGAAGGGTAGCGGCGGCCGGTCCCTTGGCCAGGCGACCATCGCCTTCGCGCTCAGTCTTGGCGCCGCACCTGCCGTTGAGGCGCAGCAGGCCGGCAGCGGCCAGGTTGTGATCGATGCCGACGACATTGGCGGCGTCGTGCAGGGACCGAACGGTCCGGAAGCGGGCGTTTGGGTCATCGCCGAGACCGATGATTTACCAACAAAGTTTGCCAAGATCGTCGTCACCGACGATGCGGGGCGCTATGTCATTCCCGACTTGCCGAGGGCGCGGTACCAAGTTTGGGTGCGCGGCTACGGGCTCGCCGATGCGCCAAAGGTGAACGGCGAACCGGGCCGGGTTCTGAACCTGACCGCCGTGCCGGCCCGTGACGACGCGGAGGCCGCGCGCGTCTATCCCGCCGTCTACTGGTATTCGATGTTGAAGGTTCCCGACGCGAGTGCGTTCGGTGGCACGAGCGACATCCCCGAAAAGATCACCCAAAGCGAATGGTTGGCGGTGGTGAAGAACCGGGCGTGCGTGGGTTGTCATCAATTGGGGCAACTGTCGACGCGCACGATTCCCGCCACGCTCGGGACGTTCAAATCGGGCGAAGAGGCATGGATGCGGCGCGTGCAGTCGGGACAGGCGGCACCACTGATGGTGAACCCGCTCGCCGGCAATTTGGGTGGGGTGCCGTTCAAGTATTTTGGCGATTGGACGGATCGGATCGCCAAGGGCGAGCTGCCACATAGCAAGCCACCGCGCCCGCAGGGGGCCGAGCGCAATATCGTGGTGACGAGCTGGGAATGGGCCGACGCGAAGACCTATCTCCACGATCTCATCGCCTCGGATCGTCGCTATCCCACCGTCAATGCCAACGGTCCGCTGTTCGGCTCGCCGGAATACGCTACCGATCTCCTGCCAATACTCGATCCCAAGACGCACACGGTCAGCGTCTTCAAGGCCCCGGTGCGCGATGAGGACACCCCGGAAGCGCTGGGACCCGGACATGCCGCCATCGAGAAGCCGATGCAGCCCTCACCCTATTGGGGCGAGGAGAAGCTGTGGAACTCGAAGGTGAATAATCACAACGCGATGATCGATAAGAAGGGCCGCGTCTGGCTGGCGGCGGCGATCCGCGGCCCCAACAATCCCGAGTTCTGCAGGCAAGGTTCCAGCCAGCCGTCGGCTAAGCTGTTGCCAATCGAGAAGAATGTGCGCCAGCTCGCCATTCTCGACCCCAAGACGATGAAATACAGCTTTGTCGATACCTGCTTCGGGTCGCACCACCTGCAATTCGGCTACGATCGCGACGACACAATCTGGACCAGCGGCAGCGGGCAAGTCGCAGGCTGGCTCAACAGCAAGCGGTTTGACGAGACCGGTGACGCGGCGGCGTCGCAGGGCTGGACCGCCTTCGTGCTCGACAGCAACGGTAACGGCAAACGCGACGACTCTACCGAGCCGGGCCAGCCGATCGACGCGGCCAAAGATACGCGCATCACGGCCGGCTCGGGCCCCTACGCGGTAATGCCGAGCCCGGTTGACGGCTCCGTCTGGTATACGGTCGGCGTGTTCGCAGGTCGCGGTGCCGTACTGCGGCTCGACCCTGGGGCCAACCCACCCGCGACGGCGCTGAGCGAAATCTACTACGTGCCGGCTCCAGGCTTCGCGCCGCGTGGTGGCGACAAGCAGGGCGTTGTCTGGGTCTCGTTGGGAAGTGGCCATATCGGTAGCTTTGACCGACGCAAGTGCAAGGGTCCGCTGAACGGGCCAACCGCGACGGGCGATCATTGTAAGGAGGGGTGGTCCTTCTACCAGTATCCGGGCCCGGGCTTTCTGGGTATCGGCGAGAACAGTGCAGAGGCGAGCTACTATACGTGGGTCGATCAGCACAACACCTTTGGCCTCGGCGAGGACGTGCCAATGTCGACGGGCAATCTCAATGATGGTCTGATCGCCTTCAAGGATGGCAAAATGATCGTATTGCGCGTGCCGTATCCGTTGGGCTTTTACGCCAAAGGCTTTGATGGTCGCATCGACGATCCCAACACCGGTTGGAAAGGCCGCGGACTGTGGACGACGAGCGGCGATCGAGCGCCTTGGCTGATGGAAGGTGGCAAGGGCAGTAGGCCGCGCGTCGTACACTTCCAACTGCGACCTGATCCCTTGGCACGCTGAGCCCGCCAGGAAACGGGGTCAGGCTTGGCCGACCGGACCAGCACCGCGCGGGCGGCGTGCGCCAGGTCGGTGCCTTTGCGCCGCGCGGCATGGCTTCGCCGCGTAAGGTGATCCGTAGTCTTCCGTCCCGGGATCGACATTTATCCGGATGGATTGGCGGGGTTCGAGACCGTAAACAAGGTCGCATCGGTGCGGGTTAGCGCAGGGCCACGCCCGATCCTAGGCTCCTCCCCCTCGCCAGGATCGGACACGTCTGTGACACTCCCTCAGTCGCAAAGCGGTCTTCCGTGTGGCCCTGCTGCTCGCGCCCTGATGCAAATCTCGCCGGCAAACGCACCACGCTTCGGCGAGCGTCGAGCCGCCTCCAATTCCCGATCAGCATCAGTGTCCCTTTCGAGTGCGTCGGGCGGCGCGTTGGCATCCTTGAAGGGTGGTGTCGCCGGTCGAAGGACAAGGTTGTCGGCGCAGGGTGGGGGCTCGGTCTTGTAGGCGGGCATAGAACAATCGGTGACGATGGCTGGGCCAATGCGGGCTTCGCCTCGCCACGATGGTGGCGCCGCTGATTGGGCGCCCATGAGACCAAAAAAAGAAACGGCACCGCCGGGCCGACGCGACGCGGTCGGTAGCTTCGGTTGCATCCGACTTGCCTGTCTTGTGCCAGCTGCCCGCGACCATGATCGATCCTGCGTATGCGGGAGACCGCCACCCAGGGCAGCCTAGCCGGAGAACACAGGTTTGACGTTTGAATTGCAGGTGGACTGGCGCCGGCCGGCATGAACGGCATAGGAGGCTAGCGGGGGCGGGCTCTATCGCGCTCCCCGTGCTGCGCCGTCATCTTCGTGCTGAAGGTCACGATCCTGACCACGGTCATCCTGATTGGCGACATCGTGGCGGGGCCAAGGACAAGCTGGTCGCCATGTGGTGACGGCACCAACGATGCGCCCGCACTTGCTCAGGCCAACGTCGGCGTTGCCAGGAAACGGGCACCAGGCAGCGCGCGAGGTCGGCAACAAGGTTGATCTCGACTCTCGAACGAAACTCATCGAGGTCGTCGAAATCGGCAAGCAGCTGCTCATAACACGCCGCGCGTTGACGATGTTCTCGATTGCCAACGACATGGCCAAGTACTTCGCGATCACTCCCGCGATGTTCCTCGCCTTCTACCCGAGGCTGCAGGCGCTCAACGTCATGAACCCCGCCAATCCGCCGAGCGCAATATTGTCGGCCATCATCTTCAACGCCTTGACTTATCATAGGCCTGATTCCCCTTTAAGGGGCGTCGCCTAGCGTCCGATCTGTGCCGGCCTACGGTTACGGCGAAACCTTCTTGTCTAGGGCCTCGGCGGCATCATTGTGCCGTTATTGTGCCGTTTGTCGCCATCACAAACCCGCTGCCAATGATGCATACAAAACCGTCGATGCGCCCTACAATGCCGCCAAGTCGACGGGTGCCAACCTTGGCCCAACAAGGCCCTGATCGAGCGCCTAAAAAGCCGATAGGGAGAAGTTGAAGGCGGAAAATCGCAGTGGCCTGGATCCCGACATCTCGCCGCAGGCGGCTCCGTTCCAGGTGGCCCGCGTGGCCAAGCGCGCAATATGCCGGAGGATCGCATCCGCGACCTGGTCCACCAACACAGCGAAGGGCGTATGCTGGGTCTGATCGGCGGGCCGGACGTGAATGTGCTCGATCTCAATCGGGCGCTCGATCGCTTGGCGGGGGTTGAGTAGATGCTGGCCACTGATCCGGCCACTGATGAAGACGACTGTCCATGGCGGAACCGCGCAGCGCAGCAGAGCAACGCCCTTCGCCCGATGCCCTGCTTGCTCAGGCGCAACGCGAAGATCAGAAGCGTCGCGGCCGTCTCAAGATTTTTGTCGGTGCGGCCCCCGGCGTTGGCAAGACCTACGAAATGCTGCTGTCCGCCCGCGCCAAGTTAAAGGAGGGGTTAGACGTCATCGTCGGCGTCGTTGAGACGCATGGTCGGAAGGAAACCGAAGTCCTGCTCGACAGGTTCGAGGTCATCCCACGCAGACCAACCGTCTACATCAACCGCATTCTTAACGAGTTCGACATCGACGCCGCGCTGAAACGGCGACCGGACCTGATCCTGGTTGACGAGCTGGCGCACACCAACATCCCGGGCAGTCGGCATGTCAAGCGTTACCAGGACGTGGAGGAACTGCTCGATGCCGGCATCGACGTCTTCACGACGGTCAACATCCAACATATCGAAAGCCTCAACGATGTAGTGGCGCAGATTACCCACGTGCGCGTGCGCGAGACGATACCCGACTCCATTCTCGATCGTGCCGATGCCGTCGAGCTTGTCGACCTGACGCCCGACGATCTGATCCAACGTCTCAAGGAAGGCAAGGTCTACGTCCCCAAGCAGGCAGAGCGGGCGCTCAAGAACTATTTTTCCGCCGCCAACCTCACGGCCTTGCGCGAGTTGGCGCTGCGGCGAACCGCCGAGCGGGTCGACGAGCAACTGCTAGAACACATGCGGGCACGGGCGATCTCGGGACCTTGGGCCGCGGGCGATCGGATTCTCGTTTGCGTCAGCGAAGACCCACGCTCGGCGGGGCTCGTGCGTTATGCCAAGCGCCTTGCCGATCGGCTTCATGCACCCTGGACGGCGCTGCATGTCGAAACCAGGCGCGCTCCGCATCTAAGGGAAGCAGAACGCGACCGCATCGCCCATACGCTTCGTCTTGCTGAGCGCCTGGAGGCGGAAGCGATCACGATCCCGGCGGCCGGCTGGCGCATCGCCGAAGACGTGCTCAAGTTCGCACGCAAGCACAACACCACCCATATCATCATCGGCAAGTCCAGCCGCCCTTGGTGGTTGGAAATGCTGTACGGGTCGGTGATGCACGACCTCGTTCGACAGGCCGGCAACATCGGCATCCACGTGATCGCTGGGGAGGAAGTGGCCGCCGAGGCGACCACCGCCAAGGCCGCGACGACCAGCAAAGCGGGATCCTTCAATCCGCTGCCTTACACTATTGCTTTGCTGGCCGTTGCGGTAGCACTGGCCGTCGGCAAGCTCGTGCGGCCAGCCTTCGGGTTGGAAAACGTCGACCTGATCTTTCTTACCGCCATCGTCGGCGTTGCCGTGCGTTACGGATTGTGGCCGTCACTTGTCGCCACTGTTGCCGCCTCGCTCAGCTACAACTTCTTCTTTTTACCCCCGGTCTACACCTTCACGATCACCGAGCCTACCAATGTGGCGGCCTTCGTTCTCTTCAGCATCTTGGCGGTGATTGTCTCCAACTTGGCGGCGCGCAGTTGGCTGCAGAAGGTCACCGCGCAGGAACGCGTTCGCACGGTCGAGTCGCTCTATGCCTTCAGCCGCAAGCTCGCCGGCGCGGGTACGCTCGATGACGTGCTGTGGGCCACGGCCTATCAGATCGCCTCGATGCTCAAGGTGCGAGTGGTGCTGTTGCTGCCCGATCATGGCGGCATCGAGCTCAAGGCCGGCTATCCGCCGGAAGACCGCCTGGACGAGGCCGACCTTGCGGCGGCCAAATGGGCGTGGGAGAACAACCGCCAGGCCGGCCGCGATTCGGAGGCGCTTCCGGGGGCCAAATGGCTTTTCATGCCGATGCGCACGGGGCGGGGGCAGATTGGCATTCTCGGCATTTGTCGCGAGGAAGCTGGCGCTCTTTTGCGCGCCGACCAGCGTCGTCTGCTGGAAGCCCTGAGCGATCAGGGAGCGCTGGCAATCGAACGCGTGCACTTGGTTGAGGACATCGATCGCGTTAAGCGCACGGCGGAGACCGACAGGTTACGCTCGGCGCTGCTTACCTCGATCTCGCACGACCTCAAGACGCCACTCGCCGCGGTGCTGGGTTCCGCCGGCGCCTTACGCGATCACTCCAAAGCCTTCAGCGACGACGCCAAAGCCGAGCTGCTGACGACCATCATCGATGAGTCGGAGCGATTGAATCGATTTATCGCCAACCTACTCGATATGACCAGACTCGAATCGGGTGCGGTCGTGCCGAACGCAGCCCTGCATGACGTCGGCGAGATTGTCGGCAGCGCGCTGCAACGGGCCAGCAAGATTCTCCTCAAGCATCATCTGGAGGTTGAGATCGGCCCCGATCTCCCGATGCTGAAGGTCGATGCGGTGCTGTTCGAGCAAGTACTCTTCAATCTTCTCGACAATGCCGCCAAATATGCACCAGCGGAAACGATCATTCGCATTCAGGGTTGGCGGGCACAAGATAGCGTCAAGCTCCAGATTCTCGATGAAGGTGGCGGCATCCCGACCGCGGACCTGGAGCGCATCTTCGAAAAATTCTATCGGACGCAGAAAGGTGACCACGTGCGTGCGGGCACAGGCCTTGGCTTGGCGATTTCGCGGGGCTTCATCGAAGCCCTCGGGGGCAGTATCAGCGCGGCAAACCGCAGCGATCGCCCGGGAGCGGTGTTTACCATCGAGCTTCCGGTCCCGCCGATCGAGAACGGACCGGCGTGCACGTGACGAGCTCGGCCAGAATTCTCGTCGTCGATGATGAACCGCCCATCCGCAAGCTGCTCCGCGTCGGGCTAGCCTCGCAGGGCTACGAAGTGTTGGAGGCCTCCGATGCCAAATCTGCCCTCGAGCAACTGGCAAAGAAGCCGGCGCTGGTGATCCTCGACTTGGGCCTGCCCGACATCGATGGCTTGCAATTGCTCGGCCAGATCCGGGCGGGTCGCTCGGACGTGCCCGTTGTCGTGCTTTCCAGCCGCGGCGATGAGGCCGGCAAGGTAGCGGCGCTCGATCTGGGCGCCGACGACTATGTAACCAAGCCGTTTGGTATGGATGAACTATTCGCTCGTATCCGCACCGCGCTGCGCCACCAGCTGCAAGTGCACGGTGAAAGGCAGCTCTTCCGGGTTGGCAATTTGAGCGTCGATCTTGTTCGTCGCATCGTCAAGTTGGGCGAAAAGGAAGTAAAGCTTTCCCCCAAGGAGTATGACCTGCTTCGCCTGCTGGTGCAGCACGCGGGCAAAGTGCTAACGCACAGGTTTCTCCTCAAGGAGCTTTGG
>Ga0126377_10004065_pt1 | contig 10555 bp, 6 predicted proteins | sample PanSoiMetPlot_22_FD_92647 | JGI IMG/M metagenome (GOLD analysis project Ga0126377, IMG submission 92647) | Tropical forest soil microbial communities from Panama - MetaG Plot_22 | ecosystem: Environmental > Terrestrial > Soil > Tropical forest > Bulk soil | place: Panama | collected 2016-02-17 | reverse complement strand
TCCGAATGGCCGTTGAATGAAGTGATGTTAGTGATGACCGGGTGTCCCTCGGTGAGAGTGCCCGTCTTGTCGAAGATCAGACAATCGACCTGAGCGACAGCCTCCAGGCTCGCGCCGCTTTTGACCAGCACGCCGTCGCGCGCCAGTCTACCGATTGCGGCGACCACTGCGGCGGGGGTGGCGAGAATCAGCGCGCAAGGACAGGCCACCAGCAATACGGCCACCGTCCGCATCCAATCGCCGGTGAAATAGAGCGTGGCCGCGGCGGCGACGGCCAGCAGCGGCAAGAACCATTTCGCGTAGCGGTCGGCCAGGCGAACGACAGGCGCTCGTTTTTCTTCGGCGGCCTCGATCAGGGAGATGATCCTGGCCAGCGTGGTCTCCTCGCCCACGCTTGTCGCGCGAACTTCCAGCGCGCCCGCGGTGTTGACGCTTCCGGCAAAGACCAGATCGCCGGGCGATTTGTCCACGGGCAGCGATTCGCCGGTGATCGGAGCCTCGTTGATCGAAGAACTCCCGGCGACGATTACGCCGTCTACGGGCAACCGTTCGCCGGGACGAACGATCACGATGTCGCCCGTCGAGACCTCTGCGATTTTGACTTCGCGCTCGTCATGGCTGTTGGGGCCGTTGGCGTTAGAGATTTTGATACGAGCGGTTTTTGGCGCGAAATCAATCAGCTTCTGAATCGCCGAGCGCGTCCGTCGCGAGGCGTACTCTTCCAGGCCTTCGCCGATCAGCATGATGAAGACCGCTTCGGCGGCTGCGAAATATTCGCCGATCGCCAGCGCGGCGATGACCGCCACCGCGATGGCCATCTCAGCCGTGACTCGTTTCTCGAAAAGCGCCGAGACCAAGTTGTAGAAAATCCGCCATCCGCCGATGAGCGCCAGCCAGACACCCGTGTTGACGCCCCACAGCTCTCTAAACACGCCCAGCCAGTTGAGCAGCAACAACAGGCCGACCGTGGCCGTGAACAGAATGTATGCAGGCCATTTGCCGGAGTCGGACTTCTCCAGGTCTTCGGGCGAGATGTGATGGAAGATGATCATCTTTAACGTGCGACGACTGGCAGTACCAGAGCCGATGGATGCTGTTTGCCAGCATATACACTATTAGTGGCGACCAGGCCAGCGTTTTTGCGATACATCGGCCCGCCATCATTGAGGTTGATCGCATACTTCGGGTAATTTGACGACGAGATGATCAGCCGCGCGCGATGTCCTTTCAAGAAAGTCAACGCAGTGTTGTTCAGTTCAATCGTGACCGGATAAACTTCGCCCGGCTTCATCAATTCTTCTTTCGACGTCGTGTTGCGGAAACGCATGCGCCGGGCGCCACGCCTCGTTCTTCACTGATCGCGCGGCCAGATTATCGCGAATCGTCGCGCCGAATCCAATTCGACTCAGCATCAGCGCGAACTCTTCCCACATCACGCCTCCGGGAAAGTAGGTGTCGTAATCGAGATCGAGCGGCATCACGATGGGCACGGCGCAGACCAGATTCGGCGGATTCTCTCTAGCTGTCTCGTATTGCACGCGGCCCAGAGCCGAAAGTCCCCAGGTAGCCACCTTTCCGTCCGACCATTCCTGCTTCACGATCCAGGCGATGGTGTCGAAGCCGTCCTGCCCGATGTTCGGCTGCTTGCCAGGAACCTGCGCGCTCTGCGAAGCGAATTTGCCGCGCCAGTCGGTGACAACGAAAGCGTAGTTCGAATCGGTGAAGAGGGAGTTCGCTCCCCATCGCCCTTCGCCCTGCCACCAGGAACGCATCGGCGCCTTGTTGTACGGCGTCTGAATCAGCACGACCGGATGTTTCCCACTGCTTTTTGGCAGGTAAATGTCAGCCGCCAGCGACTGGCCGTCACGCATCGGTATTTGCGCCGTGCGGCCAATGAACGCGGCGGTCGGCGGGAGAAACGATTGTTGATCATTCGACGGTGATTGCTGCCGCGCTGTCAGCGGCGCGACCCATGCGAGCGCGGCGAGGGATATCAACAACATCATCAATGCCTGTCGTTTCATGATTTTCTCCTGGCGAGATATCAAAGGTTATTTCGGGGACTTCTTTTTGACCTTGTCCGTATGCCAAAACGCAGACAAGCGTCATGATAGCCGGAAGTGGAAAAAAACGATGGGTATAACGTGTGATTCGCATCAGCTTTTCCTCCCCTTGCTTACTTCCGGCGACGCGACGATGATTTGGATAAAGCGGGTTTGGCGACTGCTGGCCTTGCCCTCTTTCCTGCGCGTGAACTCGATCCGGCGCGCAGCAAGGCCGTCAGCGCGGCCTTGCTGAATTCCTCGATCGCCTGTTCGCGCGTCAGCCGTCCGCCGGCGATATACCAGCGGGGCAGCCATTGCAGTTGTCCGATCAGATTGTGGGTGGCGATGGTCACGTCCAATTCGCGCAGCTTGCCCTCTTCTTTGAGCCGCTGAAGGATTGCGCGCAGGAATTTGTAATACCCCGCGCGGCGCGCCGTGATCAGGCGCAAATGTTCCGGCGTCAGCCCCGCGCTCTCATCGAGCAGGATCGTCAGCTCGATCCCCTTATCCAGAATGAGCTGAGTGTGCAGTTGGATGACTGCCCGCAACTGCTCTTCCGCGCCGTGGAGCGACCTGACCGGCTTGATCACTTCCGCCTCCAACATATTCAACGCATAGTTCATGATTTTGAAGAGCAGACTCTGTTTGCCGTCAATGTAGTGATAGAGGCCGCCTTTCGTGATTCCCACCGCATCCGCAATGTCATTGAGCGACGTCGCGTCGTAACCCTTCGCATGAATCACCCCGGCCGCGGCCCGATAAATCAGCAACAGACGATCATCCTCTCCGAGTTTGGAAAGCTTGATCCGCGGTTGCGCTCACTTCAACGCTTGTCCGAGAATCGCCTGCTTGGCGTCGGCGAGTTCTTCGTCGCGGCGGTGGTAGCCGCACTCATTGATCAGATTCTCCGCCGCAGCCAGATCCGCCTCCGCCGATTCCCACGGATACGGTTCTTCTTCAATCTCAAAACCGCAACCCCCAATCCGCAATCCAAACAGCCGCGCGCGCGTCAAGTGGATGTCGGCCAGGAAAAGCCGCATCGGGCCACGCGCTGCGATTTCCCATGCTTCGTCCAGGTCCGACTGCGCGCTCTCGGTGCCTGTCCGCGCGCCCGTTAGCGCACGCAGCCAGGCGCGAGTGAGGAGACCGCGGGGAAGTTCTTGCAGTTGGCCAGCGCGGCGGAGGCCGGCCACAGCCTGGTCCAGTTCGGATTGCGCCTGCCACGGCTCCGGCAGACGCAGACGGGCGGAGGAGTGGTTGGCAACCGGTCCGGCTGGGCGTGGGCGGGATTGGTGGGAATCCGGCGCGGCGAGGTCGGGCGGAGGCGAGTCGGCGGATTGTTCCGGGATCGCCTCGTAGAGCGCGGCGCGGCCCAGCGTGAGGTGGTCGAGTGATGGGCTGAGGATTGTGGAATAGAATGCGACGCCGTCCCAACTCAGTGTTTTTCGAGCACGTTCAGCAACAATTTGGCACGTCTTCGAGACTTCCGAGTGTTGAAGTTCAGAGTTTAGCTGAAGTGTCCGCCGCCAAGCGTCTCGCTCCACCACGGCGAGAAGAAGCTCACAATAATTGAAGTTTGGTGGACTTGGAAAGATCGGGTAGGTGGGCTGGCGCTCGGCCTGTATTTGCTCGGCCTCGCGGAAGCGCGACTCTGCCTTGGCATGGCGGCCCGCCTGGTGCAGGGCGTCGGCGAGTGTCGCGCGCTTGCTCAACCGCTGCATCGTATCGCCGCTGCGGTCGGCGTAGGTCACTGACTGTTCGGCGTCCCCCACCGCTCTGGACACCTCGCCCAGCGTCAGCTCCAACTCGCACAGGTTGCTGGCGCCGATCGCGGCTTGGTTCCAATTCTCCTGCTTGACGCGCATTTCCAGCCCAGCCTGCATCGGATCGAGGGATTCGGTCAATCGGCCCAAGGCGCGCAGGTAAAATGCTGTTTGGCCAAGCAGCAACGCTTTGTCGGCATCCGCAAGTGCAGCCGCAGGGCGTTTCCACGGGTCTTCAAAAAGCCAAGAAATTGCTCCTATATCGGCACCGAACGCGCCGAGCTTCCTTACGCTATAGTATTCGTTGCTCCGAATGATTCGAGCGTCATATGTCTTCTTGTAGGCCTCCTCCTGCAACCCTGCTTGGCAGCCGTGGGCCATGGCTTGGTAAAGCGGTTGGAGGTCTTCGAGCGTGGGCTGCGGTTTGTCCGGCGTCGTCGCGCAGAGGTGTTTGTAGAGCCGCCGATGCGCGGCGCGCCAGGCTTCTGGCCATTGCTGGCGCACGCGCCGGGCGAAGTATTCCCGCAGCAGCGGATGGGCGTCGAGAGCGATGAGCTCGCCGGTACCTTCCGCCCGGTTCACCGTCAACAGCTTCGCGTCTTCTAGCCGCTTGAGGGACAGGTTGCGCTGCGCCTCGCTAATGTCGATGAGAGGGTCAGTCAACCGGCCGATGGCCGGCGCCTGCCACAAGGCTTTCAGGCAATCAGCCGTGGCGGGACGGTCGAATAGTCCAAGCAATTGCAGCAGCGCGAGGGCGCGCCAGCCTTTCGCCTGATCTTCTGTGGTCTTGCCGCCACTCTCGAACGACCGCACATACCCATCCATCACGCGGAAGGCATGGCCGCCATGCTCTTCGGCGTCGGCTTCTTCCAGTTTGATCAGGTCGCGCTGGCGGATGTTTCCGGCGTGGGCGTCGCGCAGGTAGCTGCCAAGCAGGTTCAAAGTGAGCGCGTGGCCTTTCACATCCTCGACCAGCTTCTCGTACTCATTCCAATTCGCACGCCCATCGGCGCTAGGAATGGTTTTCCGTAGACTGCCTTTCACGCTCAGGGACTGGAGCAGCGCCACGCCCGCCTCCGTGGAAAGGCGCGTGAGCTTTTCTTCCTGCACGGTTTTTCCGATGAAAGCGCGCAAGTCAGGAATGGCATACCGTGTTGTAACGACGCATAGGCCTTGGCTGTTGGAGGCTAACCCTTTGAGCAGGGCAGCCACGCCCTGATCCTTGAGTTCGCTCGCCATGGGTGAAGTGGGCGCGTATTGCAGAGGCTCCAGGCCATCCAGGATGAGCAGCGCCCGCCGCTCGCCGACGAGTTGGGCCAGTCGACGCCCTTTGTCGAATGCGCATGCCGCGCCGCCCGCCATCGCCGCGTCGCCAAAGAAGCTGAGAGCCTCCGCCAGAAACAAGTCGGAAGAAGCGGTGTTATGCTCGCGCGTGCCCTGGCTGTAGAACGACCAAGCAAAGACGGCGTCGCACCCCGGCCAGCCTTGATGCGAGAGGTCGGCGACCCACTTCGCCACGAGTGAAGTCTTCCCCTCGCCACCGAGCGCGACGAAGGTGAGGATGCGCAGTCGTGGCGCTTCGTTGCGGCGAACTTTCAGCCAGGCGTCGTTGAGCAAGTCGGTTTCAGCGTCGCGCCCGATCAGTTCTGACGGACCGTATTTGACGATGCGCGAGATATCAGCTTTGAAGCCGTGTGATGCGCTGGACGTTTGGCTCACCAGCGTGCGCTGACCCGATTCTGATGAGCCTATATGGGGTGGGAAGTCGCCTTAATGCAATCGTTCAAGAATCGCACGATCCCCTTGTAGAGTTGAGCATCCCGATCTGCAGGCTTGCAGATGCTTATATGGTCTTCGTCAAGCGGAATGGCTCGCTCACCAGGGATATTTGGTTCGGCGCTGGTTTCATCCACCACCAGGATGCCTTTCGGCAACTTGATTTTGAGAATCGGAATCTCTGGACGCACTTCTCGCCTCTCGCAATAGGTTCGGCAAATCAACTGATGCTTTCGCTGAAAATTCAAAAACCAGCCGTGCAATTCGCGCAAACGGGGATCATGAGCTGCTAGCTCTGCGACGTGTTCGTTGGTTCTGTATACAGCCTTGGCAAGTTCCGCGAAATTTGCGATATGGGCGCCAGAGTGCGGAGTGGCAATAAAAGCGATTCCTTTAGTGTTTTGCGCCATAGCTTCCCACCGCGTCACTCCAAAACTTTCGGCATGGCGGAGAATCTGTTTGGCGACAATGCCGCCCATACTGTGAGTGATGAACGCTAAAGGGCGCTCACCAATGCCTTCGTTGGCCAGCAGATCAAGCATTTGGTTGCCTCGATCCGCCAACGGCATGGATTCCTCCTTCCACTTCGAGCTGTTGGCGGCATAACCGAGTGTCCAGAGGCCAGCCTGAGGAAACTTTTCTGGAAGCCAATTTGGCCAAAACGTTTGAATAGCATCCGTGTCCGCCATCCACGTAGTCCAGGAATCACCGCCAAGACCATGTATGAATACTATATCCAAGAGGCGATCGGCATTGTCGCAGCCGGCGATTTTTTGCATATCGCGGCGTTCGCGTTCATCGGGGATTTTTGAAAGTAGCACAGGCTTGCTCCTATCGAGTTCAGTTTGCTGTATCGTGTGTTTGGTTTTTCGTGTAATTTCTGTATCTGCAGGAAGTTTAGAAGGAAATTCAGTCTTCAGCCTCCTGATCAAATCTGCGAGCCCTGCAATGCCATCTTGATGCCCGCCAAGGTCGTAATACGTGGCGCCGCTCATAAACGACGGTATGAATGTGGAGTTTACTGAGTATGGCCCGAGTCCGACAGGAATGAATTTCCGTAATCCATGCGCGGATTGTTTGAGATCCGATTCCATGTATCTTAAGTCACGAGCAACTCCAGAACCTGGTGGTGAAGCCGCGTATTCTTCTGTGCAAAATAGAATAATGCGTTCAGCATGCTTGACCTGCTCTTCTTGCCAATTGTCCCATGCGTCTCGACCAGGTAATGGCTGGGGTGGGGTAAAGCCATGCAAACTTTTCGAATGATAGAGGTCAATTCTGCTATCAATTCCTGCCGCACGAAGCTTGTTTGCTAACCATAGCGCCTTCCGTTGAATTCCTGGCGTCCGCCCTGTGTAGCTTATATAGACCATGGGATAGAGTCTGCTCATTGTTGCGCTTGAAGTTTGGCTCACCGGAGTTGCGCCGACGGCTTCCGGTGAGCCGTCTAAGGGTTTGCGAGCTTAGCGAGGGATTGGGCGACCTTGAGCAGCGCGCGATCCTGCTCGCCCTCGGTCATTTCACTCAACGCTTTTGTGGGAGAACCCGCCGATTGCAATGAACCGAGCGATAACTCCTCCGGGCCTGTCTGTGGGTCGGGATACTTGAACTTGCTCTCAGCGAAAAGGCACGGACGCAGAATAATCGGTATGATCTTCAGACCACACTTCATGGCGTTGCATAGCAATACGGGGAGCTCGCTGTTGCGAATGTATTTGGAAGCGAGAAAGGAGGGGCTGACCAGAAGAACCGCTGCGTGTGCGCCGCTTAAATCTTTCTGGATGTGGTCGTGCCAATCGTCCCCAAGTTCGATGTCCTGATCGGAGTAAACGCCGATATCGCCTTGCTGCACGAGGGGTTCCAAGTGCTCCCGGAGCCGATCCAGCCAGCGTTTGGCGGGGTCCGGGTTCTCGTTGTCCTTGTGCGCGTAACTGATGAATATCGCCGGCGCCTTGGTGTTTGAAGTAGCCATAGGTTTAGTGGTGAAAGGTCAGAGGCTTTTTCGAACCCCACTCCACATCATTGCTGAAGGAACCGAACTCGTGGGAGAAACAGCTGGTAAAAATGTTCGGCCAGGTTTTATAGCAAATCCGATGGCAGGTTTTCCATAAAAAAATGACGGCGCCCCTCGCTCGCAACTATCATCCAGAATCCTCTTGCGAAGATCATTTCGGATGTAAAAAGCGACTCGGCAAAGGTAGCGCAAACTGTCGAGCTAGAGTTTCTACACAAGTCCGGGATTGCTCTTCGTCCCGGAGGGACGCAGGAGATTAGCCGGCGGTGGAACCGCCGGGACCGTGATCCCAAAAACCCGTGAGCCCCGGAGGGGCAGCAGACCGAAGCTGGTCTGTCGCCCCTCCGGGGCTGGAAATAAATCACTATTCGCTTCCGGTGGTTACGCTCCGCTCCACCACCGGCTAATTTCCGCTGCGCCTCCGGCGCAAAAGACATGTGTAGAAACCCTAGCTGTCGAGTTTGCGCAGTTCCCCAGATAGACCTACTGCCGAAGCGGCGCAAACTCGACAGTTTGCGCTACTGCTTCCGCGATCTCAGTCTTTTCCGGCGCCACTCGGAACCGGAGTCTGAATTACTTTGCAAGAAGTTTATTTCTTCTTCGCCGATGTCTGCTCACCAACCCACACAGGCGAAACCCACGCCGCTTCGCCGTCAATCTGCACCACCCGCAAATAGTAATAATCATCCTGCGCAGGAGCTTTGGTCGGGCGATAGCTGAACGACACGTCCCAGGCGCCGTTCGCCCGCGCCTTGCGCGCGTAAACGAAGGCGTTCGGCGCCAGCTTGAACTCGCCCTGTTTCTGCGCCACATCGCTAAGCTTGAAACTCACTTCGTGCAGAGGCGCGCGCTGCGGCACGCCGACCGGCCAGGCCGCATAGCCCGACGCGCCAGTGCCGCCGGCCGAGCCGGCCAGGCTGGAAACGATGACGCGCGCCTGCGTGTCGGCTGGCGATTGCGACAACCGAATCAACACGCCGTCGAAATCGCCGCGCGTGCGCACAGTAAACCAGATGCGTTGCGCGTCCACCTGATGAAACTGATCGGTGAAATGATCTACGTTGAGAGGCTCGATTGACGCGATGCGCCCGCCGCCGGTTATCTCTATCCACCCGCCCCAGCCGACGCCGCCTTTCGGCGACATCACATCATCGCCCGGGGTCTCGGTCGGCGTGTGGAACATCACCTGGATCGCCGTCGGATCGTTCGGACCGGGCGTCAGGTAATCACGGCGGTACTCGACCTGCCCGTTGTGAATCACATCCACGTGGTCAATCGCCGCAGCGCCTAACACCCGCGCCTTGATAACAGGAATCGCCCCTGTCGCCAGGGCTTCGCCGACGCGCTTGTCGTCCACAGACATCTTCACCACAGGACGCGTGGCGTTGCTGGTCGCGTATGTCGCGCGCTCCTTCATCCCGCGCCAGACGCCGTCGCGGGTGAGCTTGTCGGAATAAACCGCCGCCAGACCGTTGCGCGTCGAAATGATCGCGGGGCTGTAGCCGGGATGGCCGGTGTGATCGTCGCTGGCGGCGACGAAGCCTGTGCGATAGCCACGCCGCAAATACCGCTGGCCGAAGTATTCAAAGCTGCCGTGCATCGAAAAGATTTCGACCAGCCGCTCCATCTCAGCGTCGTTGTAATTCCAATCGCCCGGCTCGTGCGCGTGCGGGATGATCAGCACGTTGTCGGCGCCGTCAATCGCGCGAAGCCTTTCATATAACTGGTTCGGACTCGGCGCTTCCCAGCGCGTGGCATAATTGCCTTTGTCGGTTTTGAAGAAGACGTTGTGGTGGCCGCCGTTTCGGAACTGCTGCGTCCATTCATAACCCATGTAAGCCACGAAGCTGCCGTCGCGATTGGCCTTTTCTGTTTCACGGCGAATCTCGTCCCAGCCTTTTCGCGAGAGGAACAGATCGTGGCCCGTGAGCGAAGCGAAATCCAGATAGGCCACGTCGCGTGCGAATTCGTAATAACGCGGCACTGTGCCGACGCCTTCTTCCCAGCCGGAATGTCCGTGCAACTCGCCCCAGTAGATTCGCTGTTGCGGATCGCGTTCGACCAGCACCGGATTGCTCTTGCAGGCGAAGCGACCGTCGGCGCTCGCGACGTCGAATTTATAACCGCCTTCGAGCGCTATCTTCACGCCGTCGAGCCTGCCGGTGTATTGCCCCGCCGCGACGTTGATCTCGCCGACCGGCTTTCCGTTCAAACTGACGTTGAATTTGCCGCCCTCGAATTTGGCCGGATTCCAGTATTGATCTTCGACGCGCAGTCGCACGGCGAACGGCTCATTGACGGCGACGACCGAAGGCGCGACGGCGTTGATCAGCATGGCGGCGTCGCCGAAGACAGGCATCGTGACGCGCGCCGCCGGAATCATCGCTCCGTCGCCCGTGAAATCCGCCGCGATCAAAAATGGGAAATCATCAGAATCGCGAGTCGGCGGGCGATAGCCAGGGCCGCCGCGCGAAGTGTCGCCGACGATAATGATGACTTTGTCGCCCTGCTTCAACGCGCCCGAAGTGACGCGCAACGCGGGCAACGGAACCGGAGTGAAGATGCTGCCGAAGATACCGAAGATCGGGCCCGTGTAAGTTTCAGTCTGCGCCGTCATGCTCTCGACTTTGAAAGTCACAAATCCTTCCGCCGCCGGATCGGTGGTTTGCGGGCGCGGGCGAATGTTGAAGAAGTTGACGCCGAGCCGCAGTCCGGCGCCTTTCGGAATCTCCGCCGCGCCGACCGTGTATTCGAGCGCTATGGTGGAAAACTGCCCCGCTTGCAGTTCTTTCTTGTCCGTGCGCACAAGTGTTCCCATCTGACCGCCCTTTTCCTCGATGAAAGAGAGAGTCCTGACCCATTGCTTCATCGCGTCATCGGCCTGCGCGTTCGCATCGGGCAGCCTGACGAAGGTCAATTGCAAATCCTGCTGCGTCAAAAAATGACCGCGATCCGTC
>Ga0126377_10004064_pt1 | contig 10556 bp, 8 predicted proteins | sample PanSoiMetPlot_22_FD_92647 | JGI IMG/M metagenome (GOLD analysis project Ga0126377, IMG submission 92647) | Tropical forest soil microbial communities from Panama - MetaG Plot_22 | ecosystem: Environmental > Terrestrial > Soil > Tropical forest > Bulk soil | place: Panama | collected 2016-02-17 | reverse complement strand
GCGCGATCACGACCGCTGGCGATCCGACGAAGTGGACGCCGCAGTGACAACTGCCGAGAATGGCCTACATCCGACGATCGCACATCGCGCTGAGTACGCGGCGCTTCGAAGCGCGGTCGCGGCGGTCGAACGTCTGAGCTTCGCGCGCGCCGGCGGCATCGGCGACCGCATTGGCCGATTCGGCTATGCGCCGCTCGGCATTCGGCGCGACGTCGTGGAGAAGCAACTGCGCGCCGCGTTTCCGGAGCGTGCGAGCGACGAGATCGAGCGGATAGCGCGCTCGGCATACGGTCATTTGGGCCGCACGAGCATGGAGACGGCGATTCTTCCATCGTATGGCGGGCCGGAGATCATCGACCTGTTCGAGTCGGTGATCGGCTGGGATCTCGTCGAAGAGCGGATGGCGGGGGGAAAGGGGTTGATCGTCGTGACCGGCCACCTGGGAAACTGGGAGCTCGGCGGTGCGTACCTCGCGGCGCGCGGCTTGCCAGTCGACGCCATCGCGCGCCATATGGCGAATCCGCTCTTCGACCGATACCTCACGTCCACCCGCCAGCGCATCGGCATGACCGTCGTTCACGATGAAGATGCGGTGCGCCGCGTCCCGCGTTCGCTGCGCGGTGGACGCGCGGTTGCGTTTCTCGTCGATCAAGGTACCGTCGGTCTGGCATCGACGTGGGTTCCGTTCTTCGGACGCTACGCCAAGACGCCACGCGGTCCCGCCGTGTTCGCGCTTCGACTCGGTGCTCCGATCGTGTTGGGCGTCTCGCTTCGGCGGCCATCGGGAAAATACCAGCTGACGTTCGAGGCGATCGAAGCGACGGAGACTGGCGATCGCGAAGCAGACGTCGACCGGATCGTCGCCGATTACACGCGCGCGCTCGAGCGATGGGTGCGCCGCGAACCGGAGCAGTACTTCTGGCACCATCGGCGGTGGAAGCATCAACGTCCGGGTACTCCTCCCGAGCTGGGAGATCCACTGTGAGTCGTTCGACCGACCGCCTCAAGCGCGATCGGCGCGCGTGGTTCGGCGGCGGCGTGATCGTGCTGCTCATCGTGCTCGCCGTCGCCGCGCCGCTGCTCGCGCGTCACAACCCGACGGACGTCGATCTCATCAACTCGCTGCAGCCTCCGAGCCCACAGCATTGGTTCGGCACGGACATTCAAGGCCGCGATGTATGGGCGCGCCTCGTCTACGGTGCGCGTGTTTCGCTCACGGTCGGCGTGGTATCCCAGGGTATCGCGCTCACGCTCGGCGTGATTCTCGGATTGTTGGCTGGATACTACGGCAAATGGATCGACGAAACCGTCATGCGTCTCGCCGACGTCACGCTCGCGTTTCCGACGCTGCTGCTGTTGATCGCGCTGGTCGCGGCGCTTTCGCCGTCGCTGACCGTTGTGTTCGTGACGATTGGACTCGTGGGCTGGGCGGGCATGGCGCGGCTCGTTCGCGGTCAGGTGCTCGTCGTCCGCGAGCTCGAGTTCGTCCAAGCCGAGCAAGCCCTCGGCGCCCATGATGCGAGAATTCTCATCCATCACATCCTGCCGAGCGTCGTGGCGCCGGTGGTGATTGCGGCGACGCTCGGGGTGGCGGGGGCGATCATGGCAGAGTCCTCGCTGTCGTTTCTCGGGCTGGGCGTGCAGCCGCCAAAGCCGAGCTGGGGCTCGATGATCGCGGATGGGCGCGACCTGTATCAGCTGCGACGCGCGCCGTGGACGTCGGTCTTCCCGGGTCTCGCCATCGGCGCTGCGGTGCTCGGCTTCAACCTGCTCGGCGACGCATTGCGTGATGCGCTGGACCCACGTGCTGTGCGATCGACACTTCCACGTACGACCGTTCAAACGTGAGCTATGACGTCGAGGCGCTCCGACGGCGTGAGTTTCCGTGGGCCGCGGCGGGCGAAACGATCTTTCTCAACAACGCGTCGACGGGGCCGCTCCCGGAGCGCACCGTCCGCGTCACTGAGGAGTGGGCCAAGCTTCGCGCGAACCCGCAACGTGTGGGCGCGGATCTGCAATTCGGAACACTCGCGAAAGCGCGGGAGTTGATCGCGCGACTCGTCGGCGCGGAGACCGGGGAGATCGCAGTCGCGACGAATACGACCTACGGTCTCAACCTCGCCGCGTTTTCGCTGCCGTTGAAGAAAGGCGACGTCGTGTTGTCCCCCGACTTCGAGTTTCCAGCGAACGTCTATCCGTGGATGGCTTTGGCCGAGCGTCGCGGAGTCGAATATCGGCGGATCGTGTGCGACGAAGGTGTGCTCGATTCTGCGCGGCTTCTGCGGGAGCTCGAGGACGAGCGCATCCGAGCAGTCGCCGTGTCATGGGTGCAGTTCGCGTCGGGGGCGCGCGTAGATTTGGACGCGCTGGGCTCGATCTGTCGCGAGCGCGGAGTGTTTTTCGTCGTCGACGCGATTCAGGGCGTAGGACCGCTGATGCTCGACCTGAGCAAAACGCACGTCGACATTCTATCGTGCGGCGCGCAGAAGTGGTTACTGGCGCCGTGGGGTTCGGGCTTCGTCTACGTGCGAAAAGCGCTGATCGAAACGCTGGAGCCGTACGACGTGAGTTGGCTGGCCGTGCGAAACGCCGACGATTTCAGTCGTCTGGTCGACTACGACTTCACCTGGCGCAGTGATGCGCGGAAATACGAGTTCGTTACGCTGCCGTATCAGGACATGGCTGGGATGAACGCGAGCCTCGAGCTGATTCACGAGGTAGGCCCAATTGCGGTGTCGGAACACGCACTGAGTCTCGCGCAGGTGATCGTCGATTGGACGTGTGATCGCGACGACGTCGAGTTGGTGACGCCGCGCGATGCGTCGCGGCGGGCGGCAGTGATCTCGGTGCGGCCGCGGGACCCGCGCGCGGCGAGTGTTCGTCTCACGGAGGCAGGGGTTGCGCACTCGTTGCGTGAGGGCGCAATTCGGTTGTCGCCGCACTTTTACAACACGCGGGAAGAGGTGTTGCGGGCGCTCGAGCTGGTGACGTAACGGATGTCGTCCCGAGCGCAGCGAGGGACCTCGGCCCAACATCGAGATCCCTCGCTGCGCTCGGGATGACAAGAGGACTACTTCACCTTGACCAACCCGTACGACCGCGCCCCTTTTCGCAACAAGACAAACTCACCACCGAGCAAGTCGGATTTTGCCAAGGGCGCGCGTTCGGGATCGACCCGCCGTCCGTTCAGGTAAACACCGCCCTGCTGTACCATCCGGCGCATGTCACTTTTGCTCTTGAACAGTGCCTCCGGGCCCACACACGCCGCCTCGAGGACGTCATACGTCGACAGATCGTCCTTCGCTTCCACCGTGAACACCGGGATCTCGACCTGCAGCGCATGGAGCGCCTGGAGCGACAACGACGCCGGATCCGCGCCCTCGAACAACAGCGCGGACACCTCCTCGGCCGCGGCGAGTGCGTGCTCGCCGTGAACTACTCGCGTCACTTCGCGGGCGAGCGCCCGCTGCGCCTCTCGTTTCTCCGGCGCATCGGCCAGCGCGCGATCGAGGGCGTCGATCGCCGACCGGTCGAGCAGGGTGAAATACCGCAGATATCGTCCAGCGTCGGCGTCGTCGACGTTGACGAGAAATTGATAGAACTTGTATGGCGACGTCAGCGACGCGTCGAGCCACACCGTGCCGGCTTCCGTCTTCCCGAACTTGGTTCCGGCCGACGTCGTGACCAGCGGCGCGGTTATCGCATGCGCGTCGAGGCCCACGGTGCGGCGAATGAGCTCGATGCCGGCCGTGATGTTCCCCCACTGATCGCTGCCGCCCAACTGAAGGCGCACGTCGTGTCGGCGGCGCAGCTCGAGAAAATCGTACGCTTGCAACAGCATGTACGAGAACTCGGTGTACGAGATACCGCTTTCCATGCGCCCCTTCACAGAGTCCTTCGCCAGCATGTAATTCACTGTGAAATGTTTCCCGACGTCGCGCATGAAATCCACGGCCCGGAGATCAAAGAGCCACTCGGCGTTGTTGATCATTCGCGCTGCGTTGGATCCAGAGAAGTCCAGAAACCGCTCGAGCTGCTTGCGGATTGCCTCGGCGTTGGTGGTCACGACGTCGGCTTCGGCCAGCGGGCGCTCCGCGGTCTTTCCTCCCGGATCCCCGATCAGCCCGGTGCCGCCGCCGACCAACGCGACCGGCCGATGGCCGTGCCGCTGAAGGCGGACGAGCAGCATTATGACCAGCAACGTGCCAATATGAAGGCTCGGCGCCGTGGGGTCGAAGCCGATATAGCCTGAAATCGGCCCAGAAGAGAGCGCATCAGCGACCTCGTCGGTATTCTGATAGAGCAGTCCGCGCCACGAAAGTTCGTCCAGGAGTGCATGAGATCGCATGGCACAAAAATAGACGAAGAGGGAATGAACCTATATGCCTAGCCTTCCCTTCTCCCGCCGCTTCCGGCGGAAGCATCCGGGTCTCAACCGCGTGCTTCTGCTCAGCCTTTGCTTCCTGGGTGCATTCGGCGTCGGACTCGCGTACGCGAGTTGGGCGATGGTGTGCCGCGCCGGCCGCTGCCCGCCGGTCGAAGCGCTCGACGGGTACGAGCCGCGCCAGACGTCGAAGATCTTCGCCGCCGACGGTCGCTACATCACCGAGATCGGGCTCGAGCGCCGAACGCTCATTCGGTTCGACAGCATCCCGCCGATCGTGCGCGATGCGTTCGTCGTCGTCGAAGACAAGCGCTTCTATCGGCACTCCGGCATCGATTGGCCGCGCGTGCCGAAGGCGGTTCTCGTCGACCTCAAGAACCGGAACTTCAAGGAAGGTTTCTCGACGATCACGATGCAGCTCGCGCGAAACATCTTTCCCGAGCGCATCTCACGCGACAAGTCTCTGGTGCGCAAGCTGAAAGAGGTCAAGGTCGCGCGCGCCATCGAGGCCCGCTATCCAAAGAACCGGATTCTCGAGCTCTACCTCAATCAGATCTACCTCGGCAACGGCGCGTACGGCATCGCTACCGCGGCGAAACGCTACTTCGGCAAGACGCTCAGCCAATTGAATATCGCCGAGATCGCGACGCTCGCCGCGTTGCCCAAGGGTCCGGAGCGATACAACCCGCGCACGTTTCCCGACCGCGCCGTTCAACGGCGCAACCTCGTGATCGGCATCATGCGCGATGAGAAGCTCATCGACGCATCGCAGGCGCAGGAAGCGCAAGCCTACCCGCTGCGGCTCGCGACGCGCGTCGAGACGGGCGAGGTCGCGCCGTATTTCATCGAATGGATCCGCCAGCAGCTCGACGAAAAGTTCGGACGCCAGCTCTACGAGCAGGGTCTCAAAGTGTACACGACGCTCGACCTCGACCTGCAGACCGCAGCCGAGCGTTCGATGGAGCGGCAGATTCGTCTGATCGAGAGCGGGAAATACGGCCCGTACAAACACATGGGCTACGAGAGGTATATGGCGCAGTCGAGCGGCAACGAGGACAAAGAGAGTCCGAACTCGCCGTATCTCCAGGGTGCATTCGTCGCGATGGATCCGCGAACCGGAGGCGTTCGCGCCCTCGTCGGCGGCCGTGACTTCGACGACAGCAAGTTCAACCGCGCCGTTCAAGCCGTTCGCCAGCCGGGATCGACGTTCAAGCCGATCGTGTATTCGGAGGCCATTCAGAAGGGACGACCATTGTCGTATCTGCTCGACGACTCGCCGCTGACGATGGAGATGCCGGGAACGTCGTCGCCGTGGACGCCGCAAAACTACGACGGGCAGTTCGTCGGAAAGATCCCGATGCGGCAAGCGCTCTATCAGTCGCGCAACATTCCAACGATCAAACTCGGGATGGAGCTCGGCGTCGAGAGCGTGGTCGAAGAAGCGCGGCGGTTCGGACTTACGACGCCGATTCCTGCCTTTCCATCCATTCTCCTCGGTGCGGCTGACGTCTATCCCATCGAAATGGTCGCGGCGTATACGACATTTGCGACGCTCGGTACTCGTGCGCAGCCCTTGGCGATCATGCGCGTGGAGGACCAACAAGGGAAACAGCTCTGGACGCCGAACCCGGTCACAGTTCCGGTCCTGTCGCCGTCCGAATCCTGGTTGATGGTGAGCGCGATGAAAGACGTTCTTCGTCGCGGCAGCGCTGCGACCGTCGGCGCGTCGTTACCGTTTCCTGCTGGCGGCAAGACTGGCACGACAAACGACGGAACAGACGTATGGTTCATCGGCTACACATCGGATCTCGTTGCCGGAGTGTGGATGGGCTTCGACAAGCCGCAGAAGATCAAGCAAGACGCGGTGGGCGGCGCGCTTGCGGCTCCGGCATGGGCGGCCTTCATGACTGAGGTTTACCGGCGCAAGCCCTCGCCGCGCGACTGGCCGATGCCATCGGAGATTGTCACGCGGCAGGTCGACATGACGTCCGGCCTGCTCGCCACGCCGTATTGTCCGCCAACGCTTGTCACGTCGGAGTTCTTCCTTCCGGGGACGGATCCGATCGCTCCGTGCGACATTCACGGCGGGTCGTCGCTCTATCCCGACTCGGGCGGAGTCAGCGCGGCTTATCCGGGAGGGTCTCCGACCTACCCGTCTCCGGCGGGCGCGGTTGTTCGTCCGGGAACCCGACTGCCGGCCGACACTTCCCGTCGTGCGCGGGACAGCGCGATTTTTGCTTTACCGCCACGCGACACATCGTACCGCCTGCGTCCGCGTGACACGGTCCGTATGCCGGATACCCTGCGTCGTCGACTGCTGGATACCAGTCGGACAAAGCCGCGGCCTCCCGTTATTGCTCCGAACCGGCCTCCGATCCGCCCTCCACTAGAGAATTTCCATTAGAAGATCATGACCTGGCAGCCGGTTGACTGCCACGCCCATTCGACATTTTCCGACGGGCAGCTCACCGTCGCCCAAGTCGTCGCTCGCGCTGCCGCGCTCGGCGTCCGACCTTCGATCTCCGACCACATCACGCGCGCAGGCTCGTACGCCATGTCGAGCCTGGACGAGGTCCGCGCGTATCTCGACGCGCTCGACGCGTACGACGTGTTGCGTGCCGGCGAGTTCTGCTGGCACGACAACCTCTGGCGGGAGCTGCCGCCGGACATCGTGCGTCGCTTCACGCATCGACTCGGTTCGATGCACGCGGTCCTCATGCCCGACGGGCGACTCGTGCAAGCATTCTCGCATCAACTCCCGCCGGGGATCACCGCCGACGCGTACATGGACGCACACGCAACGTGCGTCGAGCGGCTCGCGCGGGAGATGCCCGTCGACGTTTTCGCGCATCCGACGCTGATCACGCTTCCATTCCGTCATCTCGACGTCGATCAGCTGTGGACGGAAGAGCACGAGACGCGAATCGTCGACGCGTTGTACTCGGCCGGGATCGCATTCGAGATCTCGAATCGCTACTGGCCACACGAGCGCATCGTCCGGCGCGCCGTCGAGCGCGGTGTGCGAATCTCGCTCGGTTCCGACGGCCATCGGTTCGATCAGGTCGCGGACATCGCGCGTCCGCTGGCGTTGGCGCGACAACTTGGCGTCGCGGACAGCGACCTTTACGATCCTCTTCGGCACGGGTCGAAGACGCAGCGACGAGCCGGCGAACGCGCGGCGTCATGATTCGGTACCACGCCCGCTGGGTGGTCCCGATCGCCGCTCCGCCGATCGCTCACGGTGTGGTAGCGGTCGACGGAGATCGCATCGCGTTCGTCGGACAAGCCGACGACGCCCCGCCGGGCGACGCCGAACAACTCGGCAACGTAGTGTTGATGCCGGGGCTCGTGAACGCCCACTGCCATCTCGAGCTCACCGCGATGCGCGGTTTCCTCGAGGACCTCGATTTTCGTCGCTGGATTCTTCGCGTCACCAGTGCTCGGCGCACGGTGATGGATCGCGACGCGTTGCTGGATTCCGCGCGGTATGGGTTGGAGGAGGGCATCCGCGCGGGGATCACGTCGTACGCGGACACGTGTGATTCCGGCGTCGTGATGCAGGCCATGCGGGAGGCCGGCGTTCGCGGCGTGATGTACCAGGAGGTTTTTGGCCCTGACCCCACACAGTGCGCAGCGTCGATGGCAGGGCTCCGTGAAAAAGTTGCCGGCCTGCGCTATCTCGAGACGCCGCTGGTGCGACTTGGTGTGTCGCCGCACGCGCCCTACTCCGTCTCGAACGACCTGTTTTGTGCGACGACTGGATTCGCGCGCGAGCAGCATCTGCCGATGGCGATTCACATCGCCGAAAGCGAAGTCGAGCAGCGCCTCGTTGCGGAAGGTGCAGGGCCTTTTGCGGATGCTTTGCGACGTCGCGGAATCGCCGTCGACCGGCGTGCCGACTCGCCCATCGCGTTGCTCGGCGATCTTGCGGTGCTCGACGCGCGTCCGCTGTTGATTCACTGCGTTCGCGTCGATGCGCGGGACATCAACTTGATTGCCTTGTCGAGCTGCGCCGTCGCGCACTGCCCGGCATCGAACGCGAAAATGGGACATGGGTTCGCACCGCTCGACGAGATGCGCGCGGCCGGTATTACGGTTGGACTCGGCAGTGACTCGATGGCGAGCAACAATCGAATGGACATTCTGTCTGAAGCGAGACTTGCCGTGCTGGCTCAGCGCGGCCGCCTCGGCTTCGCGGAAACTCCGGACGCCCTCGAGGTGTTGGACATAGCAACCATCGGTGGCGCGCAAGCGATTGGATTGGGCGACGTGGTAGGGACGCTCGAAGCAGGGAAGCAGGCGGATCTCGCGGCGTTTTCGCTCGATCGCGTGCGACCGACGTTCGATCCGGTCACCGCGGCCGTGTTTTCGATCACGGGCGCGGATGCGCGATTCGTTGCGGTGGCTGGTCGTCCGCTATTGCGTGAAGGACAGTTGGTGTCGCCAATTGCGGGGCTAGCTGATCGAGTGGACTCAATCTCGCAGAAGCTTGTCGAGTGGCTCGACGCCGGTGGTGAAGTTGAGGGTGCTGTGTGAGGTGACGCGACTGGGGCGGTATCTTGTCGCCTCTGTGACACCAGCATAGCTTGCTATAGGAAGGTAGTCCCCACCGCTCCCGCCCCAGAGCCGCGGCGGGAGTTCGTGTACAGGCCATCGGAGGTGTGCGTGGTTGTCGGCTGCCTGGCACTGAACGCGTCGTACGAACCACTGACGATGGTCCCGCTTCGTCGGGCCCTTCGTCTCGTCATCGACGGAAAAGCCGAGATCGTCGAGGCCGACGCTGATCGCCTCGTTCGATCGGAGCGTCTGACGATGCCGCGTCCGGCAGTCATTCGCCTGACCAAGTTCATCCACGTGCCGCGGCGCTTCCGCCGGCAGGTGACGAACACGTTTCTGTTCGCGCGCGACCACTATCGCTGTCAGTATTGCGGTCGCCACGTGACCGAGCTGAAGCACCGTGAAGCGTTGACGCGCGATCACTTGATCCCGCTGTCGCGCGGCGGAACGAACGAGTGGACGAACGTCGTCGCGGCGTGCAGCCCGTGCAACACGCGGAAGGGCAACCGGCTGCCGGAAGAGATCGGCATGCATCCGCTGACGCATCCGGTCGAGCCGCATTTCGTGCATTTGAGTTGGGCCGTGCGTCGTCTGACGCCGACGCAGGCGCACTACATTCGCACGTTTTATGGCAGTGAGGTTTTGCATCACCTCGAACAGCTCGAACATAGGACACCGCGGCAACATATTCGCTAGGCACTGGGCACTAGGTACTAGGCACTAGTGAATTCGGATTGAGCGTCCTATATGAAAACGGCACACCGAACTGATTTCGGTGTGCCTTTTCATACAAATCTTGTTCCGAATCATCTAGCGCCTTGCGCTAGTGCCTAGTGCCTAGTGCCTAGTGCCTAGTGCCCGGCGCCAATCCAACTAAGGAAATGAGAAGAAAATAGATTGTTGTTCGTAGTGTCTCTTCGCGCCACCGAGCACCCGCGACAACAGTTTCTTGATCCCCGTGCCGATGAAGCTGAACGGATTGCTTCCGCGCCGCGGTCCGCGCATGAACTGCATCAGCGCGTCCAGATCGCTCTCGGTGAGTGCCCGCACCTCGACGATCAAATTGTAGTAGTAGCGACCGGCGCGATTCGGGCGGAGCGGAACCCGCAGCGGACGACCGAACATCGTCTCCGCTGAGTCCAGCGTCCTGAACGCCCCGAAGTTTTCGAGAATGTCGCTGTTCTGCTTCCGAACAACGCTGTACACCTTCCGCGTCGGATCGTACGACACGAGCACGTCCCACTCGGAGCGTCCATCGAAGTCGTTCACGACGGTGCCCTCTCGCCACAACTCGAGCCGGTAATGAATGCCGGCAGTGAAGCCGTGCGCGAGCAAGTCGCGCGTGTCGGCGTCGCTGAGCAAGTTTGCCGTCGAGACAGCGGGCCCATCCTGCACCGATCCTGACGCCACCGCAATCTCGAGCCGCACCACGTCGCGTTGAGCCGCGAGTGGTGCTGCCGAGAGAAATGCGAGAAGCGCGACGATCTTACATGCTGAACGCACGTTAGAAGCGATGCCGAAGTCGGAGGAAAAAGTTCAAAGGCTCCCGCGGCGTCGAGAGCGCTTTCGCCGCGTAGATCCCGATGCCGCCGATGTCCAACCCCAAACCCAGATC
>Ga0126377_10004063_pt1 | contig 10557 bp, 9 predicted proteins | sample PanSoiMetPlot_22_FD_92647 | JGI IMG/M metagenome (GOLD analysis project Ga0126377, IMG submission 92647) | Tropical forest soil microbial communities from Panama - MetaG Plot_22 | ecosystem: Environmental > Terrestrial > Soil > Tropical forest > Bulk soil | place: Panama | collected 2016-02-17 | reverse complement strand
TCTAATTCTCCATTCGCATCGTCAAATAAGCGTTTCGGAGAGGTCATTCATGTCGCCGCGACGGCGCCCCGAACCTATGAAAAGGCGGCGAGCTCTGTACCGTAGGTTGTCTAACCTGCGGATAGCTTCATAACCAGGCCGCCTGATCGCAACTCAAAGCATCAATAATCAAGCCTCCGCAGGTCAGACGACCTACGGTACACTCTTTCAGAGGGCAAAATCCATGAGCCGCGCAAAATTTCTCCCGGCGATCGCCGCCTTCCTTCTGACCACGATATTGTCAATTCAACCAAGGACCCGCGCGCAGCAGGGACAGATGGCCGACAACCCGCTCGTATTACTCCGGGTGGGGCAGGATCAAAAAAAGGCGCTCAAGTTCGGCGAGGCCATTTATCAGGCCATCGGCTTCGGAAACACGTTCATGGTCGTGACAGAAGCCGGCAATGTGATCATCGACACCTCGATGCCATTCAACGCCGCGCGACATAAACAATTGCTGCAGGCCGAAAACGCGGGTCCCGTAAAATACATCATCCTGACGCATGCCCACGGCGATCACACCGGCGGCGTTCCGACCTGGAAACAACCCGACACGAAGATCGTCGCTCAGAAGAATCACGTGGAGTTCCAGCACTACCATACGCGGCTCAACGCTTTCTTCGCCCGCCGCAACGCCGCGCAATTCTCGCTGCGCATACCCGATCCCGGGCCATGGCCGGGAAATTACGGCGCGAAGATCGCGCCGACGATCCTGTTCGACGACAAGTACGAGTTCGAGTTGGGCGGAGTGAAATTCGAGGTCTTCAGCACGCCGGGCGAAACCCCCGATCATGCGATGGTCTGGATCCCGAAATACAAGGCGGCCTTCATCGGCGATAACTTCTATGAGTCGTTCCCGAACATCTACACACTGCGCGGGACACAGCCGCGCTGGGCGCTCGATTACGTCAACTCGCTCAACAAAGTCCTCGCGCTCAAACCGGAAATCGTCCTGCCGAGCCACGGAGCGCCGATCGTCGGCGCCGCCGAGATCGTCAAACAACTCACTCGATACCGCGACGCGATCCAGTACGTTCACGACGAGACGGTCAAGGGTATGAACGAAGGCAAGGACGTGTGGACCTTGATGAACGAGATCAAACTTCCGCCCGAACTGGACGTCGGCGAGGGCTACGGCAAATTAAGCTGGTCGGTGCGCGGCATTTACGAAGGCTATGCCGGATGGTTCGATCTCAACCCGGCGACGATGTATGAAAAGCCGGCTTCATCGGTCTACCCCGACGTCGTCAAACTCGCGGGCGGCCCGGACGCCGTGGCCAGGCTCGCGATGCAACGCGCGCAGGCCGGGCAGGCCGTTGAGGCGCTGCATTTGAGCGATATGGCTCTCGCGGCCGATGCGAATAATCAGCCCGCGCTGCAGGCGAAGATGAAAGCCTTGGAGACTTTGCGTTCGCGCTGCCGCAACAGCAATGAACGCGGCTGGCTGGAGTTCAGTATCAGTCAGGTCAAAAGCAAACTTGGCGCAAAACCGTAGCCTAAAGTTTCTACACATGTCTTTGGCGCCGGAGGCGCCAGGGGAAATTAGCCGGTGGTGGAGCCCGAGCATAACCACCGGAAGCGAGTGGAGATCTATTCCCAGCCTCCGGGGCTGTATGGATGGTTTCGATCGCATCCGGTGGTTTCTCCACCGGCTAATATCCGCTGTCCCTCCGGGACTCGGAATGAAATATGAGCGAGACGTGCTGTATGGGGATTTTGGCGAAGTCTCGCTTTATGCCATTGAGGCCTGAGGTTTGACGAGTGGCGGCCGCAATAGATTGTGGTGGCGCGCTCAACGGAGGATTTATGAAAGCCGGACAAAAACTTGCTCAGCCAGCGTCCAGCGACGCGACGGCGCCTAAATCACAGAACTTCTTTTCGCGCTTGATCAGCGTGATCTTTTCGCCGGGCGAGACCTTTGCTGAGATCGGGCGCGCGCCGCGTGTATTTGCGCCGATCTTGTCTCTGGTATTGCTAGGGGCGGCGGTCCATTTCGTCTTGGCCAACCGCTATGGCTACGAAAACATAATCCGCAAAGAGACTGACATGCAGATCCAGGTGATGTCCCGGATGAACGCGCCAGGAGACAGAATTGACGAGGTGAAGAAACAGGCGGAAGAACTGCTCAAGCCGGAAAACCTCACGAGGATAAAATTGCGACGCATGGCGGTGGCGGGGCTGATGTTTCCAATCATCGCTTTGCTCGTGGCTGGCGTATTCAAGCTGTTCTCCTTGATGACGGGCGCGAGCAATACTTTCAAAGGCGTCCTTTCGGCTGTCAGCTTCGCTTACTTGGCAGTCGGCGTCGTGAGTCAATTGATCATTATCCTTACCGTTTATATAAAGAAGCCCGAAGACATTGATATGATCAATCCGGTGGCCTCGAACTTGGGGGCGATTCTGACGATGGCCGGCGCAGGCTTGCCGAAGTTTCGTGTCCCTTCGGCACGCCAGCGTGGTTCGAAATTCCCGGGCGTCAGTAACCCGCGATCTCTCCATTGAGCAATGGGGGCGCGACTCCGATCCGTTTTCCCGTTTTCGGATCGATCTGAATTGCGACCCAATACCCCATCTGGCCCCGCGTCTGATCCTTTGGAAGAAGCTTGATGGCCTGCCCCCTGGCGACCACAGCTTTAACCAGGTTTTCATCAAACTCGCCTTCAGCTAACACTTCCATGTAATACTGTGGGGCCGACCGCACACCGTCAATGATCATTCCATAAAACGGCCCCATGAAATTGGGGGTATCGATAGACTTTTTTAGATCCATACCGAAATCTAGCATATTGACGAGGTTACTCATTGTGGTCTGGTGCAGCCCCGAACCGATGCTGCTGGAAGCCAGATACGGTTTATTATTTTTCAGCACAATGACGGGATTCGTCGGATCAGGCAGCCGGTCGCCTGGTTTGATCCTGGCGATTTGTGATTGCTGAGACGCGGCTGAATCGGGAATCGAGATGCCATCGACAAAAATGCCTGTGTTCCCCCATAAAATTGCATTGATCGAGTGTAGAACGGCGGCCATATTTCCCTGTCCGTCCACCGCAACCACGCCGGCCGAGTGGTTGTCGCCTTTGCCTCTCGGCGTGATCACTAAGAGCATCTTTTCCCATGCCGGTTCGTGCATCTTCCGCCATAGAAGCCTGGCGCTCTCTTTCTTCACACGGGATTCTGGTGAAATATCGAAATCGGGCAGGTACATTTTGAAAGTCTGCGTAGGCCAATGAGAAAGAAAAAAGCCTGCGCGGCAAATCCGAATGAACTCATACAGCGCTTCAGGCGCCGTCGTGAAATGACCATATTGTTTCAGATCCGCCGCCTCCAACAGATTAAATGCCTCGATTGTATTGATACCGCCAACGCTCGGGTATCCTAAGCTATAGATTTGATAGCCGTGATAGCTGGTTTGCAGAGGTTCGGACCAGCTGGGCCTATAGGCTTTCAAATCGGCGAGCGTCATCTTGCCGCCCTCACTCTGTACCGCCGCCACGAATTTTTTGGCCCATTCTCCCTGGTAAATGTAATCTGTTCCTTGCGCCGCGACCTTCCGCAGTGTCTCGGCTAATTGGGGTTGCTTGAAGAGGTCCCCTGCTTTGTAGAATTCGCCGTCCTGTTTGGCGAATGCTCGCTTCGTCTCCGGCAGTCGGGAGAGAACATCTTTCCGCATGTTAATCCAGGCGCTAAGCACTGGATCTACAACAAAGCCTTTTTCAGCCAGATAGATGGCCGGGTCAAACAAGCTCGCAAAGGGAAGCTTTCCGAAACGATCATGCGCAGCCTGCACTCCGGCAAAAAATCCGGGCACGAGAGCCGTACGTCCGCTCGGCTTGCCTCCCCCCGGAATCGTGAGCGGCTCTCTCTCCTCCAGGACCGTGTTATAGCAGGCGTTGAGTGAATAGACCTTTTTGCCGGCCGCGTCATAATAAACCATCGTCAGAATGCCAGCGTAGCTGGTCACGGCGCCAGCATCCAGAGCAATCTGCGCGAGCGAGGTGGCCAGGGCCGCATCCGCGGCGCTGCCGCCCTGCTGCAAAGCTTCCAATCCAATCCTGGCGGAGAACGCGTCGTGAGTTACCGCGACCATTCCCTTGTCGCTTTCAACCGCCGGATGCGGTCGATTGTAGTCGCGTTGCAATTCCCAATACTTTTCCAACTCTCCAGGCGGCCAGGCTTCGGGAGACATCTTGCCGCCCGACGATTGGCGTAACTGGCTGGCAGTAATAACCGCCAGTGTTTGCTTTAACAGCAGCGCCTTGACTGAGCTGAAGACGCCCGAGTACGCGCCGACGCCGAGCGCCAGCGTAATTACGGCGATCAAGATTAAACACGATTTCTTCGCCAACATTCGCTCGGCGTAGCGTAGATATTGCCAGAGTCTTTGCATAATTCCCCCGAATTACATGTCAGAAGTAAGTGAAAAAGGTTCCCGCCTTATATTCATCAGACGCCTGATCTTAACTGAGCGCCACAATTGAGATGATTTCTTATTTTAATAACTCTAGAATTTCCGCCTGACTCTGGAATTTCGATCCCTTTCGGTGGGCCGGCGTGACAGCTCACTTCTTAACCTTCTATTCTTTCCTCCGAGATTGATCTTCTATTTTTTTGGAGGTTCCCTCATGGATTCAACTGTTCCCGCAGACCTGCTCAAACTTAAAGACCGCCTGGAGGCCTGGCGCGCAACCCGCAAATACGCGCGCCAGCCAATACCCGACGAGTTCCGCCAGGCCGCTGCGGACATGGCTGGGCGCTATTCTCCCTCGCTCGTCCGCCGTATCCTCAAGCTCGATCCCTGGCAGCTGAATAAGCGGACATCTAAAAAGCCCGACCGCGCTCGTCACAAACCAAAGACCGCATTCTTCACCTTGCCATCGGAGACCGCATTATTACTGCCCGGGTCGTCGGCGCCACAAGACCTAGCCGGTTGTCGCCTCCAAATCGAGCGCACGGACGGCGCACGCCTCACCCTGACGCTGCCGTCACTCGACATGATGTTTATCAACCGTCTCTGCGCCGATTTCCTGCGCGCTTGAAGCGTCAATGATTCAACTGGTTCCTCAGCTCAGGATTTTGCTCGCCTGTCAGCCCGTAGATTTCCGTTGTGGGATCGATGAGCTTGCGGCAATCTGCAAACGGGAGTTGGCGGAAGATCCTTTCTCCGGCGCTCTTTTTGTCTTTAGGAATCGCCGCGGCACGGCCCTCAAAATGTTATGTTACGACGGGGTCGGATACTGGTTGGTTACCCGCAGGCTCTCGCAAGGCCGCATTCGCTGGTGGCCTCAAGCACAGGACGCGCCGCTCCACCCACTCCAGGCGCAACAGCTCTCGGTTCTTCTTTACAACGGCCTACCCGATCAGGCTAGTTTCGCTCCCGTGGGGCGGAAGTTGCCCGGCGCCGAAGCTCAAGCCGCCAGCGATTCTACCTCGTCTCCCTTGTAATTCCACGGTAGATACAGATCAGGTCTGCTTCGCGCATCCTTTCTGTTGCGAATGATCGTTACCAGATAGTCCCAAGCGTTGACGCCATTCAACCGGCATGTCCTGATCAGCGAAGCCAGCACATCCCCAACCGAAGCCCCGTGTTCGGTCTTGAAGAACATCGAGTTCTTTCGCATCAGGATGAATTGTTTTAACGCCCGCTCGGACTCGTTATTGTCAAGTGGCGTTCCCGGTTCGCGGAGCCACACGGTCAACTCCTCCCAGTGGCCTAGCCAATATTGCAGCGCCTTGCCCAGATTCGAGTTTGGCTCCTCGTGGCGGTCAGAGAACTGCCTCTCGATCCACTGCTTCAATTCCTTCATAACCGGCCCGCTCTTATCCTGATGATAAGCCAAGCGCCGCTCGCCGCTCATCTCCGCTGTCTCCGCTTCGTATCCATAGACCTTGCCGACTGCATCCAAGACCACCGCGCATTCGGCTGGATAATCTTCCTTCAATTCAAAGACCTTCCTTCGGGCGTGCGCCAGACAGTAGGCCCGGATTACATTTTTCTCCACGCTCGTGTTGGCTGCCAGGGCATCGCTCATCTGAATCGGCCGCCCAAGCCCCTCGTCGCGCTTTCCCATCAACTCCGCCAGATTCTCCCCCGCGTGACGCCGCCCGCTCAAATAAAGCGCGATCTTGCGCCCTCCGGCCTTCACCACGATCCCACTTGTCTGCGTCGCCCGGCCTTTCTCTTCCTTGTCTTCTTTCAAACACGAAAGGATTCTGACCCATGTGTCATCGGTGTGCATCACCTCGCCGTCGGCCGCCAGGCGCATCAAGCGCAGGAAGATTCCCATCGCGGCGTCCGCCGTCGCCTCGCACCGTTCCCACATCGTCGCTTCTCCGAGCGGCATTCCGCCCATCGCCTGCAACCCCACTTGACGATGCCATGGTAGACCGCCGCCATATCTCATTAGCGTAATCGTCGCATCGCAGGTCGCGTCGTACCGCTCATCCTTCACCCCTTCGGGCAATGGCGCGACGTAACGTTGCTGGCATTTGGCGCAGCGCAGCGCTTCTCGTTCGAACTTGGTGGCCGTGATCAGCGGCTGCCCCGTGAATTGCAATAGCGCCGTCGGCTCCTTCAGATCATAGAGTCGCCCACCGCACGATGCCGGACAGTCGTCGCCCGCCTTCAAACTCTCATGCCGGCATCTCACCTCCTTCGCCCCGCTGTAATCAGAGGCCGCACGGCGTCCATGCCCTTTCCGTTTCTGCTTCTCCTGGCTCTTGTTTGCGAGGCTTTCCGCACGCGCGTCTTGATCGCTGGAGGCTTTCAGCCGATCGTCGTCTGACTTCTCCGATCCATCCACTTTCTCCAGGGCGTCGGCTTTCCTCGCTTGATGTCTCTCACTCCGTTTGCCGAAGATCATCTGGCGTAGCTTTTTGATCGACGTATTCTTCCGTTGGAGCAATTCCACCAGGGTTAGGACGGTTCGTAACAATCGCTCGACTTTCTCTTTGGCTCCTGGCTCCAGATTCGTTCCTCGAATCTGCGCTATCAGATTCTCGATTTCGTCGGGATTGGTTCGAGGAGTCTCGTCCTCTTTGGCCATTGTTGGTCGCTCACCTCTTCATTTGGAATGACAGCCAGTTCGGCCAACCATTACCACAGCTCGCGATTTATTGGGAGAGTTCATCAGCCCATTCACACTTTTTTCTCAAACGCACGCTGGGTCACCGAAGGAACACCATGGGTCGACGTATTTGGGATTTGGCGCATTGCGCTGCTGGCCATCGGTTGCGCGGCGGTGACGACGAAGATGAAGGCTGGCGTGGCCGCGATTCCGCATGTCCTGCTATATGGTATCGCCGCCCTGATCATGTCTTTCTTTGCCAGCTTTATGGGCTAAATCAGCCGGCTTCTGAAGTCGACCTACTGCGGCGTAACCCAGGTTGATGGCCAGCGCAGAACGCTGGAGATTAGCCGGTGGAGAAACCACCGGGGCTTCGGTTCAGCGAAGACGTTGAGTAAAGCCGCTTACTGGCAAGCGGATCCCCGCAGTTCCTGTTCGCTAGCGGCCATCGCGCTGGCGGCTTCTGCACGCGACCAATTCCAGCGGCGCCATCCGAGGCTTCCAGCGATCGGCCGGTTTTGCAATATCTGCGAGGCCATCGCGCAACGTTGCGAACGATTCAGCCTCGGCAGCGCCTCGATCAGTTCCGGCACGGCGTCCGCGCTCAAAGAGGCGGCGTATGCGGCGTCGAAGTCTCGTCCGGCTGTCGCATGCTCGACGTTCACACGCGCTATCAGCCTGTCGGGATTGACGACGAGCAAAGCGCCGATCGCTAGAAACCCTGTCACAACTGCGCCGAAGGCAAATCGTTCGCGCCTGCCTCTCAACACAGTCATTACGAACCAGATAAAGACCACCGCAAGCCATTCCATAAAGACCGTCGTATAGACCCGCAATTCCGTCAGTCCGTATTCGCGTTGATAAAGCCGCATGCGCTGCAAGGCGGAAACCATCATTACGAACAGCAAAGCGATCTGAGTTCCGGCCAGGACGCGGAAGACGCGCTCGTCTCGCGCTTTCTCTTTGCGCAACAGCCAGTGCGCCGCCAGCAAAAGCGGCAATACCAGCGCGGCGACGCCTACAAGCTCAAAAAAACCGCTGCGGGCGTATTCCGCGTAGGTCAGCCCGGCGACTGCCTGAATCCTTGCCGCGCCGCCGAAGAAATACCGAAACTGCACGACGACAAAGCTCAGAAATAGGATATCCAGCAGGCCGAGAATAATCACTGTCTCGGTGACGCCGAGCCACAAAAACTCCGGTCGATTCGAGTTGACGGCCTTCATTTCTTTGCCGGTCACAACCCCCCGCAAAAAACCCGCGACCGCCCAGCCGATGATCGCAATCACCATGAAATGAACGACGAGGCTTTCGATGTCCCAATCGAAGAGGCGAAGTATCAGGTTCGAAAAAAACGCGTCGGCGGACGCCAGCAGTCCGCCAAAGATCAACAGCAGCGGAAAGGCGATTGCCAGCCCCTTGGCGACCGGGGCCAGATGTTTCGCCCATCCGTCGCGCCGAATCACTTTCCACTCGATTTCGCCGCCGATCAGACGGCCCGCGCCCGTCAGAGCTTCATAAAGAGAGACCAAAACGCCGAGCGCATAATCGGTCACTCCCTCGGCCAGGAACTTTCCCGCCCGAGATCGCATCAAAATCATCGCCAGCGTGATGACGATCCCGACCAGGCTCAGCGCCTTCAACACAGGCGAATCCCGCCACGCGATCGCGGCGGCGAAGAATAATAACGGGACCACAAGCCGGCGGCTCCCGGCGTCAAGATCGACCCGATTCAAAATAAAGACGCCTGCGGCCAAGGCGGCCAGCGCCGCCATCCATACGAACAGGTTTACCCCCCAGGGGGTAGCGCGCAGCATCCCGTCGCCCAGCGCGCCGGCCGCCAACGCCGCCGCCAATATTGAAAAACCCAGCCTGGTCTTGTCTGTCATTTACGCCTCGAATTGAAATGATCACGATAGGTGAATGGCCAACACAGGCATTCCCCCGGACGATTGACTTGATTATTGATTTGGTCTTCGGTCAGTCCTTCATTCGCTCCAGATGCCGAGGCGCTCTTTATTGGCCAAGGACTCAGCTTCGATAACCTTCACGGCAAAGGCCTCATACTCCTTCCGCGTCACGTGAGCTTTATCACCTTTGGCAAGAAGCATCGTCCATGCCTCGCATCCGCCCGAGCGAACAAGATGAATGTTCAAATTGTCATCTCCGTCTACAACCCAAACCCATTTCGACTTTGAATCTGGGGACCGCCGCCAATGCGCCGTCCAAGGTGTAAACCACAATTACATCAGCGCCAGGATGCTTCGCTAACCAGGCTTTAATCAGGTCTTCATAGTCCTTGGACGTAGGAGCGCGAAATCCGCCTCGGCTTATCAGAGTGTACAGGTTGTATGGCTCCTCTTTTCTACCGCCAAAATGCCCTTTCCAGGTAATGCTCGACGCTTTGTGATTCTCGGCGGGGCGAGACGAGAATTGAATATCCTGTTCAGGGTTTTGCCGGTAAAAGGTCCGCTATCTTCATCGAGGGATTTTCAGGTTTTCTCCCGGCTGAGTGCTTGCCGAAGCCGGAGAGGATTGTTTCCAGCGCCGGCAGCATACTCCCCGCGCGTTTGGCGCGAATGACCCAATCCCACAACGGCTCGAATTTCTTCCAACCGCCCGCGTAACCGACGTGGCGCAACCACCCGAGGAAGTCGTCTTTAGTCCACGCGCCTCTGAAAATCGATCCCCAGCGGTAGAAATCGCGATAGGCTCGCCAATAACCGGCTTCCAGACTCGCCGCCGACATCCTGGCCGGGCGGAAAACGACGTGGCGGGTGTCGAATAAATCCCAATCGTCGCTGCTCATGCGCCCCTGGGCGGCCATTCGTTTATACAGGGCTGTGCCGGGATAAGGCGTGAGGATGTGGAAGGTCGCCGTCTCGATTCCTTGCCCGATCGCCCATTCGACCGTGCGACCGAAGACCGAGTCGTCATCATCGTCCATGCCGAAAACGAAACTGCCGTTGACCATCACGCCCAGACCATGCAACCGCTTGACGGCTTCGGTGTAATCGCGGTTCAGGTTCTGATACTTGTGTTGTTCGCGCAGGTTCGCGGGGTTGAGCGTCTCGAAGCCGACGAACAGGCTTCTCAGCCCGCATTCGACAGCCTTCTCCAAGAGGTCAGGCGCGAGCGCGGATTTGACGGTGCCCGCCGCCTGCCACAACCTCCCCATGCCTTTCATTCCGTCAAACAACGCCGCGGCGAACCTGGGATTGCCGAACAGGTGATCGTCAAGGAAATACAAATGGCGCCCGGGCAAGCGTTCGATCTCCTGCAGCGCGTCATCCACAGTCTGCGTGTAGAAAGATCTGCCGCCCTCGAAAAACGCCTCCTTGTAACAGAAATCGCAGGTGTGCGGGCATCCGCGCGAGACCACGATCGAATTCGGCACGAGGTAGAGATGGCGCTTGATCAGATCGCGGCGAATCCTCGGCAGGCCGTCGAGCGTGCG
>Ga0126377_10004061_pt1 | contig 10557 bp, 6 predicted proteins | sample PanSoiMetPlot_22_FD_92647 | JGI IMG/M metagenome (GOLD analysis project Ga0126377, IMG submission 92647) | Tropical forest soil microbial communities from Panama - MetaG Plot_22 | ecosystem: Environmental > Terrestrial > Soil > Tropical forest > Bulk soil | place: Panama | collected 2016-02-17 | reverse complement strand
CGCCGCCTCCACCTCCGCCGCCGCCACCTCCGCCGCCGCCTCCGCCTCCGGTGCGCTGTCGTGTCCCGAGGGTGCTCGGGCTCCGGCTGGGTGCCGCGAAGACGAAGATCCGGCGGGCGCACTGCTCGGTCGGCAGGGTCCGGCGCGTTCGCGCACGGCGTTCGCTCCGTGGTCGTGTCGTCAACCAGTCGCCGAGGCCGGGCGCGCTGAAGCGCCGCGGCTTCCCGGTGAGCATGGCGGTCGGCCGCGGGTAAGGCCTACTCGAGACCGAACGACGAAGGGCGCCGGCAGAGCCGGCGCCCTTCACGTTTTCGGGGCTTGTTTTTTATGTTCAAAAGGTGTTAAAACCGCATCACTGGGTGCGAGGTGCACCCACCGTTAACGGGAGGGGAAAAGGTATGGTCAACTCTCGCCGGCGCCTGGCGGTATTGGGCGCCTGTATCGCAAGCCTCCTGCTAGCTGCCGTGTTCCTTGGTTCGACCGGCAGCGCTTCGGCCAGCAAGGCCAAAGCGAGCAGGGTTCACGCCACGCGGAGTGACGTGGCCAAAGCGACTAGACCGACGCTTCTGTCGTCGGGAGGCATGAAGCAGCAGCGTGTCCGCCGTCACACCAAGGCTGCGCGGACAGCTCCTGAGAATGCCCACTTCGAAGGATCGATCGACCTCTCGGAACCGACGCAGACCGGACGCCTGTTCCGCGGCGGTGTCGCCAGCACGTGTGCGGCGCCGACGGTTCCCGCGTTGTTCGACTCGGCCCCGTACCACTACGACACGTACGAGGTCGTCAACAACAGCGGGTCGCCTTCCTGCGTCGAGGTGACCGTGAGCACGGACTGTACGGGGACCAACTACGTCTTCTCGGCCGCCTACAGTCCGACGTTCAATCCGGCCAACCCTGTGGAGAACTGGGTTTCCGACGGGGGCCTCAGCCCGGACGTCGGCGTTCCGGAGATCTACTCGTTCAACCTTGCAGCCGGCGCACACGCGTTCATCGACGTGCACGAAGTGTTCGGAGGAACCTGTCCGAGCTACACCGTCGATGTAACGGGTGCCGACGATGCCGGTGGTGGCCCTCCGCCGCCGCCTCCTCCGCCGCCACCGCCTCCTGGGGGTCACTACACGATCACGACCGAGACCGGTCAGTCGATCGTGGCGGGCGTGGACGACATCGGCAGTCACTGTGACGACTGCTCGACGCCGATCACGTTCCCGTTCCCGGTCACGGTCTATGGGCAGCAGTACACGACCGCGAACGCGATCTCGAACGGGAATCTCCAGTTCGGCTCGTCCGATACGGCGTTCACGAACTCGTGTCTGCCCGCCAGCACGATGACGGCGACGTTCTTCCCGTACTGGGACGACCAGCGGACGGACAACATCAGCGGGTCGGGTGAAGGGATCTTCACGACGACCACTGGCAGTGCTCCGAACCGGACGTTCTATATCGAGTGGCGCACCGAGTACTTCAGCGGCGGCGGCACGGCCAACTACGAGGCCGTGTTCAACGAGAACGACGCCGTGCTGAAGACGATCTACGGTCAGGTGGACCAGGGCAACGCGTCTTCGACCGAAGGCGTCCAGGACACCCAGCCGGGCGGCATCTTCGATGAGTACGGCTGCAACGGCTCCGGCGGTGCGATCAATGCCGGCGATGCCGTCGTCTACACGCCGAACGGCGGGCCGCCTCCGCCACCGCCTCCGCCACCTCCGGGGCAGTGGAACAACGCGGCGGCGTATCCGTCGACCATCGTCCGCTACGCGTTCGCGCAAGACGGTGAGGACATGTACGTCCTCGGCGGTGTCGACAACGGCGCCATCGTCAACACGGTCAACAAGTACGACCCGTCCACGAACACGTGGACACCTCTGGCGCCAATCCCGGGGATTCCCGGCGAAGCGCCATGCGCCGCTCTCTTGAACGGCAAGATCTACCTCCAGCAGGGCGCTCAAGGCGACAACACGTTCCGTATCTACGACATCGCCACCAACACCTGGTCGCAGGGAGCGTCACGACCGGGCTTCGGCGACGGCTACGGCTGCTCTGCCGGTGCCGGCAACGGCAAGGTGTACGTCCTCGGCGGAGACTCGGCGCCGCAGACGACGCTGTCCATCTACGACATCGCGACCAACACCTGGTCGACGGGCAATCCTGCTCCGAACGGTGTCTGGATGGCCGGCACCACCACGGTCGGGCAGTACCTCTACATCGTCGGCGGCTACACCAACCCACCGTTGATGCCTGCCGCGACGTCGGTGTTGCTGGGCAAGGCTCTCAATGCAGCCGCACCCGAGAACTCGACGACGACGATGCGTCTGAACATGGACACCGGCACGTGGGACACGGGTCCCGCGTGGGTCGGGCGTGCCGACTTCGGGCTCGCATCCGACGGCTCGTCGCTGTATGCCATCGGTGGTGACAGCAACGGTGGTGGTTTCTTCGACAGCGTGACCACGGTGAACTCGCTCGACCTGAGCTCGTGGCCGGGTGGATCGTGGGTGGCTTCAGGGCCCAACCTGCCGAATCCGGCACGCCAGGCGAACCAGGCCGGCTTCTACTCGACCGCTGTCACTGGCAGCGAGATCTGGTCGACGGGAGGGCTCAACGGAGCGACGTTCCAGTTCATTCCTGACCACGTCTACCGGTCGCTGACCGGCGGGCCACCTCCGCCTCCGCCACCGCCACCTCCGCCGCCTCCGCCGCCTCCGCCGCCGCCTGGTGTGTTGTATGACCAGTACGACAATGAGGGTGCGTTGGCGACGAGTTCGCAGAACTTCGAGCCTGCGAATGATCCGTTCGATGATGAGTTGGCTGATGACTTCGTCGTTCCGGGTGGTGCGAGTTGGAGCGTCGAGGGTGTCGATGTCGAGGGCGTGTATTTCAACGGCACCGGCCCGGCTGACTCGGTCAACGTCCGCTTCTACCAGAACTCCGGTGGTTTGCCGGGGACGATGGTCGCTGAGCGTTTGAACCAGTCGTATTCGAATGGTTCGAGCTTCGTGGTCACGCTTGGTTCGCCGGTTGCGTTGGGCCCGGGCACGTACTGGGTCTCGGTGCAGGCGAACATGGACTTCGGAGTTGGCGGTCAGTGGGGTTGGACGGATCGGACGGTGCAGTCGAACTCTGAGGCTGCGTGGCAGAACCCGGGTGGCGGCTTTGCCGTTTGCCCGTCGTGGGGTGCGCGTGGCACGGTGTGCGGGATCGATCCTGGTGTGCCCGATCAGGTGTATCGGATCCGCGGCACGAACGGGAACCCGCCGCCACCGCCACCTCCGCCACCTCCGCCTCCGCCTCCACCGCCTCCGCCTCCGCCTCCGCCTCCACCGCCGCCGCCGCCACCTCCGCCACCTCCACCTCCGACCCGCTGCCGCGTCCCGCGCGTCCTCGGCATGCGCCTCGGCGCCGCGAAGACGAAGATCCGGCGCGCGCACTGCACGGTCGGCCGCGTCCGCCGGCAGCGCTCCCGCCGGTCGCTCGTCGGCCGCGTGGTCAAGCAGACACCGAGGGCCGGCGTCCTCAAGCGCCGCGGCTTCCCGGTCGCCCTCGTCGTCGGCCGCCGCTAGCCCTCGTCCCAGGTAACTCGCCGCCGCGCACCGCTGATGTGTGTTAGAAACTCCGCGCGCCGGGAATCCTCGGCGCCGCTTACGTAGAGGCCGCGATGAGCTTTTTCCGAGATCACGCCGTTCTGTTCGCGCTCGTGTGCGGTGCGCTCGCCGTCGCGTACGGCATCGGGCTGACGATCTGGCTGCTCCGCCTGCCCGCCGGCAACGAGCGGATGCGCGAGATCGCGACGGCGATCCAGGAAGGCGCGTCCGCCTACCTGCGGCGCCAGTACCAGACGATCGCCATCGTCGCGATCGTCCCGTTCCTCCTGATCGGCTTCTACGACAAGCTCGGCTGGGGCACCGCGATCGGGTTCGTGATCGGCGCCCTGCTCTCTGCCGCGGCCGGGTTCATCGGGATGAACGTCGCGGTGCGCTCGAACGTGAGGACGGCCGAGGCGGCCAAGCAAGGGCTCAAGCCGGCGCTCAACGTCGCGTTCCGTGCCGGATCGGTCACGGGTCTGCTCGTCGTCGGCCTCGGGCTGCTCGGCGTCGCGGGCTACTACTGGGTGCTGACCGGTTGGCTCGGCAACTCGCCGGACTCGGCGATCGACGACCTCGTCGGGCTCGCCTTCGGCGGCTCGCTGATCTCCGTCTTCGCGCGTCTCGGCGGCGGCATCTACACGAAGGCCGCGGACGTCGGCGCCGACCTCGTCGGGAAGATCGAGGCGGGGATCCCCGAGGACGATCCACGCAACCCGGCCGTGATCGCGGACAACGTGGGCGACAACGTCGGCGACTGCGCGGGCATGGCGGCCGACCTCTTCGAGACGTACGCGGTGACGGCGGTCGCGGTGATGCTGCTCGCGAGCGCGTTCCCGGCCTCGGAGCTGTGGCTCTACCCGCTCGGGATCGGCGGGATCTCGATCATCGCGTCGATCATCGGCACGTTCTTCGCGCGCGTCGGGCGGGACGGCTCGATCATGAACGCGCTCTACAAGTCGGTGATCGTCGCAACGCTGCTGTCGGCGATCGGGTTCATCCCCGTCACGTCCGCCTTCGACGGCGACACGTTCAGCTTCTGGAACCTCTACGGATCGGCGCTGATCGGGCTCGGGATCACGTTCCTGCTCGTCGCGATCACGGAGTACTACACGGGGACGCGCTGGGGCCCGGTGAAGTCGATTTCGAGCGCATCACGAACCGGGCACGCAACGAACATCATCGAGGGCCTCGCCGTCGGCATGCAGGCGACGGCGTTGCCCGTGATCGTGATCGCCGTGGGCATCGTCGGCGCGTACTACACGGCCGGACAGGAGCTGTTCGGGATCGGGGTCGCGGTCATGGCGCAGCTCTCGATGACGGGCCTGATCGTCGCGCTCGACGCGTACGGCCCGGTGACCGACAACGCGGGCGGGATCGCTGAAATGGCGAACCTCGACGAATCGGTGCGGGCGATCACGGATCCACTCGACGCTGTCGGGAACACGACGAAAGCAGTCACGAAGGGCTACGCGATCGGGTCGGCGGGCCTCGCAGCGCTGATCCTGTTCGACGAGTACACGCGCGGCCTGCGGGACGGCGGCCTGCCGGTCACGTTCTCGCTCAACGATCCATGGGTGATCGCGGGCCTCTTCATCGGCGGGCTGATGCCGTTCCTCTTCGCCTCGCTGGCGATGCAGGCCGTGGGGCGCGTCGGCGGCCAGGTGGTCGAGGAGGTGCGGCGCCAGTTCCGCGAGATTCCCGGGATCATGGAAGGGACGGCCCGGCCCGAGTACGGGCGCTCGATCGACATCGTCACGGGCTCGGCGCTCAAGCAGATGCTGCTGCCGGCCGCGATCCCGATCGTGTTCCCGCTCGTGGCGGGGATCATCAAGCCCGAGCTACTGGGCGGCCTGTTGATCGGGACGATCGTGACCGGGATCTTCCTCGCGATCGCGATGACCTCCGGCGGCGGCGCCTGGGACAACGCGAAGAAGCTGATCGAGGACGGGCTCTACGGCGGCAAGGGCTCGGAGGCGCACGCGGCCGCGGTCACGGGCGACACGGTCGGCGACCCCTACAAGGACACCGCGGGCCCGGCGATCAACCCGATGATCAAGATCGCCAACATCGTCGCGATCCTCCTGATCCCGCTCATCGTCTCGATCCACGGATAGCCGCCCAAAGGCATAGCCTGCGCTCGTGAGCGCGGCGCTCGATTCGGCGGAACCGGCTCCCGCGCCGCAGAGCAGGCGTCGGCGAGAGCAGCGCCTCGAACGCGTGCTCGGCACGCCGGCGCTGTTCGCGACCGCGTACGGGAACGTCGGCTCGTCGATCTACTACGCGCTCGGCGTCACGGCCGTGTTCGCGCTCGGCCTGACGCCGGTCGTGTTCGTGATCGCAGGCCTGATCTTTGCGGCCACGGCCCTCACGTACACGGAAGGAACCGTCCGCTACCCGGAGGCGGGCGGCTCCTCGAGCTTCGCGCGCCACGCGTTCGACGAGCTCGTCAGCTTCGGCGCCGCGTGGGCGCAGCTCCTGAACTACGTGATCACGATCGCCATCTCGGCGTTCTTCGTCCCGCACTACCTCTCGATCTTCTGGGAGCCGCTCAAGGACAACCCGTGGGACATCGTCGGCGGCGTAGTCGTGATCGTGTTCCTCGTCGTCCTCAACATCATCGGGATCAAGGAAGCGGCGGGGTTGAACATCTCGCTGGCCGTCGTCGACTTCGCGACGCAGCTCCTGCTCGTGATCATCGGCTTCGTCCTCATCTTCAGCCCGACGATCCTCGTCGACAACGTCCACTGGGGCGTCGCGCCGACCTGGAGCTCGTTCTTCGTCGCGATCCCGGTCGCGATGATCGCGTACACCGGAATCGAGACGATCTCGAACCTGTCCGAAGAGGCCAGGGACCCGCCGAGGGACATCCCGCGCTCGATCCGCCTCGTCGCGATCGCCGTATTCGCCATCTACTTCACGCTGCCGCTGATAGCGCTCTCCGCGATGCCCGTGCACAAGGTGGACGGCCAGTACCAGACGGTGCTCGGCCTCCCGCCCGAGGACGGCGGCTACGCGAACGACCCGGTGCTCGGGCTCGTCAAGAACCTGAACCTGCACGGCGCCGTCGAGCACGGGCTCGAGATCTACGTCGGCATCCTCGCGGCGACGATCCTGCTCGTGGCGACGAACGCGGGGGTGATCGGCGCCTCGCGGATCACGTACGCGATGGCCAGCTACCGTCAGCTGCCCGAGGTATTCCGGCGGCTGCACAAGCGGTTCCAGACGCCCTGGCTCGCGCTCGTCGTCTTCGCGGGCATCGCCTCGATCGCGGTCATCCTGCCCGGCCAGACGAACTTCCTGGGGACGATGTACGCGTTCGGCGCGATGCTCTCGTTCACGATCGCCCACGCGGCGGTGATTGCGCTGCGGGTCAAGGACCCGGACGCTGAGCTCGTCTACCGGGCGCGGCCGAACCTCAGGCTCGGCAAGATCGACTGGCCCCTGTTCGCGATCCTCGGCGGCCTCGGCACCGCGGGCGCCTGGATCGTGATCGTCGTCCAGGAACAGGCGACGCGCCTCGTGGGGCTCGGCTGGCTCGCGCTCGGCTTCGTCGTCTACGCGCTCTATCGGAAGCGCCACGGCCTGCCCCTGCGGCGCACGGTCCGCGCACCAGCGATCGTGCTCGGGCTCGAGGTCGAGTACCGCACGATCCTCGTCCCGGTCCTGCGCACGGCCGAGTCCGAGGAGGCGCTGATCGCGGCTGCGCGCCTCGCGTCCGAGCGCCGGTCGCGGATCGTCATCCTCCACGTGCTCGAGGTGCCGCTCGACAAGCAGCTCGACGCGGACCTGCCCGAGCGCCAGGACGTCGCCGACCAGATCCTCGACGAGGCGCAGGCGCTGCTCGAGACCTACGCAGGCGTCTCGGTCACGAGCCGGCTCGAGCGCGCGCGCAGCGCAGGGCCTGCGATCGTCGACGAGGCCATGCGCCGTGACGCCGAGGTCGTGATCCTCGGCGCGCCGCGGACGAAGGTTAAGGGCGGGAAGCCGATCTTCGGGCGCACCGTGGACTACGTGCTGCGGAACTCGCGGACGCGGGTCGCCGTCGTCGCCGGCAAGCAGGCCGCCTAGCCGGCTCCGATGGCCGCGCGGATCCTCTCGGCGCTCCTGATCGTGCTCGGCATCGTCGTCATCGTGCGCACGATCGCGGGCGGCGTCGGCGGTGGGCTCGGGCTCTTCCTCGGCCCGCTCCTGATCGTCGCCGGCGTCCTCCGCTTATACCTTTCCACCAGAGTTGGCTAGAAAGCTCCCCGGTCTCCAGCGGGTGATCGAGACGCCGTCGCTCGCTGCGGTCGCGTTCGGCGAGATCGCCTCGTCGCTCTTCTTCGCGCTCGGCATCGTCGCGCTCGACGCGCTCGGCCTGACGCCCTGGGTGCTGCTGGCGGTCGGCTCGCTGTTCGTCCTCGTCGCGCTCTCGTATGCCGAGGGAACCGCGGCGCTGCCCGAGACCGGCGGCGCGGCGACCTTCGTCCGGCGCGCGTTCAACGACCAGCTCGGGTTCCTGACCGGCTGGGTGCTCTTCCTCGACTACGTGATCGTGATCGCGCTCGCGGCGCTCTTCGTGCCGCACTACCTCGGCAACGCGATCGGCTGGAACGCGCTGACGAAGAGCCCGACCGATCTTTTCGTCGGCGTCGGGATCATCTGCGTGATGGCCGCCGTGCGCTTCGTGCGCCGGCCGAGCCTCTACAAGCTCGCGATCGTGATCGCCGCGGTCACGTTCGTCGGGCTGCTGCTGCTGATCGTCCTCGGGATGCCGATCCTCTTCTCGGCCGAGAACCTGAGCAAGGGAACCGACCTCGGAACCGCGCCGACCTGGTCCTCGATCGCCTTCGCGATCCCCGTCGCGATGCTCGCCTACACCGGGCTGGAGACGGTCGCGAACCTGGCCGCCGAGACGCGCGAGCCCGGCAAGACGCTCCCGCGCAGCCTGTTCGTCGGCATCGGCGCGGCGGTCCTCGTCTCGTTCCTCATCTCGCTGGTCGCCCTCTCGGCCTATCCTGCGGACCCGGAGACGCAGCTCGGCACCCGCTGGCTGCGCGCGCCGCTCGTCGGCGTCGCGGAGGCGTTCTCGGGTCACCTGCCCGACCCGATCGTCGGCTTCCTGCGCGTCTTCATCGGCCTGACGGGCGCCGTGATCCTCGTCGCGGTGATCACGACGTCGTTCTCGGGCGCAGGCCGCCTCGCCTACTCGCTCGGGCGGCACGACATGCTCCCGCGCGCGTTCGGGCGCCTGAGCCGCAGGACGCTGATCTCGCCGGCCACGATCGTCTCGACGGCGGCGATCTCGGCCTCGCTCCTCCTGGTCGCAAAGGCGGCGAACGACCCGGTCCGTTTCCTCGCGAGCCTGTACAGCTTCGGCGTCCTGATCGCGTTCACCATGGCGCAGGTGGCCGTGGTGCGCCTCCGCTTCACTGAGCCCGACCTGAAGCGCCCGTACCGCGCGCCCGGCAACGTTCGCATCCGCGGGACGGAGGTCCCGATCGCCGCGCTGATCGGCGCGCCGCTCACGTTCGTGATCTGGATCTTCGCGTTCCTGACGCATGACGCCGCGCGGATCGTGGGGCCGATCTGGCTCGCATTCGGGGCGCTCGTCTTCATCGGCTCGCGGCTCAGCGCCCGGGAGCGGGTGCTCGGACGCGTCACGCCGGCGATCGGCGACCTCGTACCGGAGCTGGAAGGCACGTACGAGCGGATCCTCGTGCCGATGAAGATCGGCGTGATCGGCGAGGAGGTGCTCGGTACCGCGTTCCGGCTCGCCGAGGAGCAGGGCTGCGAGGTGCACGTGCTGCACGTGCTCCGCGTCCCGCTCGACATGCCGCTCGACGCCGAGATGATCGACGCCGAGGAGCAGGCTGAGGCGTCTCTCGCCGAAGCCAAGCTCCTGGCCTCTGAGCAGGGAATCCCGATCCAGGTGCACATCCAGCGCGGCCGGGCGATCGGGGAGGCGATCGTCCACGAGGCCGTCGACCACGAGGTCGACCTGATCGTGGTCGGCTCCGCGCCGAAGTGGCGCCGCCAGTCGCGGTTCTTCAGCCCGACGGTCGACTACGTCCTCCGGAAGGCCCCGTGCGAGGTGATGGTGATCGCCTACCCGCAGGGCGTTCTGGAGGAAGCCCTGGCGTGAGTTAATCTGAGCCGACAATGAAGGCGATCGTCGTCGGATGCGGCCGGGTCGGCTCCGCGGTTGCGAAGAAGCTCACCAAGAGCGGTTGGGACGTGACCGCGATCGACGAGAACGAGGAGGCGCTCGCTCGGCTCGGGGAACACTGGTCGGGCGGCTTCGTCGTCGGCCACGGCATGGACGTCAACGTGCTCCGCGAGGCCGGGATCGAGGAGGCCGACGCGGTCGTCGTGGCCACGAACGGGGACAACACGAACATCGTCGTCGGCCAGGTCGCCCAGAAGCGGTTCGGGATCGAGTGCACGGTCGTGCGCATCCTCGACCCGGCCCGCGCCGAGCTCTACGCGACGCTCGGCCTGCGCACCGTGTCGCCGACGTCGACCGCGATCGAGGTCCTGACCGAGTCCGTGAAGGCGTGCTCGGTCAAGCCACTGCGCGCGCCCGCCGCGGCGTCCTGATGTTCGTCCTCGTCGCAGGCGGCGGGAAGGTCGGCTCGAACGTCGCGCGCACGCTGCGCCGGATCGGGCACGAGGTGACGATCATCGAGCAGCGGAGCGACCGGTTCACCGCCCTCGAGGAAGAGTTCGAGCACGCCGCGATCGTCGGCGACGCGACCGAGATCTTCGTCCTCGAGCGGGCGGGGATCGCGCGACCGCCGGATCTCGTCGTCGCGGTCACAGGGGACGACGAGGACAACATGGTGATCTGCCAGATGGCCCGCGAGCGCTACGGAGTCCCGAAGGTGATCGCACGTGTGAACGACCCGCGGAACGAGCCGCACTTCGACCTGCTCGGGATCTCGCCGACGATCAGCGCGACGCAGATGATCATGGCGCTCGTCGAGCACGAGGT
>Ga0126377_10004060_pt1 | contig 10558 bp, 5 predicted proteins | sample PanSoiMetPlot_22_FD_92647 | JGI IMG/M metagenome (GOLD analysis project Ga0126377, IMG submission 92647) | Tropical forest soil microbial communities from Panama - MetaG Plot_22 | ecosystem: Environmental > Terrestrial > Soil > Tropical forest > Bulk soil | place: Panama | collected 2016-02-17 | reverse complement strand
TGTTCGACAAGCTTTCACAACTCTGGCGCAGACTGCTCTTCTACGTACGGCGGGATAAATTCGACCGCGAACTGGAAGAGGAGATGCGGGTCCACCTGGAAATGAAGGCTGAAGAAAACCTCGATGCCGGCGCATCGCCGGAGGAAGCGCGGTATGCGGCGCGGCGGCAATTCGGCAATCAAACATTACTACAGGAGGTAAGCCGCGATATGTGGGCAGTCAGATCGATCGAGACGCTCTTTCATGACCTGCGTTACGGAATGCGATTGCTGATGAGGCATAAAGGTTTCACGACGGTGGCTGCGCTCTCGCTGGCGCTGGGCATCGGGGCTAATACGGCGATCTTTAGTTTGATCAACGCCGCACTTTTAAGAACGCTGCCCGTCCCAAACCCGGAGAGGCTTGTTTTCTTCACCGTCGCCGGCCAGTACGGCGCCAACGAGAGCTTCTCTTACCCGCTCTATGAGCAGTTCCGAGATCGGACCCAATCCTTTTCAGGCGTCTTCGCCTCCGGCGGCGGTAGCCGCTTGAGAATGGTCGTTCGCGAGCCTGGAGGCGCCGGGCAAAATGAATCCGTCCAAGCGGAAAAAGTATCCGGAAATTTTTTCTCAGTGCTCGGCGTTACGGCGATCCGCGGCCGCGCGCTGACAGATGATGATGACCGACCCGGCGCCCCTCGCCCGGTCGCCGTGATCAGTTATGGATTTTGGCAGCGCAGATTCGGCCTCGATCCGTCGGTGGTTGGAAAAAGCATTGCGCTTAATGATGTCCCCTTTACCATTATCGGAGTAACACCGCCAGGATTTTTCGGGTTTGAGATCGGTAAAAATCCTGATCTGTGGTGGCCCCTGCAAATGTTGCCGCAGATCTATCCAGGTAATCAGAGCTTGAATCAACCTGGCTCCGAGTGGCTGCGTCTGATGGGGCGCTTACGAACGGACAGGGGGCAGGCGCAGTCCCTGGCTGAGATTGATTTCATCTTTCAGCAGGCGCTGGCCGAGCGGGCGCAGTCGCGAGCCGCCAGGCTGGGGTCCAAGTGGACAGAAACTGAGCGGCGCAACTTCTTGGACCGCAGAATCGCGCTACGATCGGGGAGCGCGGGATGGACCGAATTGCGCCGACAGTTCAGGCAACCGTTGCTCATTCTCATGGCCGTGGTCGGTTTGGTATTGCTCATTGCTTGCGCCAACGTCGCTAATTTGCTTTTGGCCCGCGCGGCGACGCGGCAAAAAGAGATCACTATGCGGCTGGCTCTAGGCGCCAGCCGTTTGCGGCTCGTTCGTCAACTCCTCACGGAAAGCGCTCTCCTGGCCATGATCGGAGGGGCTTTGGGCTTGATCTTCGCTTATTGGAGCGCGCGACTGCTGCTCGACTATCTACCGGGACATGAAACTCTTTCGCTCGATCTCGACCTCGACGCGAGTGTACTCGGATTCACAATGACGGTCTCCATGGTAACCGGAGTCCTGTTTGGACTCGCGCCGGCGTTACGAGCGACGCGGCTGGATCTAACCTCGGCGCTGAAAGAGCAGGCCGGCGGCGCGAGAATCGGCCAGTCGCGTTTGCCGCTCGATAAAATCCTTGTGGTCTCTCAGGTCGCGCTCTCGCTGTTCTTGTTGATCGGCGCAGGACTATTTACGCGCAGCCTTCAGAATCTGAAGGGACTGGACATGGGCTTTGATAGAGAGAATGTGGCCCTGTTTTCGGTCGATCTCGGAACTGGCTATGACGCGGTTCGGCGGACGGATCTATATCGGCGATTGCTGGAGCGATTGGAGATGTTGCCGGGAACGCGAACGGCCAGTCTGTCGAGCTTCGGTCTGCTCAGCAACAACAATTGGAGCGATAAGGTCATTGCGCAGGACTACACACCACGGCCTGACGAAGATTTGATCTGCTATGGGCAAATCGTCGGGCCGAGGTTTTTTGAAACGATGAGCATTCCTTTGCTGCTGGGCCGTGATTTCGGCTCAGAAGATGTTCACCCCGGCGAAAGCAACGCCAACCGGTCAACCGCGGGGAGCGCCCCCGAGCAAGCGATCCGCAGCGCCAGCCCCGCCGCGCCTCAAACCACGCGCCGCGTCGCCATTATTAACCAGGCGATGGCTCAGCATTTCTTTTCCAATGAGAATCCGATTGGCAAGCGTTTCAGTATTATCGGTCAGACGGATCAGCCAATTGAAATCGTGGGCGTTGTCAAAGACGCGAAATATCGGACATTACGTGAGCGAACGCCGCGTATTTTCTACCTGCCGTTTTTTCAGCAACCGAGCAACTCGGATACGACCTTTACGCTTCGCACCTTCATTCAGCCGGTTGGGCTAGCTGAAACCATCCGGCGCGCGGCGCAAGAGATCGACCCAAAATTACAGGTAATTGGCCTGCGGATGATGAATGACGTAGTAGATCGCACGCTCACTCAGGAGCGCTTTGTCGCTCAGCTCGCTGGATTCTTCAGCCTATTTGCTTTGTTGTTAGCCGCCATTGGCCTATACGGCATGATGTCCTATGCCGTTAACCGCCGCATCAGCGAAATCGGCATCCGCATGGCGCTCGGGGCGCGGGCGGGACATGTCGTCAGGCTGGTCATGCGAGAAACGATGCTGCTCGTAGCGATCGGCATCGTTATTGGAATGGGCGCGGCGATCGCCTTCACCCGCCTGATTTCAAGCCTACTGTTCGGGCTGACGCCGACCGATCCGCTGACGATCGCGCTGGCGTCATTGTTGATGATCGCTAGCGCGGCGCTGGCCGGGTTTCTACCCGCCCGGAGAGCGTGTCGAGTAGATCCGATGATCGCGCTCCGCTACGAGTAGTACCGCAATTCATTGCGAAAGATTACTCGATGCGGACTCCGCATGTGTAACAGGTTGGCAGGGTTGCCCTGATGATCTCGCCCGGGCGCGGGAGGCCGAGTCGACTTACCACGGAACTGCTGGCCGAGTAGGAACGGCTCGACTGTCCCGACAAGCTTCAACCGTTTGCCGGGCGCAATTCCGCTTGCGCCGCGACCGGCGTGAGGTGAACTAATCGTGCTGAATCAATTCCTTCAATTATGGCGAAGGCTGCTCTTCTATGCGTGGCGGGATCAGTTTGACCGCGAACTGGAAGAGGAGATGCGGTTCCACCTGGAGATGAAGGCGCAAGAGAACGCTGAAGCCGGGATGGAGCCCGAAGAGGCGCGCTACGCCGCCCGGCGGCAATTCGGCAATCAAACACTCTTGCAGGAGGTGAGCCGCGAGATGTGGGGCTTAAGATACTTGGAAACGCTCGCACAAGATTTACGCTACGGCCTGCGAATGATGGTCAAGAACCCCGGCTTCACAGCCGTGGCCGCGCTCACACTGGCGCTAGGCATCGGCGCGAACACGGCTATCTTTACGGTCGTTAATGCCATCCTGTTGCGAGCTTTGCCGTTCAGAGAACCGGAGCAATTGGCGCAGCTCGTACGCGCCAATCAGAATGCGCCGGGGGGATTTCATCGTCTTTCGCTCGCTGAGTTTTATGCGCTGCGCCAGCGCCAAACATCCTTTTCGGCGGTAGCCACCTATCGGATTCCGCCCGAAGGATTTACTTTTCTCAGCGGCGATCGTCCGCAACAGGTCTATGGCGCTTTCGTCAGCGCCGATTTCTTCTCGCTGTTAGGCGTACCGCCCCTGATGGGACGCGCGTTTCAGGCCGGTGAGGATGCGGCGAATGCTGAAGGCGCCGTCGTCATCAGCTATGGATTCTGGCAGCGACACTTCGGCGGTGACCGACAAATTCTGGGTCGTACGCTCAAGCTGGATAGCAATAAAACATTAACCATTATCGGAGTGATGCCAGAGGGGTTTTGGTTTCCGCGTGGGGATCAGTCCGATTTCTGGATCAACCTACAGTTGCAGCCCCCCAACCGGATCGGGCCATTTTTCTATTACGGATTGGGACGGCTGCGACCAGGCGTCACACCGGAACAGGCCAATGCGGAGTTGAGCGCGATTGCTGCGCGCGTTCGGGAGCAGTTTCCCGGTGGCCCGGAGGATTGGACGATTTCAGCGCGCCCATTACACGATCATTTAGTGGCGGGCGCTAAAGCCGGACTGTGGTTGTTGCTAGGGGCAGTCGCGCTGGTGTTGTTCATCGCCTGCGTCAACGTCGCCAACCTGATGCTGGCGCGGGCGGCGGGACGACAGCGCGAAGTGGCCGTGCGTCTGTCTCTGGGCGCTACTCGCTTGCGCCTGATTCGCCAGCTTCTAACCGAAAGCCTGCTCCTCGCAGGGCTGGGCGCGGCCGTGGGATTACTGTTGGCGAGGTGGGGTTTGAGCGCGCTGCTCGCGCTTCTTCCCGATAGCTTGCAGTTGCTCCGCGATGCGCGCATCGAAATGGATGCCAGGGTCTTTGCCGTAACTGCGCTGGTCACGCTGAGCAGCAGTCTACTCTTCGGCCTGGCGCCGGCGCTGCTTGGATCGCGCGCAGAGTTGGCCCGCGTGATGAACGAGGCGGGCCGGAGCGGAACGGATAGCAGCAGTCACAGGCGGTGGCGCGGCCTGCTGGTCGTCAGCGAGCTTGCCCTGTCGCTGATTTTGCTTGCCGGCGCAGGGCTGCTAATCCGCAGTTTGCTCAAGCTTCAATCCGTTGATCCCGGCGTGCAAACCAGGAATGTCCTGACTATGTTTTTGCCGGCGGGGGCCAGTTACTCCAAGGACGATCAGATCATCAGTTTTTATGACCGTTTGCTTGAACGAGTACGCGCGATTCCAGGCGTGCAGTCGGCGGCCGTCAGCTTCGGTTTGCCTCCGAATCAACGGGTCATAGGTCAAGACTTCCGCATCGAGGGCCGCCCAAATGACCCTCGCCAGCAAGATCCGATCGCAGAATTCTTGAGCGTAGGAGAAGAATATTTCGGGACTCTCGGCATTCCACTGCAGCGAGGGCGGGCGTTCGATGAGCGCGACAGGCAAGGCGCGACGAATGTCACCATCATCAATCAGAGACTGGCGGATCGTTTCTTCCCCAATGAGGACCCTCTTGGCAAGCAACTGCGGCTTGGCGGCGGCGCCAGTCGTTGGATTCTCACCATCGTCGGTGTCGCCGGCAACGTCAACTACCGAGGCCTCGACACCGCCGATGAGGTCACTATCTACGCGCCGCACCGTCAATTCGCCAGTTCCGATATGTCACTGATCGTTCGCTGCGCCGCCGACCCCACGTCACTGGCCACTGCCATCCGACAACAAGTATGGGAGCTCAATCGTGAACTGGCTCTGACGCGCATCAAGACGATGGAGCAGTTGCTGAGCGAATCGGTGGCCCAACCGCGTTTTCGCACGGTCTTGCTGGCGCTGTTCGCCGGCCTGGCGCTGGTGTTGGCTGGCGTCGGCATCTACGGAGTGATTTCTTATAACGTGGCGCAGCGCACACACGAGCTCGGAATTCGGATGGCCCTGGGCGCGCAAGCGCGCGATGTGTTGCGACTCGTTCTCAAACAAGGGATGGCATTAGCGCTGATCGGCGTTGGCGCCGGACTGGGCGGCGCATTGGCGTTAACCCGCCTGTTGAAGACGCTGTTGTTCGGGGTGAGCGCGACTGACCCGCTGACGTTTGCAGTAATCGCGTTCCTGCTTGCGGCTGTGGCGTTTCTGGCCTGCTGGATTCCGGCGCGGCGGGCTACAAAAGTCGATCCAATGACGGTACTGCGATCCGAGTGACTGCGACCCGTTCCTCCGAAACGACTCTCGGAGTCAAGGATGGAGGACGAAGATCGAGAGGTCTTTGATAACTTGAGCTTCGTGCAGGTGAAATTCCTGTCCCTCAGATGCAGAGGTGATGCGCTTTCCCCACGGTAGCGACTGACCATCAATCCGTGAAGCGGGAATGAAAGGCGGTAACTCCGAACCCAACGGGGAATCCCGTCGAGCAGAGTTGCGTATGGGTAGGAAAACAAACTCACGTCCGAATCGTCCTCAGTCTGCAACCAGCCTACGTGGGTTATCGGCTGGGTCCAAAAGGACAAGGTGAAAGGCCGGACAGCTTCATTCCTGATCCGGGATGCATTCCGTAAGTAACCCGGCGAACAGTGAGACCCTAAGCGCAACGCCAAACGAGGCTCAGGAACGTGGTAACAAACCGGCGGCTCTCCACGGACGTGGAGTAGGTGTCAACCGCAAGCTGTCGGGGAGTGGGATTGTCTGAGAAGCAAAAGCCCGTGGGAAAGCCACGGGATAGGCTGACGCAGACACGATAGCCTGGATGATAGGGGTGTGAGTCAGAGTCAAGACGCTATGAGCACGGTTAGAAAACCGATGTATGGATGGAACACGATCCGCTGGCGGCAAGTCAAGCGGCGCGAGTTTAAGCTCCAAAAGCGCATCTATCAAGCCTCGTGTCGTGGCGAAGCGGGCCGCGTTCACGGACTCCAAAGACTGCTGGTCAACTCACGGTCAGCAAAATTGCTGGCCGTGCGGCGAGTAACTCAGGATAACCGTGGCAAGAAAACGGCTGGAATGGATGGCGTTAAGTCATTAACTCCACGCGAAAGACTTCTGCTGGCAGAACACTTGTCGTTAAACGATCAGGCGTGGCCAGTACGAAGAACCTGGATACCAAAGGCGAACTCAACAGAGTTACGTCCTTTAGGAATCCCCGTGATGGGCGACAGGGCGCGCCAGGCTTTGGTCAAAGCGGCGCTGGAACCGGAATGGGAAGCGCGATTTGAGCCGAATAGCTACGGCTTTCGCCCTGGACGCAGCGCCCACGATGCGATCAAAGCGATACACGGCGGGATCAGTCAGAAGCCCAAATGGGTTCTGGACGCTGATCTGGCCAAATGTTTTGACCGGATTGATCAAGCTGCGTTATTGGCGAAACTCAACACCAACCCGAGGCTGCGTCGAGTAATCAAGAGGTGGCTGAAGGCTGGTGTGATGGATGGCGAAGAGTTGGCGCCGACCACGGCGGGGACGCCGCAAGGAGGTGTCATCTCGCCGTTGCTAGCCAATATCGCCCTGCACGGTCTGGAAACGATTATCAGCGGAAAGTTCCCACGACGGCGGAACGTCAGTCCGCCGAAAGTGGTGCGCTACGCAGATGATTTCGTGATCTTGCACGGAGAGCGGAAAGTGATCGAGCAGTGTCATGAAGTCGCCACGCAATGGCTCGGTGAGATGGGTCTGGAACTCAACGAGAACAAAACACGGATTATTCATACGTTGGAAACAGCAGAAGGAGAAGCCGGTTTTGAATTCCTCGGATTCCAGATCAAACAGCATCCGGCGGGGAAATATAACTCTGACCGAAACGGTCACGGACAACCAGTCGGATGCACAACTCGAATCGAACCGAGTCCAAAGGCGATTAACCGACACGCCGAGAAACTGCGGGAAACGATCAAGCGACACAGCGCGAAGAAAGAGTCCGAACTAATCGAGGCTCTCAATCCGCAGATCGCGGGATGGTCGAATTACTATAAATATGTAGTCGGCCACATCGCATTTCGCAAACTCGGGAGAACGCTCTTCGCGATGCTCTACGCCTGGGCAAAACGACGTCATCCGAACAAGGGCAAAGGCTGGATCGTCCGCAGATACTGGGGCGTGAGTGGGGGCTGGAAATTTCAGGCTCCCAACGGGGTGCGACTGCGCCGACACGGGGAAACACATTATGAGTGTTACGTGAAGGTGGCGGGAGCGCGCAGCCCTTACGACGGAGACTGGCTGTATTGGAGTACGCGACTCGGCTATCACCCGAAAGTGCCGCCACGAGTAGCCAAGCTGCTCAAACGGCAGAAAGGGAGATGCCGGGAATGCGGTCAGTGGTTCCGTGAAGGAGATGCGATGGAAGTGAGTCAACTGATCCCCCGCAATCGCGGAGGGACATTTGGCCTTCACAACCTGCAACTACTCCACGGCCATTGCCACTACCTGAAGACGGACAAAGAAAGTGGCCGCCAGTAGAGGCGCGTATGACAAGCGCCAGGCAGTTGAGGAGCCGTGTGAGTTGGAAACTGTGCGCCGCGGAACGCGCGGCTGAATCCCTGACTGAGTCAGGAGAGGTTCGGAGGAAATGCCTCTGGGCCGTCCGATTGACCTGAAAGCGAAAGCCGTAGGGGAAAAGAGCATGTCGGAAACGCGGGAGTCACTGGAAGACGCAGAAGGTGTCGTCCTGCAAGGCCCGTGCGATATGGCGAAAGCTGAATTGCCTGAACCCCAATTCCCAGTGGTGGAATCTCACATTCGCCGCTACAGCGTCTAAGAGCGGCGCTGCCGGGAGCGCATCGTTAGACTTTCGCGATGCGTAAACTCCGCCCGGCAGACGATGAACAGCGAGTTCATTGAAGGGGATGAATGGGGCGCCTAAGTCGCACTAGAAACGTTCAGCCGCAACGGAACGCGGGATCGCCTAAGGGACGAGAGTCCTATGGTGACGGAGTCCTCGTAGTAGTCTGAGCGCGGGAAAGCCGCGTACATGGCGAAGGGGGACAGGTGATCAGATGACCAACGTGGAGAGGTACGCGAGATGCGAAACGCCGAAACCATTCTGGACATCATCCGAGAGCGCGGCAGGCGCAAACTGCCGCTGGAGGGCATCTATCGACAACTCTACAATCGTGATCTCTATCTCCGCGCTTACAATCGACTCTATCGCAACGATGGAGCGATGACTCCGGGCGCGACCGATGAAACCGTAGATGGTATGACGCTGACCAAGATCGACGCGATCATCACAGCTTTACGTGAGGAACGCTATCGTTGGACGCCGGTCAGGCGAACGCAGATCCCAAAGAAGTCTGGGAAACTTCGTGCGCTCGGCCTGCCCACCTGGTCGGATAAGCTGCTTCAAGAAGTAATTCGCTCCCTGTTGGAAGCGTATTATGAACCGCAGTTCAGTCAACACTCATATGGTTTCCGTGCAGGCCGGGGTTGTCACTCCGCATTAGAAGAGATTGCGCGACGTTGGAGAGGTGTGAAGTGGTACGTCGAGGGCGATATTTCCCGCTGCTTTGACAGTCTCGACCATGAGGTCATGTTGTCAACTCTGCGGGAGAAGCTGCGCGACAACCGCTTCCTGCGATTACTGTCCAACTTGTTCAAGGCTGGATACCTTGAAGACTGGAAATACCACGAAAGCCTCAGCGGTGTTCCGCAAGGAAGTGTGGTCGGTCCAATTTTGAGCAATATCTATCTTGACCAGCTGGACCAGTATGTCGAGACGACGCTACTGCCAGCGCATAATCGCGGCGACTACAGGAAACCATATCCACCATACATGGCACTACTCAATATGGCGCGGAGAAAGAGGATTGCGGGGGAGCGCGAAGAAGCGCGGAAGCTGCGCCAACAGGCGCAGAGGATGCCTTCGCGTGATCCCAACGATCCGAATTTCCGCCGTCTATGGTATTGCAGGTATGCGGATGATTGGCTTCTTGGTTTTAGTGGGCCACGGGAGGAAGCCGAACAGATCAAGACACAACTGGCGGAGTTCCTGATTGATCAACTCAAACTCGAACTCTCACAGGAAAAGACCTTGATCACCAACGCACGCACGGAAGCGGCGCGGTTTCTCGGCTACGAAATCATCAACCAGAACGCCGATGACAAACACTGCCGGAAAGTTAACCAGCGGTGCATCAATGGGGCTCCTGGGTTGAAAGTTCCCGTGGATGTGATCCGTGCAAAATGTTCAAAGTATATGAAGCGCGGTAAACCGATACAGCGAGCGGAGCGGCTAAGTGATTCTGATTTCACGATCGTCGCGCAATATCAAGCTGAATATCGGGGTGTCGTCCAATACTACCTGCGGGCATTTAACGTTCATCGCCTCTGGAAATTACACCGAGTCATGAAGCTTTCGTTAGCCAGGACGCTGGCCGACAAACATCGGAGCAGTGTCAGGAAGATGATCCGAAAGTATCAAACAGTGGTTACTTCTCCGCACGGCACGCTCAAAGCGCTGGAGGTTGTCCGGCCACGAGGCGCGGATAAGAAACCACTGGTGGCGCGGTTCGGAGGAATTGAACTGCGGAGACAGAAACACGCCGTGATGAACGACCGGCCGCCGCAGACTTACAACAGTTTGCGGAGTGAATTGATCCAACGACTGCTGGCCGAAGAATGCGAGCTTTGCGGATCAGAACTGAACTGCGAAGTTCATCACATTCGCAAGCTGGCAGATTTGAATCAGCCCGGACGGAAGGAAAAACCGCAGTGGGTGAAGCGGATGGCGATGCGCCGTCGCAAAACCTTGGTCGTCTGCCAGAAGTGCCACGAGGAGATTCATCGTGAACGCCCCTCGCGGCGCAAGTCAACGACATAGATCACTGGAAAGCCGACTTGAGATCGAAAGACTCACGAGCGGTTTGGAGGGGGGTTGTTGGAAAAGCGCTCAATCGAGTAGCTCGCTGGCAGCCTACCCTACCTCATGCACGGTTTTGAAGCCGAGCCGGAGCGGTGACGCTCCGGCTCAGGCAGCGTGCGCTTAGTGTCCCCGCAGTAAACAGTTCGGAATATCCGGGCGCCAGGATCGTGAGGCTGAATCATCAGGAGATGGCGCCGGGCGATCCCTGTCCGGAGTCAGGCTGCGA
>Ga0126377_10004059_pt1 | contig 10560 bp, 10 predicted proteins | sample PanSoiMetPlot_22_FD_92647 | JGI IMG/M metagenome (GOLD analysis project Ga0126377, IMG submission 92647) | Tropical forest soil microbial communities from Panama - MetaG Plot_22 | ecosystem: Environmental > Terrestrial > Soil > Tropical forest > Bulk soil | place: Panama | collected 2016-02-17 | reverse complement strand
TTCGTGTGGCTGCGACGTCAGGAACAACGGCAGCGTCAGCGCGGGATCGCTGTGCTTGAGCATGACCGCGAGGATGTCCGCTGCCGCGCCTTCACGGGGCAACAGCGACAATGAGATGCCGTCAAAGGCGGCAATCGGCATATTGAGCGCCATGCGCATGCCGCGCACCGAACGCCGAAGCACCACGCGTTCACGATGAAGTTCGACATCGCGCAGCAGCCCATCCGCAGTGGTATCGGTTGCGGAGAACCGCACGGGCAAGCCAAACGGGTCGAGCCGCAAGGCGCGGCCCGACCCGGCGCATCCGCCACATCGCATTTGACGCCTCGAAACTCTCCCGCGCCCGGCTTTTGTGCCGGGTCGCGCGACAATCTTGGCGGAAACACGTCCGAATCCGCTTAATGTTCTGGGTTAACCGAAAGTAGCGGCGATGCCTTCGCGAGGGATGATTGACGTGTCGTTGCAAAGCATGATTGACGAGGTATTGCCGTCACTGCCCAAATTGTCTGTTTCGGCGATTGAATGCTTCGCGATCGCACCCATCTGAAAGCCCACCAATGCTTGCTCCTGTTGCTTCACTGCTGGATCTCTCCCCCCTCACCGACCGGGCGCAACGCCTCGTTAAGGCCGCCCTTGCTGCCGGTGCCGATGCCGCGGATGTGGTGGCGTTGCGGACAATGTCGCTCGGCATTGAAGTGCGAGACGGGCGGGTCGAGGAATCGGAAAGCTCGGAAGGCGACGACATAAGCCTGCGCGTCCTCGTCGGCCGCCGGCAGGCAATGGTCTCAAGCAATGACGTGTCGGATAGCAACGCGGCGGCCTTGGCCGAACGAGCCGTTGCCATGGCCCATGCAATTCCCGAGGACAAGTTCGCTGGTCTCGCAGACGGTCATCTCCTGGCCCGCGATTTTCCGGACCTCGATCTGATCGATCCCAACCTGCCGACCGTGGCCGACCTCGAAGCACAGGCGCGAGCCGCCGAGGAAGCGGCTCTCTGCGTCGAGGGCGTAAGCAAATCGGGCGGGGCTTCTGCTTCGGCCGGCATCGGCGGAATGGTGCTGGTAACCAGTCACGGTTTCCGCGGCGCCTATATTGGATCGAACCACGGCCTTTCGGTGACCGCGATCGCCGGCGAGGGCACCGGCATGGAGCGCGACTACGATTATTCTTCAGTGCGTCACGCGACCGATCTTGAGAGTCCCGAAAAAATCGGCCGCAGCGCCGGTACCCGAGCAGTCGCGCGGCTTAATCCACGCAAGGTTTCTACCCGAAAGGTGCCGGTCGTGTTCGATGCGCGTTCGGCCGGCTCGCTGGTTTCGCATCTGGCGAGCGCGGCTAATGGCGCTTCGGTGGCACGGAAGACGAGTTTTCTCCGCGACAAGATGGGCGCCAAGTTGTTCGCGGATGGCATCCATATTATCGACGATCCGTTGCGCAGGCGTGCTCTCCGCTCTCACCCCTTCGACGGCGAAGGCGTCGCCTGCAAGCGGCTGGCCGTTGTCGAGGACGGCGTGCTCCGCTCATGGCTGCTCGACAGCGCGACCGCGCGCGAACTCGGACTCGTCACGACCGGAAATGCCCAGCGGGGCGGTTCTTCTGTGACTACGCCGGGACCCAGCAATATGCATTTGCAGCCGGGCCACCTCAGTCCGGATGCGCTGATCGCGGACATCACCGATGGATTTTATGTTACTGATCTCATCGGCGTGGGGGCAAATATGGTAACCGGCGATTACAGCCGCGGCGCTTCGGGATTCTGGATTGAAAATGGCAAGCGCACCTACCCGGTGAGCGAGGTCACGATCGCGGGCAATCTGCTCGATATGTTCCGCACGCTCACTCCGGCCAATGATCTTGAATTTCGCTATGGAACAAATGCCCCGACATTGCGTGTGGAGGGTTTGACCGTTGCAGGTCAATGATGTCCTCGGTTTGAGCGCGCCGCTTGAGGCAATAATGCGCGAAGCCGGGGAGCTCGCACGTGCAACGGCGCGCCAGCCGTTCAGGCGATGGACCAAAGGCACCGAAGGCTCACCGGTGACCGAAGGCGATATCGCGGTCAACGATTTGCTCCATGGACAGCTTTCGAAGCTCATTCCTGGTGCTGCATGGCTTTCGGAGGAATCGCACGACCATCTGCCCGACCGTGTCTCGCCACTGCTCTGGATCGTCGATCCGATCGACGGAACCCGGGCCTATATCTCGGGCCGCGCTGACTGGACCATTTCGGTCGCGCTTGCCGAACAGGGCCGCCCGCAGATTGCGGCTCTCTACGCGCCGGTCACTGACGAAATGTTTCTCGCCGTGCGCGGCGCGGGTGCAAGACTCAACGGCGTGCCTATTCATGCGTCCCCTGGCGAGGCCCTGGCGGGAGCCAGACTGGCGGGGCCCAAAAGCTACGTCGATCGGCTGTTGAGAATTTCCCCGGCGATAGTACCTCAGCCCAAGGTACATTCTCTTGCGCTGCGGATTGCGCGGGTTGCGCAAGGGTCATTTGAAGCGGCTTTGGCCTCGGGCGGCAGTCACGATTGGGACCTTGCAGCGGCCGATCTTTTGGTGCACGAAGCCGGCGGCGCGCTCACCGATTTCGCCGGTCAGGGGCCGAAGTACAATGAGCCGCGAGCGGCGCATGGCGCGCTGGTCGCTGCCGGCCGTCCCCGTCACGCCGCCATAATCGAGCTCGTGCGCGACCGCGAAATCGAATTCGCGTAGGCTCGCAAGCACATTATCCATTTGCCGCCGGGGCATTGACCAGGAATCACATCCGTGTCCGCAGAACTGCCAGAAAAACAATTGCTGCATCTCGTCCTCGGCGGCGAGCTCACCGAACTCGGCAGCAACGAATTCAAGGACCTCGACAAGGTCGATATTGTCGGTGTGTTCCCGAACTATGCCAGCGCGTATGCCGCCTGGAGGGCCAAGGCACAGCAGACTGTCGACAACGCTCACATGCGTTATTTCATCGTCCATCTGCACCGCCTCCTCGATCCGGAAGCCACGAGCCAGCCCGTGCGCTGAACAATGATACAGTCCTTCAGGCGTAAGATCGTCACCTCACCTGTTTTTCACGAGGCCGTCGGCATTGTGGCGGCCTCGTACCTGCGGCTCGTCTGGCGCACGAGCCGAGTCACAGTAGAACCCGCGGACATCTATGAGCAGGTGGAAATGCCGGTCATCCTCGCAATGTGGCACGGCCAGCATTTCATGGCGCCGTTCATTAAAAAAGCGCACGACCCACGCCATCGTGCCAAGGTGCTCATCTCCCGTCACCGTGACGGCGAGATCAATGCACGTGCAGCCAAGCGGCTGAATATCGGGACGATTCGGGGCTCCGGTGCCCACGATGGCGGTTTCCACCACAAGGGCGGCGCCGTGGCCTTCACTGAGATGCTTGAGGCCCTCAAAGACGGCTACAATATCGCAATGACCGCCGATGTACCAAAGGTCGCACGCCGCGCAGGGCTTGGTGTGGTGAAACTGGCGCAACATTCCGGGCGGCCGATCTATGCGGTGGCGATGGCTTCAAGCCGCCGCGTCGAGCTCGACAATTGGGATCGCACGACGATTAACCTCCCGTTTGCCCGAATGGGAGTGGTTGCGAGCGGCCCCATTTTTGTGCCCCCGGATGCTGACCGTGACGCGCTGGAGACGGCACGCCAACGGGTAGAAAGCGAGCTCAATCGAGCGACAAGACGCGCTTACGAGATTGCCGACGAGACGAGGAGCAGCGGGCCTTGAGCGGCAAATTGCCGACCGGTTTGCGGATGTATCGGCTGTTGTCCGCGGCGGCAGGACCGTTCACTCCTATTCTCCTGGCCCGACGACTTAGGCGCGGCAAGGAACACAGGCAGCGCCTGCCTGAGCGCCGTGGTGAAAGTCGCATTGCGCGTCCCGAAGGCCCTCTTGTCTGGTTGCATGGCGCGAGCGTCGGTGAGCTCGCGAGTGTGTTGCCTTTGATCGGTCGAATCCGCGCTCGCGGGATGGGCATGCTCGTCACCACAGGCACCGTCACGTCGGGCGGCCTGGCCGAGCAGCGCCTGCAGCGCGGGGTGATTCACCAGTTCGTTCCGCTTGATATTTCCCGGTTCGTGCGCCGTTTTCTCGACCACTGGCAGCCGGATCTCGCATTGTTCGTGGAGTCCGAACTTTGGCCGAACATGATGGTGGAAGCGTCAGCGCGGGGAATCCCGATGATTTTGGTCAACGGCCGCCTCTCCGAGCATTCGTTCAAGCGCTGGCAGCGGGCGCCGAATTCCATTGCCAGTCTGCTCCGGCGTCTCGATCTTTGTCTGGCTGGAACGGCCTCGGACGCAGCGCGGCTGAGCGAATTAGGTGCAGCGAACGTGGTGACTACAGGCAACCTCAAGCTCGACGTGCCGCCGCCGCCGGCTGACCCCGCAGCGCTCGAGATCCTGCAAAACGCAGTGGACGGTCGGCGCGTCATTGCGGCCACTTCTACACATCCTGGCGAAGACGAGGTGATCATCGAGGCCCATCTCCGCCTAGCCAAGAATTTTTCGGGCTTGCTGACCCTGATCGCGCCGCGTCATCCCGACCGCGGGCCTGGCATTACCGGGATTGCGGCCGCCGCAGGTCTCGCCGCAAGCCTGCGCTCACGAGGGGAGCTGCCCCACCCCACGACGCAGATTTACGTCCTCGACACAATGGGAGAGCTCGGTCTCGTTTATCGGCTGGCGTCTGCCGTGTTCATTGGCGGCTCACTGGTCAAACACGGCGGCCAAAATCCGGTCGAGGCCGCCAAGCTAAGCGCTGCAATCCTGCATGGTCCGCATGTCTGGAATTTTGGCGAGATCTACAAGGCGCTTGACACTGCGCGTGGCGCAGAAACAGTCGAAAGCGTCGATCGCTTGACGGCACATCTTGCTGCCTGGCTCGCCGATCCTGACGCTTGCGCGCGCGTGGCCGATGCGGCCGGCATCGTGGTGAGCAATTTGGGTGGTGCGCTGGACCGCACATTGGCATCGCTTGATCCGTATCTCATGCAACTCCAGTTGCGGCAACGGACTCACCATGCGTGAGCCGGCATTCTGGTGGCGCAAGGCGGGCCTCACTGCAGGCCTGCTCGGTCCGCTGGGACGCGTCTACGGCTCCGTTGCAGAGAGGCGCATGTCGGCGACGGGAGCACAGGCCGGCGTCCCTGTCATATGCGTAGGCAATTTCACGCTCGGCGGAACAGGGAAGACGCCAACGGTGATAACGCTGGCGGGACTGTTCGCGAGCGCCGGCAAGCGGACATTTTGCCTCAGCCGAGGTTATGGCGGCGATGTCGCAGGCCCCAGGCTTGTGAATGCTCACCAGGACAAGGCCGCTCAAGTTGGCGATGAGGCGCTGCTAATCGCGCACGTCGCGCCGGTCATCGTGGCGCGAGACCGGGTGGCGGGTGCAGCCCTGGCGCGCCAACAAGGCGCTGAACTCATAGTCATGGATGATGGACTGCAGAATCCCTCCTTGATGAAGGACTTCACGCTCGCGGTAGTCGATGCACGACGCGGCATCGGCAACGGGCTAGTATTCCCGGCCGGACCGCTGCGCGCCCCGCTAGCGGCACAGCTCGCGCAAACCGATGGCTTGCTGGTGGTTGGCGACGGCACCAGTGCCGAGAATGTGAGTGAGCAATGTCGCTCACGCGGCCTTCCCGTGTTTCACGGACGCCTCGTCCCCAATCCAGCCGCCGTCGAGTCTCTGAAGGGACGTCGCGTCCTGGCCTTTGCGGGCATCGGTGATCCCGAAAAGTTCTTTGCCACCGCTTCAGAGGCGGGCATCGAGGTCGCGCAGCGTCGTGCGTTTGCCGATCATCATCGATTTACAGCGGAGGAAGCGGCGGATCTCCTCATGCAGGCCGAGCACAGCGGTCTTGCACTTCTCACCACCGAAAAGGACCACGCACGAATGGCCGGTGACCAATTGCTCGAGGCTCTCGCCTTACGAGCGCACACGCTGGGCGTAACTCTGGTGGTTGAAGAAGTCGATGAATTACGGCGGCTCTTGACGTCGAACCCCAGGCACTAGTCAGCCGCTTTTTTGGGAGCGAGCGTTCCCCGATGGCGTTGCAGGACCGCCTCGGGGGTCGCATAGGCTTCCTGCATATCGACGCTCCAGTATTTCAGCTCTTCAAGCGGGATCGGCACCCCCGTCACTGCGCAGCGCACGAAGGCACCCGGCCGCACGACGCGGAAATCGCCATCGAGGTATTTTACCTCTGCTTCGCCATTCATCGGCGATGGACGGTCATAGCGGTTAAGCAACAGAGCCTCCGATTCAAAGGGGGTTTGTCCTGTCAAACATAATCGTTCGTCTGCGTCAGCGAAACCCTCGAATTTCTGCTCAGGCGCCGAACAGATTGCCTTGGCCGGCAGGGCCCTCGCCGCCGCCGCGACCGCGTGTCTTGCTTTTCGCAGATGGCACACGTTCACCGTCCGCAGTCGCACCTACACGGCCATCGGAAAATTCGATGTCGAGCCGCACGCCGGCGCCAACGGCGGCTGACGAGCGTAGCGGGTGCCCCTCTTCATCTCGGACAAGCGCGAACCCACGAGCGAGAACGCCACGATAGGAATAAGCCGCCAGCAATTGCCCGGCGCTTCGCAGACGCTGAACGCGACGATCGAGGATAATCCGCAAGGCACGTCGCGCCCGGCCGGTTAAACCAGCTGTCTGTTCCCTGCAGCGTTCAATGCGATGCGATAACAGGTGCGGCGAAAGGCGTGACGCGGCGCGCGTCAAGTGCGTGTGGTGAATTTGGGCATTCGCACGCAGCGCCCGCGGCAGCCGACCGGCGCAGGCATCCAGCCGCTGGCGTGGAATCGCCAACAGTTCATCGAGCGCCGGCAACGCCCGGGCGAGCAGGCGAAGCTCCTTCCGATGTCGATCGATGTTGCGCCGCCAGCAGGCAAGCTTGCGCGCGCCAAGATCGGCAAGTGAAATCATCAGTTCGGCGCGCACCGGAACTGCGATTTCCGCCGCGGCGGTAGGCGTTGGCGCGCGCCGATCGGCGGCAAAATCGATCAGCGTAATATCGGTCTCGTGACCGACAGCTGAGATAAGCGGGATCATGCTTGCCGCTGCCGCCCTTACAACGATCTCTTCGTTGAATGGCCACAAATCTTCCAGGGAGCCGCCCCCACGCGCGACGATGATCAGATCGGGCCGTGGCAGCGACCCATTCGGAGGAAAATCGTTGAACCTGCGAATGGCATTGGCAATCTCGACCGACGCGGTTTCGCCCTGCACCCGCACTGGCCAGACCAGCACGCGGCGCGGAAACCGGTCCTCAAGACGGTGCAGAATATCGCGGATGACCGCGCCAGTTGGCGAAGTGACGACTCCGATCACGTCGGGCAGGAACGGCAAAAGTTGCTTGCGCGCGTCATCGAACAATCCTTCGGCGGCAAGCTTCTTTTTGCGTTCTTCGAGAAGCTTCATCAACGCGCCGACACCGGCGGGCTGGAGGCTGTCTATGACAATCTGGTACTTCGAGCGTGCCGGAAATGTCGTCAACCTGCCCGTGACGACAACTTCGAGTCCTTCCTCGGGCTTGACGCGCATCCGGCCATAGGTGGTTCTCCAGATCACAGCCTCTATGCAGGCGTCCTCGTCCTTGAGAGAGAAATAGGCATGGCCCGACGAATGCGGACCCTTGAAGCCGGAAATTTCCCCGCGAACTCGCACATACCCGTAGGCATCCTCGACGGTGCGCCTGAGCGCCGTCGAGAGCTCCGAGACGGTCCATTCCACAACGTTATCGAGCGCAGGCTCTGCCATAGGGGTCGAATCTCTTGCGGGCACAACGTGCCATGCTACACCAAACCGCAACCATCCACTCAAGACCAGCCGCGAGGCTCATGAACATCCTCATTATCGGTTCCGGCGGACGTGAGCACGCATTGGCCTGGAAAATCGCCGCCAGTCCGCTGACCGACAAACTTTACTGCGCGCCAGGCAACGCGGGCATCGCGCGCGAGGCTGAATGCGTGGCGATCGACCCCGCGGACCACAAAGCGGTGATGGCATTCGCCAAGGACAGAAAAATTGATCTGGTCGTGATCGGGCCGGAAGTGCCGTTGTGTGCGGGCATCGTCGACGATCTGGAAGCCGCCGGGATCAAGGCGTTTGGTCCGACCAAATGGGCGGCCCGACTGGAAGGCTCGAAGGGCTTCACCAAGGACCTGTGCAAGGCGAACAACATTCCGACCGCCGCTTACGAACGCTTCAAAGGTGCGAGCGCGGCGAAGGACTATGTCCGCAAAAAAGGCGCTCCCATCGTTGTGAAGGCGGATGGGCTTGCCGCCGGAAAGGGCGTCGTTGTCGCGGAAACGATCGCGGAAGCCGAAGCGGCTGTCGACATGATGTTCGGCGGCCGCCTTGGTGCTCCTGCCTGGGAGATCGTGATCGAGGAATGTCTCGTCGGCGAGGAAGCCTCGTTTTTCGCGCTCTGTGACGGGGAGACCGCTATCCAGCTTGCGTCGGCGCAAGACCACAAGCGCGTCGGCGACGGCGACAAGGGTCCGAACACGGGCGGCATGGGCGCATATTCGCCTGCACCGATCATGACCGAGGATACGAATCGTCGCGTGATGGACGAGATCATCCGTCCCACTGTGCGGGCACTTAAACGCGCCGGCGCGCCGTACAAAGGCGTTCTGTTTGCCGGATTGATGATCACAAAGGATGGTCCGAAGCTCATCGAATACAACGTGCGTTTCGGAGACCCGGAATGCCAGGTCCTGATGCTTCGCCTGATGTCCGACCTGGTGCCCGCGCTTCTTGCCGCGCACGACGGACAGCTGAAGAATATTGATTTGCGCTGGTATCCCGACGCCGCGCTGACGGTAGTCATGGCAGCGAAAGGCTACCCGGGCAACTACAATAAAGGCTCAACCATTGAGGGTCTCGACGCGGCCGCGCAAGTCGACGGCGTGGAAATTTTTCATGCCGGCACGAAGACCGATGGCAGCCGGATTGTCGCCAATGGCGGGCGCGTACTCAATGTGTCTGCGCGCGGCAAGACGGTTCGCGAGGCGCAAGCCCGCGCCTACGCGGCCATCGATCGCATCAATTGGCCTGACGGCTTTTGCCGCCGCGACATCGGCTGGCGCGCCATTGAGCGGGAGAAGTAAACTTCATTCAGAGAGATTTTGCGACGGAGCATCGTTCCGTTGATGGCGGGAATACAGCGCTGTTCGCGAATTGGAGGGCAGGAGATCGATAATGCATCCCGTGTTGCGGCTTTACGAAGATGTCCTCTCGAACTCCGACAAATCCGGATTCCGGCTGCCACCCACCCCGCGCTTTATTTTTGTCGTGCACGGAAGCGCCGCCATCGGCGATCAACCGGTGAATGAAGGCGAAGCGTGGCAGGGCGAGACTGCGGTCGCGCTCAAGCCGGGTGCAGCCGGCATCACGTGTTGGCGGTGGGAACTCGCGCGCGGCGATCAGGGCTCCGTCACCGCCAATGGGCCCGGCATGATCACGCATGAAAAATTGAGTGCGTTTCTGGAGACGATGCCGAAGGGTGATCTTTTGATGCGCGGCGATAGTGTCGCTTTCCCGCCGGGCGGCTGCGCCTATCTGCATCGACACCAGGGCCCCGGAATACGATGCCTGATCGAGGGCGGCATACGCATCGATACCCACGGCCGGTCGACGTCGTTAGGCCCTGGAGGCGCGTGGTATGAATCCGGTCCGGACGCGGTGTTCGCTCAAGCCGCACACGACAAGCCAAGCCGCTTTATTCGCGTGATGATCCTGCCGCGCGAACTCCAGGGCAAAAGCTCCATTCAGTATGTGAACGATGACGACAAGGCGAGGCCCAAATCACAGCAGTACAAGATTTACGCGGATGCGCCGATCTCGTTCGAAGCGCGGAAATGATTCCAGGAGATGACGTCGATCGACCGACAGCAGGCTTTTTCGGGCACCAAGGACGCCGTGCCGGCGCTGCGTCTGGATGCGCCGCGCCTTGAGGGATATCTGTCCACGCATATCGCCGGTTTCGCCGGCGCGCTCGCAATCAGGCAGTTCAAGGGCGGGCAGTCGAACCCGACGTATTTGCTGGAGACGCCGGGGCGGAGCTACGTGCTGCGCCGCAAGCCGCCGGGCAAGCTCCTTCCCTCAGCTCATGCGGTCGACCGCGAATATCGTGTTATTCGAGCACTCCATGCGCAAGGTTTTCCCGTCGCGGAACCCCTCGCCTATTGCTCCGACGAGGGCATCGCCGGCACGCCCTTCTACGTGATGGATTACGTCGACGGCCGCGTGTTCTGGGAACCGCAAATGCCGGGTTCCAATTGGGCCGAGCGCGCGGCTGTCTACGATTCGATGAATGCGACGATCGCTCGCCTCCATTCGCTCGATCCGGCGAAGATCGGTCTTGGCGATTTCGGCAGGGGCGAAAACTATGTCGCGCGCCAGGTTGAACGATGGTCGAAACAATATCGATCCTCGGAGACCGAAAAGATCGATGCCATGGAGCGCTTGATCGACTGGCTGCCCAAGCACATTCCCCAGGGCGGTCCGGTGCGGCTCGTGCATGGCGATTAC
>Ga0126377_10004057_pt1 | contig 10561 bp, 6 predicted proteins | sample PanSoiMetPlot_22_FD_92647 | JGI IMG/M metagenome (GOLD analysis project Ga0126377, IMG submission 92647) | Tropical forest soil microbial communities from Panama - MetaG Plot_22 | ecosystem: Environmental > Terrestrial > Soil > Tropical forest > Bulk soil | place: Panama | collected 2016-02-17 | reverse complement strand
TCTATTGTGGGTTCGCTATTGTGTCGAAGCGGAGCACGTGTGAGCAATAAACTTGCCGCCCTGGACCGAAGCTGCGTTGCTGGGCGCTTCGCAGCTTCGGCCAGTTTAGGTTCTTTGAGACACCTCCCGAGGGCTCAAAGGACACCCATTAAAACCACCAGATCTTTCTTTTCCCATGCAGGTCAGTTTCACCTAAGAAGCAGGTGCACAAACCGAGACTGTGTCCAGGTCAAAAAGCCCCGTCTTAGCGGCCCTGTCTTTTAGCGGGCACGGTAACAAGCGGCACTTGCACTACGGCCCGTGGGAAAAGGCCGTTGCTGTGGTGCTCGGGCAACTTGGGTGACGATCGGAACTGGGATCGTCGCTAAAAACGCCACGCCAACCTTTCTAATAGAGAATTTCGCTCGCTGCGGCTTAGTCGTCCTTTTTTCTTAGTGCCCGCGCTGGGATAGGACACACGTCGACTCTAACCGCAAAGGTGAGGCAATCATGGGCTGGGAGATTTTTAGGGCTATAGGAATAACACCTGAGACGAAGATTTATTCCACCCTGGCAGAAAAAAATCGGCGATAGAGAACCCGGAGCGGTGGCGACGAGAAGCGTGCGTGAATCGCAAACGTGAATCGTAAATCGTGAATCGTTGGTCACGATGAAACGGGTCGCGAATCTCCAGCAATACGATTCACGATTCACGAGTCCCTACCGCTCCGGGTTCTTTATGGGAATAGAATTGCTGGCCGGAGTGTTAGTCTAAAGTATAGTATTTATCGGTCATGGAGGAGACTGGCAGACCAAATCTGACGTTCAATGAAGCTGCGTTGGAACACCTCGATGCGCTCTTTGGTTATGCCATGACTTTGACCCGAGACCCCGCTACGGCCGAAGACCTGGTCCAGGAAACGTATGTCCGGGGCGCGCGCGCAGCGAGCAAATTAGCGGCTGCCACGAACCTGCGAAATTGGATGTTTGTAATCATGCGGAATGCCTGGCTCAACCAGGTCCGACGCGAAAAGACCGGCCCACGCTTCGTCGACTTTGCCGACGAGGATCCAACCATTGATGACTGGCCGGCTGACGCGGACAATAATCCCCAGGTCGTCTATTTGCGCAAACTCGAACGAGACGAGGTGCGACGCGCAATCGAAAGTCTGCCGGCGACTTACAGGGAAATTGTCTTGCTGCGAGATATCGAAGGGTTTAGCTACCAGGAGATTGCGACGGTGCTGGGTTGTCCGGCTGGCACAGTGATGTCACGACTGGGAAGAGCGCGCGAAAAACTGCGGCAGCGTTTGAAAAATTGGCAAACCAAGAGCAAGGCAAAAGCTGTCTAATTAGAAATTCATGAATAAGTGTCAAGACATACGCGAGCGGTTGGGCTTATATCTCGACAACGAACTGCAGGGCGAAGAACGACAGCAGTTTGAGTCTCACCTCCGTGAATGTGAAGTATGTAAAGCGCTTTTGGACCACGAGCTGGACTTTCTCAATACGGTACGAACTTCTTCCCCTCTCTACGTAGCGTCGCCGGAACTCCGCGAAAAGATTCAGCATCAGCTCCTGAGTAAGCAAGAAGAGCTGGTGGAGGCACAACATGAGTTTCAGCGACGCAAGCGGAGTCAGGCGAAATTGACCTGGGGGCTGCTGGTTGCCGCTGTCCTTTTGGTTTTGCTCTTACCAGTCGTGATCATTCGTCTCCGCAACAACAGCAAGGCTCCCGAAACTGGCGGCGCTTCAACCTTTGCCCTGATGGCTGCCGATGTCCATATGCGCCACACGAGGGGACAGCTGCCACTCGAGATTACAGCTTCGTCTCCGCAACAGATCTCGGGATGGTTTGCTAACAAGGTGAACTTCAGTGTCCAACTACCAAACTATCAGGAGTCATCCGGGCAGGAAAAACTCTACACGCTGGAAGGTGCGCGCCTGGTGGGGTTTAAAGACGACTACGCCGCCTATGTTGCTTATCAAATGAAACAACGACCGATAAGTTTGGTCATCACTGCCGACGCAACCGCGCAACCATCCGGTGGCGAGGAAATTAAGGCGCGCGGTCTGATGTTCCATTACAACGCAATCCAGGGGTTGAAGGTTATCACCTGGTCCGATCGTGGTCTCACGTACGCGTTGGTATCAGACCTGGAAGAACGTGGTCAACAGTCCTGCATCGTTTGCCACCAGGGCACAAAGGACCAGGACTTCATCGCCCCGCTGAAACCTCACTAAAGTTTGCAGACATGATTCCTTATCGCACTCGCGCTAGCGGCGTAACCGAAGAAACAGCGTTCCAACCTTCGACTGCAACCACGGGTGAAGTCGGACCCAGGTCCCGGGCTCGGTAAGTCGCGGTCACTTCTCTTTTCTCTCCCGGCATCAACGTAACGTAGTTGTCTTGCCACACCACCGGCAGCACGCTCTGGTTATCAGACTTGCGCTTGATCTGCAGCTGAATGAAGAACGCGATCGACTTGCCTGGATTAGCCAATGTCACGCGCGCAGTTTCTTCACCAAACCGGCGCGAGACGCTGGCTGAGATATCTAGTTTGACCGGGGGCAGTTTTTGCAGCTGACTCATGTCTGCATACGAAGTGGTGGGTGTGTAGTACCAGGTCGATTTTTCCCAATCGAGCGTATCGTCCTTGGTAGACAGCCAGTAGAAGTTTGTGCTGAGAGTTTTGCCGGTGGCGTCTTCAAGCTTGAGCCGCAGAAAATAGGTGGCCGGTAAATCGGGAATTGCCGGCAAAACAAAGGCCTTCACCGTACTATCAAGCGGCAAGTCCACTTTGACCTCTTTGGAGAACTTCTCAACCGCGTCGGCATCATATACCTGGGCGATCAGTTTTAGATTTCGCAGGGGCTGCTGCGTGACATTGATCGCCACGACAGACTTGTCGTCATAGGCATATTGCACATGGACCGGCTCACACGCTTTCTTGGTGCCGAAATAACCGCCGCCGGGCAGCAGGAAATAGTCGTACAAGTGCCAGATCAGCGAAGGCCAGGCATTATTCAGCATCCACTGGATCACACCATTCGACGTATAACGATTCGCGCCAAAAGCCTCAAACATCGCGCGCTGACCTTCGTATGTCATCAACTGCGACTTGAGTGCATAGTCCTCCACGTTCTTGGCTGGTCCATAGCGCGCCTCCAAGGCATTCGTAAAAACCTTGAGCGTCTTAAACTGTCCGCCGCCGGCGTGATAGTTCCAGTAATCGTCAATCGGCCAGAGGTGATCTTCCGGCACCATGCGGCGAATGCTCTCCAACGGCGGTACCGCTGGGCCAGGACTAATCTCGGTCGCAAATCCATGAGCGCCGCCGTTCTTCTTGTCCAATAACCAGTACGATGCCGGCACCCACTCGTAAGGTCCTTCCATCTTCACGCCGGTGACTCCAGTGAGAGTGGTCGTTTTCGCCGTCGCGGACGAAATGTAAGGATTAGGCCATTGATGTTTCTTGAGAATGTCGATGTACATCTGCTCGACATCGGCTGGGGGAGGATTGTCACTACCATTCAACCACACCAACAGACTGGGATGATTGCGTAGACGCCTGATCTGATCCGCCTGTGATTTAGCAGCAATGTCGTAGTCGTCCTTATCCCAAACTGGACCATCTTTGTACTCAGCCGTGTGCTGCCAATGTTCCCAATGTGAGCAGCAACACCAACCCGCCATGATCAGGATGCCGTACTCGTCGGCGAGGTCAAAAAAGTAGTCGGGCTGGAGTTGACCTTCCAAACGAATAGCATTCAGGTTCATGTCTTTCACGTAGTCAAATTCCGCCCGTAATCGCTCAGGCATATCACGCAGAAACATGTCGGAGGCCCAACCCCCACCGCGAATCAGTACGTTTCTTCCGTTCACCTTGAACACCCGATGATTCTTGCTGTCCAACTCCGACGTGATCTCACGCACGCCAAAGCGGGCGTTCTGCCGATCCGACACTTGACCGTCTCTGACAAATTCAAGGTGCAGGGTATAAAGATTCTGTGGCCCTAGATGCACTGGCCACCAGATCCGCGGCCGCTTGAGGTTGAGTTGCGGGAATTGTTCCGGGGTGAAACTAATTGCCTTTGTCTCTTGAGCCGGCAGCGTGACTTTTTGTGCGAAGCGTATTCCGTCGATCACTCCCTGTAAGGTGCCTTCAACCTGGCCGTTGGTCGCATTGGTCAACTCCGCATTAACCGTGAGTTGAGCCGTGTCCAATGACGCTGAAGAGAAATGGGTGGCTACCTGGGGATAACGCAACTTGACTGGTCCACTCGTGGTAATGAAGACCTCGCGAAAGATCCCCATGTTCTTGTCAGGAGGCATGGGATTCCAGTCGACCCAGGTCCAGGCCAGATCGTCCGGCTGCTGCGGAAAAACTTCCACGGCGAGAGTGTTGATGCTGCCGGGTCGGGCGGCATCTTTGATGTTTAGTTCGTGCGTGCGAAACGTTCCCGCAATTTGAGTCGAGTCTGCCAATTTCTGACCGTTAAGCCAAACGTTGGCGCGAAAGTTAATGCCGGCAAAATGCAACCAGATGTTCTGCCCCTGGTAACTGGCCGGTAGAGAAAACTCCTTGCGATACCACCAGGAGACACGAAAGGGGCTGTCGTCGGGCATGGGCAAGTTAGAAAAGTTTGCGCCGATCGGATACTTACAGCCCGGCATTACCCGCAGATTCATGCCCTCGAACGGTTCGGCATAGACCTTGTTCTCGACCAGTGTTCCCACTACCGTTGAGGGAACTGACGCGGGATACCAATCCTTAGTCTGCGCTTCGCGTTTCGAGAGGGTTGCGGCAGGCTCACTCACCTTCGCCGAAGATTGAATGCGCCAACCATCCCGCAACGTCAACTTGTTGTTCAAAAGCGATTCTCTCCTCCCCTGGGGAAACACCGTCACTAAATTCACCAGGACAACACAGCTGGCTAACACTAGTTTGATCATCTTCTTGTTCTCAACCAATCAATCAGCCTCAACTTCCCTCGCCGTCAGGAACGGCCACTGCTTTACATAGAACGACCAGACAAAGAAGACTATTGCACCTAACGTCAATGTACCAAGGCCCACCAGAATCACCGGCCAGTCAGTAGTGGCAAAAATAAAGATCCAACCAACTAGCGCAACCAGGTTTGGTAGCGGATAGAGCCAAATACGATAGGGCTTTTGTATATCAGGCCTTCGTCTGAGCAGCATAACAGCAAAGATCTGACCAATGAATTGCACCAATATTCTGGTGGTGATCAGAGCGTCGATAACAATTCCCAGCGAAAAGAAACCGCAGACGATTGAGATTATCCCTAAGGTAATCAAAGAAATATAAGGAAACCGCTTGGTGGGATGCAGGCGACCAAATATTTTAAAGAAATAACCATCCTGTGCCGCAGCGTAGGGAATGCGCGAGTAGCCCAACAACAAAGCAAAAACAGAACCGAAGGCGGTCCATAAAACCATCGCGGTGAAGATTGTGGCGACACCGGTGCCGTAGATCTTCTCCATAAAGATCGAAACGATAAAATCAGCTTCAGGATGATTACTCGCGGGGACAAACTCGCGCCACGGCACGACGCCAATGATCGAAAGATTTATGGCGAAATAGATAACTGCTACGGTGATGATACTGATGATGATCGAACGTGGAATGGTCCGTCCCGGATCTTTGACTTCGTCGCCTATGTAACAAATGTCGTAGTAACCAAGGTAGTCATAAACACCAATTCGTGAGGCAGCGCCGAGTCCGAAAAGAAATCCCAGCGAGAAGGTGAATGCTCCCGGGGGAAAGTCGAAAGCTCGAGCCGCGCTGAAGTGCAACACGCCCGTTACGATTACCGCCAAGGTTGTCAATAACGTCCCTACCCACAGGCTGACTGTGATCTTTGCAATTGACGTGATTTGCCGGTAAAGCAGCACCACGTTGAGTATGCCAACTATTACCACTACCAGCAGCAACTGACCCTGGGTCATCCCCTTCCAGATGTAACCGGCGTATTTTGCAAAGCCGATGTAGCCCGAAGCAATCTCCAATGGTCCACTGAGAATGAACTGCCAGATGAAGAGAAATGCGATCAGCCGGCCGAAGGTCTCGCGCCCGTAGGCTTCGCGCAAGTACACATAGCTGCCGCCTGAGCCAGGCATGGCAGCGCCAAGTTCACTCCACACCATGCCATCGGCAATAACAATTATTACCGCTACAATCCAGCCCAACATCGCCTGCGGCCCGCCGAGCGCCGACATCAATAGCGGTATGGTGATGAAAGGGCCGACCCCAATCATGTTGGACATGTTGAGAGCGCTTGCTTGCAAAAGTCCGAAGCGTCTTAGTAAAGGCTCTCCCGATTTTCCGGCGTCATCAGTATGGTTGTTCATTTAGTTCCCGAAGAGAATGTCAGGTGTTGGCGGCTCATCATACTTGAAACTCAATAGAGATCCGCAAGCGCTAGCCGAGAGCGCAGGCGGCCCGCCTACCCCTAACAGCTGGATCTCAAGCACCGCGGGCGGGCAGCCTACGCTCCCGGCCACCGCAATGCCGTTTGACAATTTCGGGCGCTAACCGTAAGTTCGCGCTCACCTGCAAGAAAGTGGAACAGCCGCGGCTAAACCTGCGGTACGACCTGTCACTAGGCGATCTGACTTAACTTACAGTTGAGGATTTGTGATGAGTAAGATAATTCTTCTCGCGCCCATCATTGCGCTAGTCAGCATCATGACAGTAGCACAATCACCAGCTTCTAAGACCCTCGTCGAACGACTTGGCTATCCGGCCGATACAAAACTCCTGATTGTCCACGCGGACGACCTGGGCGCTGCGCACTCTATCAACATCGCCTCGATCAAGGCCTTCGAAGTGGGTTTGGTGAACTCTGGAAGTATCATGATTCCCTGTCCCTGGTTGTCGGAGATCGCCACTTACGCCCGCAGCCACCCTGAAGCGGACCTGGGACTGCATTTGACCTTGACCAGCGAATGGACACCCTATCGCTGGGGTCCGGTATTATCAAAAGACCGAGTCACTTCACTACTCGACAACAATGGCTACTTCTACTTAACTGAATCAGAAGCGGCAGCCAAGGCAAGTCCCAAAGAGGTTGAGGCAGAACTTCGGGCTCAGATCGAACGCGCCAAGTCCGTCGGCATTCAACCTACTCACTTCGATTCTCATATGGGCACCCTTTACCAGAACAAGGAACTTTTCGACATCCTGCTGCGCCTGGGTCGCGAGTACAAAGTGCCCATCCGACTGCCGCGGGAACTGGTACAGGACGTAGCCTACCTGCCTTCACTGTTAACTCCTAACGATGTAGTGATCGATAGGATGATAACTATTAATCCGAGTGTGACCGCCGAGGGCTGGAGCAAGTACTACGCCGACGAGCTTAAGAGCATGCAGCCGGGCATTACGGAAATGGTGGTCCATATCGCGTACGACGACGCCGAAATGAAGGGCATGACGTTCGATCATCCAAACTGGGGTGCTGCGTGGCGTCAGCGCGATTTCGACTTCCTGACCAGCGATAGTTTTCGGACGCTATTGAAGGAGAACAACATTAAGTTGGTCACCTGGCGTGAAGTGGCCAAGCTAATCCAAAAATAACTAATGGCACAACAAAAAACCCCTCGTCGTGATTTTCTCGCCGTCGCTGGTATATCGCTCGCCGGTCTCGCTCTTCCGCGCCGCACGGACGCGCAGGCGAAGGAACTAACTCTCTACGTCGGCACCTACACATCCGGTAAGAGCGAAGGAATTTACGTTTACCGGGTGAACGCGACCACCGGTGAGCTAAAGCACTTCAGCACGACCAAAGGCGTAGCTGATCCTTCTTTTTTAGCCATTGACCACGAGCGCCGCTGCCTTTACGCAGTCAACGAGGTCGAGCAATTTGGCGGTAAAGCAAGTGGCGCGATCAGCGCGTTTGCGATCGATCAAAAAAATGGCAATTTGAGTTTCTTGAATCAGCAACCCTCGCTGGGCGGCTCGCCCTGTCACTTGTTGGTAGACAAAACCAACAAGTTCGTACTCGTGGCCAATTACACCGGCGGCAATGTTTCCGTATTGCCGATCAAAGCCGATGGCAGTTTGGGCGTGGCAACCGACATGGTCCAACATCACGGCTCCAGTGTGAATAAAGAAAGGCAGGAGGGGCCACATGCACATTGCATTGAATTGGATAAGGCTAATCGCTTCGCATTTGCCGTCGATCTAGGCCTCGACAAAATCTTGATTTACAAGTTTGATGGGAAAGGTGGCAAGCTCGTCGCTAACGATGTTCCGTTTGCGCAGCTGAATCCAGGTGATGGACCACGTCACCTCACTTTCCATCCCAGCGGGAAGTACGCGTACGTCATCAATGAACTAGCCGGCACCATAGCGGCGTTCAGTTATAACCCGGCAAACGGCTCGCTCCAGCAAATACAGACAGTGCCGACGCTACCTCAGGGCTTCGCGGGAGCCAATACAACGGCTGAGATTGCTGTAACTCCTTCGGGGAAGTTTCTCTATGGCTCAAATCGGGGGCACGACAGCATCGTCGGGTTCGCGGTCGACCCAAAGACAGGCAAGCTCACATTCATTGAGCACGTGTCGACCCAGGGCAAGACTCCGCGTAACTTCACCATAGATCCGACCGGAACGCTCCTTTTGGTTGCGAATCAAGAATCTAATTCGATTGTGAGTTTTCGCATTAACCAAGGAACAGGACAGCTTGAGCCAACGGGAAAGATGATAGAAGTGCCTACTCCGGTCTGTCTTGTTTTAACGAACCTTGTTCCTGGAGGAAGATGAAACTGCGAACAATAATTCTCGTCAGCCTGCTGATCTTCAGCCCCTTGAGCACCCTGGCCCGACAGGGAGCAGTCACCCCGAATCCCGCGAAGCAGCTCAACTTAATGCCAGTGCCGGCTGCAGTTGAACTCTTGCCTGGTCGACTGGCTGTTGACGGTACCTTCAAGGTATTAGCAAAGGACTACTCAGACGCCAGGCTACAAGCCGGAATTGCGCGGGCAATGCGACGCCTGGAAGGGCGCACCGGAATAATCGTTCCGGCGGCTCCCGCAGCAGATGAGAACAGCGCGACACTCCTTATTCGTTGCCAGAGTGCAGGTCAGAATGTTCCTTCCCTGGATGAGAATGAAAGTTATCGGCTTGAAGTTTCAGACAAACAGGTTCAACTAACCGCGCCGACTGTTGTTGGTGCATTACGCGGGCTGGAGACTCTGCTGCAGTTGCTGGCGAGTGATCGCAATGGCTATTACCTGCCCGCGATCAGGATTCAAGATCAGCCGCGGTTCGCCTGGCGCGGGCTGCTAATCGACATCGGCCGTCACTATCAACCACCTGAGGTGTTGAAGCGAAATCTCGACGCGATGGCGGCTGTCAAACTAAATGTCTTTCACTGGCACCTCACCGAAGACCAGGGGTTTCGGGTCGAGAGTAAGAAATTCCCTAAGCTCCATTTGCTGGGTTCCGATGGGCTCTTCTACACCCAGGACCAGGTGCGAGACATCATCGCCTACGCGCGTGATCGGGGGATCCGAGTCGTGCCGGAGTTTGATATCCCCGGTCACAGTACTAGTTGGCTGGTTGGCCATCCTGAGCTCGGCAGCGCGCCTGGTCCATATCAAATCGAGCGCGGCGCTGGTATTTTTGAACCGGCCCTGGACCCGACTCGCGAACAAGTTTACAAGTTCCTCGATGCCTTCCTCGGTGAAATGGCCGCGCTCTTTCCCGACGCCTACATGCACATCGGCGGCGATGAGAACGAAGGTAAACAATGGGATCGCAATCCCCAGATTCAGGCTTTCATGAAAGCCAAAGGGATCCCCAACAACCACGCGCTCCAGGCTTACTTCAATCAGCAATTACTGAAGATTTTGCAGAAACACGGTAAGAAGATGATCGGTTGGGACGAGATCTTGCAGCCGGAATTGCCGCGCGACGCGGTGATTCAATCGTGGCGTGGACCTGCGTCGCTGGCTGACGCAGCGAAGAAGGGCTATGAGGGTATTCTCTCTGCCGGTTATTACATCGATCTCATTTATCCCACGACGCAACACTATCGCGTCGATCCAATTCCCGCTGACAGTACCTTAACCAAAGACGAAGCCAGACATGTCTTGGGAGGCGAAGCAACTATGTGGAGCGAATGGGTTAGTCCTGAAACCATCGACTCGCGCATCTGGCCTCGTACTGCAGCTATCGCAGAAAGACTCTGGTCACCACAGTCGGTGACCGATGTTGACGACATGTACCGGCGTCTCGCAGTGATCAGCCGGCAACTTGAAGAACTCGGTCTGACGCACAAGAAGAATTTCGGGATGCTGTTGAGACGACTGGCGGGCAGCGATGATATTGGTGCCCTGGCAACACTGGCGTCGCTGCTGGAGCCGGTCAAAGAATATCGTCGCGGCCAGTTGCGTCCTGCCACCATGCTGACGCCGCTAACGGGATTGGTAGATGCGGCCCGTCCGGACAGTGAAGCAGCGCGGCGCTTTGTGATGATGGTCGACGGATTTCTCTCGGACGCCCCCCGCTTTCAACTCTACCGCGAGAATATTCACAGTAGCCTGGTCGAGTGG
>Ga0126377_10004056_pt1 | contig 10563 bp, 10 predicted proteins | sample PanSoiMetPlot_22_FD_92647 | JGI IMG/M metagenome (GOLD analysis project Ga0126377, IMG submission 92647) | Tropical forest soil microbial communities from Panama - MetaG Plot_22 | ecosystem: Environmental > Terrestrial > Soil > Tropical forest > Bulk soil | place: Panama | collected 2016-02-17 | reverse complement strand
GCGCCGAAGCCGGCGATGGCGAGACGGCGCTGAAGTTGGCGCCAGAACTACGGCCCGACCTCGTCGTGCTCGACGTCTCGATGCCGAAGATGAGCGGCCTCGACGTCATCATTCAGCTCAAGAAGCTGTTGCCCAATGTAGAGATCCTCGTGCTGACCATGCACGATAGCGAAAGGATCGCCGGCCAGACCTTGCGGGCCGGCGCCCGCGGCTACGTGCTCAAGAGCGAAAGCGGGGAAAAGCTGCTCGAGGCGATGATGGCGGTGTCCCGCCATAAGACCTATTTCTCGTCGTTCGTCTCCGATACGCTGCTCCAGTTCTACCTCCATTCCGAACTTGAGCAGCAGCATGAGCAGCTGACGCCCCGCCAGCGGCAGATCGTAAAACTGGTGGCCGAAGGCAACAGCAACAAGCGCATCGCCATGATCTTGAAAGTCAGCATCAAGACGGTAGAAACCCATCGCTCCGTGGCGATGCACAAGATCGGGGCACGCTCGTCCGCCGACCTCGCCCTTTACGCCGCCCGCAACGAGCTCGTGCAGGTCTAGCTGAAGGCGTCCGCCTACCCGGCCCCCACGCGCGCGCTCTGTATTGCGCGCGTGTATTCCACCTCCGGAACACCGTAGAACTTGCCGGCGATGCGCTTGAGTCCCGGACGGTCGGCGATGATGATCCGGCCGCGAGAGGTGCGGATCAGCATCTTTTTTTCCAGGGCGTTCAGGGTTTCCGTAATGCCCGCTCGGCGGACGCCGAGCAGGACCGCCAAATCCTCATGCGTGAGCGGAACTTCCTTGCCGACGCGATCCTGCGACATCAATAACCAACGCGCCAGCCGTTCCTCGATATCCGCTTGAGCATTAGCCAACGCCGTATATGTGCTCTGGATGAGGAAATTATTGGCGTAGAGGGTCATCAACTCATTCAGCGACAAGCTCCGCTTCATCAGCATGGAGAGCACATCGGCGGGCAGGCGGTGGGCTTTGCATGAGACCTGCACCGAACAAGCATGGGGCGAACGGTCATTTCCCAAAATGACCGCTAGGCCGCTTACCCCTTCCCGGCCGATGACTCCGACCTCGACATGCTGGTCGCCGCTGAAGGCAATGACCGACAGCAGGCCTGATTCTGGAAAGTAGAGATATTCAATCGGCTTATTCGCCTGTTCGACCTGAATTCCGGCCTCAAGCTCAACAGGCTCAAGACTCGGCTTGAGCACTCGCAAATCGCTCTGCGACATCCTTGCTAGCAGGTAGTTTTGATAGTCAGGCATCACACGTCCCCCTGTGGCCTATGTTGATATCGTCGTGTGGAGCACTCTTATCACCGGTACCCCCATCCTTATTCGTGATCGCTGGGTGATTGCTGCTCATGCAGCAATACCTCCAGGTTGTCCGCCAAATCCGACCAATGACGCGATAGTTGAGACCATTTCTCCCGTAGCTGTTCGTCTGCGCCTTTGGCTAGGACGGCTGCATCGGCCGCCATCTCACGGTAGGTCTGAATCCTGTCGCGCCACTGATTTATCGCGCTTGTGCTGAGTTTTTCGGATTGCCCCTCAAGTGAGGATGCCGCCAGACGTTCGCTGATGCGCAGCAGCCGCTCGCTTGGCCCGGCAATCAGTCCCGCGGCGCTCGCAAGCTGTTCGTAGTCGGCCGCTATGCTGTTATAAAACTTGCGATTTTCCTCGACCGTCATGATACCGGCAACCGCTCGCATTTCTTCCGCCCGCATCCGCAGCCGCAATTCAGCGAGTGGATCGCGTTTCACGAGAGAAGGTCCTTCGCAAAACCTGGTCGAGACGGCCCGAATCAATCCCGATAGACGACAGCAGAAGCCCAGAAAATATACCGTACGATTACGGACAAAACGAAAGGGCGTTCCCGAGAAAGTTCTGGGGACTAAATCGAATTGACGTCTCTCTTGGGAAACAGACGGTCAAATTCATTGCGGATGGCCTGATAGCATTCGCAGGCAAGGGCCTCGACTTTGGCCCGCTCGATGACCGTCAAATGGCCGCGCACATATTTTAGCAGGCCGGCCTCCTGGAGCTTTGCAAGAGCAAGCGACATGCCTGGGCGGTGAACGCCCAACAGCATGGCCAGAAATTCCTGGGTGATCGGGAACGTATCCGAACGCGCATTGTCCTGGGCGGTCAAAATCCAGCGGCAGATCCGCTGCTCAAGGACATGGAGGCGATTGCAGGCGGCTGCTTGGGCGACTTGGTCCGCCGCCGCATGAATATAGCTAAGGAGCAGGCTCTTCAACCTGCCGCCTTGCTCGAATTGCTGTTGCAGAACGGATTTTGTGATGTGGAACGCAGCGCCCGGGACTTGAATCATTGCTTCATGAAAAGGTGTGGCGACACCCAGGAGAACCTCGGGAGAAGTTACTCCTTCTATTCCCTGTGCCCCAATCTCGACCGCCTCGCCGTTGCGCATCCGCTTGATAAGCGACACCAAGCCTCGATTGATGAAGTAGAAGTCCTGAACCGGTTGGCCGGGATGGCAGATCATCTGACCGCGCTGAAGCTCGACCAAGCGCAAGTGCTGGTAAAGGCGGTTGAACTCATGCACCGGGAGCGCAAGCAGAATGCGATTTCCGATATGATCCTCGTGTCGAGTCATCGAACGCCTGCGGGATGGGGGAAGGGGCCGCAACCCCGATGGGATTAGTCCTATGGCGAATGGAAACTGTTTTTATTGTTTGCTTGTTCCAGCGCCCCCTTTGAAACGCGACCAGATTTTTTTCGGCTATTCTTGATCGGATCGCGCACCTGCCGTGCGCTTACGAGCGGGACCACGCGAAAGCAAAAAAAATTCCGTCTTTCTTCGTGCTTTGTACGAAAACGAACAGTAAGTACACCTTAAACAGTCTAGTATCAGCTGACAAGCAAATTCACTTGGTGGGGCAGTGGAAATGCGGCTCGCAATAATAGCGACGCAAAGACGGATTATCGTTGCGCAAAGGCGAAGGATCGTTTCGCGTGCCGTTCCATTCGCGAGACTGGATCAATCGCGTGCAACCGAACACAAAGCCGTGACAAATTCTCCCAACTGGTTTGGTTGGCAGCTTGGCACAAACCATTCATCCATTTGCTCAGAGAGGACGTGATCTTTCGGCAATAGCCCTTCGGGCCGCAGTCCCGCAGTGACCTTGCTGTTGGTCAACGTTCTAGGCCGGTTTGTTTCATGAATACTCAAAGGTCTCGCTTGAGAAAGACAACCGTGCGCCGAAAACTTTCGCGCGCTCGGGTCAAACTTGCTGTCACAACAGGGTATGCGGCCTTAGTCCAATAGGAAGCGGGGGGTGGTTCACGGACATTGTCCGTTAGAGAAGGGTTCAAGGCGTACAATCCATTTTTTGGTTGTAATGGTTGGGGATTCGAAGAGCACAAGCCAGTTTCGAATCGTCAGCCCGCAAATTCTGGATCGTGGAGTCATGTCACACACAGGGGGTAACTAGGTAGCCAAGTACGGGGCGTTTAATGTGGTTGCGAGAGGATAAAAGCCTTCACGACCGCCGGGGGGCGGACACTGCGACAGATGTGAATCTTGTAAGCCGGCCCTTCGATGAGGGGCGGGTCTCGCCGCCAATCTATTCATATGCCCTGCCTTTCTTGGTGTTGGCAGCTTCGTTGCTCCTGCTCATTTCGTCCCCCCTCATTCTTGCCGAGAATCGAACCTTTATCGGCACGTTCTGGGCAGCTGGACTTTACATTCTGAGCACGGTCGCGGTCGTGATGCTCTTGCGAGAACGCACGCGGCGTCGTGACGCCGAACGCAGCCTGCGCGTCGACAAAGCCGAGGCGTCGATGGTCGAAGATTACGCGCGGTTGGGCAGCTGGAGCTGGGAATCGAACAACGATTGCCTTCGGCTGAGCAGAACAGGCCGACAGCTGCTTGGCCTCGGCGTTGATTCCGCGATGGGGCTCAAGGATTTCGCCAAGGCCTTTTTTCGCGAGGACCGGCGGGACTTGGAAGGCAAAATCGCAAATGCCTCAAGACTTGGCCTTCCGTTCACGGCTGAAGCTCGAATTGCTGGAAACGGCGACGTCGCCCGGTGGATTCAGGTGAGTGGCGTGGTCGTCAAAGAGGACGATTTGTCGGCCGACAGCAAGTGCGTTGGGATTCTGGTCGATGCCACTCGCAGAAAGCTCATGGAGCTCGAGATCGAGGCCATGCGGCGCGAGCTCGCTCATTGTGTAAGGGGCGAAATCCTCGGCGGGCTCTCGGGCGCACTTGCACACGAATTGAAGCAGCCGCTCGCGGCCATTCTCAGCAATGCCCAGGCTGCCGAACGAATGCTGCAACGCAACCCCATCGACGTGACGGAGCTCAGCGACACCATTCGGGACATCATTGAAGATGACAGCCGCGCCGGCGCAGTGATCATGCATTTGCGCTCGCTCTTCAAGAATGATGAGAAGGACTGGATGATTTTGAACGTGAACCAGATCGTCCAAGATGCAATGAAGATCGTTAACAGCTCGCTGCTCCAAAGAAACGTCGAACTCGTGATGAAGCTGAGCCAGACGCCGCTCTGCGTGCGCGGCAACCGTGTTCAGCTGCAGCAGGTGATCCTCAACCTCGTTCTTAATGCAGCCGAGGCAATGGGCGAAACCGGCGTTCCCGCCAAGAAACTGGTTGTCGAGACTCGCGATAATGCCGTGTTTGCCACGATTGCAATCTCGGACAGCGGACCTGGTCTCCCGGACGAGGTCAAGGATCGTATGTTCCAGCCGTTCTTTACGACTAAGGCGCAGGGCTTGGGCCTGGGACTGTCGATCTGCCGGTCGATCGTCGCAGCGCATGGCGGCAAGCTGAATGCGGTAAGCAACGCGAATCGCGGTGCCACTTTCATCGTCGATTTGCCAGTCACCCACGAGAGAGCCAAATGGTCGAAGGCGAAGGCCCAACTATCTTCATAGTCGATGACGACGCGGGAGTGACCACGGCCCTGTCGCGCCTCGTGCGCACGGCGGGATTCCAGGTGGAAACCTATTCGATGGTCGGCGACTTCCTGGAACATTATCGGCCAAACATTCCAGGCTGCATCATCCTGGACGTTGGCTTGGGCGATTGGAATGGTCTGGACGTACAGAGGCGGCTTAACATCCAGGGGAATCGGCACCCGGTCATTTTCATCAGCGGGCAGAGCGAGCTCTACACCAGCGTGCAGGCGATGAAGGCCGGCGCCGTCGACTTCCTGACCAAACCCGTCAGCGCCGACGATCTTTTTCAGGCAATTTATGCCGCGCTCGAAAAAGATCGCGTTGCACGGACGCATTTTGAGGAGAGAAAGGTCGCCAAGCAGCGCCTGGCCCGCCTTACTCCCCGTGAGTACGAGGTGCTCGTCCTTGTCGTACAGGGCAAGCTCAACAAACAGATCGCCTTTGAGCTCGGTATTGTCGAGAAGACCGCGAAGGTCCATCGGGCACGGGTGATGGCGAAAATGCGGGCGCGCAATGTCGCCGAGCTGGTTCGCATGGCTGAGCTCGTCGGGATCGTGCACTCAAACGGTTGGAAAAATTAATTCGGCTGATTGCTGCTCAGCCGGTTTGGAAAAGGAAAGCCTCAATGCAGGAGCGCCGCGTCAAGGTCGCCATCGTCGATGATGATCCATCCGTTCGCAAGGCACTTTGCCGGCTCTTCGGCCAGCTCAACATGGATGCGAAGTCGTTTTCGGGCGGATCTGAATTCATCGAATCGTTTAAACGATCGGCGCCGGACTTTCTCGTGCTCGACCTCCGCATGCCCAAGGTAAGCGGGTGGGGCGTCTTGTCCGAGTTGCGCAAGATGCAGGCAAACATCAAGACCATTGTCATAAGCGCCGATGATGAACTGACCATGGATCCTCGGGACGGTGTCGTGTTTTTGCCAAAGCCTGTCGACGAAAAGAGTTTGCTTGCCGCACTCGCGCAAATCGCCAATCCCATGCAGGTCGCGGTCGGCCAATAAGCGCATCGTTATCCCCTGGTCCAATTGAGCGGACGCTCCCGAGAGTAGTTCAGTCTACGGACAAGCCTGTGACTGGCGAAGGCCTCGAGGAGATGGCAATGGCGAACGAACCAAGCAAACCAGCTTTGTAGCTTGCCCCAGGGGGGCAAGAGTACGCCTCCGCGGCATTGGTTGTGTGAATTGTTCTGGTTACGCAAAAACGTCTCCGGCATCGCATAGATCTGCGGTCACTTATTTCTTTTTCGACGTAGTCATTTGCAAGATCGGTAGCGACAATGATCAAAGACGTGGCGCAGCAGGGCGGTTGGGACAACCCATGGCCGAAAGTTGGAAGTCGTGCCGACGGCTTCTACAAGACGCTGCTCGCGATGACAGGACATGACTTGCGTCATCCGCTGCAAATCATTGTCAGCGTCAACGCATTGCTGTCACGGCGTCTCGTCGGAAACTCGGAGGCCAAATATCTCGAAAAGAGCCGGGATGCCAGCTTCCAGTTGATCAAGCAGCTGGACCGGCTTTTAGAAGTCCTGCGGATGCATGAGCGGACCGAGGAGGTCACTCTCGAGCCGGTATTTTTAAAGCCGCTGTTTGAAAGCCTCCAGAGAGAGCAAATCGCGGCCGCCGAGGCCGGCGGGGTGATCCTTCGTATCGTCCCAAGCAGGGCCGTGGTGATGAGCGACGCGTTCCTTCTGGAAGGGATCCTGCGCAATCTGATCGGCAACGCCATCAAGTACACGGCGCGAGGCGGAAAAATTGTGGTCGGCTGCCGCAGATCCAAGGCCGGCTTGCGCATCGAAGTGCACGATACAGGCGTTGGAATTTCGGCGGAGAACATGTCGAGGATTTTTGAGGCCTTCAAGCGGCTCGACGCGGGCGCGTCTCATGGCTTGGGACTTGGCCTGTTCATCGTCCGTCAGGCGGCGGATTCGCTTGGTCACAGCATCGATGTCCGCTCGACCGTCGGTAAAGGTTCCTGCTTTGCCGTTATCATAGGGTCGCAGTCCACGTTGAGGCCGAGGGGACGAAAGGATTCTTCTTCCGATGCAAGGGGCAGCACCCCAGCAGAGGCTGACGCGGTCTATTCCCACGATTGACGCTGCTTGACCGGCCGATCGCCGCCGCTGTGCAGCGCGAAGCATTCGACATAAAAAGGCCGCCGTGTGTCCCGGAGAAGTCCCGAGCACGACGGCGGCCGTTCATGGCATGCTTATGTCGCAGTCCATCCTTTTGCGATGATCGAGTGGATCAGTCGCGCTCACCTCTGGCAACGCGCGTGGTGGGCCGGGCTTGCGCTTGCTGCTGTGCTGCCTGCAGCTGCTGCTGGGCCAGCGCCAATTGATTCTTGGCATCGTCAGCGGCGCGCGTGGCAACTGCTGCCGAGGCCTGAGCCGCCGTGGCGGTGGCTTGAGCTTGTTGGGCGGTATTATTGGCTGTTTGCGCGATCTGCGTCGCCTGATCGGCCTTCTGGCCGGCAGCCAGCGCCGACGCGTTTGCCATGTCGGCTGAAGCCTGCGCCTTGTCGGCGGTCGCTTGAGCTCTCATGACTTCCTCTTGGGTTGCGCAGCCCGCAAGCATCGCTGCACCAAACATAGCGAGCAACGACGTCATTCCTAAAAATCTACGCATTTAGACACTCCTTCTCTCTTGTTGATCGCAATCAGCAAGCGATCGGAACACTCTTTGTGCCAAAATGCCGTACAAAGACGTTCCATCACCCAGCTCCCTTTGGGATTGGCCGCAGGTGCGCAAACTCAAACAGCACGGGTTCTGCCTCGCAATCAGACCATGGTCCAACTGCTGACGGACACTTAGCCGCCTAGTCTTTCGCTCGAAAACAACACGAGCAACACGATGCGCGCCGCAACACTGTTCCCTAAGCAAACCGCCCCCCGCTTCCTTCTGACGACTGCGGCTTCAGTTGTCTTGCTGCTTGGCGGCGTTGACGACATCGCGGCGCGCGAAACGCAGCTCTATGACCCGGGTTATTCGTCTCCTCGTTATCTTTCCCCGCGCGATCCTGGGTATGCGTCTCCTCGTTATGGTTCCCCCCGCGCGGCCCCCCCTCGCGCTTTTAATCAAAGCCCGATATCTCTCACGCAGTCCGCACTCAGGGAATACTTTCTCTCCGGGCAGGCGGGCGCGAAAGCGTTGGAGGCGTTCTACGCCGAACGCGATTTCTTGCCGGTATGGACCGGTTCGCTCGACGCGACGCGCGCCGGCGTGCAGGTGCGCACCGCGCTCACCAACGCGGACCAACAGGGTCTCGACAGTGCGGCCTATGCCTCGCGCGCTACGCAGAGCAACGCGCTTCCCGCGCCGGGTACAGAAGCGGCGCGCTATGACGTGGCCCTCACTGAAGCTCTCATTCGCTACGCCCATGATCTTCGTGTTGGACGAATCTCGCCCAAGGATGTCTACAGAGATATCGACCTGCCGGCCTCTAATTTCGACGCTTACGACGCACTCGCGGCGGCGCTAAAAACGCGGTCCATCGATAAGTTCCTTGCCGATCTGGCTCCAGCTCATCCCGGCTACCACTGGCTTGCCGCAGCGCTTGCGCGCTATCGCGGCATCGCAGCGCAGGGCGGGTGGCCGTCGCTGACCAGCACAAGCGGCACCGACGCGCGCAATGTAAAATTGCTGGCTGAGCGTCTGTCGGTTGAAGATCCAATGCTGGCCAATGAGCCAAGTCCTTCGTCCGACGCCTTGCGCGAGGCTCTTAAGCGGTATCAGGCGCGCAACGGCCTCAGCGCCGACGGGAGAATCGGACGCGATACGTTAGCCGCGCTCAACGTGCCGGTCGCTGCGCGCATTCAGCAGATCGTAGCCAACATGGAACGCTGGCGTTGGGTACCTGCTCTCTTCGAACATCGCTATGTGTCCATCAATGTGCCCGATCAAACTCTCGTCTATGTTCAAGACGGCAAGGCCCTTCTTCACTCACGCGTGATTGTCGGCCGCAAAAACAGTCGCACCCCGATTCTGCGTTCCGAAGCTGACACCCTTGTTGCCAATCCGCCGTGGAATGTCCCCGGCGACATTGCGGCGGCGCAGCTCCTGCCGCACCTCGTGCGCGACCCCAATTATCTTGCTTCACGCAACATGGTTGTGGTCAACGGCCCCATCGGCGATCCGCGGGGACGGACAATTCAGTGGCGCAGCGTCTCCGCTGATCAATTCTCCTACCAGATTCGCCAATTGCCTGGTCCGAACAGCGCGATGGGACTCCTGATGCTGGACGCTCCGAACGACTTCGACGTTTACCTGCATGACACGCCGGGCAAGAAGTTCTTTGCCGACGACGAGCGTGACATCAGCAATGGCTGCATCCGCGTGCAGGAGATGGCGCCGTTGGCTTCGCTCGCGCTTACCGGCGATTCGTCGGCCGGCATGGACCAGGTCAAGCAGGCCATTGCCGGGCGCGAGACGCTCCGCATCCCGCTGAAAGAGCCGCTGCCGATCTACATGCTCTACTGGACAGCGATTGCCGATGCGGATGGCAATGTCGGCTTCCGCCCCGATCGCTATACCCGCGACTCGCCGCTGATCGCCGCTTTGGACAACAAAATATTTGCTTCTCGCTAAAGTGTGCTCACGCGCGCCAACCCGGTGCGCGGAGACCGCCTCGATGAGATCGGCGAAGGCGAGCGATTGACCTAAAGTCCAATAGAAATATTCGCTCGAAAATTCTCAACTGTCGCGGGGTTTCGGATTCTCGGTCCGTTTGATCGAACTCGAATCTTCGTTTGTCATCTGAGGAGGGAAGAGACCATGCACGTGAGTGACCATGAACACGGACTGGAAAAACTTGGAGCCTTGCGACTAGCCCAGCGACGCCGGCGCCGCCGCCTCTTGGGCGCAGCGATGCTCCGCAAATATCGTGAAGAGCACGACTTCGACGAAGATGAGGGTGACGATGAGGAGATGGACGAGGGGCACCTCGCCGCGCTTCTCCTTGCGGAGGCACGCCGCCGGCGTCGTCGCCGGATCCTCGGTGCAGCGCTCCTCCGCAAATTCAGCGAGGACGATGACATAGACGACATAGACGATGAGGACGAAGATGAGGACGAGGACGATGAGTTGAATCTCGCTCCGCTTCTCGTGGCAGCTGCTGCGCGGCGCCGGCGTCGCCGTCGCATGCTGGCCGCGGCGTTCATGCACAAATATCGCAAAGACAGCGAGAACGGGGAACATCCGGATAAGAACGCAAAGATTCGCCGCGTAGCGGCGCTGGGCCGTGCCGCGCAGCGCCGGCGGCGTCGGCGCGTAGCGATTGCACGCAAGGTCCGGGAACGGGCAGCAGCGTAGGCGGCGGCTCCTCTGCGCTGTCCTAACCGTTCCGGCAAGGAAGAATTAGCCACCTGATCGGTGGCTAATTCTTTCCTTTATTTTTCGCTGAGCGCGTCGACACTACGGGTCATTTGAATGGCGGTTCTGGCGCTGCTAGGCCTCCTGCTTGGATTTACCCTGCAGAGCTCGCTGTCGCGTTTAATCGAAGCACCGCCAACTGATCGTGCTGGAAGCAAATACGATCGGCACGGCCTGCGCGTGGTCGGCTGGATCCGTCTCGTCAACCGGTTTCGCGACTGTCTCGAGGCGCGGCATT
>Ga0126377_10004055_pt1 | contig 10563 bp, 7 predicted proteins | sample PanSoiMetPlot_22_FD_92647 | JGI IMG/M metagenome (GOLD analysis project Ga0126377, IMG submission 92647) | Tropical forest soil microbial communities from Panama - MetaG Plot_22 | ecosystem: Environmental > Terrestrial > Soil > Tropical forest > Bulk soil | place: Panama | collected 2016-02-17 | reverse complement strand
GCGACGCCGAGGAAGACGGTGCCGAGCCCGACCACCAGGAACAGGTAGCGGGGCTGGACGAAGAAGGCCAGCGCGGTCAGCGCCGGCAGCGCGGCCACCGCACCGACGAGCCAGGCGATGCGCCGCTTGCGGACCCGCCGCGCTCCCACCCCGGCCAGGATCCACAGGGGCGCGGGGATCAGGAGCCACGACAGCAGCTGGCCGTGCTCGGGCAGGGTCAGCTCGCTCAGCATCTCGTGGGCGTTGGTGCCGACGATCCCGGCGTAGCCGCGCGGGTCGTTCTTGGCCAGGGTGACGAGGGAGGTCCGCCCGGGGTTGAACCGCAGCCCGGAGTCGTCGAGCGCCCACAGCACGCTGTCGCGCTTCTCCCGGTCGCTGCCGGCCACCGCCCGCCATGCCTCGATGGAGGCGTCCTGGGTCTTGGCGCTGAGCAGCCACTTGCCGGTGTGGGCGTGGAGGTAGCCGGCGTAGGGCGCGACGCACAGGAGGATCGGCAGGCCGAAGGCGGCCAGCAGCGGCACCGCCCGCGCCGCCCGGCGGGCCAGCGCACCGAGCCCCGACCGCAGCAGCGGCCTCACCGGCCCGGACGCGAACACCGCCACGGCCAGGCCCAGAGGGACCGCCACGAACAGGCCCTCGGGGCGGCTCAGGTAGGCGAGCCCGACGAGCAGGCCGGCCAGGGCCACCCGCCACAGGCGCGCCACCCCGTCCCGGGCGGACGCCGACACGACGAACCACAGGGCGGCGACCACGAGCAGCATGTACTCGGCCTCGGACCCGGCGCCCCGGCTGGTCAGCGTCGTCGACAGCGCAGGCGTCAGCGCCGCCACCCAGGCGGTCGCCACCCCCGCGGCCGGCCCGGCGAGCCGGCGACCCAGCAGCGACAGCGGGAGCACGAGCAGTGCGCTGCACAGCGTGGTCACCACCACGGTGCCCGTGTGGGGATCGCCGAGCGCCTTGCCCGCGGCGCCCGTCACCAAGGGCACGAACGGTGGGAAGTGCAGCTCGGGACGGCCGTCGCGCGCGAAGCCGTGGCCCTCGACCAGCGACACCCCCGACCGCAGGTAGGCGGTCTCGTCGGTCGTCGGCGCGTCGTCGGTGAACCCGATGGCGGCCCGCAGGGCCAGCCCCACGAGCAGCGCGGCCAGCACGAGTGCCACCTCGCGGCGGCGGGTGAGCCCGGGCCGGGCACGGCGCGCCTCGTGATCAGCTGGGTCGACGACGGGCGCGACGACGGCGGTGGCGATCACCTCGGCCGCGCATGGACCATCGTCCAGGGGAAGGGGCTGCGCACGCTCACCACCTCGAACTGCGTGCCGACGAACTGGGCGAAGCTGCGGCGGGACCAGTGGTTGATGTGGCCGGGCGTGTTGCCGAGCGCGGTCACGTACTTGCCCCGCGCCATGTTCGCGACCCGCCACACGGGCTCCCACGGCACGGACATCACGAAGCGGTCGCGGCCGACCCGCTCCAGCTCGGCGAGCGCGGCGGTCGGGTCGGCCACGTGCTCGAGCACCTCGATGGCGAGGACGAGGTCGAAGGCGTCGGTGGGGAACGGGAGCGAGGCGATGTCGCCGTAGACGCAGGTCAGGCCCCGCGTCCGCCAGGCGGCGGCCAACTTGGCGTCGGGCAGGTCGAGGCCCACGACGACCGCGTCCGGGTAGCGCGAGCGGATGCGGGCGCTGACCTCGCCCTCGCCGACGCCGACCTCGAGGATCGTCGCCGGGGGCCGCCGCGGCAGTACGTGATCGAGCGCCATGAAGAACCCCGACATCAGCCACCGCTCCACGGGGTTGGTGGAGGCGTATTTGTCGTAGGTGTTGCCGGTCGGGCCGGTTTGGCCGTCCGGGACGTCGGTCATCAAGTCGCTTGCTCCGGAGCAGTTTTTGGCGTGAACCTAGCCGCAGAGGCGCCTGTCGGCCTTCGCGGCTCGAGCCACAGCCTGAAAGGCCTAGCACGGCGGGCCGTGCTCCCCGTAACGGGCATCTCGCTTGACGGTGCCAGAACGGAAATGTTCACCGTTCTGAAATATAAGTGTTGCTCATCCTCATGTCCGCACCCGGGATATCGGTGGCATCGCGGGCATCGGCCACAATGGTTGCCGATGGCGCAGGAGTCCATGACACAGCCTCCCTCCGGGGACGTCGAGACCGCCCCGGACGCGCCCGCGCCCCCGGGGCGCCGCCGCTTCCTGGCCGTTCCGGTCCTGGTGGGCACGGTGATCGGCATCACCTGCATCGGCTTCGTCCTCGCCCGCCTGTCCGCGCAGTGGGGCGCGGTGCGGGACCAGGTGGCCGATGCCGACTGGTGGTGGGTCGGCGTCGCGCTGGTCTGCGCCGCCGGGGCGATGACCTGGATCGCCGCCTGCTGGCAGCGCGTGCTCGCCCTGCTCGGACCCTCACCGGACCGCGGCCGGACCGTGGCGTGGTACTTCGCCGGCGAGATCGGCAAGTACGTGCCCGGCGGCGTCTGGCCGGTGCTGGGCCGGGGCGAGCTGGCCCGGCGGGGCGGCGTCCCGCGCCACCGGGCCTACCCCAGCGTCGGGCTGTCGCTCGCCGCGCTGTACCTCGCGGCGCTGTCGCTGGCCACCGTGCTCGTCCCCCTCGACCTCGCCCACCAGTCCGACTCGCCGCGGGCGCTGGCGCTCCTCCTGCTGCTCCCGCTCGGCCTGCTCGCCCTCCACCCGCGGGTCCTCGGCTGGGCACGGCATCTGCTCGTCCGGTTCACCGGCCGGGGCCAGGACATGGTCATCCCGCCGTGGCGGGGGACGATCGGCCTCGTCGCCGTCTATCTCCCCGCATGGCTGCTGATCTGGGCGGCGACCTGGTGCACGGCGCGGGCGCTGCTGCCGGACCCGCCGTTCCTGCGCATCGGCGTGGCCACGTGCCTGTCCTGGGTCGCCGGCTTCGCCGCCGTCCCGGTCCCGGCCGGTGCGGGCGTCCGCGAGGCGGTCTTCATCGCCTCCTCGGGGCTCCCTGCGGGCCTCGGGGCCACCATCGCCATCGGCAGCCGGCTGGTGTTCCTGGTCGTCGACGTCGCCGGTGCCGCGATCAGCGCTCCCTGGCACCGCAGCTCTCGGGCCGAACGGGCGTGACCGCCGCCGGCGCCGCGGACGGCACTGCCGGGACGCTCGCCGCCGACCTCCGACAGGGCCACCGGCGGGCTCTGGCCCGCGCCATCACGCTCGTCGAGTCGACACGCCCCGACCGCCGGGCCGAGGCCGCCAGGCTGCTCGATGCGATCCTCCCCGCCACCGGCGACGCCGTGCGCGTCGGGGTGAGCGGTACGCCCGGGGCCGGCAAGTCGACGTTCATCGACGAGCTCGGCTCCCAGCTCACCGCGGCGGGTCACCGGATCGCGGTCCTGGCCATCGACCCGTCCAGCCGGCGGAGCGGCGGCTCGATCATGGGCGACAAGAGCCGCATGGAGCGCCTGGCCCGCGACCCCGCCGCGTTCGTCCGCCCCTCGCCGTCGGGTGGCTCGCTCGGCGGCGTGGCCCGCCGGACGCGGGAGGCCGCGCTCGTGTGCGAGGCGGCGGGCTTCGACGTGATCGTCATCGAGACCGTCGGTGTCGGCCAGTCCGAGACGGCGGTCGCCGACATGGTCGACTGCTTCGTCCTGGTCGCCGCGCCCGGCGGCGGCGACGAGCTCCAGGGCATCAAGCGGGGGATCATGGAGCTCGCCGACGTGATCGTCGTGAACAAGGCCGACGGGGACCTCCTCCCCGCGGCGCGCCGGGCCGTCGCCGACTACCGCCACGCCGCCCACCTCCTCCGGCCGAAGCACCCCGGTTGGGCGGCCCCGGTCCTCGCCGCGTCCGCGCTGCGGGGCGAGGGGGTGGACGCCGTGTGGGCGGACGTCGAGCGCCTGGAGGCGCACCTCCGCTCGGACGGGGCGCTCGCCCGCCTCCGGGCGGACCAGGCCGTGGCCTGGATGTGGGACGAGGTCCGCGAGCGGCTGTCCGACGCCTTCCGGCGGGACCGCGAGGTCGCCAAGCGGCTCGAGCAGACCGAGGCCGCCGTGCGGGCCGGCGAGGTCTCGCCCACCACCGCAGCCCGGGCGCTGCTCGCCGCCCACGGCGTCGACGAGGCCGACGGCTGACCGGCGGCGTGCCAACATCGGTGACGCCCACACCCCACCCAAAGGAACCCGCCCCATGAGCAACGACCTGCGCGCCACCGCCCGCGGCCTCGCCACGCGCTCGTACCGGAAGCTCGGGGAGCTCGGCCACCGCTGGTTCGGCGACGCCGACGCGGTCGCCCCGGCCTCGTCCCCACAGGCGTCCCCGGAGCCGGCCACGCCCGGGGCGGCCGGCGCCGAGGTGGTGCGGCCCGATCCGGGCATGCCGCCCTGGCTGCCGCTGCCCGCCCCCACCGCCGCGGCGCAGTGCAACGTCTGCCGCTGGCAGGGCGACGCGTTCGCCGGGCGTGCCCACGTCGAGCTGTCCGTGTGCCCCGCCTGCGGCGCCAACGGGCGCGACCGGTTCCTGCACTGGTGCCTGACCCGGCGGGTCGAGCTCAACCCGGCGCTGCGGATCATCGAGTGCAGCCCCCGGCTCGGCGCGCCCTACCGCGCCGCGATGGCGACGTGGTTCTTCTACCGCACGAGCGACTACGACCGGCGCGCCCATGCCGGGAACCTCCAGCTCGACCTCCAGGCCATCGACCTGCCCGACGCCTGCCTCGACGTGGTGCTGTGCGCGCACGTGCTCGAGCACGTGCCCGACACCGACAAGGCGCTCGCCGAGCTGCGACGCGTGATGGCGCCCGGCGGCCACCTCCTCCTCCAGGTGCCCATCCTCCAAGCGGCCACGGCGCCGCCGACCGAGCCCGAGTTCCACGGGGACGACACGCCGGTGTTCTGGCGCTTCGGCTTCGACCTCACCGCCCGGCTGCGCGACCACGGCTTCGGGACGACCCTGCTGTGCACCCAGCGGCTGATCGACGCCGTGGAGGGCACCGGGAACCCCTGGCCCGACTGGTCGCCCGAGTTCGACGTGCCCGACATGCTGAGCGGGGCGCGCGGGGTCGCGCACGACCTCACCCCGGTCGCCGACCACGCCACCAGCGACCGCCTCGGCATCGATCCCGCCTACATGTACCTGACCTGGGACTGCGTCGCCTAGCTGTCCGAGGCGCCCGCGTCGGTGCCCCCGTCGGCGGGCGGCGCCGGCCGGTGGCGGACGGCCCGGCTCGCCCTGCCGGCGAGCCGTCCGAGGCGCGGCGATCGTCGGAGCACCGACGCCGCGTAGCCGAACGGCCGCCGCAACCGGCTCAGCTCGTCCTCGTAGCGCGCCACCAGGCCCTCGTAGTGGTCGCTCTGGCCGCGGTACTCGTCCCGCTCGATGACCAGCGCGTCGCGCTCGCGCCGGAGGAAGTCGACCTGGGCGTCCCGCTCCGCCAGCGCGCTGCTGAGCTTGCGCACCACGTCGCTCCCGAGCTGGGCGGCCTCGTTCAGCTCGGGCCGAACGTCGCCGGTGCGCAGCGACCCGTTGAGCCAACCGTCGAGCAGCCGCTTGCGCGGCTCCCCCGCCACGAGCTCCTGGAGCTCCACCTCCGCCTCCCGCCAGTCGGCGACGACGCCGGGATCGACCTTGATGCCGGCGAGGTCGGCGAGGTGCCCGACCACCTCGTCGACGGTGGCCCAGTCGCCCCACGGGTGGTCGATCCCGACCGTGACGATCTCACGGGCGAGGACCCACAGAGCCCGGTACTCGGCGATGTCGAGGTCGACGGGGTGGCCGGTGCGCCACTCGTCGTCGATGAGCACGATCTGCCCGTCGGCGTCGACGAAGTTGGCGAGCCCCGCGTCGATGTGCCCGTCCGGCAGCCCCCGGGTCGAGCCGGCCCGGAGGAAGGGATGCGGGTCGTCCCCCGGCGGATCGATGTCCACGGCCCGGCCGTCCAGCTCCCGGCGCCAGCGGGCGAGCACGTCGCGCAGCGCGTCGAGGTCGTGCGACCGCACGGCGGCGAGCGCCTGCTCGCCGAAGGTCCGCCCCCGGTAGAAGGGCCGGCTGCGCCCCGCGTCCTGCGCGAGCCACGAGCGGCGGCGGTGACCGTCGGCGTCCAGCACGACCAGCGTGCGCTCCTCGGTCAGCAGGCGCGACCGCCGCCACGGCGGCATGCGGTAGCCGCCGAACAGCCAGGCCAGCGCGCCGTCGGGCACGAGGCCCCGGGGCGGGTCGCCGGCGGGCCCGGCGACGACCAGGAACGAGTTGGCGACCTCGGCCGCCAGGCCGGCGTCGGCGAACACCCGGTGGGCGCCGCCGGCGTCGGCCAGCCGCACGGGCGCCTGGTCGAGGCACACCACGGGCTGGAGCACGAGCTGGTCGAGCAGCTCGGGGGCGTCGGGCTGTGCGTAGAGGCGCTCGTCGACGACGACGCTGGGCAGCTTGTAGTCGGGGAACGGCGCCAGCCAGTGCTGGTCGTCGAGACCGGCCCCCCGCAGCAGCTCGCCGAGCTGCCGGCGGCTCCAGGTGCGGGCGCCGGGGGGACCGGCGTAGCCCTCGATGCCGACCCACGGCCGCCCGAGGTGATCCTCGTGGGCCCCCATGAGGTACTTGAGCCCGATCTGGTTCTCGATCGCGACGACGACCGCGCCGCCCGGGGCCAGGTGGGCGCGGGCGCGGGCCAGCATCTCCTCGGGTCCGCCGGCGCCCCCGGCGGCGGCGCCGGAGTACTCGAGCACGCCGACGAGCAGGACGACGTCGAAGCGCTCGGCGAGGTCGAGGTCGCCGAGCGCGCCGGCGAGCACCGTGACGTTGGGCAGGTCGGCGCACCGGACCGCCGCCGCCGCCGCCCGGGACGGGTTGCCCTCCAGGGCGACCACCTCGGCGCCCAGCTCCCCGACGTAGCGGCTCAGGGCCCCCGACCCGGCGCCGGCGTCGAGCACCCGCATGCCGGGGCGGATGTCGAGCGGGCGCAACAGGTTCCCGCGCTGGTAGGAGAAGTGGTAGCGGGTCGGCCAGTCGACGATGTGGCCCGCGAGCTCGACCGAGCCCGACGACACGTCGTCGACCGAGCGCAGCACGCGCAGCACCTCGTCCTCGGCACCGTCGGCGTACGCGACCCCGTCGCCGATCACCTGGACGGATGGTTGCGATTCGGCCATCACCGCCCACCCTATGTTCACCTGAGGGACATCTTGCGAGTCGTGACCCTCCGCGGTCGGAGCACCGCGGACGATCAACCCCCGGCGGGTTCGCGTGCGTACGTGGGGTCGCCCGCCCGGCCCGGGTGAGCGCTGCGATCCTCGCCGCTGCCGCCCTCCTCGGCCCGCTCCCCCCGGGCGCCGGGCAGGTAGTGGGTCGGCTCGACGCCCATCACGAGCTCGAGCCGGCGGACCCGTTGCAGGGTCGTCTGGGAGACGGCGCGATGCGCGGCGATCACGTCGGCGAGGACGCCGAGGGCGAACACCTGCACGGCCGCCAGGAACAGGACCGCGCCCAGCACGATGGACTGGACGTGCCCACCGCGGGTGCCGTCGACGATCCAGCCCCACAGGAACGGCGTCCAGGCGGCGAGGCACAGCACGAAGAGCACGCCCGCCAGCAGCGAGAACACCACCAGGGGCTCGTACCCGGTGTAGATGCGGAAGATCGCCAGCATGTTCCGGCGCACGTAGACCCGCATCGACCCGAACAGCCGGGACTCCCGGAGCTGGGGGTTGGTGGCGACGGGCACGTGGCCCACGGCGACCTGGCTCTTGCCGGCCTGGATCAGCGACTCGAGCGTGTAGGTGAACTTGGAGACCACGGTCAGGCCCAGGGCGGCCTCGCGGTTGTAGGCCCGGAAGCCCGACGTCGCATCGGGGATCGTCGTCCCCGACGCCTCGCGCACGGCCCAGCTGCCGAGCCGCTGGAGCCGCTTCTTCAGGCCGGAGAAGTGGTCGATCGTCATCACCTGACGGTCCCCGACGACCATGTCGGCCTCACCGGCGAGGATCGGCGCCACCAGCCGGGGGATGTCGGCGGCCGAGTACTGGTTGTCGGCGTCGGTGTTCACGACGACGTCGGCGCCCAGCTTGAGCGACGCGTCCAGACCCGCCTGGAACGCGGTCGCCAGGCCCTTGTTGTTGGTGAGCTTGACGATGTGGTCGACGCCCTGCTCCCGGGCCACGTCGATCGTGCGGTCGGTTGAGCCGTCGTCGATGACGAGCCACTCGACCACGTCGAATCCCGGCACCTCACGGGGGAGGTCGGCCAGGGTGATCGGGAGCTGCGCCTCCTCGTTGAGGCAGGGCAGTTGGATGATGAGCTTCATGTCGATCCCAGTGCGGCAGTCTCGGGCAGGGCCATGACCCGACGGACGAGGTCGTCGAGCCGGGTCTCGAAGGCGGCGAGGTCGAAGTTGCGGGCCCGGCGCGCCGCCGAGGCCGACATCATGTCCCGCAGCGACGGGTCGTCGATCAGCATGCGGGTGAGGCCGACCAGCCCCTCCAGCGTCTGGAAGTGGAAGCCGTCGACGCCGTGGCGGACGGTCTCGAGCTGGCCGGCGAGGCCGATCACCACCGGGACCGCGCCGGCCGACATCGCCTCGACGGTCGTGATCCCGAAGTGCTCCAGGCGGTCCGGCCGCCGCTGCTCGTTCTCGCCGAGCCCGGAGGCGTGCCAGTAGACGCTGGCGCTGCCGTACAGGCGCTGGAGCTCCTCGCCCGACACGTTCACGTGGACCTCGACCGGGTACCCGGCGGCCAGGTCCCGGACCCGGCGCAGGTAGCCCTCGCCGTCGCCGGCACACCCGCCCACGAGGTGCAGGGACCAGCCGGACAAGCCCGCGTCGCACAGGCACCGGAAGGCGCGCACGAGCTCCAGCTGCTTCTTGGAGTGACCGCCGTCGGCGGGGAAGAACCGTCCGACGTTCAGGATGAGCGGCCGGCGCTCGCCGGCCGGCTGCATCGACACCGGCGGGTGGATCACCTCGCTGTCGACCTCCCAGTAGCGCTCGATCCACCCCCGGGTGAACTGCGAGTTGGCGACCAACGCCCCGTAGGTGTCGGTCCATCTGCTGGTGGAGGGCGGCGTGAGCAGGATCGGGAACAGGCGGGCCAGGTGGCGGGCGGGACCGACCCCGACCTGGAGCCCGAGCAGCGGCACGCCGAGGACCCGATGGTCGGCGCCCCCCAGCACCTCGGCCGGGACGAAGGTGTCGGAGACGATCCGCACCTCGACCGGCACGCCCGGCGCGGGACTGACCACGTCGAAGGTCTCCTGATGGCCCCGCAGGCCCTGGACCCGCGACGCCGCGCCGCCGAGGCGGAACTCGCGCACCGGGGTGCCGTCGAGGAGGATCTGGACCTGGGCGGGCGGCAGCTCCGCCGGGCGGTGGTACCCGAAGGCGATGTGGACCGGGACGGGCTGGTCGGGGGGCGTGACGAGGCGGACGGAGGCGTCGCCGCTGGTCCAGATCGGCGCCCGGCGCCCGTGCTCGCGGTGATAGAAGCCCGTCCCCCACTCCATCTCGATCATGAGCGAGCTGCGGACGCCGCCCAGGTGGTCGACGACGAACCGCTGGGGCCGCGACAGCTGCGCCGTGGTCGCCGTCGGGAAGTGGACGACGTAGAAGCTGCGCGGCCCGGCCGCCTTGTTGGTGCTCATGAACGACACGTTCGAGAACAGGTCGTAGTCGGCGCTGGCCTCCGTCACCACGCCGGACCGGTCGTCGAGCTCCCGCACCTTGACCTGGGAGAGGTCGAGCTGGAACCGGTCGCCGAGCCAGTCCCGGTCGACCGGGTCGTGGGTGAGGATGTCGACCTCGAAGTCCTGCGCCAGGAGCTGGGCGATGACGGCGCCGTACTTCTCCGCGCCGCCCCCGGTCGCCCAGTACCGGTTGTAGACGCCGGCCTTCATCGAGGGACCGACCAGCCGGTGATGGCCTCGTCGGGGACGACCTGACCGGACCGGAGCCGCCGGCGGTCGGGCAGGACGGCCGGGAGCAGGCGGACATAGGCCCCGAAGGAGCGGGCCCGCGCCGCGACCAACCCGAGCGACGGCCGGCGGCCGCGCAGTGCGGGGCGGACCACGTCACGGCGCGCGTAGGAGGCCGTGGAGAGGACGAAGTGCCCGGCGGCGCCACTCGCGAGCCGCCACGGGGCGTTCTTGGTCAGCATCACGAGCCGGTTGCGCTCGACGTAGTGGTGGAACAAGGGAGAGCCCTCGACGCTCGTAGCTGCGTGCACGTGGCGAAGGACCGCGTCGGGGACGAGATGGTAGCGCCATCCCCGCGCCCGCCCGCGCCACGACAGGTCGGTGTCCTCGTAGTACATGAAGAAGCGCTCGTCGAAGAGCCCGACGTCCTCGAGGTAGGCGCGACGGAACAGGACCCCGGCGCCGCACCACGCGAACACGTCCCGGGCCTCGTCGTACTGCCCCTCGTCGCGCTCGAGGAAGCCGCGGTCGCCGCCCCAGCTCCCGTTGACCAGGTCCGACCCTGCGTTGTTGACGACGTCGTAGGCCGGGCCGTCGAGGGCCACGGTGAACCACCGCGGCTCGGGGCCCACCTCGACGGAGACCGGTCCGGCCCCGCCGTCGAGGACGACGGGCACGACGCGGCCGGCCGCCAGCCG
>Ga0126377_10004054_pt1 | contig 10565 bp, 7 predicted proteins | sample PanSoiMetPlot_22_FD_92647 | JGI IMG/M metagenome (GOLD analysis project Ga0126377, IMG submission 92647) | Tropical forest soil microbial communities from Panama - MetaG Plot_22 | ecosystem: Environmental > Terrestrial > Soil > Tropical forest > Bulk soil | place: Panama | collected 2016-02-17 | reverse complement strand
GGCGTCTGGCTGATTGGCCCCCGACACGACGACGCGCCAGTCGACGCTGGTCGCGAGGTCGCTCTGGTCGCGCGTGACCGTGAACGTGAACGGCGTCAGCCCGCCGTCGGAGCCTTCGAGCTTTGATCCGCCGCCCACGATCCCAACCTTGGGCAGCACAACCTGCACATCGTCATTGGTGATGATGCCCTGGCCTTGGCCATCTGCAATTGTCGCGCCGTTTGTTGGATTGGAGAGGTTGACGAAGAAGGACTCGTTTGGCTCGACCGTAGTGTCGCCCTTGATGATGACGCTGACCTCCGCGGTGTCCTGACCGGACGCAAAGCTCACTGTGCCGGTGGCTGGCACATAGTCCGATCCTGCCGTGGTGGTGCCGTCGGCGGTGCTGTAGTTGACGGCGAATGCCCCGGTGCCGCCGGTACGGGTCAGCGTGAAGGTGGCAAGCTGGGCACCCGCGTCGCCTTCGCTGATCGTCGCATCCGAGATCGACACCGAGCCCGCGACCGTGGGCACTGCAAAGATGAAATCTGCGTCCGTGAGATCGCTCAAGTTGACATTCTGCAGCACAATGCCGCTGCCGAGCGTGATGACTGTATTGGCGCCCTGCTGTGCGATCGTGAGGCCGGATAGTCCCGTCGCGCCCGCCACTCCGACGAGATCGATCTTATCAACTCCCGGGGTGAAGTCCGTAATCGTATCCGTGCCGTCGCCCGAGGCGTAAGCAAAAATATCTGCCCCGCCGCCGCCGGTCAGGAGATCGTTGCCAGCATTGCCCCGGATGAGATTGGCTGCGGCGTTGCCGATGAGTTTGTCGTCACCCAGCGAGCCGAAGATATTCTCGAATCCATCAATCGTGTCGGTGCCGAAAAGGCCAACCCCGCCGCCCTCGCCACTGACTCCGAATTCGAGCACGGTTCCGGCATTGAGATCGGCCTCGATAAACCCGCCCCAGGTCGAATAATCGATCGTGTCGATGCCGCCCAATCCATGGACGACATCCGACCCATCATTGGGCCGGATCAGGTTGTCTCCCGCCGAGCCGACCAGAAGGTCCCCGGTGCGGGAGCCGTAGACATCGGAAAAGCCGACCACGGTATCGGTGGAGACGATCGTCGCCGTCGCCCAATCTGGAACACGGAAGCTGTTCGTCTCGCGGACAAAGCCGGCGCCCAGGTCTGCGTGAATGGCCGCAAAACCTACTGAATAATCGAGCGCATCGACGCCGCCCTCCCCGGAAGCGAAATCGACGCCTTGGCCCGGCGCGAACACCTCATTGGCGGCCGTGCCATGGAATTGATCGTCGAAACGAGTCCCGATGATGTACTCGACGTTTTGAATTATATCGATTTCCGGAGTCGCGACTGAGCCGAGACCAAGTGCGAATCCCAAGCCGGCGGCTGCCTTGTAAGCCTTCTGCTCTGGCAGCGACACATAGACGCCGCCCGCCAAGCCCTGGTAGTCGACGGTGTCGAAGCCGGAGCCGCCGTCGATCATCAGGTTGCTGCCGAGCAAATCAACGATCTTGTCGTCGCCCGCGCCGGCGAGAAGCGTATCGTTCCCGGCATCACCGAAAAGAGTATCGTTGCCCGCGCCGGCATCGATCGTGTCGTCACCCGCCCCGCCGCTGAAGGAGTTCCCGCCCTCCCCCCTGTCGGTCATGATGTCACGCTCGTCACCCCCAGACAGCGAATTGTCCGCTCCGGAGCTGATGAACATCACACTTCGCCCAGCATCGCTGAATGCTGAATTCGAGTTTCCAGTGATGAAGAAGGTGTCGTCGCCCGCTCCACCCCTGAGAGAGTTGCCGTTCCCATCCGCGCTCAATGTATCCACACCGTCTTCACCGAAGACCTGGCCGAAATTCCCAACGACTCTGATCGTGTCGGTCCCGAAACCACCAAACGCCTGACCGAATTCGGACTCTCTCAGAGTGAGAGTGATGATGTCGTCGCCGCGATCGCCAAACAATCGATCGGCCCCGCCGGCACCATCGATCGTGTCCTTGCCGTAGCCGCCGTGAATGATGTTGGTGCCGGCGTTGCCGGTCAGGAAATCGTCGTAAGCGCTGCCGGTGAGGTTCTCGATGTCGACGAGAACATCGCCTTGCGCGTGCCCTTCGGACTCCGGCAGCGCATCCGACATGTTGACCTTGACCCCCTGCAGCGAGGCCTCGTAATTCGCGGTGTCAATTCCGTCGCCGCCGAAAAGCTGATCGGGTCCTTGCAGCCCGATCAGGATATCGTCACCGCCGAGGCCGTAGATGTGATCGTCGTAGCCGGAGCCTATGAGCTTATCGGCCTGCTGGGTCCCCGCGATCGTGCCGCCGGTCAGGTCAGCATTGACAATCGCGGCCTCCTGTCCAAGCGCGATGGCTCCTGGGATGGAGGTATGAGGCCGGCCAAATTCCCAATTGAACAGAATGCGCCCATCTGCGAGCTCGGTCGCTTGGACGTTTGCGATTTGCTGCGTGCTATTGAGATTGATTCCCGCCACAGGACCCGCGGGACCGAAACTCGTGGTGACGCTGACGTCGATCTCGTCGCCGCCGTCGACATGGGCCAGAATCCGGTGATCGGGATTTTGAGCGGTCCCGATGTTGACGACGCGCCAACCCACGACGCGCCCATCCGAGAGCGTAAGAAACGGTTCATCCGGGCCGGCATTGGCCACGAAGTCCGATCCAACGGCAGTGCCGTCGGCGTCGTAACGGCGCATGCGAACAGCGTTGTCGCCAGCAGGATGAGAGGTGAGCCACTGGATGAGGAATCCGCCGTCTGGCGATCCATTGGCATCTTTGGTCTGGACGATGTCCTTAATGATGATGGTGGGAGCTTCTCCGACAACGTTGGGGTTGTCCTCAATGGAGGTGTTGACCACGAAGTCCGAACCGACTGGCGTGCCGTTCGCATCCAATATGCGCGCGCGGATGCCGTATTGGCCGCCTGGAACTTGATTGTCCGCAGACACCCACGCGATGACGATCCGGCCGTCAGGCAATGTGCCCGTGGCCGCTGCGACCGTCGCGAAGGCGGCGCTTTGTGTCGTGTCCACGCGAAAAGACACGACCTGTGCGCCTAAGCTGTCGAAGCGGGTCGCTACGACGCCCTGCGCTGACCCGAACGGGAACGTCCGTGCGACAAGGAAGCCGCCATTACCGAGAGCTGCCGGATCGACGTCGGTTCCAACACTCGGAGGCAGCAGAAATGCACCGCCGGCAGGGGCCGCTTCGGAAAACGTGACGGTGCTGGGGTCGAGCTGGTCCGGCGTGACCCCTTCGAGCGTCAGCTTGTTGCCGTTCCCGAAATCGAGCGAAGTCGAATTTCCTTGTTGAGTGGCCAGTGCAAGAAGGTCGGAGAAGTTGTGAACTTTGGTGGTCTTCAGATCGAGGATGTCGCCGCCCGGCATGTAATCGACGATCACAGTCGCCTGGTACCCTGTGGCATAGACGAAAGTGTCGACACCGGTTCCACCCGTCAGCCTGTCGGGAGCCGGACCGCCGGTGTTGCCGCCGCCATCGAGGACATCGTCGCCGTTGCCGCCCTCGAGCTGATCACCGCCGGTGTCGCCAAACAGCCTGTCGTCCTGGTCGCCGCCAAACAGGGAGTCGTTGCCGCCGCCTCCGTGCAGCTCGTCGGATCCCGTGTTGCCTTCGAGACGATTGTCGGCTGCATTGCCGGTCATGTTGTCGACGCCGGTGCCGCCCTTGGCGTTCTCGATTGTCGCGCCGAAAGCGATGGCGATATTGTCGGTCAGCCCACCGATATCGGAATATTGCCCGTCGACGAGCGTGATTCTTTGGAATTGGGTGAATCCGGAAGCATCGATTGTGTCGATGCCCCCGGCGTCCCAGATCGTGAAAATCGCCTGCGGGGTTGCGGTGAAGTCGAAAAAGGCCCAGCCGGCGTTGCTATTGAAGCCGTAGGTGGTGTCGCCCGCGCGTGTCGACATGTTGGCGCCGTACTTCTGCTGGATCGCCAGGATGTCGTAGACCATCGGCGTCGCCGGAAAGAGGTCGGCAGTTGTCGCCCCGTCTCCCACCCACCCAGTCCCAGGACGATAGGCCCCGAAATAGGACATGACGCTGTTTTGCATGTTGTCCTGCGCGAACTCCGCGCTGGCGAGAAAGGTGGGCGGAGGATTGTCGCTCGCGTCATAGGAGCCCGGATGTGACAGGCCAAGCGCATGCCCGATCTCATGCAGGTAGGTCTGGAAGCCCTTCGAATTGTAGGTGATCTGCCCCGGTTGCAGCGACGGCCACGTGTTGGCGTTGCCATCCATCCAAATCTGTTGCCGGTCGATTTCGAAAACCGCAACGTTTGGAATTGTGCCGATGTCGGCGCCCAGGGTCGCCGTGGTATAGGTGCCGTCATTCTTGGTCGCCGTCGAATAGGCAAATGTGATGTCGGCGCCTTCCGGGCCAGTGAGCTCGACGAATTTGACGCCGGACAGCTCCTGCCAAATCGAAAACGCTTCCCTCGCCCTCGACACTTGATCGAGCGACATCGATAGCAAACCGTCCCCTTCACCATTGCTGCCGTCGACGAAAAGATTTTGCGCGATGAATACAGTGATCGTGGCGGGATCTGTCCAAACGCGGAACGATCCCTCGCTTGATCCCCCCCACTGTGTCTGGAGATAGACTGCGATGGTGTTCGGGTCGAATGTGGGAAGCGCCATCTCACTATTCCTTTGCTGAAAAGCGACTATGCGTTGTTCGACGCCGTCATGCGGGTTGCTGGGGTGCGAAGGTCATGCGCTCGAAGGCGAGCTGAAAGAACGGAACGGTGTGAGTGCGACGAGTTGGAAATCGCCGCGAGCCGCGGTCAGCGAATTGATCGTGTGCGAAATGAGATCAAGACTGAATGGCATGATGAAAATCTCCCTTCGACGCAATCTCTTTGCTGAGACGTCGCGAAACGAGGCACCAGCGTCACGAGTTCAGACTCTCCTTCTCACGACAAAATTCCCGCGAGGTTAGAAAAATTCCCGCGAGTTCAGAAAAAATCTCACGATGCGGGGAGCGCAATGTCCTCTACCAAATGGTGGAAACGCCGAAAGAAAAGTGCGCCGCATGAGCAGCTTGATTTGGACGGAGGTTGTTTCATACCTCCATCCATTCGCCTCTGGCGTTGATGCCTTTCACCGGCAAACGCTGGCGCGTGCGATCAATTTTCACGCTGAGTTCGCCGGCAACGACCGCAGCAGCGGCGCAGGGATGGCGAGCAATATCTTCTTCACTAATCCCCCTGAGCTGAATTCGGCAAGCCTATGATCCGGGTGGTTTAACCCTCAAGAAAGCCGATCATGGTCATCCTTCGACCATGTCCGATGCGCCACGCGGCTGTCGGAAGATTCCGAACTAAGAATTAGCTGCCCGAGTCGACGGCGCGCTGTCCTCTACCAAATGGTGCAAACGCGCGAGAAAGATCAGCCGTATGAGCCGCTTGATGTGCGCTGTACGGTTGCTATTTACCGTCGCGCTGTATGCGCGACCTGTGGGCTCGTGTCTACAAGGGAAATGCGAGCGAGGCGGCGAGCTTGACCAGATCCGCCTGCCGGCGGACGCCGGTCTTGGTGAAAATGTGCAGCACGTGTGACTTGATGGTGGTCGTTTCGACAGCCAGTTTCTGTGCGGCCTCTGCCTGAGTCAGGCCGCCGGCAATCATCGAGAACACCGTTGCCTCTGTTGGCGTGAGATCGAACAGGGCCGCCAAGGCCTCCTTTGGCGTGGGTGCCGGCGACACCGCTGGCGCCACGAAGATCGCTGCGGCTGCGCTCGGCGCCAGCCAAGGCCGCAACTTGCCATGCCGAAGCGGCAGAACATGCAGGACGCATGGTGTTCCATCGCTGTGCTGGCTGGGAATCCCGAGACCGCGCCTGCCAATGCCGGCCTCATCGTCGGCGGCTCGACGCACCGCCTGCGCCAGCGCCGTGGTCGCTGCCGGCGAGCGCAAGGTCAGCACGCGGTTGCGCACTGCAATCGGATCGCCGGCCGAGAGCAGGGACTCGGCGGCGCTGTTGGCATGGACGACGCGGAGATCGGCGTCGGCCAGCAAAACGGCGACCGCAAGGCCGTTGAGCGTCGACTCGAACGTTGCCGCCATCACGCTCTTGAGATCGAGCAGGTTGCCGATCGTTACCGCGCGGGTGAGGTGCGGCCCGAGCAAGCGCGTAGCCGCAATCTCGAATTCGCCGATGTGGCCCGCAGATTCATGCCGGCCGAAGCCGATGGTGCCAACCGTGCTGGAATCGCGGGTCAGAAACATGTTCAGTGCATCATGAATGCCCTGTGGCTTTCCCCATTCCACATAATAGCGGTTGTTGGCCCACAGCGACCGCTCTCGCAGTTGAGAGAGGACAACCGGCTCCCCCACAGGAAGGGATTGCAACAATTCGAATCCACCCCATTGTTCAATGACATCGTGCTCGTATTGCGAAATGGCTTCGACGAGTGCCGGTGGTGGGCCGACCATGATGTAGAGCTGGAGGGCGGGGGACGGTACGGCCCACACACTCAGCCCACAATTGGCGAAGTCCAATTCGATCCGAACGCGATTCAAGGTATCGGCCCAGCGAGTCGGATCGACAGCGCAGTCGTAGATCGCGCCAATCAAATTCGATAATAGCTCGGGATCGATAGGTTTTTTCATGGTTGCCCACGGCCTCGCCTATCCAGACTCTCTCTTATCCCCCAGTTCATTGAAGTTGTCAGCAGGAGTCAGTTCCAATAATAGAGTTGGCGTTGGAGCTGGAGCGATGATTGAACTGTTGAAGTGTCGTCCCAGCGATCTTGCCGGCGACCTCGCATCAGGCGTCCATACCCTGCTCCGAAAGGAATTCCTGGACGATGCGCCCGCCGAGACCGACTACTACTGCTTTCATGGACCGCCTGCGCTCGTCCTTGTCCTTCACGAAGGACCTAAGCTGATTGGGCATTTGGCGGTCTATGAGCGCCAGGTGCTTATCGGGAACGAGGTTCTGCAGACCGGGATGATTGGAGGAGTGACCGTCGCACCCGAGCACAGGCAACAGGGTCACAGCCGTGTTCTTGTGATCCACGCTCATGAATATTTGAAATCGCGACACATCCCATTTTCGATTTTGTTTGCACACGAGCCGCTCGTGTACCGGTCCGCCGGCTACAAGCTCATGCAAAATCCGACACGCTTCGTAGACATCGACGGGACGTCGAAGACGGTGGTCTATCGAGGCAGCATGTACGCTGAGCTTTTGCAGCGACGCTGGCCAGATCAGTTGCTCGATCTATGCGGGCGGGTCGTGTAAGCGGCCGAGCATGCCTTTGATGTCTCCCGCCGACAGGCGCCTTGCCTATCGAGGCACCGCGTGTCGAGCCGTCGAAGCCGCCACGAGATCGGGACGATAGTGCGCGATAGCCGCCAGCAGGTCGGCGACATGGCCATCGAGAAACAACATGCTGATGGTGATCGCCGGTACGCCATAGGCCTGCTGGAGAATGGCGCCGATGCGTGTGAGCCAGCGCGTGCCCGCAAGCGTGGTGTCCGGCCACCGCAAGCTCAGATCGATGACTTTGCCGCGTTCCAGGTTGACCGGAAAGACCATTTCGATCTCGTGCCAGCCGATGCGCCTGGGCATCAGGCGCAGGTCAAGAATGCCGCTCTGGTCAACCATGAGCACGCCCGCTCCGGATCTGGCGCGCCGCGCGATGCCATGAGCGAGGCGTGCGATCGCCAAAAGCCAGGCCAGGCCCAGCACTTTGACGGCGGCAACAGATGGTGTTGTTGCAAGGATTGCGGCTGGCAACGCCGCTGCCATCAGCAACAGCGCCGCCAACCGAAGCTTCTCGATGCTCCACGAAAAACAAGCGGGTGGGTTGGTGCCTGAAAGCATATCAAACCGATGAGATGCAAGCGTCGGGCCAATGGCCCCGGTGTTGGCGGAGGACACGGGATGCTCCTCGGCAGCAGCGCCTGATCGGAACTTTGCCAGAGTACGATACATCCGAAAAACGAGAAATGCTTGAGCCATCCTTCGGAGAAGCTCAAGTGTTGCGCAGCCGGTGAACGTAGCAACGCCCGAGTAGCAACGCCCGCTTAGCGCCGCGCCATCAGCGTAAACCGTTCCCGTATCCAATCAATGACAATACGGGCCGCGCTGTTCCCTTTGAGATGCGATTGGATCAGCAGCCAGGTATCGCGGGAGCGCGATACGGGCGTGGCGCGCAAATGTGGATCGGACAGAAGGTCCTCGCAGAGATAGTCAGGCAGGATTCCGACGGCGTTGCGGGAACGAATGAGGCTGCGGATAACACGTGCGTTGTCGGTCACGCAGCGTGCGCCGCTCTGCAGTCCGCGGGATTTGAGAAATTCGGTCTCCGGCGAGCGGTCCAGTCGTTCCGGGTAGCAGCAGACAAGCTGTTGGCCGTCGGCACTCGACACGTCAGTGGGCTCGAAGAAATAAAGCTGCGTGTCCACAAGTTTCTGAATTGTGAAATCGCCGCGCTCGGGCCTGCGCAGACGAACAGCGAGATCGGCTTCCCAGCGCGAAAAGTTGACTCTCTCGTTAGAGGTGAGGAGCTCGATCGTGATGCCCGGATTTGCGGCCAGCAATGAAGCGAGGCCTGGAGCGAGAACCTCCTCGGCGATCGAATTGATCGAGGCAACGCGAAAGCGGCCCACCGGGCCAGTCGTCTCGTTGCCGACGTTTCCGATCTCGGCCACGTGACGGGCAATGGCCTGAATGTGCGAGGCGACGAGCTCGCAGTTCGCCGTCGGCTTGCGCACGCCGTCCACCGCCTCGAACAGTGTCACGCCCAGCGCGCGCTCGATCCGGGTGAGCCGGCGCGAGACGGTGGTCTCATCGATGAGCAACGTCGCGGCGGCGCCGGAATAGCTGCCTTCCTGTCGCACGGCCTGGATGATGCGCAAGTCATCCCAGTTCATCATGCGCAACTCGTCGCGGTTCATGAAGGGTCTATAGCAGCCGGCGGCTGGTCCTGCAATTTTGCAGCCAGCGGTCGCAACATCCCTGCGTGCCTGCAGCCAGCTCGGCCGTTATATGCGGCCCATTGGGTCCGCGCGAGCGTGCCTCGCCGACACGAAAGGAAAAGACCATGACCGCATCCCAAACGCTGCTCGAGCTTGCAGGTGCCGCCTATCCGCCCGCAAAGCTGCGCGATGCCTGCCTCGTCTTGATCGACATGCAGAACGAATATTGCTCTGGCCCGGTCGCAGCTGCGGACTGCGAGAATGCAATCGACGCCGCGAGAGAGCTCCTGTTGGCGGCGAGGTCGTGCGGCGCGCCGGTGTTCCACGTCGTGCACAAAGGCCGCCCCGGCATGCTGTTCGATCGCGACGCCGAACGCGGACAGATCATCCCGGCTCTGGCTCCGCTGCAGGACGAGGCTGTCATCGAGAAGCCGTTTCCCAACTCATTTGCGGACACTGACCTGCATCAGCGACTGTCCGCCATCGGGCGCAAACACCTGATCCTCGCAGGTTTCGCGACGCATATGTGCATCAGCTCGACGGCGCGTGCCGCCGTCGAGCACGGCTATCGCGTCACCGTGGCGGCGGATGCCTGTGCGGCGCGCGATTTGCCAGATGGCCATGGTGGTGTCGTGCCGGCGAGCACCGTGCATCACGTCGCGCTGGTCGAGCTGTCCGATCGCTTTGCCGCGATCGCGCGCGACCACCGGCAACTGATCTGAGCTCCATCAATGTCCTGAGCGAGGAAAGTCGTCATGGCCGCCATGACCGATGCGCTGAGCACGCTCGGCGCATCCTTCATCACCTTTTTCTCGATCGCGAATCCGCTCGGATCGGCGCTGATCTTCGATCGTGCCGTGGTCGAGCTGAGTCGTTGTGCGCGGCGGCGCCTGGCGCGGCAGGTCGCGTTGCTGTCGGGCGTCATTGTCATCGTGGCGGCCGTCGCGGGATCCGACATCTTGCACGCGCTGGGCATTCGTCTCGACGCGCTCCGCGTGGCGGGAGGTCTGATCGTCGGTGCGCAAGCGTGGCGGCTGATCGGACAAAACGCCGGCGACCGCGGCGATGGACGCGCTAGCGCCCGCGGCGCCCTCATTCCGTTGACTGTGCCGTTGACGGTCGGTCCCGGCACCATTGCGGCTGCGATCTCGCTCGGCGCAGCTGGTGGCTCGGGTCCGCATGCGGTCTTGCATCTGGCTGCGGTGCTGCTCGCGGTCATGCTGCTCGCCGTAGTCATTGCGATCAGCTACGGCAATGCGCGGCGCATCATCGAACTCCTGGGCAAGAACGGATCGTGCGCGGCCGTGCAACTGTCGGGCTTCGTGTTGCTGTGCGTCGCCACCGAGATGGTTCTGCAGGGGCTGCGGAGCACGTTGACCTGAACCCCGCTTCCGGCGGGGATTGAAAGGCTTTGGCCGATGCGCTCGGGGCGGCGCTTGCCAGGCCATGCCGGGAACCTTGCTTCGCAAGGCGACGGCGGGGTTGGTGGAGCCGAGGGGAATCGAACCCCTGACCTCCTCATTGCGAACGAGGCGCTCTCCCAGCTGAGCTACGGCCCCAGAGGCAACGGGCTGCGCCCGTTGGCGGGTAGCGGCCATT
>Ga0126377_10004053_pt1 | contig 10565 bp, 6 predicted proteins | sample PanSoiMetPlot_22_FD_92647 | JGI IMG/M metagenome (GOLD analysis project Ga0126377, IMG submission 92647) | Tropical forest soil microbial communities from Panama - MetaG Plot_22 | ecosystem: Environmental > Terrestrial > Soil > Tropical forest > Bulk soil | place: Panama | collected 2016-02-17 | reverse complement strand
ATCAAAGGTTCGCCGCCAATCGCCGATTGGCGCCTGGCGCAGACACCGCCGCGCCCTTGGGCAGGTCATACATGCCGCTTGGCAGTCCGTCGAGGAATGCGAGGACTTCGGCGGTCTTCACCACATCGGCGTATTTCGCGTTCATGTCGCACAGGTTGATAGCGTGGCTCGCCTGCGACCGGTCGAAGCAGCCTTCCTCCGCCAGCGCGACACGATAGTTGAGGCTAAAGGCGTCGAGTACCGTTGCGCGCACACAGCCCGACGTCGTCGTGCCGGCGATGATCACGCTGTCGCAGCCGAGCAGCGTCAGGTAGCTCGCGAGATTGGTGCCGAAAAATCCGGACGGCTTCTGCTTGTAGACGACGATGTCCTGCGGCCCGGGCGCGATCGGCGTCGCGATCTCATTGCCGTCGAGATTGGTGACATCCGCATGGACGTCTTCCGCCCCGCGCGAGTTCTTCCACAGCCATGAGCCGCCGTCCCAGTTGTCGGTGCGGCGCGTGCCGGTGGTGTAGATCACCGGCACGCCTTTCCCGCGCGCCATGTCGATGAGCGACTTGATATAGGGGAGCGCCACCCAGGCATCCTCGCCGCACGAATTGCGCCAGCGCTTGATCGACTCGAGGATGGGCTCGGGCTTATCGCCGCAGAATGCCCAGTTGACGTCGACCACCAGCAGAGCCGGGCGCTTGCCGAAGCCGCCGCGCACACCGTAGCCGGCGGTCGCGAACACTGCCTTGTCGCGCTCGGTGAGGAACTGGTTCCAGATTGGCTCGGACATGATCGCCTCCTCCTGGATAGAATGCTCACGACCCCGCGAACGCGATCGGCGCATCGACGAAAATCTTGTACTGCTGCGACTTGGGTTTATTCTTGTCGTCGTCGTTGACGTATTGGATCGAGCTCTTCCCGATCAGCGCGCGCGGCAGGATCATCACGCGGATAAAGCGGCTCGGCCGGTCGGCCGCCGCCTGCGCGAACACCGGGACCGGGCCGGACTCGTACCACGCGCCGCCCGGGCCGTAGGATGTCGAATGCCCGTCGGTGTCGATCCGGATGCCGCCGTCGAGCAGGCAGCGGATACCCGGCCCCTGGTGCTTGTGCAGGTAGGCGCAGCCGCCCGGTGGGAACCCAACGCTGTCGCCGCGCATGAGAAGCTCGCCGTGCGGCAAGGTGTCGAGGCTGGCCGCGAGCTTCTCGTGGCAGCGCACGCCGCGTCCGATCGCGGCACTGTTGCCGGTGCCGGCCGGTGCGAGCTCGAAGCGCCAACACGTCACGCCGTCCTTACCGGGCTTGAGCGTCGCGCCGCATTCGCCGTGCCAGGCCTCGCCGTCGCCGAAGGTGCGATCGTCGATCGTCATGGTGCCGTGCACCACGAAGATCATGCGCGGCAGCGCCGGCAGGCGCACCGCGAGGTCCTCGGTATTGGACAGCGTATCCTCGTAGAGGCGCAGGACGGCGGGCATGGACGAGGTCCAGCGGGACATAGCGATGGCACGACCGTACTCCCAGCCGGAGCGATCATTCAACATTCGATGGCAGTTGAGCGGCCGTGGCGTTTCGGCCCGAGCAAGCGATTGCCGCAGCCGCCGGTCGTCCGCCGCCGGCTCGGTTGTGGCGCGCCAGGCGCGGCAGGTCTTGACGCACGCGCTCGAGCGCCGGCTGTCGATAAAGCACGGCCGACAGTATTCCTGCCGGCGACGGTCGCCGCAGTGGCACGCTCACGCGCTGCGCGCGCGGCCGCGCTGAATGCTTTGCCACACGCGCATCGGTGTCGCCGGCATGGCGATGTCGTCGACGCCGAGCGGTTTCAACGCGTCGATGATGGCGTTGATGATCGTCGGCGGCGCGCCGATCGTGCCCGACTCGCCGATGCCCTTGACGCCCAGCGGATTGGTCTTGCAGCGGACCTCCTCGAGCTCGGCCTCAAAGGCGGGAAGGTCGTCGGCGCGCGGCATGGCGTAGTCCATGAAGCTGCCGGATAGGAGCTGGCCCGACGGATCGTAGACTTGGTGCTCGAGCAGCGCCTGGCCGATGCCCTGCGCCACGCCGCCGTGGATCTGGCCGCGCACGATCATCGGGTTGAGCACGCGGCCGAGGTCGTCGACGACGAAGTAGCGGTCGATCACGGTCTCGCCGGTCTCCGGGTCGACCTCGAGCTCGCACACATGCGCGCCGTTGGGGTGGCTCGGAGGATTGGCGCTGTAGCTGCCGCTCGCCTCAAGGCCGACGCCGAGCCTTTCGGTATGCGGTCCCATCGGCGCATAGAACGCCTTGGCGACGTCGACGATGCCGATCGCTTTGTCGGTACCGGCGACGCGATATTGGCCGTCCTTGAACTCAATGTCGGCGACATCGGCCTCGATCAGCGCAGCGGCCATCGCCTTGCCCTTGTCGATGATGGTCTCGGCAGCGGCGCGTAGCGCATTGCCGCCGACCGTCGCGCTGCGCGCAGCGTAGGTGCCGCGCCCAATCGGCACCTGCGCGGTATCGCCTTGTACGAAACGGATGGTCTCGAACGGCACGCCCAGCCATTCATGCGCGATCTGGGCGTAGACCGTGGCGTGGCCTTGGCCGTGCGAATGGGTGCCAGCGAGAATGGTGAGCGCTCCGCCCGGGTCGAAGCGCAGGTCGACGCGCTCGTTGAAGATACCGCCGAACTCGATGTAGTAGGTCACGGCCCGGCCACGCAGCTTGCCGTTCCTTTGCGACGCCCTCTTGCGCGCGGCAAAGCCCTTCCAGTCGCTGGTCTCCAGGCATTTGTCGAGCAGGCGCGCGAACTCGCCGCTGTCGTAGGTCCAGAACGTCGGCGTCTGGTAGGGCAATTTGTTCGGCGGGATGAGATTGCGCCGCCGGATTTCCGCTGGGTCCATGCCGATCGTGCGCGCGGCATGTTCGATCAGCCGCTCGGTGAAATACGCCGCCTCGGGGCGGCCGGCGCCGCGATAGGGCCCGCTCTGGGATGTGTTGGTGAACAGGCCCTGCGACATGATGTGGATGTTCTGGATGTCGTAGGCCGCCGGGATGAAGCGCAGCGAGAACGCGCCGGCCGCGAGCGCGGCGCCGACGAAGTACGCCCCGACCTGAAACAGGCACCGCGCCCTGAGGCCGAGGATTTTTCCGCGCTCGTCGAGCGCCATTTCGCCGAAATAAATGAGGTCGCGGCCGCAATGGTCGGTCAGCATGCTCTCCGAGCGCGTCGCGGTCCATTTCACCGGCCGGCCGAGTCGGCGGGCGGCCCACAACGTCAGTGCTTCGTCGGGGAAACAGCCGCCCTTGAGGCCGAAGCCGCCGCCGACGTCGGGCGAGACGATGCGGATGCAGTTCTCCGGCACATGGAATACATGCGACATCTCCATGCGAACGCCGTGCGGGTTTTGCGACGTGGTATAGAGCGTGTAGGTATCCTCGGCGGCGTCATAGTGGCCGAGTGCGGCGCGCGGCTCCATCGCGACGGGAGAGAGGCGATTGTTTTCGACCCGCAGCGTGACCACGTGTTTGGCTTGGGCGAATGCCGCGTCGGTCGCGTCCTTGTTGCCGAACATCAGACGGAACGCGACGTTGCCGTTCGGGTTGTCGTCCCACACTTTCGCAGCGCCGTCCTGGGCGGCGGCTTCGAGGGCGACCATCGCCGGTAGGACCTCGTAGTCGACGTCGACCAGCTCGGCGGCGTCGCGCGCCTGGCCGACGGTCTCGGCGACGACGAAGGCGACGCGGTCGCCGGCGAAGCGGACCTTGTCGGCGTTGAGCACTGGCTGGAACGTCCGGTGGCCCTTCGGCGCGCCGAAATCCTCCGGCATGAGGTGGGCGGTGAAGCTGCCGAGCTTGTCGGCCACGGCGTCGGCGCCGGTCAGCACGGCGAGGACGCCGGGGGTAGCCATGGCCTTGGCGACGTCGATCCGCTTGATCCGGGCGTGAGCGTGGGGCGACAAAACGGCGACGCCGTAGCACTGGCCCGGCAGCGTGATGTCGTCGACGTAGCGGCCCTGGCCGGTCACGAAGCGCTGATCCTCGACCCGGCGCACTGCCTGACCGATCCCGAACTTGGCCATGTCCTGCCCCTCTTGCGTGACGTTTCGCAGCAACGATAGCGTCGATGACAAGGCCGGGGCAATTCCCGTCAGTGGGCGCTGAGCTCATCGGCAGCCGCTGACGGCGTCGTCGGCAATCAAACGGCTACGAGGCGAGCGTCGAGCGCCCCGGAATGAGGTCGTGGCTGGCAAACAAGTCGGCGATCCAGTCGACGAATACTCTGAGCCGATTGCTCAGGTGTCTATTCGGCGGATACACGACGTGAAGAGGCATCGCGTCTGGCGTCCAGGAGACAAGCACGGGCTGCAGCGCGCCCGAGCCGACATGCTGCTGCACCATGAAAGTCGGGACCTGAATGATGCCGAGGCCCGACAATGCGGCTGCGACATAAGCATTGCCGTCATTGACCGCGATGATGTGGCGGCCGCTGACCTCTTGCCGTGCACCGTCGAGCGCGAAGGTGAACGGATAGTGCCGCCCCGAGCCGGCGTTGAAATAACCAACGACATGATGGTCTTGCGTGAGATCGGCGGGATGACGCGGCTCGCCGTGGCGCGCCAGATACGACGGCGCGGCGCAGGTGATGAAGCGCAGCTCCCCGATTCGCCTGGCGATCAGCGATTGGTCCGACAGCGCGCCCGCGCGCACCACGCAGTCGACGTTTTCGCCAATGAGGTCCACTGGCCTGTCCGTGACGCCGAGGTCGATCTGGATGTCGGGATATTGGGCATGGAAGTCGGGTATCGCCGGGATGATGACCAGCAGAGCCAACGACGTGCTCGCGTCGATGCGGAGTTTGCCCTTGGGGGTTGCTTGTGACAGCGTCATGTTGCCGTCGAGCTCATCCAAGTCGGCCAGAAGGCGTACGGCCCGTTCATAATATGCGGCACCGTCAGGCGTGACAGTCACGCGACGCGTCGTTCGGTTCAGGAGCTTGGTGCGCAAATGCAGCTCCAGCGTTTGGATCAACTTGGTCACCGTCGGCTTGGGCATATCCAGCGAATTGGCCGCACGGGTGAACGTCCCGGCTTCCACGACCCGTGCGAAGGCTCGCATGGCGGCGAGCTGGTCCATGGCGGCATTCCTCCAGCATCAGGCGTTAGTTTTCGGCACGATTATTCACCAATAGAAACACTGATGCCACTATAGCGCTATTTATTAAATGGATTGGCCAAATTACGTCTCCCTGCAACGCAGACAATGGGTTGTGGCGGATGCGGCCTGACGGCCCCGCTGCATGGGGCAAGGGCGACGGCAATGGCGGCGGATAGCACCGAGGAGCTCTGGCAGCTTGACGCAATCGCGATGCCTGTTCGCATCTATGGTAGCAGGCGGACCGCTCGCTCGGCACCTCTCGTGCTGCACCTGCACGGTGGCGCATTCGTCGGCGGGTCGCTCGAGGCCGGCCGGGCGATGTCGACGCTCCTGGTTGATGCCGGAGCAATCGTCGTTTCGGCCGATTATCCGCTCGCTCCCGAGCACCCATTCCCCGATGCCCTGCTAGCGACCTATGGTGCGCTGATTCGGCTTCACGACAGCCGCGCCAGATGGGCCGGCAAGAAGTCCGGCATTTTTGTCGCCGGCCAGGAAGCCGGCGGCAATCTTGCTGCCGCTTTGGCCTTGATGGCGCGCGATCAACAGGCACCGCCGCTGGCGGGGCAGATCCTGCTGTCGCCGATGCTCGATCCTTGCATGGCCACGTGTTCGATCCGCCAGGCGCACGCCGGGCCGGTCGGCTGCAAGTGGGCGGATGGCTGGCATCAGTATCTCGGCTCGGCCGACAAAGCGGCTCATCCGTATGCGGCGCCGCTGGGTTCGTCTCGTCTCGCCGGTCTTGCGCCCGCGCTGGTGCTCACGGCCGAGGACGACCCGATGCGTGACGAAGGCCTGAGCTACGCACGCCGCCTGCGCGAATCGGGTGTCGCGGTTCAAGAGCATGTCCTCGCTGCTCCGTCATTTTGGCCCGACGCCCTCGACCGGCTGGATCACTTCCTCGGCGCCGAGGAGGATTGGGCGGCAACGGTGCGAGACCGTTTCAGCGCGTTCTTCGACCTGACACTGGGTTCGCGGCGACCTGCGGCCTCTCTCCGCCCTGTTCGCCACTAAGACAATCAAGGAGTTCACCGTGAAGCATCTGTCCCTTCGCCGCCGTCTCTTGTTGGCCGGGATTGCCGTGGCGGCCGCGACCGCCGGCGCGGCCACGCTATTCGCCGTGCCGAGCAGCGACGCACGAGCCAACGATCCTGCCAAGGCCGTACCGGCGACGCCGGTCACGGTGGCCGTCGTCGAGCGGCGCGACGTTGCGATCTGGGACGAATTCTCCGGCCGGCTCGAGGCCGTCGAGCGCGTAGAGGTTCGCTCCCGCGTTGCCGGCGCCGTGCAGTCGGCTCACTTCCGCGAGGGTGCGCTGGTGAAGCAGGGCGATCTGCTCATCACCATCGACCCGGCGCCCTACGCGGCCGAAGTCGAGCGTTCGCAGGCCCAAGTCGTCGCGGCGCAGGCGCGCGGGCTGCTCGCCAAGAGCGAACTCGACCGCGGTCAGCAATTGTCGGAGTCACGCATCATTTCTCAGCGTGACCTCGACCAGCGCGTCAACGCGCACCGCGAAGCCGAGGCCAACCTGCGCGCTGCCCAGGCGGCGCTGCAGTCGAGCCGCCTGAACCTCGATTACACCGAGGTCCGCGCGCCGGTCGCCGGCCGCGTCGGCAAGCTGGAGATCACCGTCGGCAATCTCGTTGCCGCGGGTCCCGGCGCTCCGGTCCTGACCACGCTGGTATCGATCGATCCCATCTATGCCAGCTTCAATGCCGACGAGCAGGCGGTGATGCGCGCGCTGAAAACGCTCGGCGGCAACAGCAATGTCACTGGCCGCGTCGAGCGGATTCCTGTGCGGATGACGACTGCGACCAGCGACGGCGCGCAGCTCGACGGCCGCCTGCAGTTGATCGACAACCAGGTCGACGCCCGCAGCGGCACAGTGCGCGTGCGCGCCATATTCGACAATGCCGACGGCAGCCTGATGCCAGGACAGTTTGCCCGCTTGCGCATGGGCCAGGCCCAGACCGAGCCCGTCCTGATGGTGAACGAGCGCGCTGTCGGCACCGATCAGAACAAGAAATTCGTGATGGTTGTCGATACCGCAAACAAGGCGGAATACCGCGAAATTACGCTGGGTGCGTCGGTCGAGGGCCTGCGCGTGGTGACCAGCGGTCTCAAGCCGGGCGAACGCATCGTCGTGAACGGACTGCAGCGCGTGCGCCCGGGCGCTCTCGTCACACCCCAGCTGGTGCGCATGGAGCCGGGTCCGGCGCTGCAAGCCCAGGCATCGTCCAACACCACCAGGATCGTTGAGCGCTGACGCACACCATCCGGCGTTTCAGCGGGAGCACGCCCATGAATCTGTCCAAGTTCTTCATCGACCGCCCGATCTTCGCCGGCGTGCTGTCCGTTCTCATCTTCGTGGCCGGCCTGCTTGCGCTGCGCGTCATGCCGATTTCGGAATATCCCGAGGTGGTGCCGCCGTCGGTGGTCGTGCGGGCGCAATATCCGGGCGCCAACCCGAAGGTCATCGCCGAAACAGTGGCGACGCCGATCGAGGAGCAGATCAATGGCGTCGAAGGCATGCTCTACATGAGCAGCCAGGCCACGACCGACGGCCTGATGACGCTCACCGTCACCTTCAAGCTCGGCACCGATCCGGACAAGGCGCAGCAGCTGGTCCAGAACCGCGTGTCGCAGGCCGAGCCGCGGCTACCCGAGGAAGTCCGGCGCCTCGGCATCACGACGATCAAAAGTTCGCCTGACCTGACGATGGTCGTGCACCTGCTGTCGCCGAACAACCGCTATGACATGACATATCTGCGCAACTACGCGGTGCTGCACGTCAAGGACCGCCTGGCGCGCATCGACGGCGTCGGCCAGGTCCAGCTATTCGGCGCCGGCGACTATTCGATGCGTGTGTGGCTCGACCCGCAGAAGGTCGCCGAGCGCGGCCTGTCGGCCAGCGACGTCGTGCGCGAGATCCAGGCGCAGAACGTGCAGGCGGCCGCCGGCGTCCTCGGCGCCTCGCCGAGCCTACCGGGTCTCGATCTCCAGCTTTCGATCAACGCCCAGGGCCGGCTGCAGAGCGAGGAAGAGTTCGCCGACATCATCGTCAAGACCGGGACCAACGGCCAGGTCACGCGCCTGCGCGATATCGCGCGCATCGAGCTGGGTGCGTCCGAATATGCGCTGCGCTCGTTGCTCGACAACAAGCCGGCGGTCGCCATCCCGATCTTCCAGGCGCCGGGCTCGAACGCGATTGCGATTTCGGACAACGTGCGCCGGGTCATGACCGAGCTGAAACGGAACATGCCCGAGGGCGTCGATTTCCAGATCGTCTACGACCCGACGCAGTTCGTCCGCGCCTCGATCGAGGCGGTCGTGCACACGCTGCTGGAGGCCGTGGCGCTGGTCGTGCTGGTTGTCATCCTGTTCCTGCAGACCTGGCGGGCGTCGATCATCCCGCTGCTGGCGGTGCCGATATCGATCATCGGCACGTTCGCCGTGATGTACGTGTTTGGCTTCTCGATCAACGCGCTCAGCCTGTTCGGGCTGGTGCTGGCGATCGGCATCGTCGTCGACGACGCCATCGTGGTGGTGGAGAACGTCGAACGCAACATCGAAGGCGGATTGTCGCCGCGCGAGGCGACTTATCGCGCGATGCGGGAAGTGTCCGGTCCCATCATCGCCATCGCACTGGTGCTGATTGCGGTGTTCGTGCCGCTCGCCTTCATCAGCGGCCTGACTGGCCAGTTCTACAAGCAGTTCGCGCTGACGATCGCCATATCGACGGTCATCTCCGCGATCAACTCGCTCACGTTGTCTCCCGCGCTGTCGGCGTTACTGCTCAAGTCGCACGACGCCCCGAAGGACGTGTTGACCCGGGTGATGGACCGGTTGCTGGGGTGGCTGTTCCGCGGGTTCAACTCCGCCTTCGGGCGCGGCTCGGAGGCCTATGGCGGCGGCGTCAGGCGCGTCATCTCCCGCAAGACGGTGATGATGGGCATCTACCTGGCGCTGGTCGGCGCCACGTTCGGCCTGTTCAAGTCGGTGCCCGGCGGCTTCGTGCCGGGTCAGGACAAGCAGTATCTGGTCGGCTTCGCCCAGCTGCCCGATGGTGCCACACTCGACCGCACCGAGGACGTCATCCGCCGCATGAGCGACATCGCGCTCAAGCAGCCGGGCGTCGAAAGTGCCGTCGCCTTTCCCGGCCTGTCGATCAGCGGCTTCACCAACAGCTCGAACGCCGGCATCGTGTTCGTGACGCTCAAGCCGTTTGCCGAGCGCAAGGCAGCCGACATGAGCGGGGCCGCCATCGCCAAGCAACTGAACCAGAAGTTCGCCGCCATCACGGAGGCGTTCATCGCCATGTTCCCACCGCCGCCGGTGCAGGGGCTGGGCACGATCGGTGGCTTCAAGCTCCAGATCGAGGACCGCGGCGGACTCGGCTACGAGGCGCTCGACGAGGCGACCAAGGCCTTCATGGCCAAGGCCGCCAAGGCGCCGGAGCTTGCTGGGCTGTTCTCGAGCTATCAGGTCAACGTGCCGCAGCTTTACGCCGACATCGACCGCACCAAGGCACGTCAGCTCGGCGTACCGGTGACCGACGTGTTCGACACCATGCAGATCTATCTCGGCTCGCTCTACGTCAACGACTTCAACAAGTTTGGCCGGACCTATTCGGTGCGGGTCCAGGCCGACGCCAAGTTCCGCGCCCGGCCCGACGATGTCGGACTGCTTAAGGTGCGCTCGACGACCGGCGAGATGGTGCCGCTCGCCGCGCTGCTGAAGGTGAAGTCGAGCGCCGGGCCGGAGCGCGCCATGCGCTACAACGGCTTCCTTTCGGCCGACGTCAACGGCGGCGCCGCGCCGGGCTTCTCGTCAGGCGAAGCGCAGGCGGCGGTCGAGCGCATTGCCGCCGAGACGCTGCCGAACGGCGTCGACTTCGAGTGGACGGAGCTGACCTATCAAGAAATCCTCGCCGGCAATTCGGCACTGATCGTGTTTCCGCTGGCGATCCTGCTGATGTTCCTGGTGCTGGCGGCGCTGTACGAAAGCCTGATGCTGCCATTGTCCATCATCATGATCGTGCCGATGGGCCAGTTCGCGGCGATGGCGGGTGTTTGGCTCATCGACGGCGACAACAACGTCTTCACGCAGATCGGCCTCATCGTGCTGGTCGGGCTGTCGGCAAAAAACGCCATCCTGATCGTCGAATTCGCGCGCGAGCTCGAGTTCGCCGGGCGCGTGCCGGCGCAGGCCGCCGTCGAGGCCGCCCGCTTGCGGCTGCGACCGATCCTGATGACGTCGCTCGCCTTCGTGATGGGCGTGCTGCCGCTCGCGCTGTCGAGCGGCGCGGGCGCGGAGATGCGTCGGGCGATGGGCGTGGCGGTGCTCGGCGGAATGCTCGGCGTGACCGCCTTCGGAATATTTCTCACACCAGTATTCTACGTCCTGCTGCGTCGCTTGACGGGCGAGCGCCCGCTCAAGCT
>Ga0126377_10004052_pt1 | contig 10567 bp, 5 predicted proteins | sample PanSoiMetPlot_22_FD_92647 | JGI IMG/M metagenome (GOLD analysis project Ga0126377, IMG submission 92647) | Tropical forest soil microbial communities from Panama - MetaG Plot_22 | ecosystem: Environmental > Terrestrial > Soil > Tropical forest > Bulk soil | place: Panama | collected 2016-02-17 | reverse complement strand
TGATCGTCAACCGGCCCGAAGCAGTCCGTTCCTGGAAGTTTCTTCCAGGCGTGAATACGAAACTTGGAACTGCAAGCTCCATCTATAATCGCGCAGCTTTAGCGAAGCGATTTACATGGAGTAGTTGACTACCTCCGTGTACATTATATACTCGCCGCGCTACGCGATAAGACGTCATATTTAGCCGAGTCAATTTTCTGCGGAAGTGAGCGATTCAAAGGTCAGGCCCTATCACCTTCCCACTCGATGGATGCGCCATCCAAGCCTGACGGTTGATGATTGGATGCACGGCTTATCGGAGGGGAAATGCTATGAGGGTAATGCGATTGAACAAAAATGACCTAGATTTTTCACAAACTAGATGTTGATTTAATACTGCGTAATTAAGCTCCGGCCTTTCTGAATCTCTTATTCATCTCACAATCATGTAACTGGGCTTTAAGCCGTTTGAGTAAGTAGTCGGCGTTGCCTGCCATGCCCCTGCCTAAGGTGGCTTTCTATGTCGGCCAATAGTGACTGCTATAAGGGCCGATCTACATCTTTCATTCATAATTTCGACAGGAGTTTCAAATGGCCCGCAGGAAGATTCTAGTCGCGCTCATCCTTCTCTGTTCTCCCGCGCTCGCCTCGGCCCAGACTACGGCGGGGCGCGTCTCCGGGGTCGTCGCTGACCGGGCCGGGGGCGTCATCCCCGGCGCCAAGGTCATTGCCGAGAGCGACGAGACCGGACGGCAGTACACCGCCGTCACGGGAGGGCAAGGGCAGTATTCGCTCTATCCGCTGCCGCCCGGGAGTTACAGTCTGACGGTCCGCAAGGAAAACTTCCGCGTCCAGCGAGTCGAGCGCCTGAAGGTGAGCGTCGCTGACAACCTGACGCGCAATTTCGCGCTCGACGTGGCCGGGCAAGTCGTCGAACAGGTCACGATCACAGCCGGGGCCGAGTCCGATGTGCAACAGGCTCCCGTCGTTCAGTCCACGATCTTCCGCGAGCAGATCGTCAATCTGCCGCTTAACGGCCGCGACTACAACCAACTGATCCTGCTGGCGGCAGGCGCGGTGGAGAATATCGGTTCGGGGAACGGGCGGGACTTCGGCGCCGTCGCCGTCAACGGCAACCGCGCCTTCTCGAACGACTACCTGCTCGACGGGGCGCCGAACAACGATCTTTACCAAGGCCTCTCGGCCTTGCCAGTCTCGGTGGACGTGATCGGCGAGTTCAAGGTAACTTCCAACGTCGCCCCGGCTGAATACGGGCAGGCGGGCACGCAGGTGAGCGTTATTACGCGGCGCGGTACTAACCAGTTTCGCGGCAGCCTCTTTGAATTTTACCGCGGCAACCTGCTCGAGGCGCGCGACCCGTTCAATCCGGGCAAGCCCGCGCCTTTCCGACGCCACCAGTTCGGCGGTTCGCTCGGCGGCCCCGTCTTGCTGCCGAGCCACAGCGGGCGCAACCGCACGTTCTTCTTCGCAAACTACGAAGGCGCCCGCGAGCGACAGGAGGTGACGCGCGTGGCGACCGTGCCGCTCGACGAGTTTTGGCGGGGCGATTTCTCCTCGCTTCTGGCGCGCAACATTCAATTGCGCGATCCGCTGCTGCCGGGACGCCCCGTCATACCGGGCAACCGGCTCGACACCTATTTGAACGGCTCGCGCATCAATCAAAACGCGGTGAAGCTCAGGCCGTTCTGGGGCAGTCCGACGCTACCCGGTCTCGCCAACAACGCCGTGCGCTTCGGCAAGAACGTCAATGATCTCGACCAGTTCACCGTCCGCCTCGACCACGCGCTGACCGAGAGTCAGTCGCTCAGCCTGCGCCACAGCTCATCATTCAACGACGCTTCGACGCCGAGCCTGCTGGCGAACGGCAGCGGACTGTTCACGCCCATCAACAACCACAACGCGACCTTGACGCACACCTGGACGCCCACGCCTCGCGCTGTAAACGAACTCCGGTTCGGTTACGCCAACTACGATTCGCTGACTACTTACAACGACGGCGGGCTGCCGACGGTCGCTTCGCTTGGCCTGAAGGGCTTCGAATCAGCCGATCTCGACGTACCGCCGATGCCGCGCATCACGTTCACTGGCGGGGACGCATTCACACAGCTCAACTACGGCGGCAACGCCAACTTCGGCATGGCCGCGCTGACCAAAATCAGCAACACCTACACGCTTTCGGAAACGTTCACACACACGCATGGCAGTCACGTCTTGAAGTTCGGGTTTGAAGGTCGCCGCGTCGCATTCAATGCGCTGCAACAGACCAACGCGCGGGGCTCGATCTCTTTCAGCCCGTCGGGAACCTCGACCAATACGACCGGCTATCCATTCGCTGACTTCCTGATCGGGGCGCCGAGTTCGACGCAGGAGGTGGCCATCAAGCAGCCGATCCTGCTGCTGCAAACGGAAATCGCGAGCTACGCGCAGGACGATTGGCGCGTCACGCCGCGCCTGCTGCTGAGCCTGGGGCTGCGGCACGAGGCGTTCTTCAACCCCACCGAGGAGCGCGACCGGCTGGCGATCTTCGACCCGCAGACGGGGGCCATCGTCGTGGCGACTGACGGAGGCGCGCTGCCCGCGCGCGAGTACCTGCCTTCCGTCGTGCGGAAACTGGCCGACGCGCAAGGGAACTTCCGCTTCCCGCTATTGAGCGACACGGACGCGGGGTTGGAGGAAGGGCGTCTGCTCAAGACGCTTGGCCGCAACTTCGGTCCGCGCGTGGGGTTTGCTTGGCAGGTTGACGGCGCGGGCCGCACGGTCCTGCGTGGCGGCTACGGCATCTTCTACACTCGCTACCCCCGCCAGTACCTGCTTCAAACAATCGCCATCAACCCGCCGTTTGCGGGCACGTTCAGCTACTCGCAGGCTATTCAGAGCGGCCGGCCCGCGCTCTCGCTCGACGCGCCTTATCCGGCGACAGGCGGTAACACGAGCTTCTCGCCAGCGGGCTTCCAGCGGAGCTTCGAGCTTCCTTCGAACCAGCAGTGGAACCTGGCGTTCGAACGCGAGATCGGCTTCGGCACGATCTTCAGCCTCGGCTATGTCGGGAATAAGGGCACGCGCCTCTTCCGCTCGACCAACGTCAACTCTCCGACTCTCAACCCCGAGACGGGTCAAATCACCCGCCGATTCAGCGCGAATTACGGCACGAGCGCCATCTCGGTGCGGCAGTCAGACGGCAGCTCGACTTACCACGCGATGCTGCTCGAAATGCGCCGGCGCGTGGGCGGCAACCTGTTCTTCCAAGGGAACTGGACGTGGGCCAAAGGCTTAGATAACACAGGCGAAACGGTGCAGGCCGCGCTGCTCGACAACGAAGACCTGGGCCGCGACCGCGCCGACAGCGACTACGTGCGCCGCCACATGGTCAAAGTGAACGCGAGTTACAGACTGCCGGTCGGGCGCGGGCAAGCTTTCTTCGGCTCGGTCCCTGCCTGGGTCGATGCGGCGCTCGGCGGCTGGAGCGTGAGTGGCATCTGGCAGTACGCCACGGGCCGATACTTCACGCCGACCTTCACGGCGTCTGGGGGCTTGAGCAACAGCCGCCCGGACGTGGCGCCAGGCGTGTCGGGTAATCTACCGCGCGGCGAGCGCACGCCGCAGCGGTGGTTCAACCCGGACGCCTTTGCTCTCGTCCCGGCTACCGACCCGACTACGGGCCTGCCGCGCTTCGGCAATGCCGGCCGCAACACTCTGATCGGACCTGGGCTGAACGTGGTGGACGCCACGCTGGCCAAGAGCTGGCGGGTGTCAGGCGATGCCGCTCGATTGACCTTCCGGCTCGAAGCCTTCAACTTATTCAACCACGCGAACTACGATCTGCCCGACCGCAATCTCTCTAACACCAACACGGTGGGGACGATCAATAGCGTTGTGCGCCCGGCGCGCCAGGTTCAGTTCGCGTTACGGCTGGACTTCTAGCTATGAACATCCGGATCACGCGGCGGGCTTTCCTCGTCGGCGCGGCGGCGCTGCCCGTCGCGCTACGGGCCGGGTCCGCCGCCGGCCAGGCGTTTTCCTTCATCCTCCTCGGCGACACGCACCTGGACCGGCTCGAACACCACGACATGGCCTGGCTAGAGCGGGAGAAGCCGGCCGACGTGCGTCAGGTGCGCAACTACAGCCGCATCACTTCTGAAGTTACTCCGCGACTTTTCGACACGCTGCGCGAGACCGTCGCGGCCGGTAGACAGAAAACTGGCCAGGAGATCAAATTCATCACGCAGACCGGCGATTTCGTGGAGGGCTTGTGCGGGACGCCGCAACTCGCAAGGCGGCACGCCGCTGACGGCGTGGCCTTTGTCCGTGAGGCCAAACTCGGCGCGCCATTCCTGATCGCAAAAGGCAACCACGACGTCACTGGGCCGGGAGCGCGCGAGGCTTACGACGAGGTCATTCTCCCGTTCGTGAGTGAGGAGTTGCGGCAGGCGAAAAAATTATCCGGGCGTCTCGAGACCGGCTTTTACGCATTTGAGGAGGGAAGCGCGCTGATGGTCTTTTTTGACGCGTACGATCATCCGCGCGCGCTCGACTGGCTGGAGGCGACGTTGCGCAAGCGGACTGCGCGACACGTCTTCTTCTTTTCGCACCCGCCGGTTGCGCCTTATGGCGCGCGGTCGAACTGGGGCCTCTACGCCAAAGCGTCTGAGGAACCGTCGCGCACGCGGCTGCTTAACCTGCTCGGCGAACACCAGGCCTTCGCGCTCAACGCCCACATCCATAAATACAACCTGCTCGTGCGAGAGACGCCGCGCGGACGCTTCCTGCAACTGGCGATGTGCAGCGTGTTGCCGCGCCCACAGGTCGAGCCCCGGCTGACGCTCGCAGGCGTCCACGAGTACACGGCAGACCAGATCAAGGTGGAGCCGGACTTCAGCCCGGCGAATGAGGCGGAGCGCCGCGCGCTACTGCAAGCCGAAGCGCAGTTCGTCAGGCAGTTCGAGTACGGTGACGCGCCGGGATACGCCGTCATCAACGTAGACGGGCCGCGAGTGGAAGCCAATCTGTACGCGGGCGTGGCGCGGGAGCCATGGCGCAGGCTAGACCTTTCCGTCCTGTTAGCCGAAAAGTGACCAGTAGACTCTTCTTCACCCAATGGCTTTTAGAATTTCCCGAAGCATCCGGATTACGATTGCAGCCCAATTGCTGATCGCATCAGATTTATTCATTCGGCTTCTCACTCGCGCCCTTGAACAGCGCCTTCCAACTCAATTGCCTCACGCGCAGCAGCTTCGGACTCATGCGATCCAGCAACTCATATGCGACCGGCGTCAACAACAGCGTCAGCAGCAGGCAGAACAATTGCCCGCCGATGATCGTGACGGCGATGGCGGAGCGTTGCGCGCTGCCCGCGCCGCGACCGAACGCCGTCGGGATCAACCCAGCGATGATTGCAAACGTCGTCATCAGGATCGGGCGCAGACGCGCGCGGTCGGCTTGCACGATCGCTTCGCGCAGGGGCACGCCTTCCGCGCGCAGGTGGTTGGTATAATCCACTTGCAGAATCGCGTTTTTCTTAACGATGCCCAGCAGCAGCAGCACGCCGAGCGTGCTCCACAGGTTCAGCGTGCGCCCCGTCAGATAAAGCGACAGCAGCGCGAACGGCACGCTCAGTGGGAGCGCAAGCAGGATGATGAAAGGATGCAGGAAGCTCTCGAATTGCGCGGCCAGCACCATGTACATAAACACAATGGCGAGTAGGAACGCCATAATCAAATTTTGCGTCGTCTCGTCCAGCGCCTTGACGTTGCCGCCAAAAAAGAACCGATAGCCCGGCGGAAAATTGAGATTCTGAAGCGTTTGCCCGATGTCCTTGACCGCTTCGCTCAGCGGTTTGTCGGGCGCGTTCGCGACGTAGATGGGAATATTGTACTGGCGGTTGAAACGGTTGATGCGCGAAGGCCCCAGCCCGCGCGTGATATCGGCGACATTGTCAATGCGCGCCTGTTCGAGCTTGCTCGACGGGACCATCAAGCGCGAAAGAATCTCGCGGTCGCTGCGCTGTTTTTCGTCGAGCATGATTTTGACCGGATATTGCTCGCCAGCTTCGCGGTAGGTGGTGATTTCGTCTTCGCCGCTCATCATCAGACGCACGGCGCTGGCCACGTCGGAGGTGCGCACGCCCAATTCGGCGGCGCGGGTTCGGTCGAGCGTGACCCGCAATTCGGGGCTGGCGAAAAAGAAGGACGGTTCGGAACCGATGATGCCGGGAAGCGCGCGGATTTGATCGCCGGCTTTGCGCGCCAGTTCGCCAAGCTTGTCGAGTTCGGGGCCGAGCAGTTGCACCTGAATCGGAAAGCCCTGAGCTTCGCCGCCGCCCAGGGCCGACGGATAACCGATCTTCTGACGCGCCTGCGGAACCTGCTCGAAGATTTTGCGCGCGGCGGCGCCCGCTTCCTGAGTGGTGATTTTGCGTTTGTCCAGTGGCGCCAGATTGGGCGTGAAATGGACGTGATTGAGCCGGTCGCTGGATTGCGTCAACAGATGATCGAGTTCGGGCAGCTTTTGCAGTTTCGGCTCGATCTCGTTCACGAATTTAGTCAAGCCCTCCAGTGATAAGCCTTCGGGCAGATCAACGTGGATGGTGAATTCGCCCTGATCGTCGTTGGGAATGAAATCGCGCCCGACCATGCGATTGAGCGGAAACGTGGCGGAGAAAACCAGCGCGCTCAAACCCACGATCACCCAAGGGTGATTGAGCGACCAGTTGAGCAGGCGTTCATAGCGATGCTCGATCCAGGTGAAGAACGCCGTTTGCTTCGACAACTTGACTTCGCTCGCGTCGCGGCGCAGAAAACGCGCCCCCAGCATCGGCGTCAGCGTGAACGACACCAGCAGCGAGACCAGAATCGCGCAAGTCATTGTCCAGCCGAAGGAGTTCAAATACCGTTGCGCGTAGCCAGTCATAAAGGCGATCGGCACGAAGATCACCACCAGGCTGAGCGTCGTGGCCGTCACGGCCAGCGCGACTTCTTTCGTGCCTTCAATCGCGGCCTGCATCGGCGAGCGATGAAACTCTTCGAGGTGGCGGAAGATGTTTTCGAGCACGACGATCGCGTCGTCAATCACGATGCCGACGGCCAGCGTCAAAGCCAGCAGCGTCATGTTGTTCAGCGTGAAGCCCGCGATCCGCATCAGCGTAAACGTGGCGATGATCGAAGCCGGGATCGCCAGCGCCGAGATCAGCACCGCGCGCCAATTGCGGATGAAGAGCAGGATGATCAGGCTCGCCAGCAAACTGCCCAACAGCAAGTGTTCTTCCAGCGCGGCGATCGAAGCGCGGATGAATAGCGATTGATCGCTGATGACGTCTATCGTCAGATCGTCTGGCAAAGTCGGGCGCAATTTCCCCAGCTTGGCGTTCACGGCGTCAACAACGTTCACCGTGTTGGTCCCGGCCTGCCGGCGGATTTGCAGCGTGACCGCCGGTTTGCCGTCGAGCCTGGCGAAGCTGCGCGGCTCTGTGTAGGTGTCTTCGACGCGGCCCAGGTCGGAGACCTTGATCGGCGCGCCGCTCGAGCTGGAAACGATCATGTCGCTGAACTCGCGCACCACGTCGAAGCGGCCCATCGTCCGCACGGCCAGCTCTTCCGTGCCCTGATAGAGCCTGCCGCCGGGCGCCTCGATGTTTTCGTTTTGCAGAGCGGTTGCAACTTGATTGACGGTGATGCGATGGCCATTGAGCTTTTCGGCGTCGAGCAGGATTTGAATCTCACGGTCACGCCCGCCGACGATGTCTATCGCCGCGACGCCGTCCACGGTTTGCAGCGTGCGTTTGATCTGCTTATCGGAGATTTCAGTGATTTCGCGCAAACTTCGCGGCCCGCCGACGACCAGCGTAAGGATCGGGTCGGATTCCGGATCGGCCTTGGTAATGACGGGCGGCTCGACATTAGGGGGCAATTTACCCATCGCCAGCGCCATTTTCTCGCGCACGTCCTGTGCGGCGTCTTCCATTATGCGGTCGAGCACGAAACGGCAGGTGATGCGCGCGCTGCCGTCCATCGCCATAACTTCCAATTCGTCCAGACCGCTGACGCTGCTCAATTGCTCCTCGACGGGCAGGACGACCTGGCTGGTTATTTCGTCGGGGCTGGCGCCCGGCAACCGGACGCGCACATTGACGATGGGCGGATCGGCCTTGGGAAAAAGGTCTACGCCGAGGCCTATGAATGAGAAGACACCCAGCACGACTAGAAACAGCACCAGCATCGTCGCAAAAACGGGTCGCCGAACACAGATTTCCGCTAAGGTCATCGCCTTTTTCTCCTATCCTCATCTGCGGTGTGGAATTTGCGCCGGACGCGTTTCGCCCTGGCGAGGCGAGCATGGCTGCACGACGGTTTTTTAGCAAGAGCAGCAAAGCCTGGACATGCTAATCTTCCCGCGCCGGGAATGCTCCACCAACAACCGTCAGGCTCGGATGGAAATGAGAGGCGCTACTCGCTACCTTGCTCTTCGATGTACTTCCGCAGCTCGAGTCATCAATTCGAAGAAGAGATCGGCGCCGGATAATCAGAGAACAGGCTCTTCATCGCCAAGATGGAATTTTCGGTATGGGCAAGGAACACGGAGCGTGGGACATTTTGGTCTGGTTCGGCGGCGTTGTGACGCTGGCTGACAAGCTGAACAACGCCGGATTGCTGAAAGCGTTTTCCAATGCGGTCGCGGGCCTCGTCGCGGGTTGGCGTTGGCCGATGGCGTTGGCGCTGTTGCTAGTGATTTACAACTATACGCGTTACGCGCTTGCCAGCGCCACGGCGCGCGTTACGGTAGTCAAGAGTTTTATTAACACGAAAGGATAAAACTATGAGTTTGCAACGGAGAAATTTTCTCAAAACCAGCGCGGCTGCAGGCGCAATGGCGATGTTGCCACGACACGCCGGCGCGCAGTCCAATGGCCTCGCCGCCGAACTGGAAAAGGCGATGAGCGCAAGTGTGCTAAAAACGGAATTATTCAAACAACCAGTCAAAATCGCATCGCTTGAGTTACTCAAAAACGGCAGAAGCTACCTTGTACGCGCGCGTTCGAGCGAAGGCGTGACTGGTATTTCAGAAGCGCACAGCAGCGTGATGGGCGCCGCCTATCCGATCCTCATCAAAAAAGTCGCGCCGACTTTCATCGGCAAAGACGCGCGCGAATTGGAGCCGTTGCTGCGCGAAGTTTATCTCGCGCAATCGAATTACAAATGGCAGGGCTTGCCGTTTTGGGTCAGCGTCGCAGCGGTGGAGGTCGCCATCCTCGATATGCTAGGCAAGACGGTGAACAAACCGCTTGGCGAATTGTTCGGCCCCATCGCGCATCGCCACATTCCAGTCTATCGCGCGAGCGGCAATCGCGGGAACATGCCGGAAGAAGAGATCGCCTACCTGCAAAAAATCGTCGCGGAAACCGGCGCGAGCGCGATCAAATTTCGCCTCGGCGCCCGGATGAGCTATGACGACGCTTCGACCAAACGCGATCACGCGCTCATCAAACTGACGCGCAAGACCTTTGGCGATAACTTCACGATTTATGCCGATGGGAATGGTTCGTACGATGCGCCGATGGCGATCAAGATTGGCCGGATGATGGAAGAATACAAATTCGGGTTTTTTGAAGAGCCTGTGCCGTTCGACTATTACGAAGAGACGAAAAAGATTGCTGACACGCTGACTATTCCGATTGCGCTGGGCGAAGAGGAAATGAGTTTGCGGCAATTCCGCTACATCATCGAACGCGATGTGGCGCAGGTGATTCAGCCGGATTTGATGTATTTCGGCGGCTTCATCCGTTCGCTCAAGGTCGCGCGCATGGCGGCAGTGGCAAACAAAGATTGCACACTGCACATGTCAGGCGGCGGCTTGGGCTATTTGTACGTCGCGCATTTCGCCTCTGTAGTGAAGAACTGCGGCGCGCATCAGGAATACAAAGGTGAAGACGATACGTTGCCCGTGAGTTGCGATTCGTCTTCGTTGAAGAGCGAAAAGGGAATACTGATGGTACCGACCGGGCCGGGCTTAGGCATCCAAATTGATCCGGCGTTTCTCAAGCAAGCGCAAGTCGTGACCGCTTGACAAAGCGCGCCTGCGGGAGACCGAAAAAAAGCGGGGGAGCTATGCGGCTCGCGCTTGATCCTCGGACTGCGCATTGAATACCGGATACAAAAGGAGAGCGCCATGAAAACAGCTCTCTTTCCTTTCGTTGTTCTGATTCACGCTTTTTCGATGCTGCTGGAGATGGCTTCCTTGCCATTCCTACTTTTTACCGGAAGGTTGTCAACGTTCCTGGTCCTGGTACTATTGAGTCTTACGGCGTCTTTGGCGGCGCCATCTAGCAAACTCGCATTGTGCAGCGCCTGGACAGCTCCGCGAAAGCGGCGCAAGCGTTAGCGGGGACGGAGCGCAGCTATTGCGAGGTCATGGGCGAATTGACTGCTTCGCCCTACGTTCTTCAAAGAGGTGAATCAATGTCGGAAGCGCGAATAGAAATTTTCAAAAAGATGATCAACGACGATCCGAACAATACAACGATACGCTTCGGTCTGGCCAATGAATTGCTCAAGCTCGAACGATTCGAAGAAGCTGC
>Ga0126377_10004051_pt1 | contig 10567 bp, 9 predicted proteins | sample PanSoiMetPlot_22_FD_92647 | JGI IMG/M metagenome (GOLD analysis project Ga0126377, IMG submission 92647) | Tropical forest soil microbial communities from Panama - MetaG Plot_22 | ecosystem: Environmental > Terrestrial > Soil > Tropical forest > Bulk soil | place: Panama | collected 2016-02-17 | reverse complement strand
TCGGGGCCCTGCCAGGGCCGCGCTCGAGGGTGCAACAGCTACCGCTCCCGCGGACGGTAAGGCATCGGTCGTTGCCCGATTCAGTCAACCAGGCACGTATGTCCTCCGCGCGACGGCCAACGACGGCGCGCTGTCCACGACGACAGACGTGACGATCGTCGTCGGCGACGCCCGCCACTAGGTCAGGCGGGGGATCCGGGGTAACATAACGGTTCGCCCGGTCGGGGCGTGGCTCAGCCTGGTAGAGCACTCGGTTCGGGACCGAGGGGTCGGAGGTTCAAATCCTCTCGCCCCGACCAATTCTCAGTTTCTGCGTGATCCAGGCCGGCCGGCTGCCGGCCATTCTTTCGTACCTGAACCTCACCGCGGTCGCGGGGCAGACCGCTCCGGAGTAATCGCCGACAGACCGTGTAGCGGGCCGATACAACCCGGCGACCGCGTCATGCCCAGCGCGTTTTGTACAGCCCGTTCTGCACCTGCAACTGCCCGCCTCGTACGAGGTCCTCGAGCACGGCGTGACAGGTGATCTGACCAATACCAAAGAGACGAGCTGCCTGCCGCAGATTCAGCGAAAGTCCGGGCATGTCGTGGTATTCGCCGACGATCTTCTCGACGATTTGCGCGCGCGGGGGACCGCCATCTCTCGTCCCGCGGCTGAGGCGACGCCGATCCCGACTAGTGAGATGTATTGGCATCGACAGAGATTCCGGCTGCAACATTCGAGCCTTGCGCAGCAGTGTCACGCGCGACCGTGTGCCCCCGTCGCACGCTTCAGCTTGTGGCTGACGTTTCTTTAGAACGGCGCCTGTGACAACGACAATTTCACGCCAGCCAGAACCCTGCTGCGGCGGAATCGCCGCTGTGATCAACAACGCGCGTCGATGCGCAGTCACGTCGCCGTCGCTCCGCTCGTGACCGATCGCCGGCGCGTACCACGCCGACGGTCAGGACGAATTCTGCGCTGCGACGATGTAACGGCGAAGGTCGTTTGAAAGCTCTTCGTCGTCTTCCTCCTACATTGCATATGGGAAATCGCGCGCGCATGACGATCGTTTCGACTCTGCTGTGTGCTTCTGCGTGCGGGGGAGAAGTTCGCCCGACGTCGCCAACACCCGTACCCGTCGGCGACGGGGCAACCGCAAATGTCTACATCCTGCCAGGCGCAGTCGACCTGGGCCCCGGGGCGTTCGGCGATCACCCGATCGTGATCTACCGCGGGGAGCGGATGCGATGGCGCAACATCGATGCGGCTGATCACAACCTGGTGCCCGACACAGCGTCGCTGCCGGAGTTCGTGCCGACGGGTCTCCTGGCGCCCGGTGGCGAACGGTCGTTCCTTATGGCCACGAACGGAACCACGACGTTCCACTGCACCATCCATCCGCAAATGGTGGGGACGCTCATCGTGCAGGACCGATGAGCAACTGCTCGTCCTGACTCGGGTTACAATCCCGCCTCTCCCGGGGACCCGCACGGACGGTCTCCGGAGACGATTGCAACGCCGCCGGCTCAGTTACACCTGAGCAACGGGCTAGGCTGGGCTTCGGTATAGACGTTGCTCCGGCCCTGACCATGGCCGCTGATAGGGCAATCGCCCCGCAGTTTCTGTCCCGATGGATGAGCCAGTGTAGCTGCTCATGACATCCGAGCAAGAACCGGCGCAGAACGAAACTGAGCAGTGGAGTCGCCGCTCGCCGAAGACGAAGCTCGCCACGACAGTGGCCGGATTCGTCATCAAACCGTCCGCCTTGCTGTCGATATTGCAGTCCTCGGCGCCGATTCGGTACTCGGCGGCGGTTGGCATCGGCCTTCTAGGGATCGCGGCGAGACTGGCGCTCGATCCCCTCTTCGAAACCAGGCTGCCGTTCATCACGCTGTTTCCGGCCGTCATGATCAGCGCGTGGATTGGGGGGCTGGGTACCGGCCTCGTGACGACGGCCACATGTCTCCTGGCAGCCGACTACCTCTGGCTGGTGCCCGTTTACAGTTTTCGCGCCAGCGGCGCCGCCGAGGTGCTCGGGCTGGCGCTGTTCGGCATCATCGGGGTCGCTATCAGCGTTCTGCAGGAGTCCTGGCGGCGCAACGCCGCCGCTGTCGCGCAGTCCCAGGAGCGCCTGGACGTCACGCTTGCGAGCATCGGCGATGCCGTCATCGTCACGGATGCAGAGGGCCGCATCACGATGCTCAACACGGTGGCGCAAACGCTGACCGGATGGACGGCCGGGCGGGCGCTTGGCCGGCAGCTCGATGAAGTGTGTGTCGTCGTCGACGAAGCGTCGCGGGAAATCCGTCCCGTTTCGCAGTGGCATTCCTCGGATGATGCAAACGGTCTACGGAATTGGCTCCTCGTCTCCCGGGATGATCGCCGCGTTCCAGTCGAGATCCAGCTGTCACCGCTGAGGGCGACCGGCGGCAAGACGCTGGGGACTCTGGTGGTCGTCCGGGATATGACCGATCGGCGCCAGGCCGAGCGCGTCCGGGACGAAGAGGATCGAGCCGCGCGCATGCTCGCCGCCATCGTCGAATCGTCGGACGATGCGATCGTAAGCAAGAACCTGCAGTCGGAAATCCTGTCATGGAATTCCGCGGCCGAGCGGATGTTCGGGTATACGGCCGACGAGATGATCGGCCAATCGGTTCGACGGATTATTCCCGAGGACCGGATGAGCGAAGAAGACGAGGTTCTTCGTCGCTTGCGGCTCGGCGAGCGCGTCGATCACTTCGAAACGATCCGGCGGCGTAAAGACGGGCAAGAGGTGCTCGTTTCGCTGACAATCTCGCCCATCCACGACCGCACCGGCAAGGTCGTCGGTGCGTCCAAGATCGCGCGCGACATCACGAACCTGAAGGAGGTCGACGCGGAGCGGGTGCGGCTGGTCAGGGAGAACGCGGCTGTCACCGAGCATCTGAATCGCGTCGGCGCGATCGTCGTGTCGGATCTCAATCGTGAGTCGGTCGTCCAGGCGGTGACCGATGCCGCAACCGAGTTGACGGACGCCGAGTTCGGCGCGTTCTTCTACGGCATTGCGGACGAAGCGACCGAGGAGCGCACGCTGTGGGCGGTCTGCGGAGCGCCGAAGGACGCATTCGCGCTCGCTCCCGTGACGCGCGACGCCGCCCTGTTCGAGGACGCCGGCGTCGCCAGGATCGATGACATCTCGCTGCGCGCTCCGGCCCAGGACCTGCTGGGCCCCGCGCTGACCAGCCAACTGTCCGTTCGCAGCTACCTCGCGGTCCCCGTGGTAGGCCGATCGGGCGATGTGCTCGGCGGCCTCATTCTCGGCCACACGCTTGCCGAACGTTTCACCGAGCAGCACGAGCGGCTGGCGGCCGGCCTTGCATCGTGGGCCGCAGTCGCGCTCGAGAACGCCGGGATGTACATCCAGGCTCGCGACGCGAGCCGGCTGAAGGATCATTTTCTCGCCACGCTCTCGCACGAGCTGCGAACGCCGCTGAACGCGATTCTCGGCTACGCGCGCATGCTGCGCTCCGGCATGGTTCCGGCCGAAAAGCATGCGCGAGCGATCGAGGTCATCGAGAGAAATGCGACGTCGCTGACGCAGATCGTCGAAGACGTGCTCGACGTATCGCGCATCGTGTCAGGAAAGCTGCGCCTGAACATGCAGCCGGTCGAGCTGCCGGACCTCGTGCGTACGGCAGTGGACGCCATCCTGCCCGCCGCCGAAGCAAAGGGCGTCCGTGTCGAAGCGCTCCTGGATCCCGAGGCGGCGCCGATTTCCGGGGACCCCGAGCGGCTGCAGCAGGTCCTCTGGAATCTGCTCTCGAACGCGGTCAAGTTCACCGGCCGCGGCGGCAGGATAGAGGTTCGGCTGGCCAGGGCGAACGAGGACGCGGAAATTACCGTCAGCGACAGCGGCATCGGCATCGCCCGCGAGTTCCTGCCACACATCTTCGAGCGTTTCAGGCAGGCGGATGCGGGACCGACGCGCGAACGCGGCGGACTGGGCCTCGGCCTCTCGATTGCGCGCCAGCTCGTCGAGATGCACGGGGGAACGATTCACGCCTTCAGCGAGGGTGTGGGTCGCGGGACGACGTTCCAGGCGAAGCTGCCGCTCGTAAATGCGTCCCCGAGCGGATCAGTTGGATGGCCTGCCGCCGCGGCTGCCGAGCCACCGGCGATGCGTACCCCAATCGCGGACCTTTCAGGCGTGTCTGTGCTGAGTGTCGACGACGAACCCGACGCGAGACAGCTGATCGGCGAGATCCTCGAAACCGCTGGCGCACGCGTGGTGACGGCAAGCTCCGCGATGGAGGCGCTCGAAGTCCTGGAGCGCGAATGCCCCGACGCGATCGTGGCAGACGTCGGCATGCCGCACATGGATGGTTTCCAGTTCATCGACCGGGTCCGGCATCATCACAATCCGCGCGTTCGCTCCGTGCCGGCCGCGGCGTTGACTGCATTCGCGCGCTCCGAAGACCGCGGCACGGCGATGCGGGCCGGATTCCAGCGCCACCTGCCGAAGCCGATCGATCCCTCGGAGCTGGTGACTACGATCGCCGAGATGTGCCGGCAGGGCGCCAGCGTGAAATGACGACGGTCAGAGGCTGCGCGTCCCTCGCACGCGCGGCAACTTGAGTGTCCGCTCCAGCGTGTCCGGACGTTCGAGCTCTACTACCAGCGCGTTCTTTTTCGCGTCGCAGAACTGCTTGATCTCGCGAGCGAACTGATCGAGCGCGTCCGCGCTGACCTTGCCGTCCCGCCGCGCGTCGCCAATGACCCAGACCGTGTGACACCGTGCCAGGACCGAGCGGACGGGGCCAAGCTGGTTGGCGAGCACCAGTCGAAATTGCTCCAGGTGATCATCGGTACTCCGCGTATTGGCCGTCAGCAGCGGTCCGATGTCGTCGATGATGACGACCTGTGCGGTGCTCCAGGGCCAATAGCGGATATTTTCCGGGCCCGGATCGTCGAAAAAGCCCGGGTTTCCGGATTCTGCCGCGAATTCGAGCAGCGCGGCGAAACTCAGATAGCGAACGGACGCCTTCCTGAACGCGAATTCCGTTCCGATTGCGGCGCAGAACTGCGTGCGGCCAGAGCTGATCGGACCACCGACGACGATCTGAATCGGATCACCATTCGGCGGCGGACCGCTCTCGTGGTCGATCACAGCCTGGAGGTGTCGCGCCGCAGCGGCGTCGTCTGTCGCTTCGGTATCAGCCAGGCGAAACAGGTACGGAAGCCCCGCTTTCTGCCAGACAATCTTCTGGCGCAGCCAGGGCACCGCGAGAAGGATGCCGACGATCACGATCCCCACGAAACAGATCGTGGTCCATGCAAAGCCAGGCATGCCCAGCCAGTCACGCGGCGTCAACGCGAAGAAGCGGTAGATGAAGGCAATCGCCACGCCCAGGATCATGTAGGCCGCAGCGACGACGGCGTTGTCGCGCAGCAACCGGCGACCGACGGGGAAGTGATGGCCAGTCGCCTCTCTGACCTCCGTCGAATATGCGTGCCATTCCCACGCGCTGACGCCGATCGAGACCAACACACAGCCCCAGATGTTGTCCCACGGAGATGGAACGTGCCAGGAGAACGGGAGGCGGAGCCATGAAAACACCGTGGACACGCCGCTCCCCAGCACCAGAGTGACCGCGCTCGCGAGGATGATGCCGAGGCAGACGTGTCCGAACTGGTTGGCCACCCAGCTGTGCGAGTACGTCTCGGCGGTCTGTACTTCTTTCCCCCTGATGTCGGTGCTGAACTGAGCCCAGATGGCTCGGTTGGTAACCTGAGGAGCCTGAGGCGGCGCCGTCACAACGTCAGTTATCGCGACCATGGGCGAGCGCTCCTTTCGGCCGGCGTCTATTGAAGGCCAACGGGACTTGCCGTACTGCGGCGAGCCTCCTGCGCATGCTCCAGGAAGTCGAGCTGCACCTTGAGCAACTGGTACTTCGTCGCGATCGGCGTGCCCAGTTCTAGGTAGGGCTCGCGGCCAGGCTCGTACGCGGGCCAACTCGGAAGGCCCTTGCCGTTGGGATTTCCCGTCATGGCGAAGTTGACCCAGTAGCCGGACATCGCGTCCGACAGCGCGCGGTCAGCATCGCCGTACGAAAACGCGGGGTTCCTCAGATTCCCGAAGACGTACTGGATCTCCGACGCGTGATACGCGCGCCGTGTCACTGAATCCGGCCCGGGCGGCACATGCGTGAACTGATAGAGGTACGCACGCTGTCCACCGCCGGTGACCATCCTGGCCCAGGTCCTCATCTCGGACGAAAAGGTGACGTCACGGCCAAGCGCCAGCATGACGGCGGCGATGTCGGCATCGCTCTTCACCGGATAAGCCGCGTCGAACGCCTTCGCCATTCCCGGGAACTGCGACTCGATGCGCTTGTGCAGGTCGTCCACGGTCTTCGGGAACGTGCCGGCGTTGCTCAACGTCGTCATCTCGTCAGCATTCGAACCGACCAGCACAGGCACTGCGTTGTGCTTCTTCTGGTCGAAGATCGTCCGCACGTCGTCGGTCAGCACCCAGCCGTCGACGTTGATCGACGATCGGAACGCCTGCGACGCGACGAGTTTTTCCGCCGGGATCTGCCGCAGCGCGCGGATGGAATCGGCGCCGACGGCCCTGGCCAGCGCGATTCCACCCTGTTCGGCGTCGCTCAGCCGCGGCGTCCGTCCGAATTGGCCTCCGCTTTCGCCGATGGCGCGATGAAACAGACCGCGCGCGAGCGGCGTCGCCTGCACGGCATTGACGCTCCAGGATCCCGCCGACTCGCCGAAGATTGTGACGTTCGCCGGGTTCCCGCCGAACGCGGCGATGTTCCGCTGCACCCAGCGCAGCGCGGCGAGGTGATCGAGGATGGCGTAGTTGCCGGACGAATGCTGCGGCGATTCAGCGGTCAGCTCGGGGTGCGCCAGGAAGCCGAGCGGACCGAGGCGGTAGTTCGTGGTCACCACCACGACGCCGCGTCTCGCGAGCGCGGCGCCATCGTACGTCGCGATGTTCGATGCGCCTCGCGTCCACGCGCCGCCGTGTATCCACACCATGACCGGCCGCTTGTCCCCGGCGTTCGCGGTCGTCCAGATATTGAGGTACAGGCAGTCTTCGCTTTGCGGGGCAGGCTCCATCGCGTAGACGGAACCAGCGGGATACGGCGTTTGAACGCACTGCGCTCCGAACTTGTCGGCCGCCCTGACGCCGTCCCATGACGACACAGGCTGCGGCGCCTTCCACCGAAGGTCTCCGACCGGGGGCGCGGCGAACGGAATGCCCTTGAAGACGCGCACGCCGCTGGCTGCCGTCCCCGCGATCCGTCCACCATCCACCTTGACTGTGTCGGGTGCGGCGCTCACGACGATCCAGCTGGTCGCGAGCGCAAGAGCTGCGACCGACAGAATATGCGTTCGCATGGATCCCCTCCGGAAAATGCAGGTCTTCCGAACTGCGCATCGCGGCCGCTCATCGTAGCTGGTGGCACGCGGAGCATACCGCACAAATGACTCTTCAGGGGACACCTCTGCCTGGGAGCTGGAGCAGGCGCGGCGTCGACGGGCATTTCCCTTGCGAACCCCTTGTGCGGAGGAGAACCACATGAGTGCATCCAGGACGATCATTGCGATGGCCGTCGCGTTCGGATTCAGCACGGCCTTGAGAGCGCAGCAGCAGCCGCCACCGCAGACACCGCGTCCGCCGGCGCAGCGTCCCGCGCCGGCGACGCACGAGGCTGCGGAATCCGCGTCAGGCGACCGCGCCTTCGTGCTGAAGATGGCGAACGGCGGGATGGCCGAGGTGGAGCTCGGGAAGCTCGCCGTCAAGAACGGCGGCAGTCAGGACGTCAAGTCGTTCGGGCAGCGGATGATCGACGACCACACCAACGCTGGCGACGAGTTGAAGTCCATCGCCGACAAGAAGAACATTCCCTGGCCGACGAAGCTCGATGCCAAGGATCAGGCGATGCACGACAAGCTCGCGGCCCTGAACGGGCAGGCGTTCGATCGCGCCTATCTCGGCGCGATGATCCCCGGCCACAAGAAGGTCGCGAGCGCGCTTCGAACGGAATCCAAATCGGGGAAAGACCCTGATGTGAAGCAGTGGGCCGCCAAGACCCTGCCAACTGTCGAGGAACACCTCAAGCTTGCTGAAGACGCCAATCACATGAAGTCCACGGCCGAGTCTTCGGGGAGTGCGAAGGCAAGACGGTAGCGTGTGACCCAGAATCAGCAACGATCGGGACAAGCACGCACACTTCTTGAATGACGGAGGTGGCTCTACTTCAGGCGCGCGGCGATGAACTTGAGGTCGGCGACGAAGTCCGCCCTCGCCTTCGCCCGCGCGTCTGAATCGGGTGCCCGTAGTATCGAGCTGGGATGAACGGTCGCGGTGACGAGCCTGGCAAGCGATGACGGAAACGCCCGTCCCCGATCACGGCTGACTTTCACCGACGGCCCGACGATCGCGGTGGCCGCCGTGGCTCCCAGCGCGACGATCGCGTCCGGCTTGACGTACTCGACTTCCGCGTCGAGCCAGACGCGACACGCCATGGTTTCCGCATGATTCGGACGCTTGTGAATCCGCCTCCTGCCGCGCGGCTCCCACTTGAAATGCTTCACGACGTTGGTGAAGTACACAGCCGAAATGGGGATGCCCGCTTCGGCGAGCGCCGCGCGCAGCAGTTGACCGGCGGGGCCGACGAAGGGTTTCCCGGCGAGGTCTTCGGCGTCTCCGGGTTGTTCACCGACGAACATGATTCGCGCTCGCGGCGGTCCTTCACCGAAGACCGTCTGCGTGGCGTCGCGCCAGAGATCACAACGCCGGCATGCCGCTGCTTCGTCTTGCAGCCTCAACCATCGCTGTACGGAGCCTCGAGGTTTGCCTGGCCGTTTTGCCACAGCGCATTTACTCGGCGTGCAGGTCGATGGTCCCCGTCGTCCCCGCCTTCGAAGGCGTTCTCGTCACGACCGCTTTGGTGAATGCCGCGAGGACGCGCAGGATTCCGCCCGGGCTGTCCCAGAAAACACCGTCAGTGGTGTCCACGCGGAGCAGCGTCAAATGCGGATCCTCGAGGCCGTCGGGAAACCAGGTCCTCACGATCGGCGAAAAGAGCTCGCGCATCTTCGCGCGATCCGATACCGTCGTGGCCGTCCCTGACAGCTGCATGTACCGACTGTGCTCGTCGTCTTGAAAGACGAGCGAGACCGCAGGATTTCGACGGATCTCCCGCACCTTGCGGCTCCGATCGTCGGTGAAGAACCAGAGCGTCCCACCAAACACGGACAGGTCGCCCATGAGTCCCATGGGCCTCATGTGAAGTCCGTCGCCAGCCTCCGCCCTGGTAACCAGCATCGTGGACTGGAAGCTGGGCAGGAGTTCGCGCGCTTTCCGCACGGCGTGGTTCCCTTCGAGATGCGTGTCGGTCTCGACGCGTTCTGTCGAGGTGATCTTCACGGCTGCCTCCTCTGTTCGGATTTTTCGCCCGTCCGTTATGTGCAACCTGAGGACCGTCCCGCTGGCTCGTTGTCGCGGATGTCATGGTCTTTGCAAACCACCACATCCGAGGTTTCGTGATGGCCAAATACGGCAAAAGCGCAGCGCGGCGAGTGAAGTCAGCCATGCATCGGCGGAAACGCGGCACGCTCAAGAGCAGCTCGGGCCGGCGGGTGAGGAGCCGCAAGCAGGCGATCGCCATCGGTCTCAGTGAAGCCCGCAGCAAAGGGGCCAAGGTGCCGAGAAAGCGCGGATCGCGGTCGAGCCGGAAGCACGCCAACTCCTGATCCCGTCAGAGGGGGGGCACGCACGATGAATCATCCCGCCGCACATCTCGCCACGCAGCCCTACTGGTCCGACTCGGCGACGTTCCCGGTGTTTCCCAAGCTGTCGCGCGATATCGACGTCGACGTCGTCGTGATCGGCGCAGGCATCGTCGGATTGACGACGGCGTACCAGCTCACATCGTCGGGAAAGTCAGTCGCGGTGCTCGAGCGGGCGCGGGGAGCCGGCATTGACAGCGGTCACACGAGCGCGCACCTGACATTGGTCACCGATGTCCGGCTGCGCGACCTCGTGCGAAGCTTCGGTCGCGATCACGCTGAAGCCGTGTGGGACGCGGGGCTGGTCGCGATCGCGTGGATCGACGACATCGTGCGGGCGCACGAGATCGACTGCGATTTCGAGTGGGTGAGCGGGTACCTGCACGCGCCCGACGGAAAGGCAACGGCCGATCAGGCCGACGCGCTCGAGGAAGACGCGCGGATGGCCGTGGAACTCGGATTCCACGCGTCCCTCGTCCGCGACGTGCCTTTCATCGGTGGGCCCGGCGTGAGGTTCGACCACCAGGCGCGGTTTCATCCGCGAAAGTATCTGAGCGCATTGGCGCACGTCCTTCGCGAGCGGGGCGTCGAGATCTACGAGCACAGCGACGCCGACGAGTTTCGCGCGGATCCCGTCGGTGTCAGGGCAAACGGACGTTGGGTGGAGGCAAGGGACATTGTCGTCGCGACGCACAAGCCTGTCGCCGGCATCGCGAGTTCGACGACGGCGGAGGCATTTCAAAGCAACCTCGCGTCGTATACGAGTTACGTGGTGGCCGGGCAAGTCGCGCG
>Ga0126377_10004050_pt1 | contig 10568 bp, 11 predicted proteins | sample PanSoiMetPlot_22_FD_92647 | JGI IMG/M metagenome (GOLD analysis project Ga0126377, IMG submission 92647) | Tropical forest soil microbial communities from Panama - MetaG Plot_22 | ecosystem: Environmental > Terrestrial > Soil > Tropical forest > Bulk soil | place: Panama | collected 2016-02-17 | reverse complement strand
GATCTCACCCTGATCCGGATGAGCGCGGACATCATCTACGACCAAATGATCGGCATGGGCTGCGCCAAGAAGCTCATCTTTTCTTGGGCCGGCAATCCAGGGCTTGGTTTGCTTCATCGGTTCAGGGATGCCGAGGAGAACGACTGGCCGCGCCCGCTCGAGATCGAAGAATACACGCATGCGACGCTTGCTGCGGCATTCGTGGCAGGGGCGGCCGGGCTGCCGTTTGGCACTCTCAGCTGTTGCCCACAGACCGACCTGTTGAAACACACGCCTGCTCTGTCATCGATTAAGTGTCCCTTCACCGGCGAGGAGGTTGCGGCAGTCCGTGCCATGAAGCCTGATGTCACAATTGTTCATGCTCAATGCGCCGACGAAGACGGCAACGTTCAGCTGTGGGGTGTCGTTGGAATTCAAAAGGAAGCGGTGCTTGCAGCGAAGAGCGTCATCGTCACCGTTGAAGAAATAGGAAAACGGCTCGAGCCCACACCTGGTGGAATCGTCATTCCATCCTGGGTCATCTCTTCCGTCGTCCACACACCCGGTGGTGCGCGGCCATCCTATGTCCACGGATATTATGGCCGCGACAGCGCGTTCTATCGTGAATGGGACGCGATTGCCCGCGATCGCGATCGCTTCATTCAGTGGATGGAAGAAAACGTTTTGGAGAGAGTTCCGGCATGAGCGCCGTCTGTACCTCGTACACATCTGAAGAAATGATGACCATTGCAGCCGCTCGGAGATTTAGAGATCGCGCAATCTGCTTTGTGGGCGTCGGACTGCCGAGCGCCGCGGCTTGTGTAGCTCGGCAGTTGCATGCGCCGAAAATCACGCTCGTCTACGAGTCGGGGGCTATCGGCTCAAAACCAACGGTCTTGCCGTTATCAATCGCTGATCCCGAACTCGCCGAGACGGCGGGGTTGATCGTCAGCGTGCCTGAAATCTTCGCGTATTGGCTGCAAGGCGGCCGGATTGACATCGGTTTTCTTGGCGCTGCTCAGATCGATCGCTTTGCGAACCTGAACAGCACCGTGATTGGCGATTACAACTCTCCGAAACTACGACTGCCGGGAGCCGGCGGCGCGCCACACATTGCCGCGAATGCGAGAGAAATAGTCGTGATTGTGCGCCAGAGCCTCAAGGTATTTGTTTCGCGCGTTGATTTCTTGACCACGGCGCGATCGAAGCGAAAGACGACCGTTGTGACGGATCTCGGAGTCCTGGAGACCCTTCCCGAAACAGGAGAACTCGTTTTGACCTCGCGATATCCCGGAGTGAATGTGCAGCAAATTCGCGAAGCAACCGGATGGCCTCTCAAAATAGCTGACAATCTAGGTGAGGTCCCCGCACCCACGGAGCGGGAGTTATCAGTACTCCGGGCGCTGGCTTCGCCGCTACGCGGCTGAAATGCCGATTCCACTGGAACAGGGCTTGCAGACAGTCAATGGAAATCCTGCGAGCAGGGGTGCAGACCTACGGTGTTTGTAACTTCGAATGGTTCAAATCGCATACGAGTTTTGAAGTTCATCAACAATTTCTACATTGGCGGAACGGAACGGCAATTCGTCTATGCCGCTAATGGACTGGACCGCTCGCGGTTTGCCGTTGACGTTGCCTGTCTGAGCCCGGAAGGTCCCCTGATTGAGAGTCTCAGTCACGACGTGCAGGTAAGTACATACCCTGTGCATCGAACTTTCTACAGTTACCGGAGCATCCTCAGCCAGCTTCGTCTCGCAAAAGATATTCGCAAACGACAATTCGATCTCGTTCACACATACGGTTGGTATCCAAACGTGTTCGCAATACCTGCTTCTCGCTTGGCATTCCGCCCTTCGATAATTGCGTCGATTCGAGACGCCGGCGCCTATATGACAAACACGAAAATCCAGGCGTTAAAGTTCGCATGTTGCCTGGCTGACTGCGTGGTTGCCAACAGCAGCGCGGGGCGGAATTGGTTGATCGAACAAGGCGTGAAAGAACGGAAGATCGAGGTTATTCGAAACGGCATTGTACTGCCGCCTCCCCCGGAAAGAGCGTCCGGGCTGAGCCCGCTGCGTAAAGAATTCGGTATTCCGGCTCAAACCCCGGTTTGCGCGTGTGTTGGCCGCCTGGTGTCGGGAAAGGGCATCGACTTTTACCTGCGTGCTGCGCGCATAGTTCTGGAACGAGGGCGGGACATCCGGTTTCTAATGATCGGAGCCGGCTCCTCTGAGACCAATTACCGGTCTGAGGTAGAGACGCTCGCTCGGCAACTGAGGCTCGATCACCGGGTGATCTTCACGGGTCAACGCCAGGATGTGCCTGAGATCTTGAGGGACGTCGATATTGTGGTACACCCATCGCTCACTGAAGGGCTCTCGAACGTTATCCTGGAAGCCATGGCAGCGTCCATCCCTGTTGTCGCGACGCGCGTCGGAGGAAACCCTGAACTCGTTGAAGACGGCCGGACGGGTTTCTTGGTTGCTGTCGAAAACGCCGACGAGATCGCCGATGCTATCTGCCGGCTCCTGGATGAACCCGAAATGGCCCACGCCTTCGGCCAAAGAGCGCGACGGCGGGTCGCGGATGAGTTCGCGATAGATCGGATGCTCGGCAAGACCGAAACCTTATATCTCCGCCTGCTCGAACAAGGTCTCGCCCGACGTCCCGCAAACCGGATCCACTGCGAGAAACATGAGAGAAATCCTTTCATCAATTGAAAGCGAATGGCGTCGCTACAAGATCCTGGCTGAGCGCGCTCTGGAACAGACTCGAGACGATGAACTCGGGAAGGGCAGTCCAGGCGAAGGGAATTCGATCGCCGTGATCGTGTCGCACATCGCCGGAAACCTCAAGTCACGGTTCACCGATTTCCTCACGACTGATGGCGAAAAGCCTTGGCGCGATCGCGATGCGGAGTTTGAGCCGCGCCCAAAGGTCACTCGCCGAGAAGTGCTGGAGAACTGGGATGAAGGCTGGAAAACGTTATTTGCCGCTCTGGATCCGCTGATGGACGACGATCTCACACGAATGGTCACCATCCGAGGCGAAAGGATGTTGGTCCACGAAGCGCTGCACCGCTTGCTGGCGCATACCAGTTATCACGTGGGGCAGATCGTCTACATCGCAAAGTCATTCCGAGGAAGTGAATGGAATAGCTTGTCGATTCCTCTTGGAAAGTCGAAAAAATAGCCACAAAAAAGCACAAAAGACACAAAAGGGATTTTGTGAATTTTGTGCCTCTTTGTGGCTGAAAATATCTACGGTTCGAGCGGACGATCTAACACGATCTCTAGCGTAGTGCCGGGTTCAAGAACCAGATCCTTACCGCGAGTGAGGAGCACGGCCGCGGTTCCTGCAGCGGCGCCGCCCGCGCCGCCGACGGCTCCACCCTTGCCGCCGTTTGCTATGACCCCAATCAAGCCGCCTGTGGCGGCCCCAGTTCCGACGGTTTTAGCGTCGTCGCCTTTACTAGAGTCGCCCTGCACGGTCGCTTCACCCTTCCGTTCGCCGGCTCCGCCCGCGCCACCTAGCGAGGTGTAGATGGGTACGGTGATTCCGCTGGGCAGCACCAACGTTTGGAAATTCAGCGTGAGTTCGGCCTTACCTTTTACGCGGCCCGGCCGCTTCACTTCAACAATCTTGCCTCTCACGCTCGATCCTTCGGGAATGACGATCTTGTTATCCACCGTAATGGGAAATGCTGTCTTCGCGTAAATCCCGTCACCGTCTTTCGCGTTCTTAGACGAGATGCGGTTGGTTAAATTCACAGGGATTACCGTACCAGCTGGGACAACGACTGGCGGCAGGACCTTTGCCGGATCGACATCAAGTGCCTTCGGGCCTTGCTGACCCTGTGCAAGCAGGGTTGCGACAAAGATAAATCCAATCATGTTGAAAACTCCTCTCCAGAACGACACCACAGACAGACGCCGCCTTCAAGAAAAAGTCTCACAGTGAAAGTAAGAATTTACGAAGTTCGGCAACCGCCTTGCCGCGGGCGCTGAGGCGGTTTTTGTCTTCAGTGCCGAGTTCGCCCATTGTTCGACTCAAGCTGGGCAAAAGAAAAACCGGATCGTACCCGAATCCACCCGTACCGGACGGAGCATGAGTGATCACGCCTTTGACATCCTGCTGGACAGTCCAAATGGTCTTTCCGTCGCGAGCCAGAGCCAGGGCACAGTAGAAGACTGCATTCCGCTCGCCATCCGGAATAGATTCCATTTCCTGGAGGATTCGTTTGATCCTGGACGGTGGATCCGGAGCATACCGCGCCGAATGCACGCCGGGCCGGCCGCCCAAGGCCGCGACGCACAGGCCGGAATCGTCGGCGAGCGTGAGGTCGTCAACGAATTTGCTGTAATGTTCGGCTTTCAGGATGGCATTTTCGAGGAATGTCTCTCCGGTTTCGTCGATTGACGGAACATCGGCAGGTATGGGTTCAAGAGGCCATCCAGGCAGTTCGCCCACCGCCGCCCGGATTTCGAAGACTTTCCCAGGGTTTTTTGTCGCAACGACTAACCGGGTCATCCGTGAACCCCTTGGCTAAATTGCAGCGTCTTCCGCTGGACCTCTATCAGTTCGCCAATACCGCGGCGTCCAAGTTCCAAAAGTTGCGTCAGCGCGGTTGTACTGAACGGGAATCGCTCTGCGGTTCCTTGAATCTCCACAAACTCGTCCCGGTCGGTCATCACGATGTTGAAGTCCACGTCAGCTGCGGAATCCTCCGAATAATCAAGGTCCAGCATTGGAACGCCTTTGACGATTCCGACGCTCACGGCAGCAACATGTGACCGAATCGGATTCTCACTGATACTCTTCGATACCAGCAGCTTCTCGATCGCGATACACATCGCCACAAACGCTCCCGTGATCGACGCTGTCCGTGTCCCTCCGTCAGCTTCGATAACGTCACAGTCAAGCCAGATCTGACGCTCACCCAATCGTTGCAAATCGACGGCGGCGCGCAGCGCGCGACCGATCAACCGTTGTATCTCTTGCGTACGTCCGGATTTTTTTCCTATCGTGGATTCGCGCGGCGTACGCGTGGTCGTAGCGCGGGGGATCATCGAGTATTCTGAAGTGATCCAGCCCTTGCCCTGACCCTTCAGAAACACCGGTACGGATTCTTCGACAGACGCCGTGCAGATCACGCGCGTTCTGCCGACTTCGATCAACACGGCACCCTCAGGCTGCGCGATGAAGCCTGGCGTCATTCGCACGGAACGCAACTGATCGGAAGCTCTTCCCTCGAATCTCATTTGTTAAAGGTTGTTCCTACCGCTGCAGATGCAGTCTTCTCCTCTCGAGGCTTAACGTTGGTGATAGAGAGATCCAGGGAAAGGGGCAGCAGGAGCAGGCAATGTCCTGCGAGTGTCTCTTTTTCGACGCCGCCGATCAAGATCTTTACTTCTTTGATTTCCTGCAGATTGTAAGTGAGCGAGTTCACGACGGAATAGATCGTTGCAAGCTCATTCAACACACCGCCCGGATGGTTGGTGGCGATGGCATTCGAGAAGTTGATGAAGGCAGTTCCGTCTTGCGATATGAACAAATCTTGGGCTTTGGCGTCTTTGGGCAGCGACGGCACCATACCCTCGCCATGCGGGCCCTCCTGAAGCTTCTGGAGAATCTGCTTCGCGCGGTTTTCGATCTCCGTGGATTGAAAGATCGTCCCATCTTCAGCCGTCAACAGCGGGTCGCCGCTTCCCGGCGGGAAAAAGAGTTTCACGTTCATCGGCGGGTCCGTCGACGTGTACAGAGGTTGGGTAGGCTGCTTGAACGGGTTTTCTTCGGTTTCCCGTTCGTTCTTCATCATGGATTGTACTCTTCCAACGACGTCGACGAAGAACCCGAGTGAAATCGCGAATCCCACTCCCAGTACGATGAGTCCGATTTTTACGTGTCTTGGCATGTCAGTTGGCCGCCGCCTGCGGAGATTGGGAAAAGCGTTGAACCGCGTTTACGATGCCGTTCACCAGACGCGTTTGGAATCCGGCGTCGGACAGAGTCGGTCCATTGACGCTATTGTTTAGATTTCCAATCTCGACAAGCAGCGATGGCATCGTCGCGCTACTTAGTACTGCCAACGGCGCTGTTCGGATAGAAAACGTCCAACCCTGAATTTCCTTGGTCAATTCTTGTTGAAGCGTCGTGGCGGCGGAGACGCTGGTCTGTCGATGCGTGCGGTAACCGAGATACCAGGGTAAGAACAGTTGGTTCGTTCCCGAAACCTGCGAGACGTTCTCACCGAAACCGTCACTAACGATGAAAATCGACGACCCGTATTCCATCTTGTTGGGCGAGTAGCCGAGGTGCAGGCTGATAAACAGATTCGCCTGATTGTTATTCGCAACAGCGGATCTCGCTTCACTGTCCATCGCAACATCTGAATCACGCGTGAGAAGGACTGTCGCGCCGAGTCGCATTATCAAGCCGGTTCGCAAACGGCGCGCCAGAGCAAGCGTCAGATCTTTCTCGGTGCCGGCAGCCGTCTTCACCCCCGTATCCATTCCGCCGTGGCCCGGATCGATGACGATGACGCGTACTCGGCGTTCGGGTGCGACTGCATCGGGTTTCGCAACCGTAGAAGCCGGCGGCTCAGCGGCCGGCTGGGATGGCGTCGCAGTGGTCGGTCCGGTTCTCAAGAGGTCCACAAAAAATATCCGGTTATTGTCCGCGGGGGTGATCCGCAGGTCGGCGACTTCACGCGTCATATCAAGCACGAGCTTGGACTCACCGTCCGAATCATCGAACGTAACAGAATGTAGAAGTCGATCTTTGTGCTCCAGACGTTCGCGTGTTGGATCAAGCGGTGTGCGGTTGATGGCCAGAATCGCTTTTGCCGGGTTATCCCGGTTTAGGTTCAGATTGATCGGCGTCGCGCATCTCAGCGTCAGACGCGTAATTGGGCCTAACGTCTGCGCGTTCATCTCGAGTTCCGGGGCATCAACATTACCTGCGAAGATGCGTGAAGTTCCTGGACGATACCGGAAATCCATGCCGGTCATTCTTGCGAGCCCCAGAGTCAGAAACTCGACCGGAGCGAGCCAGCGGTTATCTTCGCGGAGGATCTTGCTAGGCAGCAAAACGATCTGACTGTTGTACGACATCAGCCCGCTGTTCTTGGTGACAACTAATTGATTGCTTCCAGCATGGATCGTCAAGGTTTCCAGAGCCACGGAATCTGTATATTGAAGTCGAAGATGGTCGAGGATTTCCTTTATCGGTAGATAAACCGTGCGATTCATCACATCGGCTTGAATAATGAGCTTTGAATTCGGGAAATAGATAGGGAAGCTGACATCGGCCGCCTGAATCGCCCCCCTGAAAATAAAAAGGGCAGCACTGAGTGCCGCCACCAGAATTACGATGCGATACGCCTTCATACTTCAGTGCGATTCTACCATCTGCGCCGGACCTAATCAGGTCGGTTTATTCCCTCCTTCAGTCTCTATTTTTTTACTGGTTTTTCGACGCTTTCGATATCGCCCGGTCGTCGGAGCATTTTATCGACTTCTCCGATATGCAAGCGCTCCAAATAAATATGCTCGCGGGCAAATTCCTCGAGCATAACGTCCTCGCCCTGCACGAGCTGCAACAGCTTCTCGTATTCGATGAGGGTCTTCTTTTCGTGCGATAACGATTCCCGCAGAATATCGCCGATATCGTGCTTATGTGTTTCAAGCAAAGGCCCGATTGCAAGTGAGGGATGTGCTCCGAGCTGTGTCACTAGCTCTCCTGTGGCGCGGGCGTGCGCAATCGACTCCGTCGCTTGTTGCTCCAGCCAGTTCACGATGGGAATGCGGTTATAGCCGTACACCATAAACGAGTAGTGCGTGTAGTGGATGGCGCCGGCCAATTCCATTTCGAGAATCTTATTGAGCGTTTCGATTGCCTTTGCTGTCATTTCCTCGTTCATGCGTCCTCCTCTTTTTATTCCATTGATTCTGACGCAAAAACCCAGAGATACAAAGACACAGAGGTAGTAGGCGGCGGCTTTAGCCGCCGCGCGCCGCCTGAAGCCGGCGCCTACAAACTCTGTGTCTTTGCGTCCCCTTTTATTGCGCTTTTGAAGTTACCGTCTTTCCGATCGGCGAGTGATCGGCCATGGCGGAAGCTCCCTCATCGTAATCCGGCGTGAAGACATAAGCGCTTTCGCTGTGCTGGCTTAGGTCCAGGCCCAAACGTTCGTCCTGTTCAGTGACGCGCAGGCCCATCACTCCCTTCAGGACGAGCAGGATCACAGAAGTGCCTACAACCGCGAACACGACAGTCGCCGCGACCGCGACGAGCTGGGTCCCTACAAGTCCCCAGTTCCCGTAGATCGCGCCGTCGTTTCCGGCCGGGTTGATCGCCCTGGATGCAAAGATTCCTGTCGCGATTGCCCCCAGGATTCCTCCGACTCCGTGAACGCCGACGACATCCAGCGAGTCGTCATAGCCGAACTTCGACTTCACCATCACAGCGGTATAGCAAACGATGCCGGCGGCAAACCCGATGATGATCGCCGAGAGAGGACTCACGAAGCCCGATGCCGGTGTTATGGCCACCAGGCCCGCCACAGCGCCTGACGCCGCTCCGAGCATTGTGGGCTTGCCGGTCTTCACCCATTCCGCGACCATCCAGCCCAAAGCCGCTAACGACGCCGCCGTATGAGTGGCGACGAATGCGCTAGTTGCCAAACCACCCGCGCTAAGCGCTGAACCCGCGTTGAATCCGAACCAACCCACCCACAACATGGATGCGCCGATCACAGCAAAAGGCAGGTTATGCGGCGGCGTGGGCACTTTTCCAAATCCTACGCGTTTACCAATGATCAGAACCGCGACCAGAGCCGAAATTCCCGAGCTGATGTGGACGACCGTGCCGCCTGCAAAATCAAGCGCGCCCATCGTGCGAAGCCAGCCGCCAGTGCCCCAGACCCAATGTGCTAGCGGATCGTAAACCAGCGTGGACCACAGCAGTGAAAACACCAGAAATGTTGAAAACTTCAAGCGTTCGGCAAAGGCGCCGATCATCAGCGCGGGGGTGATGATGGCGAACATGAGTTGGTAAACCATGAACGCCTGATGAGGAATCGTGGCTGCATAATCGGCATTCGGCGTCAAGCCGACTCCGCTGAGAGCGGCCCAATTGAAGTTGCCTAGAAAGCTCGTGCCGGTGGCGAAGGCGAGGCTGTAGCCGATGATGATCCACTGCAGCGTGACGATGCCAACCATGATGAAGCTTTGCATGAGCGTGCCGAGGACGTTTTTCGTCCGGACCAGTCCGCCGTAAAAGAGCGCCAGTCCGGGGATCGTCATGAAAAGAACCAAGGCGGCCGAAGTCAGCATCCAGGCCGTATCACCGGTATCAACCTTGGGCTCTGAAGCGCCGGCAGTTTGTGCAAACGCCGGAAGGGCCCACAAGACCACGAGAAGCAAAACTGTTAACCGTTTCATCGCACACATCTCCCAATGAGTTTTCTTTTCGGCAGCTGGACTTGGGGGCAGTCCCCAGGTCCTTTTTGAGTTCTCCCCAAAAAAGAAAAGCCTTCGACCAAACCACGAGATCGAAGACTCCTTCGTTTTGTGCGAGCGTTTATATTCGAAGCCGCGCCAGATTGTCCAACAAATTTGTCAGAATCTTTGGATTTGTTACAGAACTGTAGGTATCGGGAAGCTACTGGAGATCCATGAACCCAGTCCGAACGTGGTAGACCTCTTCAATAGGGGAAATAAAAATTCTTCCGTCGCCTATTTCGCCGGTTTTCGCCGCCTCACCGATGACCTTCACCACGTCGTCGACCTTGTTATCGTCGATCGCGATTTCAATCATGACTTTGGGCAGAAGGGTCAGATGGTATTCGACCCCACGGTATACGGTCTGGTGTCCTCCTTGGCGGCCGTGACCGCGGACCTCGGATATCGTCATTCCGGGAACGATTGGGGAAAGCTGCTCGATGACTTGGGTGAGCTTTTCCTGGCGAATGATGCACTTGATCAATTTCATTGGCGCCATTCGTTATATCAGAAACAGAAAAATAAAACTGTAGGCGGCAGTCTGTAACCGCCGCCTACTTGACGCTGACACGACTCAGATTACGATCGGCTTTATCTGCCTTCTGCCGGAACGGGCCTGCCCACAACGCCGCGCGATCGAGCGTGCTCGGCTTCAACATCTTCAGCCACGCCGACGTAGCCGGGAATGCCCATTTCTGGGATATCCAGACCTTCGACTTCAGCGGCTGCGGAGACACGGTTGCCGACGATGACATCGATGAATTTGTACACAATGATCGAGATCAGACCGATGTAAACGACGTTAGCCACCACACCGACTGTCTGAGCAATGATCTGTGTGCTGTTCCCATAGAGGAGACCTGTAACTTTTCCGGGAACCGCATTCCAGCCATCGCCGTACGTGCCGTCCGCAAAAATGCCGATCGAAAGCACGCCCCATGCGCCGTTAACTCCATGCACCGCGATCGCGCCTACTGGATCATCGACCTTGAGCTTGCGTTCGATGAAGAAGGCGGCCTCGACAACAAGGATGCCGGCGATAAGTCCGATGACACACGCGCTAACCGAATTCACGAAAGCGCAGGG
>Ga0126377_10004049_pt1 | contig 10568 bp, 10 predicted proteins | sample PanSoiMetPlot_22_FD_92647 | JGI IMG/M metagenome (GOLD analysis project Ga0126377, IMG submission 92647) | Tropical forest soil microbial communities from Panama - MetaG Plot_22 | ecosystem: Environmental > Terrestrial > Soil > Tropical forest > Bulk soil | place: Panama | collected 2016-02-17 | reverse complement strand
GCACTGGGCCGCATGCCTGCGCGGGCCGATGTTCCTGTCTACGAAGGCACGCAAGAACTTCAAGGAGTGGTACAATAGTGGGGACAGGAGGAAGGAGCTAGCCACCAAGGATGATGGCTTGCAGACGGGCTACTGGCCGCGCAAGGATAGCCACATCCTGCGCGTGGCCATGCTGCTGAACACGGCGGAGATCTGCGGCACGGCGGCAGACTGGAAGCGGTACCGGCATGATGAAGGAGAGAGCCTGATGGACCCGTTGCAGGAGCTGCCCCCGATCCAGTGGCGGCAGATCGAGACGGCGATGGCGTGGCTGAGAGAGATCGAGGCCGGCCGGGAGCTGTGCACCAGGGAGATGGGGAGGTCGAAGCGGAGCCAGCTCCCGCAGAAGATCAGGCGCATGCTGGAGCGGAGGAAGCGGAATGGCGGGTGGGCCGAGCGGCTGCTGATCGTCAGGCGGATGCACCGGGCGCTCGGTGTCGGCACCGAGGAGTGCGACAAGGCGCTCAACCTCTTGATGGAGACGCAGCAGGTGATGCGCACGGGGAAGGGGAAGGCGGTGAGCTACAAGGTGAAGATCGAGCCGGGGCCGTACGATGCCGACGAGGCACCGACGGGGAGCGGGCCTGACATGGGCGAGGAGCACGAGCCGGTCGAGGAGCCGGAGAGCGAGTGGCAGGAGGAGGACGGGGAGTGATGGAAGTGGTGGTGCTGATAGCTTTCTTGGTGGGACTGGCGAAGGTGGTCGGCTGGCTGGAGGACGAGGCGATCGACGCGAGCTGGCGCTGGGTGTGGTGGTGGGAGGATCAGGAGCACCCCTGGCTGGAGGTGCTGTGGTACGCCATCGGTCTCGTGGCGCTGGTGGGGCTGGTCAGGCTGGCGGTCGAGCTGTAGGGCTAGTGGCGCGGCGCGACCGGCTCCGCGAGCCCGCCTCGGGCGACGGCAGCTCCGAGCTGCGCCATCGAGTAGAGCAGGGCCGGCGGGACGGCACGCTGGAGGAGGGTGCGCCCGCCGGTCCCGATCGAGCGTTCGAGGGCCTGGAGGGCGCGGTTGGCCTCGCGGTACTCGCGCGAGCGCACCAGGGTGGGCATGGTCTCCGCGATGCTGTCCATGGTCTGGCGAGCCATGCGGGCGGCACGGCGCGGCTCCAGGCTGGGCAGGCGCTCGATGACGGACTGGAGGCGATCGAGCGAGCCGCCCTGGGCGATCATGGGGGCGCGAGCTGCTATGGTGCGCTCCGGCACCTCGGAGATGTCTAGCGGCCCACGCGGATTTCTAGGCGTGAAGCTCTCGTTGCGCAGCCGGGCGAGCGAGGCGTCCTCGGGGATGGCGCGGTTGGTGCGGCCGAGGAGGCGGGAGCGGCGGCTGATCTCGGCCGGCGTCTCGCGGGCGGCAGTGGCGGCGGTCTGGCCGAAGACGCGCTCGGCGGGCTGGGCCAGCTCGGGCAGCGTCTCGCCCACGCGAGCGGCCTGCTGCGCGATCGAGGCGGGCTCGCCGGTGGCGAGGAGGCGAGGGAGCAGCTCGGTCGGACGGCGTAGCAGGCGAGCGCCACGCACCACACTGGAGGCAGGGACGGCGGCGACCAGCGGTGCCCAGTCGGCCACGGTCTGGGCCACGTCGCCAGCGGTGCGCGAGCCGGTCACCTTCTCGGTGCCGGCACCGGCGGCAGCACCGGGCAGGCCGAGCAGCTCCAGGCCGGCACGGATCGGGGACTCTTGGAAGGCACCGATGGTGCGGTTGAGGGCAGTGTAGCCGGGGAAGGGCGTCTCGCCACGCGGATCGGGCTCGCCCTGGATCGGCCCCATGCCCATGCGCTCGGTGGTCGCGGCCTCGAAGGGGCGCGGGGCACGAGCCTGGGCAGTGAGCTGCGCCTCGAAGTCCTTGAACTCGCCCGCGTTGGCCATGCGATCGAAGGCGGCGCGGCGATCGGGGTCGAGCTTGCCGGCGCTGTACTGCTGCTTCAGGGATTGGTAGGTAGGTAGATCGAATGGCATCTACTCCTCCTCCTCCGGGGCGGGCTCCGCACCACCACCACGGAGCTGGCGGCGGGTCTCACCTGCACCACGGCCGACGCGCCGGGTGGGCTCGGAGCGGCCGAGGCCGGCGGCGTCGGTCGCCATGTCGTGGATGTCGCGCGAGGAGGCACCCTGGAGCAAGGCTTCCTCCATCAGGTCGAAGAGGTGGAGCAGGAACTGCGCCTTGTTCACGCGCGCTTCGGGGCTGTCGTTCGGGGAGGGAAAGAGATTCTCGCGGGCGACCGTCTGCTCTTGTTGGGAGAGCTGGCCGGTGTCACCGAATGCCTTGACGAGCTGCGGCGCGGAGCCGGCGACGAGCTGGCGGAAGCGAGCTGCGGCCTTGCCCTTGGGGCCACCGCGCGCCTCGGTCTGCTGCATGGTCTCCATGAACTCGGGCGCACCGGGGACGCCCTCGCCGGCCATGGTGAACTGGCGGGCGATCGAGCGCACCACCGGGATGTCCTCGGTGACGCCGGTGACGAACTTGGAGAACTCCGACGAGATCGGGGTGGCCGCACCGATGTCCACCGGGCGGATGCCCTCGGGGTTGTTGCCGGGCACGGGTTCGAGCAGCTCGCGGGTCTGGATACGCAGCGCGCGGATGCGCTTGATCTGACCCTTCTCGCCCGCCTGGAGCTTCGACTGCTCCAGGCGCTCGCGGTTGCGACCAGCTTCCTCACCGAGGAAGCGGCGCATCATGCCGACGGCACGGCGATCGCGCAGCGCCTCGGCATAGGTGAGGCCGCGATCTTGTAGGTACCTAGCTAGGCGAGGGTCGTTGTCGGCAGCGGCTGCCATGTCCTCGATCTGGCCCGAGCTGGGCTTGGTCTCCTGCTTCTCGATCACGCCGGTGGTGCGGGAGCGCGGGCCACCCTTCTCGGTGGGGCGGGCCGGCAGGAGCTGGACGCGGCTCGGGGCGACGCCGGCACCAGGGGCACCAGGCGTGGCAGCCGGGGCCGGGAGCTGGAGCGGCGGGCTCGGGCCAGGGGCGTAGCTGGGGTAGCCGACCGTGCCCTCGGGCTCCTCGGGGCCGAAGAGGAGGGTGCGGTCCTGCTGGAGGCCAGGAGCGGTCGCGGGCGGCGGTGGAGGGGCTGCCTGCGCTGCACCAGGCGCGGCAGGAGCGACGGGAGCCTGGGGGGGAGGCTCCTGGGCCTGGGTGCCGGGTGCGGCGGGCTCAGCGGCCGGCGTCCTGGTGCCACCGCGCGGCTGGGCAGGGGAGGGTAGCAATTTCTGTGCCTGCTCATCGAAGACGTAGGGGGTGCCGTCGTCGGCGGTGAAGCTCATGCCGTCGCGACCGAAGGTGCCGGTGATCGACTCGCCGGTCTGCTCGTCGGTGTAGCGGGCGTACTGGCCGGAGCGGCCTCGCGCGGTGCGCGGATCGCCCTGGGCGGCAGGGGTGGTCGCGGCCTGCGGCTCGCGAGCTGGCGGCTGCTCGCCGGCACCGGCAGCAGGGCGGCGGATCGGCTCGCCACGAGGGACGACGGGCTGCTCCTCCTGCGGCACCGTCACGGGTGGAGGGGGCAGCCCCAAGGTGAGCGGGCCGAGCTTCATCTGCGTCGGCACGAGGTTGCCCATGCCGCCACCCGCACTTGCGCCGCCACCCTGGTAGTACTGCTGCATCAGTCGAGTTAGAAAGCTGGTCTGCTCTGCCTCGGCCTGGTCGCGCTCGATCTTGGCGAGATCGGTGGTCATCACCTGGGGTGGGAAGTTGTGCGGGATGGTGGTGATGTGCGGCAGGATGCCCTCGTCGGCGGGTGAGAGCTGCGGGTAGTCGGCCATGCGCTTGGGGCCGAAGGGGGCGGTGTCTACGTCGCCGCCGCCGTAGCGCATCAGCTTCAGGGTCTCGGGGTCGCCAGCCAGGATCCCCGCTCTCCCTTCAGGCGACTGGATGACGGCATTGCGCAGCGCGGCCTGGCGATAGAGGCTCTCCTCCATCGAGGCGAGGCGCGGGCCGACCGGAGTGAGCGCACCGATGAAGCGGTTGATGGCGTGGAAGGTATCGCTTCCCATCACCGTCTCCCTAGAGGGCCGTCTTCACGCCCAGGCCCTTCGACTGGCTGGCCACCGAGGGGAGGACCATGCGGAGGAGGGCCATGTTGGGGTTCTGAGTAGATGTCAAGAAACCGAGCACGTTGTTCATGGCGTCGAGCGGCATGTTCGAGTAGCCGCGCAGCAGCTCGCCCAGTTGGCCGGCACCCTGGAAGCCGGCGGCACGCGCCTCGGGGCCGAGGGCGGCGATCTGCGCCTGGTTGGCTCCGAGCTGGCCCAGGTTGGAGGAGGCTCCGGCGAGGCCGCTGATGGCACCCTGGCGATTGGCGTTCTCCTGCTGGAGGGCGTTGAAGGCCAGGTCCGAGAGGATCGACTGCTCGCCGGCCTGCGCTTGACCGCCTTCCAGCATGCCACGGGCGGCAGCGCCTTCTCGGGCGGGGGCGAGGGCGCGGCGCGAGGCTTCTTGGAAGGTAGCGCGGCCAGGTAGGGGCGAGAAGGCATCCTCGGCGGCGGTGCGGGCGTAGTCGAGGGCCTGCTGGCCACCGGCGGTGGCACCGGCGGCAGTGCCCTGGAAGCCGGGGAGCTGCTGCATGAACTGGTCGATGGCAGCCTGGTAGCCACCATAGGAGCTACGCGCTCGCGACATCAGTTCATTGGACAGGTTCACCTGGCCGGGGATGATGCTCGACACCATCGGGCCGGCCTGGTTGATGAACTGGCCGGTCGGACCCTGGCCTTCACCGTAGGGAGAATTCTTGCCACCACCATAGCCGAAGCCCAGACCGAGCGGCCGGGTGAAGCCGCCGCGCAAGCCACCGGCGATGGCGAAGGGGAGGTTGCCGAAGGGCGACTTGGTGACCGGGTTGGTGATCGAGTACTCGCCGCTGGAGCCGCTCATGGCAGTGTCTCCTCCTCCTCGGGCGCGTCGGCCAGCAAGGGGAGCTGCATGTCGTGGCCGTTCTGGCGGGCGGCACGCTCCTCGCGGCGACGACGGCGCTCCTCGATGCGGGTCAAGATGAGCGTCACGGGGGCGTGGGCACGCACCTCGAAGGGCTCGTAGCCGAGACCCTTGCGGTAGGTCTCGCCAGGGAGCCGGGTCATCTCGGCGTCCACGATACCATTGGCGAGGGCATGCTCGCACGCGAGGCGCGCCAGGTCTTCGGCCAGCACCGCAGAGCGATGAGCTGGCGTGACGTAGATCCAGTAGGTGAAGGCGACCACGCGCGGGAGGCCGAGATCGCGGCCCTGGTAGCCGAAGCAGTGGAAGCCGATCGCCTCGCCGTCGGGGGTGCGCGCGACCAGGCAGAAGGTGGCCGGGTTGGGGTCGGCCAGCACATGCGCAGCCTGGCGAGTGAACTCGTCCACGGTGGCGGGCGCGGCCATGTCGGTCGGGTAGGGCGGGTTGATCTCCTGCATCATGGCGTGCCAGAGGCGACGGATGTCGGGCAGGTCGAGCAGGGTGGCGAAGGAGATAGTATAGTTAGAGGTTTGCATAGTATACCTCTAGACGAGACAGACTGCGCTCAGGCGGCGGTGCAGGATCTGGAGGCCGCTGCCGCCAGCGAGGAAGGCGGTGCGCACGCCGGTGAGGGCAATGCGGGTCGCGCCCACGGCGAGGGCTCCGTTGCGGTTGAAGCTACGGGAGAAGGGCACGGTGACGGAGATGCCGCCCGTCATCGCCATGCGCGAGATGCCCTGCGCGAACTCCGAGCCCCCAACGCCGGTGCCACCGATGCGCAGCCGCCAGGTGACATCGAACTGCTCGTTGGCATTGCCGACCATCGCGCCGTCCACCTCGGCGTTGACGATCCAGAAGGAGGCAGCGTTGCGCGCATCGAAGGTGACCTCGGCCAGCACGGTCTCGGTGGTACCGAGCGAGTTGAAGGGGTTGTTGTCGTCAATGTGCTGCTCGGACCAGATGACGGCCCCGTAGGCGAGCTTCGCCTTGGTGACCGAGAGATCCTTCAGCTCGGGCGTATCGACGCTGCCCGAGGGCACCTTGAAGCCAGGAGCCAGGTCAGTGCTCTTGATCTTGCCGGTCAGGTTGAGCTTCTCGTAGACGATCTTGATACCAGTCAAGTCTACGTTGATGTTGGCGTCGTCCAGGTGACCGTTCACCACACCGTAGATGTCGTTGAAGTCCTGGTCGATCTCGGCGTCGATGATGTCGAACTTCCCCGATTGCACCTCGCCCACGTAGGTGCGGTTGTTGTTGGCCTTGGGCGGGCGGGGGATCTGCGGCATGGCTAGCTCCCTATCACCTTCCAGCTTACTTTCCGACCGACTCGTGCAGATAGCGCACCTTGCGCTCGGAGGGGATGAAGAGCAGCTCGAAGTCGCGGAGTTCTACCTGGGCCACCGCGCCCATCATCTCCGGGTGCATCGGATCGTGCATCGGGGCGTGGGTGAGCGTGATCACGGCAGACAGGCCACGCGGGCGGATGGCGGGGGTGATGGTTTGTACCTCCACGGGCGCGATGGTGCGGAACTTGGCGTTGCCACGGATGGTGCCCACGCTGTCGCCCTCGGGGGGCGGATCATGGTTCCAGCTTTGAAAGTTGGCTGGGCCAGGAGGCACCGCGATCGGGGTCAGGTGGACGAACTGGCCGGGCATCTCGGCGTTGCGGCCAAGTTCGATGGGTTGAACTGCCCAGGTGTCGCCACCGTCGGTCTCGAAGGTGACGTGGATGTCGGAGCGCACGGCGGTCTGCGCGATCAGGCGCAGGCGGGTGAAGATCTTGGCGAGGAAGGGCTCGTCGGCGTCGAAGCGTCCGCTCTTCAGCACCGAGGTGATGCCGGTGGCGTGGGCGGCACCGGGCATGTGGTCGGAGAAGATGCCGGGCTGGTGCACGCGCACCACGTCGTCGCTCGCTGCGATGGCAGCGTAGCCACGGTCCACTTCGAGGGTGGAGCTGGGATCGGCAGCCATGGCTGAGACGGTGACGCCCGAGTGCGGTCCCCACCAGGAGGGCGGGTTGCCGACACCCTGGCGCAGATCGAGCCACCACTGCGCGATGGGTGGACCACCACCGGGAGCGGGGATGGCGAGCTTGTAGAACTGCTTGTGGAACATGGCGCAGGCGAGCTGGCGCGAGCTGGGCGGGATGGCGCGGATCTCGTTGGCGATCGGCCAGCCGATGTCCTCGGGGTAGCCACCACCAGGAGGTATTAGATATACACTATCTATACCTACGAAGATGGTACCGGAGGGGGTGTTGACGATCGAGTCGTGCGCGACACAGCCCACACGGGAGGACACCTCGATCAGGGTGGCCTGGTCCACGATGGAGAAGGGATCGCCCATGCAGACGAACGTCTTGGAGCTGGTGAAGAAGAGGAGGGGGGAGCTGGCGTCCTGGTCGGTGGTGGTGCCGGCGATGCCGATGCCGGTCACGCGAGCGGGGAGCGGCACCTTGGCGTTGGCGGGGAACATGGTGCCCTGGTTGAAGGAGGCTTGCTCGGTGCCGGGGAGGATCACGTCGGTGGCGAACACCGAGTAGGGATCATTGGCTGAGCCAGCAAATACCACTCTATTTCGCCAGATGACGAACATGTTGCCGGTGCGAAACACATTCACGCCACCCGCCATGGGGACGCGCTGGTCGGTCACGTCGAAGGAGGAGAAGGTGTTGGTCGCGGTGCTGGCAGCGAGGTTGTCAGCTTGCATGCTGGCATACTCGACCGGGAAGCCACGCGGGGCGACGAAGAGGCGGTAGATGTTGTTGGCGGGGAGGGCGACGGAGGGTGAGGTGAAGCTGGCGACCTTGCCAGCCGGGACGACGAGCGAGCCCGCATCGGTGCGGCCGGTGTAGACCTTCTTCACGGTGTCGAAGGCTCCCCAGGCGTAGGCGTAGGTGCCGGTGGGGACTTGGCGGTCGGACTGGTTGCCCGCCGAGGCGTCGCCCAGGGTGCCGGCAGCCGGCGGGCCGAGGTTGGCGATGGCATTGAAGACGAGGGTGTTGGCGGGCGGGTCGCCCATCTTCCACGTCACCAGCGGGTAGACACCGTTGCCGGCGTAGATGCGGTCGCGGAACTGGATCATGCGGCCACGGGCGTTGGTGGGGAAGCTGACGCCAGGCGAGGTGGCGTCGTTGTAGGTGAAGGGCTGCTCCTCGATCGACTGGGCGATGAAGGCGGTGCCACCGGACTGGAGGCAGAAGGCGTAGAGGTAGAGGACACCACCGTCGCGCGCACAGAGGAGGTCGGACACCTCGGTGGTCGAGAAGCTCACCTGCTGCATCAGGGTGGTGCCGGGGCGCTTACCCAGCCTATATGACTGGGTAGGTATCCAGTTCTCTGAACGACTAACTACGCTTGGCCCCAGGAAGGTGGAGTCGATCTCGGTGTTGGTGCCCTGGAATTTACGGAGCCGGAAGGCTTGCTCCGGGCTCTGGCGCGGAGCGGCCATCGCCTAGTCCGAGCGCCCGCTGCCCCAGGTGGGGGTGGAGAAGACGAGCGGGTCGAGCTGGACGAAGGAGGGGAAGGAGCGTTCGGGCCAGGTGGCACCGCGCCACCGCTTGAACATCTCCTCGTTGATGGTGAGCTGCTCGGCGCGGCGCGGGTCGGCCTCGTAGGCCATGGCCCATTCCAGCAGAGCGTCGGTCAAGAAGGCATCCCACGGGAAGGTCGGGGTGTCGGCGTCGTACAGCTCGCCGTTCTGGTCCTCGATCGGATCGACCGCCACGTCGGCCGGCAGGTACTTGTAGCGCAGCTCGCAGGCAGCGGGAGCGGCGGGCCAGGTGCGGCCCGTGTTGGTGGTGTAGTCGATCGTCCACACCCGAGGCACCGTGCCGGAGGCGACTTCGATGAAGCCGGTGCGCAGCATGGCGAAGGTTTTGTGATCCACCTCTTGCATCGGGCGGCGCACCGGGTTGCCGGCGACGGTGAGCACCATGAGGGACTGGTCGTCCTCGGGCTTCACAAATTCGAGCGGCAGGGTGGTCAGGTCGAGGGTGCCAGCACTGGAGATGCTGATCGGGGCGACCGTCCACAGGAAGGGCCAGTCCCAGCCACGATGCAAGTCCTGTAGTATTCTATTTAGACGTACGCGCGCCTGCCACTTCAGGCTGACCGAGTTGTTGCCCACCCGCTGGAGGGCCTGGTCGATCAACTGGCCTCGGGTCATGCGCGACATGCTAGGCTCCGTTGGTGGGCGGGTCGTCGTCCTCGAAGAGGGGGATGTCGGAGATGTCTACGCCCTTGGCGAGCAGCCACTCGCGCTTCTCACGGATCAGCGAGTCGAGCTGGCGCACGTTCTCCCCGCGCAGCTCGATCATGCGCGAGAGGCGCTCCATCTGGCGCTCGTTGACGGCCCAGACGCGCTGGTTGTAGGCCAGGCGCTGCGCGTTCATGGAGTCCATGGTGGCCTCGTAGGTGGCACGGGCGCAGTCGAAGTTGGGCTCGTAGCATTCGAGGGAGATCTGCTCTTCCTCGGTCACTCGACGCTGCACCACCACCCGGTAGGGGCCGTACTTCCAGGGCTCGGCGTGGCCGGCACGGGAGATGAAGGGAGCCTCGTCCAGCGTGGGGATCGGGATCGTCTTCTGCTTGCTGTGCTTCTTGTCTCTAGTAGACATCTCTAGGCAGCCTGTCGTGAGATAGGCGACGCAACGGCGACCGTTGCGCGGCTTGACGAGGACTCTTATTGCTGGCCCCTCCCGCCGTAGTCGTCGGAGCCGTCGTCGCGGGCGATGCGGGCGAGGCGAGCGCGGTTGCCGATCACGCCCAGGTCGATGGTGCGGCCATTTGATTTCAGACGGTTCAGCTCGACCCGCTGGTTCTCGGAGATCATCCACAGCAGGTACTGAGCGATCGAGCTGCGCACGATGTGGGTGCCAGGGTGGAAGCTGCGCGGGCCGAGGACGAAGGGCTCCCCGGTCACGCTGCGCGGGACGGTCACCTCGATCAGCGGCTCCCTGGCGTCGCGCACGTCTTGGATGGCACGCATCAGGCGGGTCAGCTCGATGCGCCGGGTCATCGCAGCCTGGCTGGCGTCACCCGCGAGCATCATGAACTCCTCGCGGTAGCGCAGCATGCGCTTCAAGAGGCCCTTGTCGGACAGCTCGGTCAGTGGCTTGGGGCCATCGGCGGGGCCATCGTCGGGCTCGCTGGGGGTGGGAGCCGCCTCGACCTCGACGGGTGGGCGCTTCGGCGCTTTCTTGGGCGGTGGCGGGGGAGCGTCGTCGTCATCGAGATCGGGGCGGCGTGCCATGCCAGGTACTCCTACTTAGATAGCTGTACGGGCGTATCTCTCATGCCTTGCGGCTAGTTGAACGCGGAGGCCGACTCGACGCGGGTGCCGAAGTCGGGGTTGAGCACCAGGGCCTTGAAGAGCTGCTTCCAGCCGGCCTTGGTGCGCTGGGCCAGGGGATCGGACTCGCTGGCCTGGGCGGGCACGACGTACGTCTTCAGCGAGTCGAGGGTGGTGGCACCGAGGTAGCCGCGCCCCATCACGTAGGAGGTGTGCACGGCGACGCCGGCAGCCGGAGGAGGAGGAGCGACTGGGCCAGAGGCGGTGACGACGAACACACCAGCGGTGGTGGGAGCGCCACCAGCCACGAGGATGAT
>Ga0126377_10004048_pt1 | contig 10570 bp, 11 predicted proteins | sample PanSoiMetPlot_22_FD_92647 | JGI IMG/M metagenome (GOLD analysis project Ga0126377, IMG submission 92647) | Tropical forest soil microbial communities from Panama - MetaG Plot_22 | ecosystem: Environmental > Terrestrial > Soil > Tropical forest > Bulk soil | place: Panama | collected 2016-02-17 | reverse complement strand
CTTGTGATCAACCTAAAGACCGCGAAGGCGCTCGGCCTCGACGTGTCGCCGTCGCTGCTCGCCCGCGCCGACGAGGTGATCGAGTGAGACGGCGGGAGTTCATCACTCTGCTCGGCGGCGCGGTGACAACTTGGCCCGTCACGGTGCGCGCGCAGCAGCCGGCGATGCCGGTGATCGGATTCCTCAGCAGTGCATCCCCCGGGCGGGATGCCGGCCGGCTGGCCGCGTTTCGTCAGGGCCTCGGCGAGTCCGGCTTTGTCGAAGGCCGCAACGTCGCGATCGAATATCGCTGGGCCGACGAGGACATCGATCGCCTGCCGGTATTGGCGGCCGAGCTGGTCGCCCGCGAGGTCGCGCTGATCGGCGTCGCCGGCCAGGTGCGTGGGGTGTTGGCGGCCAAGGCCGCAACGTCCACCATTCCTATCGTGTTCTTGACCGGTGCCGATCCGGTCGCGCTCGGGCTGGTGGCGAGCCTCAGCCGGCCGGGCGGTAATTTGACCGGAGTCACCACGCTGAGCGTCGAACTCGAGCCGAAGCGGCTCGAGGTGCTGCATGACGTGGTACCCGCGGCGGCTCCACTCGGCGCGCTGCTCAATCGGACCAATCCCAATGCCGAGCCTCAGACCAGCGTGCTACAGGCGGCGGCGCAAAAGCTGGGACGCAAGCTGCACTTCTTCAATGCCGCCACCGAGCGCGATCTGGACAACGTTTTCTCCGCCGCACGACATCTGAACGTCGGCGGTCTGGTGATTGCGACTGACGGCCTGTTCATCAGCCACGGCGAGCTGCTTGGCACGCTGGCGCTCCGTCATGCATTGCCCGCGGTCTTTCAATTCCAAGCCTTCGCGGCGGCGGGTGGCTTGATAAGCTACGGAGGCAGCCTCGCCGAACTCTATCGTCAGTCGGGCATCTACGCGGGCCGAATTCTCAGGGGCGAGCGACCAGGCAATCTTCCCGTCCAGCAAGTCACTAAGGTCGAGCTGATCATCAACCTCAGGGCGGCCAAGGAGCTGAATGTCGAGGTCCCACCGAGGCTGCTCGCCCGCGCCGACGAGGTGATCGAGTGAAGCGCCGCGAGCTCATCACGCTGCTCGGTGGCGCTGCGGCGGTGTGGCCGCTCGCGGCGCGCGCGCAGCAGTCGGGGATGCCCGTGATCGGTTTCCTCAGCGCGGGATCGTACAGCACGTATGCGCTCCGTGTGGATGCGTTTCGCCGAGGCCTGCGCGAGGCCGGCTTCACCGATGGGGAAAATGTCACGATCGAATACCGTTGGGCGGAAACTCAAATGGATCGATTACCGACCCTGGCGCGTGATTTGGTTCGTCGACGGGTTGCGGTCATCGCCACAACTGGAAACGCGCCCGCACTGGCGGCCCGAGCAGCAACAACAACGATCCCAATCGTGTTCTCCGTCAGTGAAGACCCGGTGAGGCTTGGTCTCGTCGCGAGCCTCGCTCGGCCAGGCGGGAACATCACAGGGGTCAATTACTTAATTGCTGAGGTCACAGCGAAGCGGCTGGAACTCCTGCGTTCGTTCATACCGGGCGCCATACAAATTGCTGTTCTCGTTAATCCCGGAGCCCCGGTGACGGAGACAGTCCTGCGAGAGTTGGGCGACGCCGCGAGGACTACAGGACTGCGACTCCGAGTGCTCAAAGCCGGGAGCAGCGGAGAGATCAATGCGGCATTCGCAGCCTTTGCCCACGATCGTCCGGACGCGCTCTTCGTCTCCGGGGGTTTTTTGTTCAGTGACCGACGGGTGCAGTTGGTCCACTTGGCCACGCGATACGCGGTGCCCACGGCCTACGGAGACCGCGACTATGTCGAGGTCGGCGGGCTGATGAGCTACGGGAGCAACCTCAGGGATGCGACCCAACAGGTCGGCCTCTATACCGGCCGGATTCTCAAGGGCGCGCAACCTGCGGAGCTTCCTGTTATGCAGTCGACCAAGCTCGAATTGGTCATCAACGCGGAGACTGCCAGGACGCTCGGACTCACCGTGCCACCGTCACTGCTTGCGCTCGCCGACGAGGTGATCGAATGAAACGCCGCGACTTCATCACGCTGCTGGGCGGCACGGCGGCGGCGTGGCCGATTGCGGCAGGTGCGCAGCAGACGGCCAAAGAAACAACGATGCCGACCATCGGTTTTCTCGGTCCGGGCTCGGCCGCCGGTTTCGTGTCTTATATCGATACCTTCCGCCAAGGGCTCGACGCGACGGGCTTCGTCGAGGGCAGGACCGTCGCCGTCGAATACCGCTGGGCCGACAATCAGCTCGATCGCCTGCCGGCGCTTGCCGCCGAGCTGGTCGCCCGACCGGTCGCGGTGATTGCCACTGGCAGCGCCACCGCGGCGGCACTCGCCGCTAAGGCTGCGACCTCGACCATTCCCATCGTTTTCGCGGTCGGCGCTGATCCCGTGAAGTTCGGCCTCGTCGCCAGCATGAATCGGCCAGGTGGCAATGTCACCGGCGTGAGCTTCCTTGCCAACACGCTGGTCGCCAAACAGCTGCAGCTGCTGCAGGGATTGTCGCCGGCCTCCGGCGTGATCGGCGTGCTGGTCAATCCGGGCAACCCCAACGCCGCTTCCGACAGCGCGATGGCGCAAGCGGCAGCCACGTCGCTGCGGCTACAGGTTCACGTCGTCCATACCGTCGCCGAGCGTGACCTCGATGCGGCGTTCGACGAATTTCGCCGCGTGCAGGCGACCACCCTCCTGGTCTTCCCGGACGCGCTATTCATCGACTTGCGCGGACGGCTGGCCGAGCTCGCCGTCCGTCACAAGCTGCCTGTGCTCTATCCCGATCGTACCTTCGTCGAGGCCGGCGGGCTGATGGGCTATGGCAGCAGCCGCACCGATGCATATCGCCAAGCTGGCATGTATGTCGGTCGCATTCTGCGGGGCGAGAAGCCCGCCGACCTGCCGGTGATACAGGCGAGCAAATTCGAGCTGGTGATCAATCTCAAGACGGCCAAGCTACTCGGACTTGATATACCGCCGATGCTGCTCGCGCTTGCTGATGAGGTGATCGATTAGGCGCTGCCTTGCTGCGATTGCTCACAGCCGCAGCGGGCTCGCCTTGACTGAATATCGAGCCGCCGGGGGGGGAGTCGGTTTTTTTTGCAACTGCATTGTAACCCCTTGACGCGATTAAGGCCGGTTATGCGCGGTTTTGCACCTAAGCTTTGATGCCTTAGGTTATCATCCAACCTTCCAAGCTGATGACTAGGGTTCGATTCCCTTCACCCGCTCCAATTCTCTGATGCGCCGCAGGTCGAAAGTTCTACTGGCATCTTTTGTGCTCGTGGCAGCCTCGGGCACAGTGGCGCTGGCTTTGCTTTCGCCTCGCCTCAAGGCCCCGATATTCGTAGGAAGGGTAGGCGAAGAGATCTGTCAGTGGCTGGGCGGGAAGTGGGGAAGCGTACGGAACGAATGCGTCACTCGTACCTGTTACGCTGCGGGTGATTGCGGCATTTGGGTTCATCCGAGCATGTGGTGTCGCGACCTTAGAACGGGCGACTCCATCGGCGAGGTTTATTTTCGGCTCGGCAATCCGAGCAAGGTCGAGGGGAATACGTACACTTGGCTTGACGGCAAGCCCGACTCCGTCGCGTTTACGGCCATCATTGAGAACGGCGTCCTGACATCTGTGAACTGCCTCTGAAGTCCGAAGGAAAGGGCGCAAGGAGGCGAGACATTTGCTCGGTCCGAGCCTTACCGCTTGTGACCGGTCCCCGATATCAGCCATTGATGCCGCACCCCCTTCCAGTACGTTTGGTTCACTCGATACGATACGGCGCTGAGAGCGAGGGGACAGCGTGAAACGGGAGGTAATTCTCCACAAGCCGGTATGGATTCCGCTCAGTCGCCCAATCCAGTTTTTCGCCGATTGGTCGACTTCAAGAGCCGCTTATCCGCTCGGCTATGTTCCAGCGCTCGACGGAATCCGCGGCTTGATGACAATCGGGGTGCTGCTCGCGCATACGGGCATGTCCGCCGCGGTCGACGGCCGCTTCATCGTTTTTATGGACGTATTTTTCACGATGAGCGGCTGGCTCATCACCTCGCTGTTGATCGCCGACCACCAGAAGAACGGACATATCCGCTTCACGAAGTTCTACCTGCGCCGATATTTGCGGCTTTATCCAGCCCTCATTGCGATGTTGCTCGCGATGTTATGCGTCGTCCTCATCGTGTCATCGGAAGTCAAACCGCGGTTGCTCGAGATTGGGGTCGGCTTTGTTTATTTGACGGACTATTGGCGCGCCTTGGGCGGACCCGGCGTCATCTACACAGGTCATCTTTGGTCGCTTGCGGTAGAGGAGCAGTTTTATTTGCTGTGGCCCCCGCTTTTCGCACTGATCCTAAGGTGGCTGGGAGTTTCTTGGTCGACTGTCGCCATCATAGCCCTTGGGACAAGCGGGTTTGCGCTATGGCGTATCTGGCTGACCTCGCACTCGGCCGATGTCATTTATCTCTTCACGGCCTTGGACATGCGTGCCGATTCCCTTCTGATCGGCTGCGGCATGGCGGTGGTACTGAAGCTGGTGAACCTCGCTGATTATCCTCGATTTTCCAGATGGCTGATGCTGAGCCTCCTGCCGATTTCCATCGCCTTAGTGATCGCGGGCCTCACCATCGATAAGGACCTGCGCTGGTATTACTACGTTTCCCCGCTATTCGGAGCGATCCCAAGCGCGGCCCTGATCGCGGCGATCTTGCAGCCGCAACGCAACTTCATGCATCGACTTTACGAGCATCCTATCCCCGTATTCTGCGGGCGCATCTGCTACGGCCTCTACGTGTGGCATTGGCCAATCTTCTACGTGATGCTCGCCAATCTGCAGTTTCATCCGCTCGGTGTCCTGTTCGTCGGATGGCCGCTCGCATTTGCGGTATCGATCGCGTCCTATTACCTTATCGAGCGCCATTTCATGCGGGCCCGCCCGCTCTGATCGTAATTGCACAAGTCTGAGACCTCGTCTCAGTACAAGAACCAGAGAATGGTTAGCTAAGCGAGCAAGCGGACTATGCGACGCCTCACGGCGCGTGCATTGTCTCGATGCTCTGCTCGATCTGGGTGCGGGCTCGACGTTCGGGTCGCGCTCGGCGAAGCCGCGGCTGCGCGCGCGGCGGTTTCTATGCGCAGCTGACGACGTCGCGTAGCGCACTGCGTGAGGCGGCGACCTCACCCGACATTCAGCTTCTCCAGGCACTCGCGGTGCAATGCGCTGCCCGTGCGCGAGGTGATCACCGGAACGCGCCGGTAAAGGCAAAGCTGCTTCTGCGGCAGCTTCGGCAGCCGCCCGATCTCATGCGCCCCGCCGCCGAGCGACTGAATGAACTCGGCGGTGCGTACGGTGATCCCCAGCCCTGCGCCGACGGCCGCACGCACCGCCGCGAGGCTCGCGCTGACGAGCACGATGCGCCAGGGGATGCCGGCCTCGTCGAGCGCCGCAACAGCCGCGCGGCGGAAGGCGCACGGCTCCTCCAGCATCACAAGTGGCAACGGGCGCTGGTCGATGAGACTCCGCTGCCGGTTGCCGATCCAGCGCATCGGTACGAGGCCCAGCGTGTCGCGCGGCAGCCGCGTGTTGACCTGGAACGCGATCGCCTGATCGAGCTTGCCCGCCTCCATCGCATCGATCAGCGCCTGGCTGGTGTCGACCACCACCTCGACGCGCGCTTCGGGATGCGCCGTCATGAAATCGGCGAGCACGGTCGCAGCGGCCGCCTCGATCGCGTCGTGCAGGACGCCGAGACGGACCGTGCCGGATAGCCTGTCGCTGGTCATGGCGCTGAGCGCGGCGTCGTTGGCGGCGAGGATCGTGCGCGCATGATCGAGAAGCTGCTGGCCGGCCGAGGTCGGCTCCATCCGCCGTCCGGACTTCTGGAACAGCGCGCGGCCGATCTGCTCCTCGAGCCGGTCGATCTGGAGGCTGACGGCGGACACCGTGCGCCCGACGCGCTCGGCCGCGGCCGCGAACGTGCCCCCATCGGCGATGGCGACGAAGGTACGCAGGAAGTCGATGGACAGGGTCCGGTTCATTGTTGAGCGAGTTTAAACTGATCGATGAAAAAATTCAACTTTTCACAAGTTATGCGATGAGGAATGATGCAGGCGTAAAGAAAGGAAACAATGCACAAGATATTGGAAACAAAGGAGGAGTTTAAATGGACATGACCCTGAGCCGCGGATCTGTTCCGAGCTTTGGGCCCGACGTAACCCCGGAGCTGGAGCGGCGTCCGTTCGACCAGGACCTCTGGGCCCGGCTACAGACCATGGAGATCGACCCGCCTGACGCCAAAACCCAATTCCGGCACCGCCTGAGGCAATACAACAAGTGGACCGACGACTTCGCCGCCCGGGTGACCTTTGAGTATCGCCGGTTCCTCTATCTGGCCGCGCGCGCCGGTCATGCAGTGACACCGTCGGACACGGTCGATCAGGCCTGGCACCTGCATCTGATCTACACGCGGCACTACTGGGAGGAACTGTGCGGCAAGATTCTGGGGTTGCAGCTGCACCACGATCCGAGCGCTGGCGGCACGGTCGAGAGCAACAAGTTCGAGCGCCAGTACGTGCAGACAATCGAAAGCTACAAGGCGGCCTTCGGTGAGGCGCCGCCGGCGGACATTTGGCCGGCGCGCGAGCCTGCCACGCTCGGTGCGCTTGGCAAGAAGTTCCTGGTCGCAGGCGGAACGATTGTCGGGATGGCAATCGCGTTCAAGGCGGCCAGCATTCCCTGGCTCATCGTGGTCGCGATTGTCGGTATCTTCGTCTACAGCCATGTCGCGACCGCTGCGCCCAACCAGTGCAAGCGCAGCAGTGGCTGCGGGGCCGCGGGAAGCGGCGGTCACGCTGCATCGGCCGGCTCCTGCGGCGGGGGTGGCGGCTGCGGTAGCAGCGGCGGCGGCTGCGGTAGCGGCGGTGGTGGCTGTGGAGGCGGTTGTGGCGGCGGCTAGTGCGGTGGCTCTGACGTTCCGATCAGTCTCGGCGCCGCTGCGGTCCCGGCGCAATTAACCACACGCGATCAAGTGGTCGGTCGTCCGCCGCATCGTAAACCCATTCTTAAGCGAACCGTCAGAACGTGCCTCATCCAGCAACGAATGGGGGTACTCCGTGAAAGCTCTCTACGCTCTCGCGTTTGTCTTGTTTTCGTTTGCCGCTCCTGCGCAGACGCCACAGGCCTTGGTAGCGGCATACTATCTCGACGATCTCGATTGTTCAGGAGAGACGACCCAGCAGAGCGCGGTGTCCGTTCAGACCATCCCAGCTGAACCGGCGATCGAGAAGCCCGGTGAGGCGATGCCCAACCAGACCGACGACGTCGCGACCACCGGGCGTAACGATGCAGAGATCCCGGTCCCGGCGATTCAGCCCGGGGACGAAAACGCGATCGCGGCAGACCCGAGCCGGAATGACGACCAATTGGCCGATGACGCGAGCCAGCAGAGCGTGATGCCCGCTCAGATCATCGCAACCGGACCGGCGCTCGAGAAGCTCGACGAGGCCAAGCCCAGCGAGGCGGAGGTCGCGACTGCCGAGCCCAACAATGTAGAGGATGCTCCGGTCGAAGCGGTTCAGCCCACCGACGAAAGCTCGCCGGCAAAGCACGCGACCCGGAGCGACGAAACGCCGACAGCGGATGACACGAGCGGGCAAAACGCGATGCCCGCGCAGATCATCGCAACCGGACCGGCGCTCGAGACGCCCGGCGAGGCCAAGCCCAGCGAGGCGGAGGTCGCGACTGCCGAGCCCAACAATGCAGAGGATGCTCCGGTCGAGGCGGTTCAGCCCACCGACGAAAGCTCGCCGGCGAAACACGAGACCCGGAGCGACGAAACGCCGACAGCGGATGACACGAGCGGGCAAAACGCGATGCCCCCTCAGGTCATTGCGACCGGACCCACGCTCGAGAAGCTCGGCGAGGCCAAGCCCACCGAGACCGACGGCGCCGCGACGACCGAGCCCAATAATGCAGAGGATGCTCCGGTCGAGGCGGTTCAGCCCAACGACGAAAATGCGAGCGTGAAATCCGATCGAGAAGCCCGCAACTGATCCGACCATCATGGTCGTGACGACGTTGCAGGCGGGATCGTGCTGATGGGGTGACCCGAACGCTGGCCGGGTCACCCAGCCGCTTCTTCTGACAGGTCCACTGCGGCCAACGGGCGCGCGGTCAGGTCTCGCGACCAAAGCCGCGTGCTGATACGCTGCGGCCGCAAGACCAGCCCAGCGGGACATCATGAAGCCTCCACGTCGTCGATTTCTGCACCTCGTAGCGGGGCCGTCGCGCCGCGGGCTCGCCCATGACGATCGATAAAATCTTCTTCGGCTATATGGCGGTGGTCGGCATCGCGATCGGGGCGATCCTGGTGGCGGTTCCGCGCGTCCAGGATTTTGTGATCAAGCCGTATTTCTGGGTGCTGATCGCGGTCGCGCTGTTCGATGTTGCGACCTACCTCTATGCCAAGAACGCCCCGGGGACGATGATAACGATGCAGGCGAGGCTGCTCGGCTTCGTGATCGGGGTCGTGCTGATGGTGGTGATCCCGACCCTTGCGGGATCATCCAGCCGTTTCTTCTGACGCCGGCGTCTGGCGTGATGCGCGGCTTCGGCTGTTTCGCCGCGGCGCCGCTGCCGGTCGTCGCCCCACCGCCGACCAGGCCGGCGGAGGACGTGCGCCTGTCCGTGGTGAGGTAACGGGGACGCTGCGGCCATCCGGCGCGCGGGGGGCCCTCGCGACCACTGCCGCGTGCTGGTACGTTGCGCCCGCGAAACAAACCTCCGCGGGACACCATGAAGCATCAACGTCGTCGATTTCTGCAGCTCGCGGCAGGTGCCGTCGCACTGCCGGCGGTAGCGCGCATTGCCGGTGCGCAGGCCTGGGCGCAGGCGCAGGACTATCCCAACAAGCCGGTGCGCATCATCACCCACTCGGCGCCGGGCGGCTCCCCCGATGCGCTGCTGCGGATCGTCGCCGACCGCCTCTCGCAGATGTGGGGCAAGCAGGTCGTGGCGCTCAATCATCCCGGTGCCGGCGGCTCGATCGCGGCGCGGACCGCGGCCGCCGCTGCGCCCGACGGCTATACGCTCTACATGCCGGCCTCGTCCGCTTTCGTGACGCTGCCGGGGCTGCAGGCCAATCTGCCGCTCGACGTGCCGCGCGATTTCCTCCCGGTCGGGTTCGTCGGCGAGCAGCCGTTCTTCTTCTGTGTGGCGCCGTCGCTCGGGGTATCGACGCTCCAGGAGTTCGTCGCGCTGGTGAAAAAGAAGCCGAAGGAGATCCACTATGTCGCGACCGGGCGCGGGACGCTGTCGCACCTGGCCGGCGAGGCCCTGCAGGAAAGGGCGGGGATCGAGCTGCTCATGGTCCCCTATCTCGGCGGGCCCGCGCAGGCGCTCGGCGATGTCATTGCCGGACGCGTGCCCCTGATCATCGACGGCCTTCCGCCGCTGGCCGGTGCCCTGCAGTCCGGAGGCATCAAGGCGCTCGCGGTCGGCTCGGCCAAGCGGCTGCCGGATTTTCCCGACCTGCCCACGGTCGCGGAGAGCTTTCCCGGCTTCCGGGCCAGCGGTTGGCTCGCATTGGTCGCGCCGGTCGGGACACCGGACGCCATCGTGGACAAGCTGAGCGGCGATCTGCGCGCGGCAGTCACGGATCCCGCGACCAAGACCCGGCTGGAAACGACCGGCAACTATCCCAACCCGATGACGCCATCCGAGCTCCTCGCGTTCATTCATGCCGAGCAGCAGGCCTGGAAACCGGTGCTGGAGCGGATCGCCCGCACGCCTTGAGGCGGCATCGCGCCGCCGGAGGACGACGAGAAGGGGGAAACGCCATGCTGAAGATCGCTGTCACCTGCCTCGGCCTGCTCGCGCTCTCGTGCGGCCTTGCGGCGGCTCAGGACATCGCCGGGATCGAGGACTGCACCAAGGCTGCCGGCCTCGACAAGCGCACCGGCTGCCTGCAGAGCAACGTCAATCTGCTGCAGCAGATGCTGAGCAAGGCCACGCTCGAGGCGCGGCAGCGGCAGACCGCGGCCGGCAACGAGATCGCCGCCCTCAAGAGCGAGGTCGCCGCGCTCAAGACCGTGGTGAGCGGCCTGCAGAAGAGCGTCGAGCAGCTGCAGGCGGCGCAGAAGGCCGCCGGCGACAAGAAGCCGGAGAGCAAGAACGGCAAGTAGCGGACCGCTACCGGCACCCACCACCGAGGATTGCAGTCTCGGTACCCGCCTGGGGACCCAACGGTCGCACTTGGCTCTTGCGAAAGAAGCCCGGGGGCTCTATCGGACGCCGCCCCGGGGTGCTTCGGTGACTCGCGGCTGGAGCGCTTGAAAGTTCTTCCTTTTCCAGCGCTTCTTCCTATCTAACAGGCGGCCCCGCACGGGTGGTCCAAATACCTTCCATAGCGTCGAGGGGAAACGAGAGAGAACAGGCAGATGGCCAAGCAGAAATTCGAGCGCAACAAGCCGCATTGCAACGTCGGGACCATTGGTCACGTTGACCATGGCAAGACGACGCTGACGGCGGCGCTGACGAAGGTGTCGGCGGACAAGGGCTGG
>Ga0126377_10004047_pt1 | contig 10571 bp, 8 predicted proteins | sample PanSoiMetPlot_22_FD_92647 | JGI IMG/M metagenome (GOLD analysis project Ga0126377, IMG submission 92647) | Tropical forest soil microbial communities from Panama - MetaG Plot_22 | ecosystem: Environmental > Terrestrial > Soil > Tropical forest > Bulk soil | place: Panama | collected 2016-02-17 | reverse complement strand
CGACGCTGCCCGACGAACTGGTGGCGCGTGCGCTTGGGCGGGCCGAGCGTCTGTACGCCGCGAGGCGATGGGCGCCGGCGCGTGCGGCCTTCGAGAACGTGACCCGCGGCGTCCAGGGTTTGAACAAGGACCTGGTAGCGCTGCGGCTGGCGGAGTGTGACTATCGATTGGATCGTTACCGCGCCGCTCGCGACGGCGTGCAGCCGTACCTGTCCGGTCCGCTCGCCGCCGAAGCGCGGTTCTTCTACCTCAGCGCGGTCAAGGCGCTCGGCGATCGCACGAGATACGTGACGCTCAGTCGCGATCTCGTCACGGACTTTCCCGAGAGCGAGTGGGCGGCGGAGACCCTGAACAATCTGGCGCAGTTCTACCTGACGACCGATGAGGACGATGCCGCCGATAAGGTGTTCCGCGAACTCCTGATGAAATTTCCCCGTCACCGGTATGCGGAGCGTGCCGCATGGAAAGCGGGCTGGACTGACTACCGTGCGAAACGGTTCGCCGAGGCGGCCGCCATCTACGAGTCCGCTGCGTTGACGTTCCCACGCGCCGATACGAGGCCCGCCTGGCTGTACTGGTCGGGACGTGCGCGCGATCGGGCTGGCGACGCGGCGACCGCCAACTCGCGATATCAGCTGCTCGTGACCGATTACGCCAACTCGTACTACGGCCGTCTGGCCACGGCGATTCTGTCGTCGCGACGCCAGCCCTTGACCGCCCAACCTCTGGAGATCGTTCCGGCGAGTGCCACCCCGGTCACAGCTCCGGTCACCGATGTCCTGATGCGGGCGTTCACCGCATTACAGCTCTATGACGATGCGCTGCACGAGGTGCAGTACGCGCAGCAGGTCTGGGGAGACACACCGCAGCTGCAGGCCACGAGCGCGTGGATTCGCAATCAACAGGGACTCGGTCTGAAGTCGCAGGATCGTTTCAACGCGCTCCGCGGCGCCATTACGACGATGCGTCGCGCGTATCCGCAGTTCCTGACGGCAGGCGGCGAGAACATCCCGCCCGATGTGCTGCGGGTCATCTTTCCGCTCGATTACTGGCCGCTCATCGAGAAGTACTCCGAGAGGCTCAATCTCGATCCGTACTTGATAGCGGCGCTGATGGCACAGGAGTCGACGTTCACGGCGGAGATTCGATCGCCAGCCAACGCGCGAGGCCTGCTGCAGCTGATGCCCTCGACCGGCCGCCGCTATGCAACCAAGCTCGGGATCAGGCCGTTCACGACGGCGCTGCTCGCCCAGCCCGAAATCAACGTCCGAATCGGCGCGCAGTATTTCAAAGAGCTGATGGATCGATTTGGCGGCGCGCACTTCGCGCTTGCCAGCTACAACGCCGGTGAGAGCCGCGTTGCGCGCTGGATCCAGGATGCCCCGGGGCTGCCGACGGACGAGTTCATCGACAACATTCCGTTCCCCGAAACACAGAACTACGTGAAGCGCATTCTCGGCACGGCTGACGACTACCGGCAACTGTACGGCGGCAGCCGGCAGCGTTCGCCGACGCGACTGGTGGCCAATCCCGCCCACTGATGGATGACCTGCTGGAACTGACGGGTCGCGCGGAGGCGACCCACTTCTGGTTCCGAGGCTTCCGTCGATTCGTCTCACCGATCGTCGAACGGCTGGCGGCTGGCCGACGCGACCTTCGGCTCGTCGACTGCGGCTGCGGCACCGGACACAATCTGCGACTGCTGGGGCCGTACGGACACGCGGTTGGATTCGACCTGACGGAGGGAGGCAGCACCGCGGCGAAGTCGTCGGGATGGCCGGTTGCACGCGCGGATATCACGCGCATTCCTTTTCGCACGGCGACCGTCGACATCGTGACCTCGTTCGACGTGCTGCAGTGCGTCGAAGGCGACGAGGCTGCGGTCCGAGAGATGGCGCGCATCGTCCGGCCCGGGGGAGCCGTTCTGCTCACGCTGGCTGCCCTCGACATGCTTCGGGGCGATCACGCAGAAGTCTGGCGCGAGGTCCGACGATACACGCCGTCGCGCGCGAGACAGCTGGTGGAGCAGGCCGGGCTGCGCGTCGAGCAGGTGTCGTACATCTTCGCGTCGACGTTTCCGTTGATGCTCGTGGTGCGAACCAGTCAGCGACTTCTGAGACCCTTTCGACAACTGCGCGCGGATACCGACATCGCGGTGCCACTCGAGCCGGTGAATGCGATCCTCAGCGCATTAGTGACCGCGGAGGCGTCGCTCGCTGAGCGCGTTCCGATGCCGATCGGCAGTTCGTTGATGGTTGTTGGGAGGAAGCCACTCTGACGCGGCGGCTGAAGCCCCCGTGCCACGAACGTGGGGTGCGCTAGAAGCGCAGCACGCCCCCGAAGTACAGGCCGCTCATCTTCAGATCGCCCGCATCGGGATCGATCAGATATGAGGCGGTCACGCGGCGGTACCCGGCTTGGGCGCCGAGGTATCGACTGAAGCTCATCGTCCCGTAGAAGTCGAATTCCCACATCCTCGCGTCGAAGTCGCCGACCGAGTCGCTGATCTTCTTACCGATGAAGCCGGGCACCTTGAAGCCGGAGTACTCGGTCGTGACAGAGAAGAGTTTGTGCGGATAGATGCGGGCTGTGAACCCGAGCGCCGGAATGGGTGCATTGACATCGGTCACCGAGCTGCCGTATCCGGTGGCAGTCAGGTCGGCGGAAATCTTGTTGAACTTGACCGCGGTCACCATGCCGATGACAGCACGAGGGTAGGCGATGAAGTCCCACTCATAGCCGACATTCCAGAACTCCCACTTCAAGTCGGCGGTCGCGGGCGCGCTGACCGGAAACGTCGAGCCGCCAAACGTGATCGTGCGCTGCAGCGTCGCGGCTTCGTTGTACTGCATCACGACGTGGCTGACGCGGATCTTGGTCTTGCGTCCCGCCTTGATGACGCTGCGGAACTCGTTGAAGTGCGTGCTCTGGATCCCGAACTCGTTGACGAAGTCGACCGCAGGCTGGCCGAGCGCCGCGAGCGATCCGGTCTGAATCTTGAGCGCGGGCGTCGGTGTCCAGAACATGAGTCCGAGTTCGACGTGGAAGTCCTCGCCAACCCCGCGCTCGATCGGGCGGAATTGCGCCTCTGCGCGGGCAGACAACAGCAGACACAGGCACACGAGTAGCGCGCAGCGGATTCTCATAATTCGTCTATCGGCGGGCGGTCGGATACGCTTTAGATAGTGATCCTAACCTCTTCGGGCCGAAGACTGATCGACTATCTCGCGCGCTACCGGTCCTCATTCCTGTTCGGCTTCGCCTGCGTCGTGGTCACGACGTCGATTGCACTCGCGTCGCCCTGGGTGCTGCGCTATGCCATCGACGATTTGCAGGCCGGCGTCACGCTCGACAAGGTGCGACTCTATGCGGCCACTCTGCTGGCACTTGCCCTCGGCGGGGGGACGTTCCGTTTCCTGATGCGCCGCGTCATCATCGGTGCCTCGCGCGAGTTCGAATACGCCCTGCGCAACGACTTCTTCGCCTCGCTGCAGCGGATGCACCTCGGCTATTTCCAGCGCACGCGGACCGGCGATCTGATGTCGCGCGCGACCAACGACCTGAGCGCCGTCCGGATGATGATCGGCCCCGCGGTGATGTACTCCGCGAACACGGGGCTGACATTCATCGTTGCGCTGATCCTCATGTGGTCGATCCATCCCCGGCTCACGGCAGTGGCGCTCGTGCCGCTGCCGTTCGTGACGCTGGCGGTGAAGTACTTCGGCTCGGCCATTCACTCCCGATTCGAGCGGATCCAGGAGCAGTTGTCGGACGTCAGCGCGGTCACACAGGAGTCGCTGGCCGGCGTGCGCGTGGTGCGTGCATACGGTCGCGAGCCGTTCGAGCTGGAGCGCTTCCGGCGATCGAACGAGGAATACCTCCAGCGGAATCGTCTGCTCATTCGCCTTCAAGGCATGTACTTCCCGAGCATGGGGCTGCTCATGGGCATCGGTGCGCTGCTGGTGCTGTGGATCGGCAGCCGCGAGGTCATCGCTGGAAGAATGACGGTCGGTTCACTCGTCGCTTTCAACGCGTACCTGATGATGCTGGGGTGGCCCATGATCGCGTTCGGGTGGGTCACGAACCTGCTCCAGCGAGGCATGGCGTCGTGGAAGCGGCTGCTCGAGGTGCTCGATGCCGCGCCCGCGATTGCCGATCCCGATCCGGCTGAACGCGTCGACCTGAAAGACATTCAAGGCGCAATCGAATTCCGTCACCTCACGTTCAGCTACGACGATAGTGCGGTCCTGCACGACGTGTCGCTCACGATACCCGCAGGGACGACGACAGCGATCGTCGGCGCCACCGGATCGGGCAAGTCCACGCTCCTGAGCGTGCTGCCGCGACTCCACGACGCGCCGCCCGGCACCGTGTTCATCGACGGCGTCGACGTGCGCCGCATCCCGCTCGCGACGCTGCGCGGAGCGATCGGCTTCGTGGCTCAGGAGCCTTTCCTCTTCAGCGCGACGATCGCGGAAAACATTGCGTTCGGCGCCCGGGGCGATCATGCCAGCCACGTCCGGATCGAGGAGGCGGCGGCTGTGGCAAGGCTCGATAAGGATGCCGGCGCGTTTCCGCGGGGGTACGACACGGTCGTCGGCGAGCGGGGCATCACGCTGTCGGGTGGTCAGAAACAACGCACGGCAATCGCACGCGCGCTCGTCACCGATCCGAAGATTCTGATCCTCGACGATGCGTTGTCGGCAGTGGACACGCACACGGAGGAAGAGATACTGCGCCGTTTGACGGTGGTGATGCGGCGCCGCACGTCGCTCATCGTCTCGCATCGCGTGTCGACCGTCCGAGGCGCCGACCAGATCGTCGTCCTGGATGAAGGCCGCGTCGCGGAGATCGGCACGCACGACGCGCTCGTGCGCCGTGGCGGGTTGTACGCAGAGCTCTCGCGCAAGCAGATGCTCGAGGAGGAACTGGCGGCGTCGTGATACACGAGGAAGAGGTCCTCGGAAAAGCGTATGACGGCCGGCTGATGCGCCGGCTGCTGACATATCTGCGGCCGTACCGGCCGCAGGTCGCGCTCGCCATTGTCGCGATCATCGGTCACGCCTGCCTCGAGCTCGCGCCTCCCTATCTCACGAAGGTCGTGATCGATCGGTACATCCCGGCGCGCGACGTGTCTGGTCTGGGGCTCGTGGCGGCGGTGTACCTCACGGTGCTGGCCGCGTCGTTCGCCTTGGAATACCTGCAAACGTGGACGATGCAGCTCACCGGGCAGCGCATCATGTTCGACCTGCGCATGCAGATGATGACGCATCTGCAGCGGCTGGATCTGCGCTTCTACGATCGCAACCCGGTCGGCCGCCTCATGACGCGCGTGACGACCGACGTCGATGTGCTCAACGATCTGTTCACCGCCGGCGTCGTCTCGGTGTTCGGCGATGTCTTCACGCTCATCGGGATCATGGTGGTGCTCGTCTGGATGGACTGGCGTCTGGCGCTGGTCGCGTTCTCGGTGCTGCCGTTGATTGCGCTCATCACACAGTGGTTCCGTGTGAACGTCCGCCAGTCGTACCGGACGGTGCGGACCTGGATTGCGAGGATCAACGCCTACCTGCAGGAGCGCATTACGGGCATGGCGACCGTGCAGCTCTTTCGTCGCGAGGCGCGCGACTACGAAGCGTTCGACGAGATCGATCGACGGCACCGTGACGCCAACGTGGAATCGATCTTCTACTACGCGGTGTTCTATCCGGCGATCGAGCTGGTCAGCGCACTGGCGGCGGCGCTCATTCTCTGGGTCGGCGGAGGATGGGTGGCCGATCAGGGATTGACGCTGGGGGCGCTCGTCGCGTTTCTTCAGTACTCGCAGCGTTTCTTCAGACCGATCAGCGATCTCTCCGAGAAGTTCAACGTGCTGCAGGGCGCGATGGCGTCCTCCGAGCGCATCTTCGCCCTGCTCGACACGCCAGTGGAGATCGAAGACAGCAAGGCGATCGAATTCAGTTCGCCTTCGCCGGGTATCATCCGCTTCGAGAATGTGACCTTTGCGTACATCGAAGGCGAGCCCGTGCTTCGCAACGTCTCCTTCACCGTCGAGCGCGGTCAACGCATCGGTGTCGTGGGGGCAACGGGTTCAGGCAAGACCACGCTGGTGAGCCTGCTGCTTCGCTTCTACGATGTCCAGCAGGGGCGGATCACGATCGACGGCGTCGACATTCGGGAGATCGACCTGTCCAAGCTCCGGCGGCTGTTCGGTCTCGTCCTGCAGGACGTCTATCTCTTCTCGGGCACGATCGCGAGCAACGTCCGGCTCGGCGAGTCGTCGATCTCCGACGAGGATGTGCGGCGCGCGCTCGATGCGGTGCATGCATCGACGTTCGTCGATCGCATGGCACGGGGGACTGAGACCGCTGTGGCCGAGCGGGGTGCGACGCTGTCGTCGGGGCAGAAGCAGCTGCTCTCGTTCGCTCGTGCGCTCGCGTTCGATCCGCCAGTGCTCATCCTCGATGAAGCGACGTCGAGCGTCGACACCGACACCGAGATCCTGATCCGCGATGCGCTGAAAGTGATGATGCGTGGGCGCACGACGATCGCCATCGCGCACCGCCTCTCGACGATTCAGGACATGGACCGCATTCTCGTGATGCATCGCGGCGAGTTGCGCGAGCAGGGGACGCATCAGGAATTGCTCGGGCAGCGCGGGATCTATCACCGGTTGTACGAGCTCCAGTTCGAATCGGTCGCGGCGGCTGAAGCCCCCGCTCTACGAGATTAAGAGCTCTACGAAATCGGATGGGCACAGCGCGAGCTTCAGCTCGCGCGTCTCACAGTGGCGGCGCGGAAGCTGCTGCAGGCGCCGATTGCGTCGAGGAACTCGACACATCCCCGCCGGGCACTGGCTCGATCGGCAGAGGGCTCGCGGGCGTCTTGTCTTCGCGTGTATCGCTCGGCGGCGGGAAGGCGGCAGCGGGTGGTTGAGCCGCCGGCGGCACGCGCCGGGCGGCCTCGCGTCCTCTGAAGATCCGATCGATCAGCCTCGGCTCGCTCGCTCGCGGGTCCCATCCGAGTCGCAGGACGGTGACCTGTACGTCGCGGCGGCCGAACTTGAGCGCCTCGTGGCAGCTCCACATGTAGAGATCGAGTTGTCGCCCCTGGACGTTCGGCCCCGTGTCCATGACGGTGTAGACGCCGGTATACCGCTGGTCGCCGGCCACGATGTTCAACACGCTGCCGACTGGAAGCACGATCGGATCAGCCGCCGCGATCCCCGTCCGTACATCGACACCGGACGAGGTCGTCGTGCCCTTGCAGTACGCCGTCGCGCTGAACGGCAGCTGCGTCCCGGGCAGCGGAGGTCCATGGCTCGTCGTCATCGCGATCGGCGCGGCGCTCCGTGAATCGAACATCTGCGTTTCGTACAGGAGCACGAAGCCGGCGATGGCCATGACCAGCACCACGAGCTTCAGCGACACCGAGCCCGAAAGAATGCGGATCATGACCGGAAATGCTCGTAGCCGGAGGGCAGTGCTCGAAGGCCGGATTCGCCTTTGAGCACGACCTGTCGAGCCCTGGTCACCACGCCAATACGCGTTATTGGCAGATCACCAAGAACTCCCCGCACGGCTCTCAAGCGCCCTTTGTGAGTAGGACGAACTGTGAAGATCAGCTCGTAATCGTCGCCGCCGACAAGCGCGAGTTCGAGGGGATCGCGGCCCAAAGCTTCCTGCCAGCGGCGCACGACTGGGGAGATCGGCAACGAGGCCTCGTCGATGGTGATGCCGACGCCGGACTTCTCCGCAATCTGGTGCACGCCATCCGCCAGTCCGTCGCTGAGGTCCATGCAGCTCGATGCGGCCCGATTCCGAGCCAGCAGCAGTCCCGCACGCACACGAGGCAACGGGTATAGATACCGATTGGCAGCAGACGGATCGGCAGGGATCGGCAGCGTCTTGCCGTCGGACGCCTGTCGAAGTTGCTGCAGGCCTACCGCTGCATCGCCAAGGCGTCCCGTCACATAGACCTCATCGCCTGGTCTGCCTCCATCCCGCCCGAGCACCCGGCGCGGCCGTGCAGCGCCGATTGCGGTGACATCGATCGTCAACGGCCCGGGCGTGCTCGTGATGTTGCCGCCGACGAGCACCACGTGGTGGATGTCCGCCAGAGCCAGAAATCCGTCCAGCATCTGATCGAACGACTCGATGCTCAAGCCGCCTGGCAGCGCCAGCGAGAGCAGCGCGGCGCGCGGTGTCGCGCCCATCGCCGCCAGATCGCTCAGATTGACGGCCAGCGCACGATGCCCGATCGCCGAGGGCGGCACGAAGCGCCGATCGAAGTGCACGCCGTCGACGAGCGCATCGGTCGTGACGACATCGAACGTGCCGCGCGCCGGCTTGATGACCGCGGCATCGTCCCCCGGGCCGCGAACGACCCAGGAAGCCGTCGTGACACGCGCCGTAATCCGGGCGATCAGCGCGCGCTCTGCGAGATCAGAGATCGTGAGCGTTTGCACGCTGTTTCACCCTGCGCGCGTCCCGCGCAGGCGAGACCGCGCCAGCGAGGAGGCGGCGGGCTGAAACAGCTGATCGCAACCCGCAGGCTGTCCTGAGCGCCAGTCGAAGGACAGCCTGCGCAAAAACAGAAAAGCCCCGCTTTGCCGTGTGGGGAGGTCGAATGAACCTGCGAAAGCAGGTGGAGCCGCTGTTATCGGTTGCGCTTCAGGCTTCCTCGAAACAGAGGCGTGCACAACGCGCAACCTCGCGGCTCTCTTGGGAGTTGCGTTGGCTCAGACGAGCCTCCGACAACCATCACGAGCAAAGCAGGAGCCGAATTGGATCTTACCGGCGGCTCTATGGCCGGGTCAAGGAACGGCGAAGTCCTTACGACGCCGACACTTGCGCGAGTGCTTCGTCGACGATTCGCTCGAGACGGAGGGCGCGTTCGTTGAGGTTGACGTGTGACGAGGACTGCTGGCCGCGCTCGCGGAAGAACTCGTCGGCGATGTTGAGCGCCACGAGCAGTGCCAATCCGAGCATATCGCTCGAAGGGGCCGAGTCCGAAGCCGCGCGCATCTTCTGGTCCACATACGCCGCGAGCTCGGTGATGTATCGCTCGTCCAACGTACTCCGGATCGGGTAGCGCTGACCGGCGATTTCGACCGTGATGACGCTGCTCATATTTGGCTTGTACCAGCGGAATCGGCTTAGATTGCTTCGAGTTGGTCGAGCATCTCGCTGACACGCGACCGGATGATCTCGCGCTCGTCGCGAAGCGAGGTCAATTCCGACTCGGTGGCTTCGCTGTCGGCGAGTCGCGCGCGGAGGCTCTCGACCTCGCGCACGAGCCGCGCGTTCTCATCGGTCGCGCGTGCGTGATCGTTGCGCAGTTGAGAGACAACGCTGACGAGCAACCTGACCTTCTCCTCGAGACGATCGATGGGTTCGAGTTCTGTACGTGCCAGTGCAGTTGCGTGCTTAGCCATCCGATTCCGAGCCTCTCAAGGAAAAAGGAGGAAGATTTCGGAAAGATGGTGCCACGAAGGAATCGAAGATTCAAGACGTTGCCACGGCGGACTCCAAGATTTTTGGCCACCGAGATCACCGGTCATTGGGCCACGGAGATCACGAAGGTAGAGACACGGAGAACGTAGGCCACAAAGAACACAAAGACCACAAAGTCGAGGCACAGAGAGGGCCATCAACTCCGTTTCTCCACTTCGTGATCTTCGTGGCCCATTTTTCCGTTTCTCTTCTCCGTTTCCCCCGTTGCCTCCGTGTTGATGCTTGTCTCCGTTTCCTCTGCGTTCTCCGTTTCCGGTGGCAATGGCGGAGCACATTTTGAGCAGTTCACGAAGATCACGGAGGATGAGGCACGGAGAAATTGAGCCACAAGAACACAAAGATGAGCAACGGAACGCTTGTGTCCCCCTCCGTGTTCTTCGTGATCTCCGTGGCCAAGAAATCTTTGTGATCTCGGTGGCCTAACGCTGTACGGCTCCGTGGCGATCGCGCAGCGTGGCCACGACGGCATCCATCGCGGCTTGCACCTCTTGATCGGTGAGCGTGCGGTCGGGTGCCCTGAACGTCAGGCGCAGCGCGAGACTCAGCTTGCCCTCTGGGATGCCCTTACCTTGATACCGATCGAACTCCGAGATGTCGACGAGCGTGTCCGGCGCCGCGCCGCCGATCGAGTCGCGGACCGTCGCCGCCGCGAGTGAGTCGTCGATCAGGATCGAGATATCGCGTGTGACCGACGGGTGGCGGGGGAGCGGGACGACCCGGAGGTCGTTCCTCAACGAGCCCTCGATCGCCTCGAGATCGAGCTCCGCGACGAACACCGTTCCCGCTGACACGCCGTGCCGCTCCGCCACATCCGGTGACAGCTGCCCGAGCGTGCCGATTGGACCGCCGTCGGCAAGCAGCGCTCGAGCGGCGCGGCCGGGGACGAGCCAGGGTTCCGTGATCGGCTCGAATCGCACCTGCAGCTGCAGCGCATCGCACAATCGATCGACGATCCCCCGGAGGTCGAAGAAGTCGACGGCGCGGGTACCCCCGCTCCAGTGATCGCCGCCGACCATGCCGGCCCAGGCGCACGCCAGCACCCGTTGCTCGCCGTGT
>Ga0126377_10004046_pt1 | contig 10571 bp, 7 predicted proteins | sample PanSoiMetPlot_22_FD_92647 | JGI IMG/M metagenome (GOLD analysis project Ga0126377, IMG submission 92647) | Tropical forest soil microbial communities from Panama - MetaG Plot_22 | ecosystem: Environmental > Terrestrial > Soil > Tropical forest > Bulk soil | place: Panama | collected 2016-02-17 | reverse complement strand
GTGCCGTCCGAGATATACACCGCCCTCTCCGCGAGGCGAGGAAACTCCGCAAAAAACTGAGGGCCAACAACGATCGTCTCGTGGCGCTGCCGACATGATGCTGCGACTTGCCGCGCAATTCTTGCATCAGCGCACTCGCGGTAGGGTCCGCTGAACGAATAGCAGGGTAAGGCGCCGGGGAGTGGTTTCGCCCAGGCCATGATCATCCGCCCGTCGAGTCCGCCGGTCAGCGACATCGCTACTCGCGGCGATCCACGGAGATATTTGGGCAGCAGGCGCTCGAAAGCGTCCCTGAGCTTCTCGCTGTACTCGTGGGCATTCAGGCGCGGCCGCGTTTCCCAGTCGCTCGGCCTGAAGTAGGTCGCCTTCTCGACAGCGCGCCCGCCGCCGAAGGTCCAGATTGATCCACCTGGCAGCAGCGAGACTCTTGGAAATAGCGTTCGATTCTCGAGCACGCAACCGAATGAGAAGGTCTCTCCCAGGCTCGCCAAGTCCAGTTCCCGCAGCTCCGGCAAAGCCCTGAGCAGCGATTTCGCCTCGGACGAAAAATAGAAACCGGTCGGGTGCTCGTGGTAGTAGATTCGGTTCAGCCCGTACCGATCATTGAACAAGACGATCTTTTGCGCTCGGAAATCGACCAGCACCCCGCTGAACCACCCGTTGAGCTTGTTGACGAACTCGCTTCCTAGCTCCTCGTACAGATGCACCAGGTAGCTCGCGTTGTCGGCGTCAAAAGCGTGGCCGCTGCTTTGTAAACGCCTCACCTCGCCCGCTTCGGAAAACTCTTCTCCAGAAAACACGAGGCATATGTCTCTCGTCTCGTTCCATATCGGCATGCAGTCCGCGAAAGACTGCCGATGAACAACCCATCCAATCGAAAGGTCGAGCGATTCATCAACGTAGCTGCCCGTCGAGTAGGATGGCTCGTGCATCATCGCGCTCGCCATGGTCCGAAGGGTGGCGCGGCGGTCCTCGGTGAAGCCGCGTCCGATTAGTCCGACGATTCCTGGCATTCCGATGCCTCGATGTTTGTCATGTCGCGCGAGCCTACAGAGCGGCGAACAGGCGAACATGGCCCAACACCTTCCCGGTGAGAGGCCGACGTTCTCTGAACTGCGAATCGAGAACGAGCCAGACGTTCCTTGGCGATCCTCGCCCCCCGGCGCGTTATGTACGCCGAGCGTCGCTCACAATCTGTGGCCGAGCTAGCTCTCGCGGGCCTCGCGCGATTTCGCCCCTAGCAACATCTTGCGAAGACGAGCGATTTGCTCAGCGCGATGGAATGCCATTAGCTCCCGCGAGACGGGCCGCTCAACTCTGCTTGCCATGGCCCAAAAATAGCCGAAGATCAGGGACAACCCACCGAGCACGAAAGGCCTGGTTCGCATCTGCAGGATGCCGCGAAGCAGTTGCCATAGCGGGTGTCCACCCAGATAGTAGTCTTCCCGGCCATGCCTGAACCTTGCGACGAGCGGAGGCCGCTCGGCCGTCCCCATTTTTCGGTGGTGACGGCACGTCATCTCCAGGAAGGTCCGCGTCTTCCAGCCCTTCATGCGCGCGGTGGTCACCGCCACCCAATCGATTCCGCCACCCTTGATCCGGGCGTAGCCGCCGATCTCTTCAAAGCACTGCCGCCGGAACATCTGACACGCGCCGGAAACATGCTGGAGATCCGCAAACTGGTGCGCGTAGCTGTGATCCTGAGGCCGATCGGGGTTTTCTACGAATGGCGTGCCCGCCACGCCGAGTTTCGGCAGCTCTGCGAACTTGCCCACCAGGAACTCGCAATAACCCGGTTCGAAAGTGATGTCGGCGTCGAGATTGCCGATCAGATCAAAATCCCGCGACTTCAGGCGCTCGTAGGCCTGGTTGACGCAAGTTGCTTTCGCGGCAAAGGTTCGGTCTCGATGCTCGGGCATGCGCAGCAGTTCAATCCAGGGGTGCTCTTCGGCGAAGCGCTGCACGATCTCGTCAGTCCGATCGGTTGATCCGTCGCTGACGATGACCCAGGCGACGGGCCGCAGCGTCTGCGCGATCACCGAGCGAATCACCCGCTCGATGAACTGCTCCTCATTGCGCGCGGGCGTAATGAGCGCGTAGCGGAGATTGTGTGCGATCAGTGTCATCCCGTTGGACCAGTTCCCCAGCGAACATGGGGAGGATAAGTCTTGAGAAGGCAGCGCGACGCCCGGTCTGCAGTGAGATTCGCGAACGACGCGTGAAATTGTGCAAATCTCTTCGAGGATCGACAGTCAGATCCCTGAGGCTGGTCGCGGGGCGAGCGTATCATCGCGGTGCGGTTGCACGGCTTTCCGCGAGAGGTGAACGGCTTCCGTGGCGTGGGCATTTTGTGGGGACTCGACGACCGCCACGGAGCTATCGCAGATGAGAAGCGTCTTCTCCCGCCCGCTCGCCGTTCTGGAGCGCGCACTCCTGTCGGTGGAGCGATTCCCATGGAGCGCCCTCTATCGGACCGCGATCGGCTATTCGATGCTGCCCCTGTTCTCGTGGTTGGCTGGGAAGGGCGACCTGGGATGGAGTTTGCTGCCATGGTTTGTCGCCGTGCTGCTCGCCCTTCGGGTCCTGCCTGCGGTGCTGCGCAGAGTCTTGCCGTTCTCGCAGCACGCGAGGGCCGTGTGGGCCGAGCGACGCGCGCTCGCAAAACGCTTTGACTCGTACCAGTGGCGGAAACTGTTCTGGTTCGGGGTCGGGCTCGCCGCGTACGTTGCGTCATCAGGACACATTGACTGGCCGAGCGCTGCGCTGACCGGCGTCTGCCTCGGCGGTGGTGCGCTTGGTTTCGTGATCTGGAGGCGAAGGGTGAGCACGGGTCTGGCTCCCGCGGAACAATAGCGATTGCGCGACACCCATGCGCGGGTAGCGGAGTTGCACGTTTCCGCGAACTCTCCCGCACGTTCGGTAGCGGACTCTCAGGACCGGCCGATGCCGGCATAGCGTCGGTACGAACGGGGCTCGAGCAAGCGGCGCCCGTCGACCAGCAGCGGCGCGTCCGGACTCGACGCAAGCAATGCGGGTACGCGCCTGAACTCTTCCCAGCGCGTGGCGAGGACCACCGCGTCCACGTCCTGCAGCGCCGCGTTCAGATCGTCGACGAAGCGCACCTCCACCTCGGCCAGCGCGGCTCGAGCCGTCTGCTTTGCCACCGGATCGTAGGCCTTCACCACTGCGCCGTGCTCGACCAGCGTTCTGATGATCGTGAGCGCGGGCGATTCGCGCACGTCATCCGTTTCCGGCTTGAAAGCGAGTCCCAGGACGCTGATGCGCGCCCCCGCCAGCTGTTTCAACCGGTCCCGAAGGAGCCGGACAATGCGCGTCGGCTGGGCCTGATTGATCCGCGTCACCGCGTCGAGCAGCGCCATAGGCTCCCCGCGCGACATCCCGTACGCTGAGAGCGCCTTGACGTCCTTGGGAAGGCAACTGCCGCCGTAGCCACAGCCGGCCGCGAGGAAGGACGTGATCGGCGCCTCAACACGCCGCCCGTCCTCCAGGACCGAAGTGAAATAGTGCGCCAGGTGCACGCCGGCCAGCACATCCGCCACGTCCACCTCGCCGAGCGCCGCACACAGGTTCCCGATCTCGTTCGAGAAGGAGATCAGCGTCGCGAGAGTCGCGTTCGACGCGTACTTGATCATCTCCGCGGTCTTGTTGTTCGTCCGGATGACCGGTACGCCGCGGAAGGGTTCGTAGAGGCTGGCGAGCGTGTCGATGGTTCGCTCGTCGATACCACCCAGCACGATCCGATCCGGGCGCATGAAGTCTCTCACCGCTACCCCTTCGGTCAGGAACTCCGGATTCATCCCGACGCCGAAGTCGGCTCCCGCCCGTTTTCCAGAGGCCTGCTCGAGGATGGGGAGGACCACGTCGTCAGTCGTTCCCGGCACGACCGTGCTCTTGACGACGACCACGTGGTAGCCTGGCTTGTCCTTAAGCGCCACACCGATCTCGTGCGCTGCCTGCCGCACGTACCGAAGGTCGATCTGGGCTCCGTCGAACGGCGTGCCAACCGCGATGAGCGTGAGTTCGGTTGCATGCACCGCGGCCCGCAGATCGGTGGTCGCGGCCAACCGGACAGCGAGGTTGCGCCGCAGGATCTCCTCGAGCCCCGCTTCGTGGATCGGCGGCTTGCCGGCGTTGATGTTTGCGACCTTTGCGCCATCGATATCGACGCACGTGCACGCATGCCCGACGTCGGCGAGGCATGCGCCCGACACCAGCCCGACGTAGCCGGTGCCAACGACCGAGACCCGCATCACGCCTCCTCCGCCTCGCGGTTGTGGTGGTACCACATGAGCGCGCGTCGGATTCCTTCGTCGATCAGAATCGTGGGGTTGTATCCAAGCTGTGCCCGGCTCTTGTCCAGGTTCGGGCAGCGTCGGTTCGGATTGTCGACCAGGTATTGGCTATCGGAACTGGCCTGCTGCACTAGGCGGCCGCGATATCCGAACAGGGAACGCGCTTCGTTAATGATCCGTTCGGCTAGATCCTGCATCGAGATCTCGGGCCGGTCGATGCCGATGTTGTAGGGTTCGCCTGCCATACCGTTGACGAGCACCTTGTAGTACCCGACGATGGCGTCGGCGGAGTAGCAGAACGTCCTGGTCGGCTTTCCGTCCGAAAACATGACGATGTCGCGCCCGGCGAGCACGTCGCGCGCGAAATCGGCTATGACGCGCCGGTCGGTGATCTTCAGGCCCGGTCCGTAGTTGTTGAATGGTCGCGCCATCTTCACCGGCAGTCCGTGCTGCTGCGCGAAAACGACGCAGAGCGTCTCCCCGAATCGCTTGGACTCATCGTAGCAGGCGCGTGGTCCGGTCGAGGACACCAGCCCGCGAAAGTGCTCAGGTGTGGGAATCCACTCCGGCGTCGGGTCGCCGTAGATCTCGCTCGAGGAATAGAAGAGAAATCCCTCGATCGGCTTTCCGCGCGCCTTCTGCCGGACCGAATACTCGAGCAAATTCCGCAACCCCGTGATGTTCGCGTCGATCGTATGGATCGGGTACTTTCGGTAGAAGATCGGCGAGGCGATTCCGGCCGCGTGAATGATCCACTGGAAGTCGCCCATGTCCTGCGGCAACGGCTCGATCAGATCGCGCTTCTCGACGGTGAGGTGCGCCACGCCCTGGAGGCCGGACAGCCACGCCGGGGTGCCTCGAACAAAGTTGTCCCATACCGTCACGTCGATCGGGCGGGCTCCGGCCCGGGTGTTGTGATGCAGGGCGGCGAGCACGAGGTAGTAGCCGAGAAAACCGCCTCCTCCCGTGATCAGCAGGCGCTTTCCGGCGATCCGGTCGAATTCCGATCGCAGGTTTCCGCAGATGTAGTCAAGATCCCTCGCCAAGAACTCCTGCAGGGTCGGAAGGGCATTCCCGGTCGTAGTCATGGAGATGTCTATGCTCGCTGGTTTGAACTGGCGACTCACAACCCGTGTGTCGCCTTGCGGCGATCGTTCGAGCGGGTGAGACCAACCGGGACTCGAGATCGGAGCTGCGGTCGCCCGGTCGGCGGTTGAGATCGTGTTGCGCTGCAGGCGACGAATCCCGGCAGGTTCATCCGTGGCGGCAGCGCGCCCGACTACACATTGGTCGCCAACGGAGGTGCCGAACTGCGTTCGGACGTCGACCTCGGCGACTCCACGCGCTCGAGCCATATCTCCCGCCAGTAGGGATAGCACGCCCTCGGGCAGAACAGCGGGTTCGTGTAACGGCCGACGCAATCAGCACCGTCGAGAACCAGGCATTCGTTCCTGAGCTCCATGAGCTTGCCGGTTCGCTCGTTCATGAGCTTTCTCGCGCGCTGGGCCACGCGCAGCTCGCGACCGCAATAGGGCACCATCTCGCCGTGAAAGCTCATGCCGCGGTTTCGCAACTCTTCGTCGACGGTCTTCAGGATCTCCGCGTGACTCTTCACGCGCACGAGATCGCCGACGTGCAGTCCCAGCGTGGCGGAGGGCGTGCGACCGTTCTTCGGAATACAGCCCCGCCGGGAGGGATACGGCGTCCCGCCGCGCAACCGCTGGAAGCGGTCGTACGCCCAACGCATCGCCGAGCCGAACCCGAGCCCGGCGCCAACGAACTCCTCGTAGATCACGAAAAGCAGACCCGACAGGATTTCCGACAGCCGCGCGTTGCCTGACCGGTAGTCCTCGACGTACTGGCCGATCGACCACCGCGAGAGCGGCTGCGTCGCCTTGGGCATCTGGGTCGCCTGGCACACGTAGACCGGATCGTCCGGCTCGCTCCGCCCCGAAGGCGCACGCGTTCCCGCCCGGATGACCTCCCGCAAACGCTCGGTCTTCCCGCTGGTCCCGACGCCCGTTGCTGCGGGCCCGGGGCTCGACGTCTCGGCCGGCGGAATCACACGCTTGAGCCACGCCTCTTTCCACACGATCAGGCATTGCATCTCGCAACCGCCGTAGGCCTGGCCGTCGCAACGCAACGTCTCGAGGAATACCGCGCTCGACATCCTGCGCCCGCCCGTGCTGTTCGCCGTGTCGCAGAGCTTGTGCGCGCGCTTTACGACCCGGAACCTCCGCCCGCACAACTCGAGCATCTGCGGCATGAACGGCAGCTCGTCCAGCCTCCCGTTCGCGTCCAGCGTCGACAGGATCTCGGTTTCGCTGCGGACTTCCACCCATTCGCCGACGGTCAGACCAAGGTGGTAGGGATCGGTACGTGCGGTCATTGGGGGTTCAGACGCTTCGCGCGAACTGCCGGTATCCAAAGGGCACGCCGCTGTCGGCGATCGGCGCGTTTTCTACGAATTCTGCGATTCTATCCGGAACTCGAGCGGCGGCAGGTGCGTGTAACTAGATTTAACACAGCCAATCCGAAGCCTGTCACCTCTTTGATGCGTTGGTGGCCCGGCGCGAGGCGCACGCGTGAATTTGATCCTATACCCGACCCCCACGCAGCGAGTTAACCTCCGCCCCTGGAGACGAACGACCTCGATGGCCAAAGCTTACTTTGGCGACAACAAGGCAACCGAGGATCTCTCGCGCCGTTCGTTGCGGAGCGGAGCGGTCTCGGTGGCGGCTCAGGGCACGAATCTGTTCGTCCAGATCGCGTCCACGATCGTGCTCGCGCGGCTGCTCCTGCCCGAGGATTTCGGTCTGGTCGCAATGGTCCTGGCGGTTACCGGCTTCGCGTCGGTGTTCGTCGACCTCGGTACACGCGATGCAGTCGCTCAGCACGGCAGCGTGACCGAGGGCGAGGTGAGCGCGCTCTTCTGGATCACCGCCGGCATCGGTCTCGCGCTCACCGTCACGACGATCCTGGGCAGCTCCGTTATCGCCAGGTTCTATGGCGAGCCGCGACTCGAGGACATGGCCATCGCGCTGTCGCTGACGTTTGTGATCCCGGCGCTCTACTTCCAGCAGTACGCGCTGATGCGGCGAGCGTTGATGTTCGAGAAGCTGGCGGTCATCGACGTGGCCGGCAATGTTCTCGCGACCGCGGTCGCGATTGCGCTCGCGTACGGCGGCTATGGCTACTGGGCGCTGGTCTGGAAATCCATTCTCACGCCACTATTCGTGGGCGTGGGCGTTTGGCTGACCTGCGGCTGGCTGCCCGGGGTCCCGACGTTCAGCGCCGGCGTCAAGGACCTGCTGAAGTTCGGTATCAACATCACCGGGTTCACGATGACCGACTACGTCGCGAGGTCGGCGGATCGGGTCGCTCTCGGCTACACGACTTCGCCGAAGGAGATCGGCTACTACCAAAACGCGTTCGTCGTGTACGACCAGCCGCTCGCGCTGTTCACGGTTCCGCTGCACGGCGTCGCGGTCTCGACGCTGAGCAAGCTGCGTGACGACCTTGTGGAGCTCAAGCGGTCTTGGGCCCTCGCACTGTCCTCGCTAGCGTTCTTCGCGGCACCCGCATTCGCTATCCTTGCCGTGATTGGCCAGGATCTCGTCGTTGTGCTTCTCGGGGAGAAGTGGCGGCAGGCCGGCGTGATCCTGAGCGTTCTCGCGCTGCGCGGGCCTGCGCACGTTGTCGAGCGGACCTTGGGCTGGTTGCACGTCGCAGCCGGCCGGGCCGACCGCTGGAGACACTGGGGCGTCGTCAGCTGCGGCGTGCAGCTCGTCGCACTCTTCTGCGGGCTGCCGTTCGGAGCGATCGGCATTGCCACATCCTATGTGGTGTGCATGTACCTGCTGTTCGTCCCCGCAATCGTCTACGCTGGTCGTCCGCTGGACATTGACGTGTCGGACGTGGTGAAGGTTGTGATGCCCCAGCTCATCGGAGCGCTGCTCGCCGCCGGCGTCGGTTTCCTGTTGCGATTCGCCTATCTCGCCGACACGCCGGAGCTCGCGAGGCTCTGCTTGCTGACCCTCGTTTGCGGGATCGTGTATCTCGTGATCACGGTCGGAGTCTTCCGTGTCACCAAGCCTTTCGAGGTTGTAGCTTCCCTCGCGGGACGGCTGCGTGCTCGTAGGAGCTAGCCGGCATGGGCGCCTGATCGGATGGCCGCGCTACCGAACTCGTCTGCGCGAGCGGAACGGGATCCGGATCGCGCACCCCGGATCTGCATGCCGACCGCGCGACGATTCAAGCGGATGGTGTTCCAGTCCTTGCTCTACGAGGCGCAAGACATACTGACCGACGTCGACGATGTCGATCTCATCGAGCTCGAAGCAACTGCGCGCTTCGCCTATCAGCAGCCGATCCAGCGGAGGCTGATGTGGCACGACCGAACTCGGACCCTTGCCCTGCTCAACCCTGGGCTGCGCCCGGTTCGTCTCAGTAGGGAATACGACCTCCTCGTGCTCGTGTGTCAGAACTGGTGGGACCTCCTGCATCTCAACGCGATCCAGGGTTGGAAGGACGCCTGTCGAAGAACGCTCTGCTACGTCGACGAGCTCTGGGCCGACGATGTAGAGGCGTATCGGTACTGGCTGCCCGCGCTTGCACGCTTTGATCATGTCGTTCTCAACATGCGCGGGAGCGTGTCGGCCGTAGAGAACGCGATTGGCAAGCCTTGTCGCCAGGTCTCTATCGGCATCGATACGCTGCGGTTCACACCGCATCCCCACCCCCCCGTGCGCACCATCGACGTGTACAGCATCGGGCGACGCTGGCCCGGCCTGCACGACGTCTTGTTGAAGCTCGCATCGGAGAGGCGAACGTTCTACATCTACGACGCGCTGGTCGGGGTCGCCAATGTAGAGATGGCCGATCACAGATGGTATCGGGACCTGGTGGCGAGCATGGCCAAGCGCAGCCGCTTTTTCGTCGTCGGACCAGCGAAGCTGGGCATGCTGGCGGAGACAGGCGGGCAGCAGGAGCCCGGCTACCGCTTTTTCGAGGGATCGGCCGCAGGCGCCGTCATGATCGGGCAGGCCCCGGGCGGCGGCGGCTTCCGGGAACTGTTCGACTGGCCGGATGCCGTGATCGAGATCCGCCCAGATGGCTCCGATGCAGAAGAGATACTGATGGCGCTCGCGGCGGAGCCGGAACGCCTTCACGCGATCAGTCGACGGAACTCGATCGAGGCACTGCTTCGCCTCGATTGGGTCTACCGATGGAAGGAGATCCTTGCGATCGCGGGCCTAGATCCGATGCCGGAAATGGATGCTCGCATCGGACGCCTTCACGCGCTCGCTGAGTTCGCGCGGACCCATGCGTAGCCTACCTGGAACGACGATGTATTGCGCTGCGCCCAACGCGCATGTCGAGAATCCACGGCACCTCTTCCGACACCGTGCGGCGTCACTCCCGGCCGCCCGAGAACGTGGGCATCAATCCAGTACGCTGACTTCTGGAACCGGGATCACAAAACGTCCGCCCCAGGCGCGGATGTATGAAATCTGCTCCATGATCTCGGCCTTCAGGTTCCACGGCAGGATCAGCACGTAGTCCGGGCGAGTCTCGCGAATCCGGTCGGGATGGCAGATCGGGATATGCGTGCCCGGCGTATATCGTCCCTGCTTGTGGGGGCTGCGGTCGACCGTGTAATCGAGGAAGTCGGTCCTAATCCCGCAGTAGTTGAGCAAAGTCGCCCCCTTTCCCGGGGCCCCGTAGCCCACAATCTGCTTGCCTCTTCGTTTCGCGCCGATCAAGAACTCGAGCAGCTTCTGCTTCGTCTCGCGTACTCTATTTCCAAAGTCCGCATAGGCTTTCTGCTGGTCGAATCCCAGGGCGTGCTCGCGCTCGCGCAACTCGCGCACCCTGTCTGACACGGGCAAGGCGGCGTGCTCGGCATGCCGCCCATAGATCCGCAGCGAGCCGCCGTGCGTCTGCAATTCCTCCACATCGAACAAAGTCAAGCCATGGTGTGCGAAGACTCTCTCGACCACCAAAAACGAGAAGTAGGAAAAGTGCTCGTGGTAGATGGTGTCGAACTCCGTGCTCTCGATCATCCGCAGCACATGCGGCACCTCGATGGACACCACGCCTTCGGGCCTCAGGATCCCCGCGAGGCCGCGGACGAAGTCCCGCAGGTCCGGCGCGTGCGCGAGCACGTTGTTCGCGACCACCAGGTCGGCGCTGAAGCCGCGGTTGACGAGGTCGCCGGCCAGCCGCTCGCCGAAGAACGCCACCTCAGTCGGCACG
>Ga0126377_10004045_pt1 | contig 10571 bp, 5 predicted proteins | sample PanSoiMetPlot_22_FD_92647 | JGI IMG/M metagenome (GOLD analysis project Ga0126377, IMG submission 92647) | Tropical forest soil microbial communities from Panama - MetaG Plot_22 | ecosystem: Environmental > Terrestrial > Soil > Tropical forest > Bulk soil | place: Panama | collected 2016-02-17 | reverse complement strand
GCAATTCAACGTCAAAGGCAAATGCGCGGTAATGAATTATGTTCAGTGGGGCGAGAGCGATTTCGATTTCGTAAGGCGTATCGCCGATGACCAGGGATGCTTTATGCGCCCCACTCCCGACGGAGTGGAGATCAGGCGCGGGTTCGAGGAACCAGGGCAGACGGTGCGCTGGCACGATGAACACGGCCTGCTGAGTTTTTCGATTAAGGGGCGGTTGGGTCAGCCGGCCTTCGACGGAAGCTGCTACGACCCGCGCACGATGGAGAGCCGGCGTTTCAGCAAGGTCAAACAGGACCCGCAGTTTTTTTCTGAAACCGCCTCCGATATGGTCAGCGCCGTGAAGGAGCAATCAGCGGCGCATTTGCCCTCGGACCGAGGGGTCTTCGACGGCCGCGCGCCGAAGATCGAGGACTATAAGGCGCTGCTCGAAAAAGAGAGCCAACGCGCCATCGGCTCGAAGATCATTGGCGCCGGCGTCAGCCGCACTCCGCATCTCAGGCCGGGCGACCAGATTCGGATCGAAGGCGCTGATTTCGACGTGGGGGGCGATTACGGCCTGATCAGCGTCGTCCACCGCTTTGACCATACGAACGGCTACCGCAACGAATTCACCGCCACGCCGTGGAAGGATTACACCCACGCGGAACAGCCGCAACCGAATCGAATGGCCGGCGTCGTCCCCGCCCGCGTAGCTAGTCACAACGACCCGCGCAAGATGGGGAGAATTCAAATTAAGTATGACTGGATGGAGAACGAGAGGAGCGCCTGGGCGCGGATGACCACCCCTTACGCCGGGGGCGGGCGCGGAATAATGTTTATGCCGGAGATCGGCGACGAGGTGCTGGTGGCTTTCGAGCACGGAGATCCCGAACGGCCTTACGTCATCGGGGCATTGTGGAACGGCGTGGACAGCGCCCCGCGCCAGGGCTTCTTGGACGACGAACCTATGCAGGCCGTCGGCGGCAACGGGTCGCAGGTGGCGGCTGACATGGCCCGCAACGACATCAAGCGCATCGTCACCAAGAGCGGCAACCGTATTCAATTAGTGGACGTGGAAGGCAAAGAGGCTATCGTCGTCTCGACACCCGGCGGCCAGATGATTCAGTTGATCGACAACTGTACTGACACCGGAGGACGGCAGATGCTTTGTCTCACTTCTCCCGGAGACATCTTCCTCAATGCGCCCAATGGAAGGGTGCATATTCGGAGCAAGTTGCTCTCCCAGGAGACCGTGTGAAGTGGAGAAAATCAATAAGTTTTTGAATCCAACCTAGGAGGCGCATAAAAATGGCGGTTCAAGTATTTAGCAAAGCTCCTATAACCACGACTAGGACCCCGGTTCCCGAGAAAACTGACTGCCGTATTCTTACTAATGGCAGCTCGGCGAAGTGGGGAGGATCGATCACGGGCGAAGATTTTCTGCCGGCCCCACAACCTGGCCGGTTCCAAACCTATGTTAGCTGCGGCGATCAGACGGCCATGATCGAGGCAGGGCAGCGCCTGGAAGATATTCAAAAGAAATTCTCGTTCCGCGTTCGCGACGGCCACGAAGAGGACGAGCTCCAGTTTGACATAAATCGTACGACAAGAGTGAACAAGACCGACACTTTGACGGTCGGAGAAGATCAAAAGGTGACGGTCGTCCGTGATCAGAAGGTCACGGTCACCAATGATCAGACGGTGAATGTGACCAATAAGCGCAACGTTGACGCCAGACACATCAGCGAGTACGGCAAGGAGACGATCGTTATCAACGCGGGAGTAGAGCTGGTCATCCAGGGGCCGGGTGGGTCGATCAAGATTGACAGCTCGGGCGTGACGATTCAGGGCGTGGTCGTCAAGATCAATTGAAGGAGTGGGGCGGACTTTAGTCTGCCCTCAAACGGAGCAGACGGGATTGGGACACACAGATGTCCGCTGGTTCGATTTATAGCTCACGGGCAGACTAAAGTCCGCCCCACTCCTTCGGAGGCGCGATGAGAAGCATCATGCAGGACATTCAATCGGAGTTTCAGCGGTTCATTGACAGCCGAACGCAGAACCTTTTGATTGTCCCCTGTGAGCCGGATCATTCCGCGCTTCTATTCAAGGCGCTTGAGGCTCTGGACGACGCCCCGGAGTCTCTCGACATTTTCCTGACCTTCGGTCATCCGTTCACCGATCCGGGCCAATACGTCCGGGAAATCCCCCAGATCATCAATCTGCAACTTACCGGCGTCAATCAGGAACTGGTTAAGCGTGGCGAGCCCGCGCTTCCAACTCCGCCGACAGAGCTGACGAATGAATCGCAGAAGCCTTCCACTCGGCTCCTCGGACTCATGCGATATGTCGAAACCCTGGTCATGGATGAACGCCGCGTGATCTGGGTCTTCTTTCCGCTGGAGATCGACGCCACAACTCCGTATGCCGAGTTGGTCAGTCACGTCTGCGACGAGTTGAAGGCCGGGTCATTGCGGATGACTAAGTTGATCGTCCGTGACGGCGCGATTTCTCCCAACCTCGAGCGGGGCCTTGGCGGTCAGCCGAATGTCAAAATTTACCGCCCGGAACTCGACCCCGAATCACTCGAAAGGAAGCTTACCGAGAAGGCGAACGATCCGCGGCTGCCCATGGAAGAACATGCGCAGATTCAGATGATGCTGGCAGGTTTTGACGTCGCCCATCAACGCTACGATATGGCGCTGGCTCGCAATCTGGAATTGGCCGGTTATTTCGGGCGCGCCGGGCAGCGACATCAACAAGCCATAGTGCTGAATAACATCGGCGATTTGCATTACACACAGAACAAATTCAGAGAGGCCCAAACCTGGTACGAGCGCGCCATCAACATTTCGGTCGGATTGAAATCGGAGCCGCTGGTTCTATACCAAAGTTTCAATCTGGGTAACGCCCTGTTGATGCAGAACAGATTCGCCGACGCCCTGATCTACTACGACGCGATGGAGCAACTCGCGCGGGCGTCAAACCTGCCGATCCAACAGATACAGGCTCTGGAACAAATGGGGACAGCTAATTACCGGATGCGAAAATTGGCCGAGGCCGCCGAGAACTGGGAAAAAGCGGTTGAGTTGAGCCGCGGGTTGAAATTCGAAGAAGGGCAGCGGGCGAATTTGGAGCGACTGCGGGACCTCTATCGAGAGCTCGGCGATTCACGGCGTCTCTCCGCCTGCGACGCCGCGCTTTCTGAATTGAAATCTTAGGCATTGGATGAACCTCCATGGAAAAACTTAGGCGAGTTACTCACCTACCAGATCATTCATCGAACGAGCCGCTGCCGCCGCCGCCCAACCCCGCGCGCGCCGTGCAGAGTTTTGTCGGCGAGGTCATGTCGGTGGCCTTCAAGCCGTTGGACCTGCTCAATCTGGGCGCGGCGAAATTGACGAACGCGCTCGCCAACGCTTTGCCGAGTTTTCCGGCCGTGCGATTGTTTCGCGACCTGGTGCTTGGTTGGCCGCACAGCCATCCGCACCCGCCGACCTTCGGTTTCCCATTGCCGAGCATCGGGCCGGTGATCTGCGCCGGGGCGGTCAACGTCCTGATCAACGGATTGCCGGCCGTGCGAAGCGGAGACGTGGGATTCGGAGTGTGGTGTGGGGGGTACTATCCGTTGTTCGAGGTTTTTACCGGTTCCTCAAATGTCTTTATAGGAGGCGCGAGGGCGACCAGGCAGTTTATAGATTTCACCAAACACTGCCTGCCCGGGATTCCGGGCTTCAAAGGAGTCGAAGCGGCGAAAAAGGGCTTTAAGGGATTGTCGAAACTCGATAAGGCGATGATGGCCCTGCCGGTGGCGATGGGGGCCTTGGGCGGGGCGGCGGCGCTGGTCGATCATGTGGGCTACCAGGAGATGGCGGACAGCGCGGAATCGGAGTCGGACGCCAAAGAGGCGGCGGCCAAATCGGAGGCGGCGGGAATCGAAGCGGCGATGGCGGGGCTTCAATTGGCCGCGGACGTCCTGGCGATGGCTCTCTCGGTGGGGATGGGGAAGGACCCCGGAATTACGCCGTTCACCTGTTGGGGCAATTTCATTATGGGGAGCCATAATGTGTTGATCGGCGGACTGCCGATGCCCGGGTGGATGTCGATTTTGAGAGGCTTGCGCAAGTTGCTTAAGCGGCCGGCCCGCAGGATCCAGTTGAAACTACCGGAAGGCAGCCGGCGAAGGAGGGCCCTTTGTTTTATCACCGGCCACCCTGTAGATATTGCGACCGGGCGAGTATTTACCTCACAGACAGATTTCGAATTGCCCGGGCGCGTCCCGATCGAATTCACTCGCGTTTATAGCAGCTCGGCGATTGATTACGAGGGTCCGCTTGGGCGCGGCTGGATGCATCAATATGACGTCCACCTCTGGCAAGACGAGGGGCAGGGGATGATCGTCCTCCGGAATGAAGAGGGACTACTCGCCGGATTCGGCCTGATCGGGATTGGAGAGAAAACCTTCAATCCGCTGGAGAAGCAGTGGCTGGAGCGGTTGGAAGACAAGGTGTATGTGGTCCGCGGGAAGGACGGAGTTCGCTACAAGTTTGCGTCGATTAAAGAACGGGATTCGGTAATTGAAGCCGTTGATGATCCGGAAGGTAAGTCGGAAGCGGCGGCGCTCCGGTTAAGCGAGATCGAAGATCGAAACGGAAACCTGATCAGACTGTTTTATGAGCGCGGGCGTCTCAGTTGGTTGGAAGACACGGCGGGAACGCGGGTGAACTTTTCTTACATCACCTTGGATAACGGGGCGGAGCGGCTTGCCGGAGCGAACCTGGCGCTGGACGGGAACTCAGAGCGGACGGCGAGGCTGGTCAATTTTACTTACGATTCTGAAGGCCGATTGACGCATGGCGCCGACCGCGGGTTAATACCCTGGCGCTACGCCTACGACCGCGACCTGTTGATCCGCGAGACGAATCGTAATGGGTTGAGCTTCCACTTCGCGTATAAAGGCGAGGGGGAGGAAGCGCGGTGCGTGCATACGTGGGGTGATGGCGGCATCTATGAACGATGGATCGACTACGACCGCGAATCGAAGATGACGGTCGTTGAAAACTCGTTGAGGGCCAGGACGACATACTATTTCAATGAACTCGGCCTGCCTTTGAGAATCGTTGACGCGCTGGGCGGAGAAACGCAATTCGTCTACGGTTTGAACGGAGAGTTGCTCTCGGAGACTGACGAGATCGGCCGTGAGACGAAATACTTATACAATGCGCAGTTTGACTGCGTCAGCGTCACCAACCCTGACGGAACGATTCGCAGGTTCACTTATAACAGTGACTCGCTACCGGAAAGGCGGACTGATGAGGCCGGCGCGGAGTTCAGGCGGGAATACGACGAGCGCGGTAACCTTACCGCGGTTATTGATGCGCTGGGCCAGCGCCACGAGTACAGTTACACTCGGCTCGGCGATCTGGAAAAGGCCCTTGACCCGCTCGGCGGAGTGACGAGGTTCAAATGGAACGAGCGGGGTCAGATCATCGAACTCACCACGCCGCTCGGAGCCACGTCCCGGTACGGTTATGACGAACGGGACAGGCTGGTAATGGCCAGTGATCCGCTCGGCTATGCGACGCGCTACGCTTATGACGCGTCGGATCGACTGACGCAGATGGAGCGACCGGACGGCTCGAGGCATCGCTACGAGTATGACCCGGAAGGCAATCTCACAAGTTTTCTGGACGCGAACGGCGCAGAGACGCGCTTCCGCTACGCCGATTACAACAAACTCGGCGAGCAAATCAACGCGCTGGGCCATACGCGGCGCTTTATATACAACACCGAGGCCAACCTGGTCGAGGTCCGCAATGAGCGTGGTGAAGTTCACAGGTTTACTTATGACGCCTTAGATCGTGTTACGCGTGAGGTCGGCTTTGATAGTTTAAAGTTGGAGTACGACTATGATCTGGCAGGTCAATTGATCGCACGCACGGATCCGGCGGGCCGCGTAACGCGATTCATTCGCGACCTGCGAGGCCGAGTGATTGAAAGACGGCGTCCGGACGACTCTGTAGTTAATTTCAGCTACGACAACGCTGATCGCATGATTGAAGCCGACTCGCCGGGCAGCGAACTGGAATTCAAGTATGACGCGCTCGGGCGGATAATAGAAGAATCACAGAACGGCAGAGTGATCAAGCATGAATACGATGCGCTCGGACGCCGCGTCAAACGCCTCTCACCCTCAGGCCAGACAGTTGAATTCACATACGACGCTGATAGTCGGTTGAGTTGTATAGAAACGCCGCACGGCCCGATGGAGTTCGAATATGACAGAGCTGGGCGAATCACCAAACGTCAATTGCCCGGCGGACTGGAGGAGGGTTTCTATTACGATCGATGTGGGCGAATGATTGAACAATCGTTGCATCAGCCTGGGCATACGCTCTTCCATCGCGTATACAAATACGACGCCGAAGGCAGCCTGATTGAGCTGAATGATAGCAACAAAGGACTGAGCCGCTTCGCATATGACCCTGTCGAGAGATTGCGCGAGGTGTTGCAGCCCGAAAAAGAGCCTGAGCGGTTTGTTTACGACTCGACCGGAAATCTGTTGCGGAGAGGCGACAGGGAATTCCGATATGGCGCTCCCGATCGCCTGACGCAAACGGATGTCGGGGCGTTGATTTATGACGAAGTCGGCAATTTGATCGAGAAGCGGCGCGCGGGGAAGGTGATTCGTTACAGTTACGACCCTGATAACCGGCTGATCGCAGTCGAATCAAAAGAGGGCGGGCGGATCGAGTTCGCATACGACGCTTTTGGGCGGAGGATTGCGAAAAAGACCAAGGACGGCGAGACCGGATTCTTGTGGGATGGCGATGTCTTGCTGGCTGAGCGGCTAGATGATAGGTCAAATGAGTATGTTTTTGACCCTGGAAGTTTTGAGCCATTATGTCGGATTGATAATTCGGGTTTTAAGGCTTATCACAATGACCATTTGGGAACGCCGAGAGAATTGACCGATGGAACAGGACGGATTGTCTGGTCTGCAAACTATGATGTTTATGGCGCGGTCAGCCTATTGCAAACGAGTGACGCTAAAAACCAGATACGCTTTCAAGGGCAATATGAAGATGACGAGACCGGGCTGTTTTATAATCAATTCCGCTATTTTGATCCCGAGTCTGGAAGATACATTACTCAGGATCCACTCGGATTAGCCGGCGGTGTAAACCCGTATAATTATACTCTAAACCCTGTTAATTCGATTGATCCGCTTGGACTTAATCCGCAGGGTTCAGGCAGACTAATACCTGGTACTCCGGGGACTGTTACTGGAGGGAGCTCTACAAGATTAGGCAGTAATATGTTCCGAGAAATGGGGCTTCCTGGGCGCACTAAGCGAGGTCATTATCAGGCGCAGCACATAATCCCGGCGGACCATGCGGACCATCATGTTCTCCGGACAATAGGTATGGATCTTGACCATGCGTCGAATGGGATTTTCCTCCCTAATCAAAGAAATGATATCAGCCCACTAACTCGCCATGAAGGGTTTCACTCTGTCTACAATGATCTCGTTCGGCAAGAGTTAGACAGGATTGGGAGAAATATGGCTGGCAAATCTATCCCAGAGGTCGAGGCTGAAGTGCACGCTTTACAGCAAGCGTTGAAAAGAATGCAACGGGCGGGCGTGCCTATATATCCGAAGCATGGGGCAACTCTTCCCCTCCTGGAAAAATGGTTGGATTATTATCGAAGGAAATCAACCTCGGGATGCTAAATCACGATACGGATTGAAAATAGGGAACAAATGGTCGGACTTTTTAGATGTGGAGGCCGAGATGAAATATGGAAAAAATTCGGACAAGGTCCAGGAGGTAATCGACCTCGTATGTAGCGGCCAAATACTAAGCGTCACACCTGCGGTTACAGACACATCTTTGGTTATTGAGAATGACTTTAACCGCGCTGTGTATAAGTCTAGAACTCAGGATATAGAGGAAGATGAAGATGAAGATAAGTTGACCTGGAAGGACGTAAGAAGCGCAGAGCTCAGAAAGGTATACGCCAAAATGTATAAGCTGTCGGATTTCGGCGCCGTAGAGAAAGAGCTGACCGAATTGCCAACGGCGTTCTTTAAATGCCTGCGTAGAAAATTACCTAAGCAGTACGATGAGATAATGGATGAAATTATCGGTGATCTGTACGCTTGCGCTTTCGCTCGGGCTGTTGATGAAGCTGGCAGCCCTTTCTTTGAAAGACTATTGAATATATATCAATCCGGAGGCTGGCCATGTGGTTGGGAGGGGCAATATCCGGAAGGTACGTTGGTCGTATACGCGCCAGCGGGTGAAAAACAATGACGCTCCAAATTTCGTGTATGGTCGGTCGATCGATCTTCAATTGATGGCTACTTTGTCCGACTGGGAATAGCCCAATGCCGCCGAAAAGGATTGAAAAGCTGGATTTGATGCCGGACATGATCCAGCCCCGTCATGGCTTTCATCACACCATTGACTCGGCGCTCCTGACACTGTTGCGTCTGGGCGTCGGGCCCGATCGCATTACGATCAGAAAGGCGGGGCGCGGATGGGGGCGCTCTCGCGTCATCGAGCAGCAGCCCGCGGCGGGCATGCCTCTCACGCAGGGGATGGTGGTCGAGCTGACCGTCGAAGGCGACGGCATGTTCCTCCACCTGCCTGTCGGGATGCGCGAAGCGTCAAGTGAGGGCGAGGTCGGGACGCGCGAACTGGTCTCGATCTTTGACGACGCAATCGAGAAGGCGTCCGTTCATATGCGTCTGGGCGGACTTTTCTTCGACGTGCGGCCGGAAAATCCGCGCGGCTGCGCGCGATGGATAAAGTTATTCGGCGTCGAGCCGGAAGACTGGCCGAAGGAGAAGTGGTATAAGCTGGCGATCCTCTTGCCCTGCCTGCGTTATTTGACCGGGCGCGAGTCAGGCCTGCGGCTGGCGATGCGAATGCTGCTCGACCTTGAGATCGCATCCATCGCCTGGCGCCCGCGCCGCACCCTGATGGACGCGTCGGACCGCTCACTGCTCGGCTCGCGCGACAGCCGTCTGGGAGTTGACCTGATCGCCGGCGACGGGGTCGATGACGAGGCGCTGATGGAGATTACGATGCGGGCGGAGACGCTCGAAAAGTTTCGCCGCCACCAGAGGGACGAAGGTCAGAAACGGATTAACCAGGTGATGCGTCTGGTCGCGCCCTATCATTGGGTCTATCGATTCAATTGGTTGATAGGCGACACAGGTCGCGCGCCGCGTCTCGGGATAGAGATCGAAAACGCGGTGCTGGGCGTCAACAGCCACCTGGGAAGCTCATGAACTCATGAATGATAAAGATATTAATCTCGGCTCCGTCAACTGGACGCAGGGAATGCTGCTCACGCCGGAGCATTTTCTGAGGCAGGAGAGGTATTTCGATTCGGCGTTATTATGGGCGATTCACTATGCGTTGGACGGGTATGGGCTGGTCGGATCTGGATGCCGGGTCGAGCCGGCCGAGCGCGGCGCGGCCAAGCATGACCCGGTAATCAATGTCGACGATGACGGCGAGGCGGTCAAAATATCGATCACTCAATGTCGCGGCCTGAGTCCTTCGGGCGCCATTATCGAAATCTCCCCCTCAAACGCGATCAACGTCTCGTTTCCCAAATCGCAGATCGAAGGTTATCGGGAACTCGGCGTCTACGTCGTCTGCGAGCCGCACGACAAGGTCGTCGAGGAAGGCTACGACGATCCCGCCAACCCGCAAACCAAATCGACCCGGCGACAGCGTTATCGCGTGAAGTTGGACGTTACGGCGGCAGAGGCGGCGCACAGCCTGATGGTCAGCAAGTTGCGCAAGGCCGAGGGCGCCATGCACTACGAGCGCGCCCCCGGCTTCATCCCGGTCTGTACGACGCTCATCGGTCACAGCGAGCTTAAGCGCGCTTGGGAGCGGCTACGCGACCAGATGGTCTCGCTCACCGAGCGGTATCTGCAATTGCACAAGGCGATCGTCGAATACATCGCGATCGCGGCCGGAAGTTATATTCCGACCGGGGCGGATAACGAGGTTTTGGAATTCGTCGGGAGGATGGTGATGGCGCTGGAGTCGAGCATCTATGAAGCGCTCGACCCGCTCCAATCGCCGCGACAATTTCTTCAGAAGCTCTATCGCCTGGTCCGCGGCGCGTCGGTCTATCTCGATCTCAGCCCGCCGACGCGGGAGTACTTTCGGGAGTTGGTGGCCCTGGGCCTGACCGAATTCGGCTCCCTGCTCGAACAGGAGCAGCAGGCGCTGCTGGCCAACCGGGAGCTGACTATACACGACAACCTGGGCGACGACGTGAGGCGGATCGAGCAGGCGTTTCAAAGGCTGCGGCGGCTGGAAGAGGCGCTGGAGGGCAAATATCTCGATTATCGCGTGAGCACGGCGCTGGAAGCCCTCCCATTCTTCTTCGATCGCCGTTCCGATGACCCGGCGCTTTACGAAAGTCAGGCGAGGCCGGCGCGCCCGCAGATTTACGGCGACGACCTCTCGTTCGTCTTTGCGCCGCTGCGGCTGGACGGCCGCCAAAACTTCCGCGTGGTCCTGATCCGCGAAAACGACGCGCAATTCGACGTGGGCCAG
>Ga0126377_10004044_pt1 | contig 10571 bp, 9 predicted proteins | sample PanSoiMetPlot_22_FD_92647 | JGI IMG/M metagenome (GOLD analysis project Ga0126377, IMG submission 92647) | Tropical forest soil microbial communities from Panama - MetaG Plot_22 | ecosystem: Environmental > Terrestrial > Soil > Tropical forest > Bulk soil | place: Panama | collected 2016-02-17 | reverse complement strand
CGACCGCTTCGACGTCGTCGTCGCGTCGAACCTCTTCGGCGACATCCTCTCCGACCTCGGCCCGGCCTGCACCGGCACGATCGGCATCGCGCCGTCCGGCAACATCAATCCTGAGCGCAAATTCCCGTCGGTGTTCGAGCCGGTGCACGGCTCGGCGCCCGACATCGCCGGCCAGGGCATCGCCAATCCGGTCGGCCAGATCTGGTCGGGCGCAATGATGCTGGAGCATCTCGGCGAGAGCGAAGCCGCGGGCGCGATCGTCAGCGCGATCCAGAAAGTGCTGCCCGACGCCAAGCTGCGCACCCGAGACCTGCAGGGCTCGGCCGACACGGTCGGCTGCGGCAAGGCGATCGCGGAGGCGATCGGTTAACCGACACACAGGGAAAGCGCGGCGCGCTTGCCTTTCCAGCCGCAAGCGGTTTCCGCACGGATACAACTGTGGAAGGACAGGCGGTGTTCCGGGTCCAGCGCCCCCGCACGCCCGGTAAGGCAGGCGCTGACTTGCGGGCGGCGCGGCGTTCCGGCGCGAACCCGGCCGCCCGGCCGGCGTTATCCGAACAGGGAGAGGCGGAGAGGTCACATGACCACGCTGTTTCCGGCCCTCACGATCCCGCTCGAGAAGGTCCGCTTCATCGTTCTGAAGGCGCGCGAGTTCGACGCCAAGGACGTCGTCACCGACCCCAACTCGGGCTCCAACCCGACCGACGACGCGATGGTGTCGGTTCTCGAAGATCACAGCGACGATCCGACGGCCCAGGAGCTCAATGCCTTCATCGGCGCGCTGACCGAGGACGAGCAGGAGGATCTCGTCGCACTGATGTGGCTCGGCCGCGGCGACGGCGAGATCGCCGACTGGTGCGAATTACGCCGCGAAGCAGCGCGCCTTCATAGCCGCCGCACCGCACAATACCTGCTGGGCAAGCCGCTGCTGCCCAACCACCTCATCGAGGGTCTCGCACAGCTCGGCCTGAGTTTGAACGATTGATCACCGGCGGGATCTCGCGCCGGTGCCCCTGTGACGAATCCGTGTACGCTAGAGTACCGTACCGACGAAACAGGAGAGGCACACGTACAAGCGCCATCAGATCATCCGCGCGGAGAAAAATCAGAATAAGCCGAATATCGCGCGCTGATGCGGCGGCGATCCTCCCGGCAAAATCATCCGCGGACGGGCATCACCGGTTCGCCACCACGCCCGGAATCGCCCGCACCAGCTCGCGGAACCGGTCGCCGCGCACCTCGAAATTGCGGTACTGGTCGAACGACGCGCAGGCGGGCGAGAGCAGCACCACTGGCGCCTTGAGGCCGGACTTCTCCGCATCATCCGCAGCCGCCGCGACCGCGCGGTCGAGCGTCTCGACGATCGCGTGCTCGACTTTTCCATCGAGCGTCGCGGCGAACTCCGCGGCGGCCTCGCCGATCAGGTAGGCCTTGCGGATGCGGGGGAAGAATTCCGCGAGCGGGGCGATGCCGCCCGTCTTCGGCTTGCCGCCGGCGATCCAGAAGATGTTTTCGAAGCAGGCGAGCGCGCGCGCTGCCGCGTCCGCATTGGTCGCCTTGGAGTCGTTGACGAACAGCACGTCGCCCTTGCGGCCGATCTCCTCCATGGGTGGGCGAGCCCGGGGAACGACCACAGTCCCTGCTGGATCGCCTTCGGCTCGAGCCCGACCGCGAGCGCGGCGCCGGCCGCGCAGGCGGCGTTCTGCGCGTTGTGCACGCCGCGCAGCGAGCCGATGCCGCCCAGCAGCGCGATCGGCTTGCCGGCCCCGCCGCTCGCCCGCATGATCTGCCCGCCCTCGACATAGATGCCGTCGGCGAGCGGGCGCCGCACCGAGACGCGCACGACGTTCTTGCCGGCGCGCGCGATGCGGTCGGCGGCGGCCTGGCACCATCGGTCGTCGACCCCGATGATGGCGGTCCGCTGCGCCCGCGCGACCAGGCGCTCCTTGACGGCCGCGTAGTTCGCGAGCGTGCCGTGGCGATCGAGATGGTCCTCGCTGACGTTCAGGAGGATGCCGATGCTGGGGTCGAGGCTGGGCGCGAGGTCGATCTGGTAGGACGAGCACTCGATCACATGCGCGCGCCCGACCTGCGGCGGCTTCAGCGAGAGGATCGCGGTGCCGATATTGCCGCCGAGCTCGGCGTCGTAGCCGGCGCTCGCGAGCAGATGCGCGACCAGCGCCGTGGTGGTCGACTTCCCATTGGTGCCCGTGATGGCGACGAAGACCGAGTCGGGTGCGACGCGGCGCCGCTCGCGGCAGAAGAGCTCGATGTCGCCGATCACCTCGACGCCGTTGGCGCGCGCGAGACCGACGGTCCAGTGCGGCGCCGGATGGGTCAGCGGAACACCGGGCGCGAGCACCAGCGCGGCGATCTTCGACCAGTCGACCTCGCGCAGGTCGCCGGTCGGGATGCCGGCGCGGGCCGCCTGCTCGACGCGCGCCTCGTCGTCGTCCCAGCCGATCACGTCGGCGCCGCCGGCGAACAGCGCGCTCGCGGTCGCCAGTCCCGAGCCGCCGAGCCCGAACACCGCGACCTTCCTGTCCGCGCATGTGGTGACCGGAATCATGCAAGATGCGCCTTGGTTCTATCCTCGTGCGCGCGGCGACGCCGCGGCCCCGACCATGCTCATCTCAGCTTCAGGGTCGAGAGCCCCGCCAGCGCCAGCACGATCGAGATGATCCAGAAGCGGATCACGATCTGCGGCTCGGTCCAGCCGAGCTGCTCGAAATGATGATGCAGCGGCGCCATCTTGAACACGCGCTTGCCGGTGAGCTTGAACGAGGCCACCTGCACGATCACCGAGACGGCTTCGAGCACGAACAGCCCGCCGATGATCGCGAGGGCGATCTCGTGCTTGGTCGCGACCGCCACCGTGCCGATCATGCCGCCGAGCGCGAGCGAGCCGGTATCGCCCATGAAGATCGAGGCGGGCGGCGCGTTGAACCACAGGAAGCCGAGGCCGGCGCCGATCAGCGCGCCGCACAGCACCGCGAGCTCGCCGGTCCCGTTCACGAAATGAAGCTGCAGATAGTCGGAATAGAGCGAGTTGCCGACCAGGTAGGAGATGAAGCCGAAGCTCGCCGCCGCGATCATCACCGGGCCGATGGCAAGCCCGTCGAGGCCGTCGGTCAGGTTCACGGCGTTGCCCGCGCCGACGATGATGAAGGCGCCGAACACGACGAAGAACCAGCCGAGATTGACCACGAGCTCCTTGAACACCGGGAAGGCGAGCGAGGTGGAAAGCTCGGGCCGCCCGATCTTGGCGAAGGAGTAGCAGGCGGCGCCGGCGATCAACGCCTCGATCAGCAGCCGGGCGCTGCCCGCGAAGCCGCCATGGGTCTGCTTGGTGACCTTGAGATAGTCGTCGTAGAAACCGACCAGGCCGAAGCCGATGGTCACGCCAAGAACGATCCAGACGTACGGGTTGGCGAGATTGGCCCACAGCAGGATGCCGACCAGCAGCCCGGACAGGATCATGAGCCCGCCCATGGTGGGCGTGCCCTTCTTGGTAAGGAGATGCGAGGCCGGGCCGTCGGTGCGGATCGGCTGGCCCTTGCCCTGCTTGAGCCGCAGCATGTCGATGATGCTCGGCCCAAGCCAGAACACGAAGATCAACGCGGTCACTGTGGCCCCGCCGGTTCGCACCGTGAGGTAGCGAAACACGTTGAGCACCGAGATCGTGTCCGAGAACGACGAGATCCAATAGAGCATCAGGTCAACCTTGCACGGGGATGCGGGACTGGGCGGGTCCGGGCGTGGCCGGCGCAGGGTAGCGCCGCACAAGCGCCTTGACGATCGACATCATACGCGAGCCGAGCGAGCCCTTGATCATCACGGCGTCGCCGCCGCGCACGGCGCCGATGACGTCGGCCTCGAGCGTGGCCGCGTCCTTGGCATACCCGCCGCGCCGCTCGGAGGGAAGCGCCTGCCACAGCGCCTCCATCAGCGGGCCCGCGCAAAAGACGAGGTCGACGCCGTGCTCGCGGATGGGCGCGGCGAGATCGCGATGCAGACCGGCCGCGCGCTGCCCGAGCTCCAGCATGTCGCCGAGCACCGCGATGCGGCGGCCGTGTGGGCCGATCGGCGCCTGGCCGAGCAGCGCCAAGGCGGCACGCATCGACGTCGGGTTGGCGTTGTAGCTCTCGTCGATCAGCAGCGCGTTGCCGCCGGGCGTTGTCAGCGCGATGCGGGTGCCGCGACCCGCGGCCGGCGCCTGGTCGGCGAGTGCGAGCGCGGCGAGCGCGAGATCGGCGCCCGCGAGGCGCGCGGCCGCGAGCACCGCGAGCGAATTGAGCACCAGATGCTTGCCGGGAGCGCCGACCCGGTAGGCGACGCGCTGCCCCAGGATATCGGCCTCGACCGTCGAGACCTCGGGCTGCAGCGCATAGCGCACGAGCCGCGCCTCCGCCTTGGCGTGCTCGCCGAAGCCGACGATGCGCGCGGCGCCGGCCGCGTCGGCGTGCCGTTTGAGGCGCGCGAACTGCGCGTCGTCGCGGTTGAGCACCGCGACACCGCCGATGGCAAGGCCGAGGAAGATCTCGGCCTTGGCGTCGGCGATTGCGTCGACGGACGGGAAGAATTCGAGATGCACCGGCGCGATCGCGGTGACGATCGCGATGTCGGGCCGAACCAGCCGCGTCAGCGGCGTGATCTCGCCCGCGTGATTCATGCCGATCTCGAACACGCCGTAGGCCGCCTGCTCGGGCAGACGCGCGAGCGACAAGGGCACGCCCCAGTGATTGTTGAACGAGGCGACCGAGGCGTGGACCTCGCGGTCGTGCGCGAGCGCGAGGCGCAACGCCTCCTTGGTCGAGGTCTTTCCGACCGACCCGGTGACCGCGATGATCTTTGCCCGGCTGCGCGCGCGCGCCGCCGTCGCGAGCGCACGCAGGCCGGCGAGCACCTCGGGCACGACCAGCAGCGGCGCATCCGCCGGCATCTCGCCGCGCTTGCCTTCGGCGACGACCGCGAGCCCGGCACCGTTCTGGAGCGCTGCCGCAACGAAATCATGCCCGTCGCGCGCATCCCCCGTGATCGCGAAGAACGCCTCGCCGGGGGCGATCGATCGGCTGTCGATGGAAATGCCGCCGACCGCCGTCGGCAGCGCGCCGGCACGCGTGGCCTGCATCGCCGCCGCCATGGCCTCGACCGTCCAAAGGGGCGGGCTCATGCGGCGTTCTCCTCGAGCGCGGCCGCCACCGCCTCGTGATCGCTGAAGGGCAATGTCTGCTCGCCGACGATCTGGCCGGTTTCATGGCCTTTGCCGGCGACCAGCAGCACGTCGCCCGCGCCAAGCTCGCCGATCGCCCGCCGGATCGCCTCGCGCCGGTTGCCGATCTCGAGCGCCCCGGGCGCCGCCGCGAGAATCGCGGCGCGGATCGCCGCCGGATCCTCGCTGCGCGGATTGTCGTCGGTGACGATGACCCGATCGGCCGTTCTTGCGGCGATCGCGCCCATCAGCGGGCGCTTGCCATGATCCCGGTCGCCGCCGGCGCCGAACACGACGACGAGGCGCCCCCGGGCGTAGGGACGCAGCGCCTCGATCGCCTTGGCGAGCGCGTCGGGCTTGTGCGCATAGTCGACGAAGATCGGTGCCCCGTTGTGCCGGCCGACCAGTTCGAGCCGGCCCCTGGCGCCCTCGAGATGCTCAAGCGCAGCGAACACCGCCGCGGGATCGCCGCCGGCGGCGATCGTCTGGCCGGCGGCGACCAGCGCGTTCTCGACCTGGAAGGCGCCGACCAGCGGCAGGCGCACGTCAAAGGTCCTGCCCGCATGCGCGAGCCGCAGCGTCTGCGCAAAGCCGTCGATCGCCGCCGCGACGAGGCGGATGCCGTCGCCGCGCCGGCCAACCGTCATCAGGTCGAGCCCGCGCCGGCGCGCGGACGCGACGATGCCGTCGGCTTCCGTGCCGTCCGCCGCCACGACCGCAGCGCCGTCCGGCCGTACGATGCGCTCGAACAGGATGAGCTTGGCCGCAAGATACGCCTCGATCGTCGCGTGATAGTCGAGGTGATCGCGGCTGAGATTGGTGAAGCTCGCGACCGCGACGCGCACGCCGTCCAGGCGATGCTGATCGAGGCCGTGCGAGGAAGCCTCGAGCGCAAGATGGGTGACGCCGGCTCCCGCGATCTCGTCGAGGGTACGGTGCAGCGCGACCGGGTCGGGCGTCGTGAGCGAGCCGTACACCTGGCGGTCGGGCGTGACCAGCCCGATCGTGCCGATGCTGGCCGCCTTGTGGCCAAGCGCCGCCCAGATCTGGCGTGTGAACGCGGCAACCGACGTCTTGCCGCTGGTGCCCGTGACCGCCGCAATCGTGGCGGGCTGGCGCGGATAGAATTTTGCCGCTGCAAGCGCCAGCGCGCGCCGCGCATTGGCGGTCTGCACGAACGCGACGCCGTCGGGCAGCGCCGGGGCGCGCTCCGCCATCACGGCGACGGCGCCGGCGCGCAGCGCGTGCGGAATGAAGGTCGCGCCGTCGGTCTTGGTTCCCGGCACCGCGACGAACAGGAAGCCCGGCTTGACGGCGCGGCTGTCGGCCGCAAGCCCGGCGATCGCCAGCGCGTCGAAGCACGCCTCGGATCGGGCGTCGTCGGACAACAGGTCGCGCAGCTTCATAACAGGACGGTCTCCCCGCCGTTCCGGAACAGCGCGGAACCCGCGCGCCCCCGATCGACGAATCGCTGGTTTAGCGCGTCTGCCTGGCGGAGGCGAGGATCAGACGGTCGGCGGGCGGCAGGTCGAAGCGCGGCTCGACGCCGAGCAGCGGCGCGATACGGGAGATCACCTTGGCGGCGACCGGAACCGCGTTCCAGCCCGAGGTGGCAAAACCGTGCGTCTCGGCGGTCGCGTGCGGCTCGTCGAGCATGATCAGGATGACGTAACGCGGGTCATCGGCCGGCAGAACGGCCATGACGTCGGTCAGGAGCTTGGTCCTGACGTAGTGGCCGTTGAGGACCTTTTCGGCGGTTCCGGTCTTGGCGCCGACGTAGTAGCCGGGCACGTCGGCCTTGGTGGCGGTGCCCTTCTCGGCATTGAGCCGCATCAGGTAGCGCATGATCGCGCTGGTCTCGGGCTTGATGACGCGGGTGCCGAGCTTGCGCGCCTCCGCCTCCGAGCGCCTGAGGAAGGTCGGCGGGATGAGCAGGCCTCCGTTCATCAGCGCGCCGACTCCCATCACGGCCTGCAGCGGCGCGACCGAGAGGCCATGGCCATACGAGATGGTGACGGTGTTCACCTCGGCCCAATGCTTGGGAACCATCGGCTCGCGGCTTTCCGGCAGCTCGGTCTTGAGGCGATCGAGCTGGCCCATCTTGCGCAGGAAGGCCTTGTGGCCCTCGATGCCGATCGAGCGCGCCATCAGGGCGGCCCCGATATTCGACGAATAGGTGAACACCTCCGCCATGTTCAGCACCCGGCGCTGGGCGTGATAGTCGTTGATGGTGAAGCGCCCGTAGTGCAGCGGCGAGCGGGCGTCGAAGGTCGAGTTGAGGTTGAAGCGGCCGGAGTCGAGCGCCATCGCGACCGTGAAGGCCTTGAAGGTCGAACCCATCTCGAACAGGCCGTAGGTCAGGCGGTTGACGCGGTCCTTGTCGAGCGCCTCGCGTGGATTGTTCGGATCGTAGTCGGGCTCCGAGGCCATCGCGACGACCTCGCCGGTGCGCACCGCGTAGACGAGACCGGCCGCCGCCTTGGCCTTGTACTTCTCGCGCGCGGCGATCAGCTCGTCGCGCAGCGCGTGCTGGACGCGCAGGTCCGCCGCGAGCGTGACCGGTTCCTGCTGCCGGTCGGACGCGAAGCCGGCGCGGTGGAGATCGGCGAGCCCCTGCCCGTCGAGCCAATTCTCGATGCCGGCGACGCCCTGGTTGTCGACATTGACGTAGCCGATGAGGTGCGAGACCTCCGGCCCGTTGGGATAGACGCGCTTGTTCTCGGTCAGGAAGCCGACGCCCGGGATGCCGAGGCGGTGCACCTCGGCCTGCTGCTGGGGCGTGATCTCGCGCTTGAGCCAGGCGAATCCGCGCTTGCCGCCCAGGCGCGCGCGCAGCTCGTTGGTGTCGAGGTCCGGCATCACGGCGGTCAAGAGCTCGCTCGCTTCGTCGGGATCGATGATGCGGCGCGGCTCGGCGAACAGCGACGGGCGCTTCACGTCGGTCGCGAGAATCTCGCCGTTGCGGTCGAGGATGTCGGGACGCGCGGTCGCGACTGCGTCGCCGGGCCCGGCGCGCCGCGACCCGTGCCCGTCCGCCGAGATCGCGAACATCGCGAGCTTGGCGGCGATGACGCAGTAGATCAGCGCGAAGCCGAGCAGCGCGAGCCCGAGGCGGGCGCGCGCCTTGCGGTCGCGGTCGACGTTGTCGCCATAGAGCGCCGCCTGCACCAGCCGGCGGTGCCAGGGCGCAGCGGGCGCCGGACGTGCCGGCCGGACGTCGTCAAGCGCCGCAACCGTCATCGCGGCGACCTCGATGCCGGCGCCGTGATGCCGCCGGTCAAGGCATCGGACGTCGAAAGCTCGATCATGGCGCCGATCGGGTCGTTGACGTCGGGGACGGTGGGGATCGGCCGCTCGGGAAGCTGGTCGAAGCCGTCGAACTGCGTCGTGACGATCGGCTTGAGCGCGAGATGGCGCTGCACCAGGCCCTGGATGCGGGTCGGATTGTCGAGTTGCGACCACTCGGCGCGCAGCGACGCGGTGGCGTCGCGCTCGCGCTGCAGGTCGGCGCGCAGCTTGGCGACCCGCTCGGCCTGCAGCGTCGAGTCGAACTTGATCTTGTAGACATAGGCTGCCGCGCTCACCAGCGCCGCCACCACGATGAGGTGAAGGAACCGCATGCGATCAGCCCTTGCGCAGCACGTCGGCGAGCGCCGGCAATGGCGGCGGCGTCGGCTGATCGGCCGGATCGACCGGCGCAGCGGTGCGCTCCGCGGCGCGCAGCTTGGCGGAGCGCGCCCGCGGATTGGCCGTAGCCTCCACCTCGTCGGGCCCGATCGGACGCTTGGTGAGGATCGCGAAGGACGCAGGCCGCGGCGCTGCCTGCGGCAGGTGGCGCGAGCCGGCGCGGCTGCCGGCGCGCGCGACGAGGAAGGTCTTGACCATGCGGTCCTCGAGCGAATGGAACGACACCACCACCAGCCGGCCGCCCGGCCTGAGGATGCGCTCGGCCGCCAGGAGTCCGCGCGCGAGCTCGCCGAGCTCGTCATTGACGAACAGCCGCAGCGCCTGGAACGTGCGGGTCGCCGGATGGATATCGCCCGGCCGCGCGCGCACGACGCGCGCCACGATGTCGGCGAGCGCCGCGGTGGTGCGGATCGGCCCCTCGTCGCGCGCGCGCACGATCGCGCGCGCGACGGCGCGCGCGTGGCGTTCCTCGCCCAGCATGAAGATGATGTCCGCGAGCGTGCGCTCGGAGGCGGCGGCGATCACGTCGGCAGCGGTCGGTCCGCGCGCCTCCATGCGCATATCGAGCGGACCGTCGAGGCGGAACGAGAAGCCGCGCTCGGCGGTATCGAGCTGCATCGAGGAAACGCCGAGGTCGAGCGCGACCCCGTCGACCGCTTCGATTCCGAAGCTTGCCGCAATCTCGTCGAGCGCCGAGAAGCGGCCCTCCGCGACCGTGAGCCGGCCGCCAAACTGATCGACCAGATCGGCGGCGCGCGCGACCGCGCTCTGGTCGCGGTCGACCGCCAGCACCCGGCAGTCGGCCGCGGCGAGGACCGCGCGCGCATAGCCGCCGGCCCCGAAGGTCCCGTCGACGTAGACGCCGCCCGCTCGGATGCTGAGATGCTCGACGACCGGACGGACGAGCACGGGAATATGGCGGGCCAGTCCGCCAGCGACGTCCGGGTGACCGGAGTCGCGGCCCGTCATCATTCCCGTGCCCCCTCGTCCGCGTCCGGACGCTTGGAGTCCCGACGTCGCGTCAGCGTGCGCACCGCCGCGGTGGCCTTCGCGAGATGCGCGCGGAAACGCTGCGGCTCCCAGATCTGGAACTTGTGGCCGAGACCGACGAACGCGACCGCGTCGGTGATCCCGGCATGCGATTTCAACTCCTCCGGCAGAACCACCCGGCCTTCCCCGTCGATGCTCACGGTTTCGCTCCTGCCGTAGAGCGCGACCAGGAATTCCTCCCGCTCGTCCGAATACGGCGGGAAACGCGCCACCAGGGCTTCGATCTCGGCGAGCAGCGCCTGGCCGCCCGCATCGATCGCCGGCTGGTCGAGCGCCGGATAGCAGTAGAGCCCCGCGAAACCATCGCGGGCCAGCACGGAGCGAAACGAAGCCGGGATCGAGACGCGCCCCTTGGCGTCCAGCCGCAGGACGGTGTTCGACACGAAGCGGTCCATACGCAGCCGCACTCCACGCCGACCGGGCGCCCGCAGGCGCCCGCCACACGCATTCCCGGGTCAAGTCGGGCCGGTCGGAACCTCCGCCCTGCTCGCCTGATCTATCTGGGTTTTTATGGGATAACATGGGAAGTTGTGGGCGTCAATGGAACCGACGCGGGCCCCTTTCCAACTATCCGTGCGATAGATCAATGTGATTAACAGCCGTCAGCCTTAAGGAACCGTTG
>Ga0126377_10004043_pt1 | contig 10571 bp, 6 predicted proteins | sample PanSoiMetPlot_22_FD_92647 | JGI IMG/M metagenome (GOLD analysis project Ga0126377, IMG submission 92647) | Tropical forest soil microbial communities from Panama - MetaG Plot_22 | ecosystem: Environmental > Terrestrial > Soil > Tropical forest > Bulk soil | place: Panama | collected 2016-02-17 | reverse complement strand
TTCGATCGCGGCGTTGCAGTAACCGACCGACTCTTTCAGGGTTTTGACGAGATCGGCTTTCGACGTCAATTTTTTCTCCGCGTCCGGAGGCGTTTTGCTTTCCGCGCTCAGGGGGCCGCAAAATAGGTAATGAGCGTCGATGATGTGGCCGATCAATTGGCCATAGGATCGCACTGTCGTCGCGGGCCGGAATGAATATTCTTCTTCGGGCATCTTTTCGGCGGCTTTGACGATGTTGGCGCTGATGGTGGCCCAGCCAGGTTTCGCGTCTGCGACTAACGAGCCGGTGGTTTGAGCCTGTACGTGCGAAAACATAGTGATCGCCAGACAGGAAGTGGCGGCGAAAATAAGGGTTCTTTTCTTCATAGTCTCCTTTCAAAATTGGGTTGAGGCGCGCATTAGACCAGCGGGATGCGCCAGCGGCAATCGATTTGTGGCGAGAGGCGCGCAGTTGTTCCGAAACGGTGGGAAATGACGATGAAGTGGAGGTTGGGCAAACCGCGCATAGTACAGCCATCGCGCCCACGAAGATCTAAAGAGGGTGGTCTATCAGCGCCAGATCGACCCAATCAATCACCGAATCGCTTTAGGAGATTGACACCTCCACTCCGACAGGCGTAGCATCACCCCGTCTATCAGCTTTGCTTTTTCTGTTTACTGGACTTTCTCAGCGGCGCCCGGATAACGGCAGACAGTCACAGCCGAATTTCAGTCTCCGCATATTTTCAATAGTCCAAATTATCTGATACTCCCTGCGGGAATTTTGAAGCTGTGTGTTCAAATGAGCAAATCGCCGAATAGAATTCAACACCTGCATTCTGTCTAAATTCCGCGGCAGCTCTTCAGTTAAGGTTCCGTAACGTCCTTAAACCTTTGCACATCCAGGAGGAATTTTATGCCTTCAACTAAAGTAATTAATGACCTGGTAGTTGTACTGCCAGGGATTATGGGCAGCACTCTTGCCTGGAAGGGAAGACTGGTCTGGGCGCCTTCGGCGGGCTCAGTCCTCAATGCGATCGCGACGTTTGGCGGCAGCATCCGCGAGCTTACCTTACCTGCGGACATCGGCGATGAAGACCCTTGTGATGATGTAGAGCCACTGACGCTCATGCCGGATCTTCATTTGCTCCCGGGCATCTGGAGCGCCAACATCGGATACGGGAAGCTGCTCGACTGGTTAAGTACCAGCTTTCACTTCATCGAACCTGCGCCGGGAGACCCTTCCCGCATTCCCAACCTACTACCAGTGCCCTACGATTGGAGGCTCTCGAACCGCTTCAATGGAAGGCGGCTTAAAGGGATTGTCGAGCCTGCGCTGGAGCGATGGCGGTCGCAAGGAGGGCCTTTTTCGGATGCAAAGGTAATCTTCATCTGCCACTCAATGGGTGGTTTGGTGGCCCGTTGGTATATAGAGAAAGAAGGCGGCGCGGCGATCACTCGCAAGTTAGTCACTTTGGGTACGCCGTACCGGGGAGCCTTGAATGCCCTCGACCAGCTCGTCAACGGAGTGCGAAAAGGCATAGGTCCCTTGAGATTCGACCTTACGGCCTTTGCTCGCAGCCTGCCCTCGCTCTATCAGCTGCTGCCTGAATACGCTTGCATTGAGTCGTCAGGCGGCCTACTCAAGACCACCGAAATTTCAACGCCGCAACTAAACGCTACCATGGCCTCTGACGCTATGCAGTTCCATGACGAGATGGACAAAGCGGCGCTCGAAAACACGCCCCGTAGTTACGATATTCACCCGATTGTCGGCTTCCGGCAGACTACGTACACCACGGCCAGGATTGTCAATGATTCCATCGAGCCGATAGAGACCATCAACGATGAAGATACTGGGGGCGACGCTACTGTGCCTCGCCTTTCAGGATTTCCGAAGGATGTTCGACCCGATAGCCCCATCATCCGATGGATAGCGGATCAGCACAATTCGCTCCAGAGCAACAAAGCGGTTCTCGACGAGCTTGAAGGTGTTCTCACTGGTTCTCCGGTTCGCTATCGCGGGATCGATTACGAGCTCAGTGTCCATGTCGAACCCCTTGTGCTGGCAGGCGAGGAGGTGGTCGTGGAGGCAAGCCTCGCTAGCGGCGAGAGCGCCGCGCTGCAAGTGCGAGTGTTCGACGAGCTTGGTATAGAGCTTCCAGATGTGTCACCCCGTGAGTTACCGCAATCCGGCCGACTTTCTCTCGGCCCCCTTCCGCCCGGAGCCTACATTGTAGTGGTGAGTGGCGGGGGGAACATGATGAGGGCGCTGGTGGCGCCGGTTACGTCCACAGTACTGGTATGGAGGTGAGGAGATATGGCGCAAGAGACGAATTCTGAACGGCCTGCCCCAATCTACGTTGGAGTCGGTGTTCGCAACTATGTACATTGTAAGAATTATCAGTCCCTACCCAAAGCGGTCACCGAAGTAATTGACTTCAGCAAAATTCTATCTAAGTACGGTTACGACATACATGTTTTTGAAGATCCTGAGCGAGCCATTGCCGATCAGCTCGACGACTTACTTGAGCAGGGCATACTACGTCGCGGCGGTTCACTCGTGATTCTTTGGGCGGGACACGGAGAACCCGAGCCAATTGGAGGTTTAAACCTGATTGCCAGTAACACGAAACCTGGATCGGCGGCGCTTATTACAACAAAGTATATTGCTGACCTGGTCGCCCGAACCGGAGCTAGCCAGATCCTGCTGATATTCGATACTTGCTTCTCAGGTGGCGGCGCCTTGCCAGCCGTAGAGATGGTAGATGCCGTATTACGCGAATTGCCGCCCGCCGCAAAGGAAATTCCAGGGGTCGCGGTCATAGCATCTACCCTGGACTACCAGAAGGCTAGGGATGGCGTCTTTGGGGATCATCTGACCAAACTCCTTCGTGATGGTCCAGAATACCCTGAGCACCGGCAGCCGTGGCATCCTAAGAACTTCGATGTCGATGTCCGCGATTTTTTGGAAGCGCTCGTAGGAGAATGGGACTGGAATGGCGCCCAGGTTCCAAAGTTAATTCAATATGGCTTGCCATGCTTGAGGTTGCCAAACCCTCTTTATGAGCCACTCGATCCGGACCTGATGGATGCGCATCTGCGTTACGCGGCCCGGGGCGGGGAGCCTGGAGAGGAGGGTTTCTTTTTCTCAGGCCGAGTCGCCCAGTTGAATCGGATCGTCGCATTGATACAAGATGGAAAACCCGGCGCGTTTGTTGTGACAGGCCCTCCCGGCATCGGAAAATCAGCCATTCTGGGGCGAATCGTCAGCCTCTCGAACCACAAGGAGCGAACCCAACTCCTCGCCCAAGAGGCTATTCTCGAGCATGCCGATCCGGGGGAAGGCTCCGTGAGCGCTCAAGTGCATGCCCTTCGCTACACTGCAGAGCGATTGGTCGCAGAAATCGCCGCGCAACTTGTCCGGAATGGGCTTCTTCCGACTGACGTTGGCAGCCTTTCTAACCGATCAGAACTTCAGGGCGCCATTCAACGGAGTGGCAAATGTCCCGTAATTGTCGTTGACGGTCTGAACGAGTCCGGATCTGAATCGTGGCGCATGGCCGAGGATGTGCTGCGCACCTTGAGCGAGGTTAGCTTAGTACTCGTCGGCACACGGGACCTGCCACCAGCAGACGGCCCATTATCACTCATCAAAGCCCTTGGGGCGAAAGAGGTAATAGATTTGGGTGATGCCGAGATCCAGAGCGAAGCCGAGTCCGATTTACGCCGGTACATCGAAAAAAGGTTATCGAACGTCATGGATCCGGCGCCGGATCTCATCAATGTGTCTAATATTATCCTGGGATCCATTCGTGAGCAGCCTACAGGCGCCTTTTTACTTGCCCGCTTCATCACAACTCAGATCCGTAGATCGCCAATAGACACATCACAACCAAAATGGGAAGAAAAACTCATCCAAGGTATTGAGGGGACCATAGAGGACTTCGTTGCTAAAGTGCCTCCATTGCATCGGGGCGGGATTGAAATGCCCCACGCTGCCAGGGAATTGCTAGCGGCGCTGGCATGGGCCAAAGGCCCTGGACTACCCGACGACATCTGGCCGGTTGTGGCGACTGCGCTTTCGCCGACTGGAACCAGGTATGAAAAGTCTGACGTGTCCTGGCTCTTGCCTCAGGTCGGACAGTACATCATCGAGGATGGACAGGGTGGGCGTGCTGTGTATCGTCTCTTGCACCAGGGGCTCTCGGATCATTTCCAGTCAAATTCGAGGACCTCTCCTGAATCAGACAGATCTGATGATTGCGCTATCAAGGTTGCTCGCGCTCTAGTGGACTACTATCAACAGCTGCTGACGGTAGGCAAACTGCCACAGGAACCTGTCTATCTCTGGCGATATGCCTGGTGGCATTGCGCCGATGCCGGAAAGCCCGGGATCGAATTGTTCCGCCAGCTCGTGGAAAGGGACGAGAAGGCATTCATCACGCAACTCGCCCACGCCTTATCAGCCTTGAGCAAGAGTGAAGTAAATCTTGGCTATTGGTCGGTGGCAGCCAAAGCCGCCCTTGAGACAACCGAGATTTACAGGAAACTGGTTGAGAGTGATGGTACGTTGCGCTCAGACCTCGCCAAGGCCTTGTCCATGCTTGGGTACCTCCAAGCGATGGTGGGGCAATCACAAGATGCAGTGGACGCTGCGAACGAGGCAGTGGATCTCTATCAGGCCATGGACACCACCAATCCGGCCGTGCGTCTCGCATTTGCATCGACGCTAACCGTCCTCAGCCTGGGCTACGGCCTAACGGGGCGGGCACAGAACGCAGTGGAATCTGCCAGAGACGCCGTATCGCTTCTAAGGCAGCTAAGCAGCGACAATCCAGCCTTTGGCCCTGATCTTGCATTTACCCTATCAGGCCTCGGCCTGGGTTATTATCAGACAGGCCAGTTGCAAGAGGCGGTGACCGCCGCGAAGGAAGCCGTGGATATATTTCGGACCCTGGACATCGCCAATCCCCCTGTGCGTCTGCAATTCGGGTGGGCGTTGACCGTCCTCGGCCTGGGCTATTCCCAGACAGGCGAACTACAGAAGGGGTTGGCCGCTGCAAAGGAGGCGGTGGACATCTTCCGGACTATGGACACCGCCAACCCTGCTTTGCGTCTACCGTTCGGATGGGCGTTGGCCGTCCTCGGCCAGGGCTATTCACAATCGGGTCTATTGCAGGAGGGGTTGGCCGCTGCAAAGGAAGCTGTGGATCTTTTTCGGACCCTGGACACCGCCAATCCCGTTGTGCGTCCGCTATTCGGATTGGCGCTAACCGCACTCGGTCTGAGCTATTCACAATCGGGTCAATTGCAGGAGGGATTGGCCGCTGCGAAGGAGGCGGTGGACATCTTCCGGACCCTGGACACCGCCAATCTCGCCGTGCGACCGTCATTCGGATGGGCGCTAACCGTCCTCGGCCTGAGCTATTCACAATCATATCAATTGCAGGAGGGGTTGGCCGCTGCAAAGGAGGCGGTGGACATCTTCCGGACCCTGGACACCGCCAATCCCGCCGTGCGTGGACACTTCGGATCGGCGCTGGCCGTCCTCGGCCTGGGATATTCACAATCGGGTCAGTTGCAGGAGGGGTTGGCCGCCGCGAAGGAGGCGGTGGACATCTTCCAGACCCTGGACACCGCCAATCCCGCCGTGCGTGGGCACTTCGGATCGGCGCTGACCGTCCTCGGCCTGGGATATTCTCTGACGGACCAACTGCAAGAGGCCGTGGACGCTGCGAAGGAGGCGGTGGATATCTATCGGACCTTGGACACCGCCAATCCCGCCGTGCGTGGGAAGTTCGGATTGGCGCTGACCGTCCTCGGCCTGGGCTATTCCCAAACGGGTCAATTGCAAGAGGGGGTGGCCGCTGCGAAGGAGGCAGTGGATCTCTTCCGGACCATTGACACCGCCAATCCCGCCGTGCGTGGGCAGTTCGGATGGGCGCTGACCGTCCTCGGCCTGGGCTATTCCCAGACGGACCAACTGCAAGAGGGGTTGGCCGCTGCGAAGGAGGCGGTGGATCTCTTCCGGACCATGGACACCACCAACCCTGCTTTGCGTCTGCAGTTCGGATCGGCGCTGGCCGTCCTCGGCCTGGGCTATTCCCAGACGGACCAACTGCAAGAGGCCGTGGATGCTGCGAAGGAGGCGGTAGATATCTACAGGACCATGGACACCACCAATCCGGCCGTGCTCGGTTTGCTCGCTGATGCGCTTAACAGTCTCAGTGGCTTCTATCTTGAGGCAGGTCTGAGCGCTGAAATAGATGCAGAGTGGGAAGTAGCCATAAATTCGCGAGAGCGGCCCGTGGATAAGGCCTTCCTTCTCTTGAGTCGGGCCCAGGGACGCGAATTAGGAGACACATCGGCAGTCAATGATTTGATCCGGGCAAACTCGTACTTGACCGATAAAGACAGGGAACTGGCATTCGTCCTACACCGTGTATGCCGTTCAATTCGTGCTGCGAATACTAGCAGCTTTGATGAGGCATGGCGGATCGGGGGAGGGGGAGATCTGCCTCAATGGCTTACTCTTGCCCCTTCTTACCTAGAGGTCGTCTACATGTGGATTTCTATGGAATCCACGCAGGAGGAAAGGGACTTTTTGAATAATCACATTGGGGAGTTGCCCCCTGAATACGACTCTGTTGCGCTCGATGAGATCGCACTGACTCTGCCTGATCCGTCCAATATCGAGCCATTCCGCGAATTATTGAAATACGCCCGTGAAGTTGGGGTCGACGAGGCGTACAGGCGCACGTTCACGGAAGAGTTCCTTTACGAGTGGATGTCGTCGGAGCTGCCAACAACACGCAAAATGCTTCTAGAGCGTCGGGAGGAACTGCTTGGAGACGCGGTTAAAGAGGCGCTGGAGTCCTTTCTGGCCGATGACCTGGAAGATCCTGTTCTCATCGCCCACAAGACTTTGCTGGATTTGGCCCGTGCTGGAAAGGAGGATCTGGCCTTCCAGTCAATAGGAGATACAAATCGAGCCTCGGCAACGCTACTTGAATTGGCGCTTGCCGGCGACGTCGAGACGCTCGATGCGGTAGCGACGGTGGTTTTTCTCGCTGAGGAGACGGATCTAGCAAAAGCCCGGCCACGTTTCTACATGGCTATCGCACTGGCTCTGAGAAACCAGTCGAACAAAGCGCTTGAGGCTGTCGGTGAGGCCCTCCGTATGGACAGGACACAGGCCAATGCTTGGCTTGGCATCCTCGTGAGGCTGGCGCACAAGGGCCAGGAGCTGGTTCCGCTCAGCGAGGCCATCCTTGCCCCGCCAACATCTGAGGACGGAGAGCCGTAACACACAGAAATGATGCGAGAGAATCCTCTGTGGGGCGCGCCTCGTATTCAGACGGAACTTCACCTGCTCGGCTTTGACGCTGCAAAGTCAACTGTTGCGAAGTATCGAGTGAAAAGTAATAAGGCTCTTTCATAAACCTTGAAAAGCATTCCCCGCAATAATGTCGGTCAGATCAAAGAGGAGAGGAAGATGGGGCGCTGTCATTATAGTGGTTACATCACAAACTGTAGTTTCCGCTTTTTGATCTCTGAAAAATGGTATGAAGCGCGAGGAGCAGTTGAGTTGGAGACTCTGCGCCTGTTCAACCTTTCGCGATGGGCGTTGGCGCTCGTCATCGCGCTCAATTTCGCAATCCCCCAGGCATATGCGCAGGGCGGCAAGGCAGAGCCGTTGCGGGTTCAGTTCCGGCGTGGGCGCAGCAGCGCCACGATCGCGGGTAAGCTGCGCGGCGATCAACAGGCCGAGTACGTGGCCGGAGGAAAGAAAGACCAGAAGCTGACCATCAATCTTGATGCAAGGCCGCCAGGCTCAATTACCGTAAACGTCAAGACTCCGGATGGCGCGGACCTGGAGTTGAAGCCGGACTCCAAACAACAGTGGTCGGCGACGCTGCCCGGTGATGGCGATTACTTGCTCTGGGTAGTCCGCAGTTCAGTCAAACGTGGAACGTCACTCTACAAGCTCACGGTCACCATTCGTTGAGCAAATCACCACAGCAGCCGCAGTTCCCAGCGCCGGAGGTTTTGTCCGGAATCATCAATCAACACTCAAACAAAGGAGACACAAGCATGGCCTCAGTCGCATTTAGCTCTACTCTCGGAGACGAATACCAACGCCTTTTCGACACCTGTCAGATTCGACCGGAGCGATTGCAAGAGGTGGAATCGCTGATCAAAAACATCACGCAGAACCGCAATCGCTACAAGGCGGTGGGCGACCCGCTGGGAATTCCGTGGTATTTCATCGGCGTCATTCACTGCCTGGAAGCGTCGCTCAACTTCAATAAGCATCTGCACAACGGCGATCCGCTGACAGCCCGGACCGTCCAGGTTCCAAAAGGCCGGCCTAAGACCGGCGAGCCGCCCTTCACCTGGGAACAGAGCGCAACCGATGCGCTGCAGATCAAAAAGCTCGATCAGGTTACTGATTGGAGCTTCCCGGCGACGCTCTACCGGCTCGAAGGCTACAACGGCTTCGGCTATCGGGTGTTTCATCCCGAAGTCCTGTCGCCCTACCTATGGAGCTACTCGAGCCATTACACGAAAGGCAAATATGTCGCCGACGGCACTTTTTCGTTGACGGCGGTCTCCAAACAATGCGGCGCCGCCGCGTTGCTGCGGCGAATGGCGGAGATCGGGACCTTACAATTCAAGCCAGACGGCATGCCGATTACGGGCGTCGGCAAAGACAATGGCGACGGCAACACTCTGTTTGACAAGTCCGGCCCGCTCATCCGGTTCTCGAAGAAAGAGAGATCGCCGCTGGTCGAAGAACTGCAAAAAATCCTCAACACCTTCCCCGGCATCTTTCTGAAGGTGGATGGCATAGCCGGTGAAAAAACTTCCGACGCTTTCAAGAAAGTGACCGGACGCTTCCTGGTCGGCGATCCGCGGGCTTAACCGCTATGTCACCTGTTCGGATATGGCGACAATTGGGACGCTGGTACAGTACCGCGCGCGACTGCTGCGCGGCTGTCTTATAAGTCAGCCGCTTGCTTACGCGCGCGGTACTGTACCAATCTAAACGAATGTCGCAATCCTCTATCTTCGATCCTCGATCCTCGATTTATTATTTAGACGCCTTGCCTGAGGCGAGATTCAGAGACTTGTCAGTGCGCAAAGAGAAGACGGAGCCCTGCTGGATCTTCATGTTCTTGCCGGTGAGTGAGAGGGTCGAACTGCCGCCGGCCTCGGCGCTGGAGGTCGAAGTTATGGCAATCAGTCCTTTGGCGTTCGCGGCCGCGCCATTCACGGTTTGAGACGAGGTCGCAATCACCTGACCTGTCACTTGACCCGTTGTATCCACCACTCCGCCGACCGCGCCCGTGGTCGCGCCCACTACTCCGCCTACCGTGTTGTTCACAGCCCCGGTCACGCCGCCGAGCAACCCGCCGTTCGAGCTGCCGGAGGCTGATGCTCTCGGCCTTGCTGCGGCGCCGGCGTCCGTGCCGGCCCCTGAGGGCGCCCCCAGGTCATCGATCTGGCTTTGACTGTTGACGGAAACCCGCGTGATCTGCTCAATGGTCGCGGAGAAAGGCGTCGTCAGATTCTTATTCCGCAATTGATCGAAGCTGAGCCGCAACCTCGAGACGCCCTCTTTGCCTTCCGCCTTGGCCGATTCGGCCACGTGGCCGGTGAGAACTGCGCCTTTGGCTATCACCTCTTTGCCGCCGACGATTACCGGCTTGAGCGTTCGCATTTTGAACTCGTCGCCTGGTTTCGCCTTCCCGGCCTCGAGCGTGGCGAGCAATTCCGCGCTCAATTGCGCCCCTGAATCCAGAATGACCGTCTGGTTGGCGTTCTGCGCTTCAGCCTTCGCCCCGCCTCGCGCCGAGGCGCTTCCCCTGGCGGATCCTTGAGCGAAGACTGATGAGCAGACCAACATCGTCACGGCTAAAAACAATACAAGTCGTTTCATTAAGTTCCCTCCTATAAAGATTGGAAAATGACGTCGCCATGTGGCTACGTCGAATCTGCAAGGGGTTAAGGATTCAATGTAGGCTCAGCCAGGCGATCTAATCCGGGCAAGGCGAAGTCTTCACCCACGTATGTCTAACCCCGCCAAGGCCCCTGAAGTCAGGCGCCAATCGCCATGGCTTTCCGAATCGCGAGGCAATGGTACCCACGGCCCTTGAGCGTTTCTTGAGCGTTGAAAAATCCCGTATCGCGCCCAGTTCAAGGAGTTCTCAAGCCTCCTCGCTTATGTTGAGTCCCGAGGTCGGAAATTATTTCATTTCAAGCCGCCTCAGTATCTTGAGTTACGAGGGCATTAATTATTCATGAAGATAATCACCAGCAAGTTAATGATTCCCACCGAGATGCCGCGCGTTTGCCGGCAGGGGCTGCTCGACACCCTGCGAGAGAATCTAAAGTCCTGTCAGGCGACAGTCATCAACGGGCGTGCGGGCACAGGCAAAACCATGCTGGCCGTCGATTTCATACGGCGCCACGAGGGGGGCGCGGCATGGTATAAAGTGGACGCGCCGGATATGAGCCTTCCGGTTTTTTTGGAGTATTTGGTGGCGAGTGTGGCTCGTGTGCGCCCCGGATTCGGCCGTCAAACT
>Ga0126377_10004041_pt1 | contig 10573 bp, 14 predicted proteins | sample PanSoiMetPlot_22_FD_92647 | JGI IMG/M metagenome (GOLD analysis project Ga0126377, IMG submission 92647) | Tropical forest soil microbial communities from Panama - MetaG Plot_22 | ecosystem: Environmental > Terrestrial > Soil > Tropical forest > Bulk soil | place: Panama | collected 2016-02-17 | reverse complement strand
CTCCTGGACCGACTGGCCCCACTGGACCTGAGGGTCCTCGTGGACTAGAAGGACCACAAGGCCCACAGGGACCTACTGGCGCTCCAAGCACTGTACCGGGTCCTCAGGGTCCGCCTGGCCCACAGGGCGCTGCAGGCACGGGCGTGACGATGAAGGGCTCCGTCCCCACCAGCGCGAATCTTCCCCCCTCAGGAAACACCCAGGGGGATGCTTACATCGTCCAGGCCGACGACTCCCTGTGGATTTGGTCTGGCTCGGCGTGGGTATCCGGCGGCAGCATCCAAGGCCCGCCAGGCTCTACCGGACCTCCTGGCTCAACGGGTGCTCAGGGACCCCAGGGTGCTCAAGGACCTGCTGGTGTGCAGGGACCGCCTGGTGCACAAGGACCCGCTGGTCCGGGCGTGCCTGCTGGTGGCGCCACGGACGAGGTGCTGACGAAGCTGTCCGGCACGGACTATGCGACGACGTGGAAGCCTCCTCCATCTGCCGGTGGCGGGGGGTCGGTCACAGGGGAATGGACATACAACAACACTCCCAGTGAGCCTCCGGGCACGGGAACGATGCGATTCAATCAGGGCGAGGGCCTGCAGAACTCGGCGACGGTGCTGTGGGTGCACAATCTGACGGCGCCGGGGGTGAATGCGCACAATTGGCTGATGCAGACTCAGCCGGGGGATAGCATTTACATTCAGGACAAGGACGATGCCTCGAAGTGGCAGGCCTTCAAAACCACTGGCCCTGTGGTGGACAAGACCACGTACGTTGAGTTTCCAATCACCTTCAGTAAGGGTGGCACATTCCTGTCTCCGCAGCGAGTGATGCTGTCTATTACTCGCGTTGGCGGGGGGACGGACCTGAGCTACGAGGGTGACCACGTGCCGTCCTCAGCACATCAGGATGGCGATATCGTCATCAAGAGCAATATCGCCTACATCGCGGTCCGAGATACGACGCAGGACCCTGACCCCTCTCTGTGGGGTGCTGTAGGCATTCCGCCGCCGACGACTCCGCCGGCGATTCCATCGGTGGTCAACGGTCAGTGGCTGAAGGGCGCGTCGGGCGCGATGGTGTGGGCGCCGATCACCATTGCCGACGTGGACCAGTTGCAGACTGCGTTGGACCAGAAAAACATCACTCGTGGCCTACCTGCTAACCTGCCTGCGTCTCCATACTCCGGGCAGCAGTATCTCATGGTCGACAGCCTCACTGGTCCTACGTATCAGTGGCTATTCAGATATGACCCCACTGTGTCGGGGACATACAAGTGGGAGTGCATTGGCGGGGCGCCGGTGCACATTGGGGTGGCTGCGGGCGGACAGACGACGGCCTCTGCCAGCTTTACAAGCCTATCGACCTCTGGCCCTAACTTCACGATCCCACGGGCGGGCGACTGGATGATCGAGTTCGGCACGCAGATATACAATGCTACGGCCAACGCGGGAGGCGCGATGGGGGTGAAGGTGGGTGCGGCGTCTAACACTGATGCTGAGGCGGTGTTTGGCTTCTCTAATGCCACGGCGAACACGCAGATGCAGGTGATGCGCGCTCGACTGCTCTCGGCCGTAGCGGCCTCCACGGCGCTCGTGTCGGAGTACCATGCTGTGGGCGGCACGGCGGGCTTTCAGATTCGTTGGCTTCGTGTGATTCCGGTGAGGATCATATGAGTACTCCTAATCCCGCAACGACAGATTGGGTGCCTGTCTTCGCAGGCGCTGACATTAACTACCGAGGTGACTTCTCGGGCGTGCAGTACAAGGATGGCGATATCGTCATTTACCAGGGCTCACCGTGGATGTGTGTGAGGCCTACTACTAGCCCGCCTGACCAAAGCTTCCCAGGGGCCGCTGCCACCGCCCTGCCTCCTAGGCTTGGCATCGGAGGCATGGTGCCAACGAGCATGGAGGCGGCCACAGAAAATGGCTACTATTACGTCACTTCCTCCACACCCGGTACAAAGCCTGTGGGCATGAGCTTTGGACTGATGCACGTCATCTCTGAGGAGGGTCTTAACTATCTCACGCAGATGGTGTATCAGGAGAGCAACAATGCCGCGTGGATCCGTCGTCGATATGGCTCCGGCACGTGGCGGCCTTGGGTGGCGATGGCCCCGCCCTCTCTCTACGACGTGACACTGCCCACTGCGCAGCTGTACGACGGCATGGAGTGCACGTTGGTGGACATCCTCGCCACGCCGACGTATCAGTGGCGATTCAGATACAACGCTGGCTCTACTAACGCAGATAAGTGGGAGTTCATTGGTGGTGCTCCTGCGAGGGCTGAGACTGTGGGTCCAGATAACGTGACTGCCACAGGCCCGGCGGTCGACATTCCGAACGGGCCGTCTCTCACCGTGCCTCGCGCGGGGGTATGGGAATACAGTTTCGGTGCGGACGGCTATAACTCGCTTGCTGGCATAAACTTCGTGCTGTGTGTGCGAAGGGGAGCCATTACGGGTGGACTTAATGATGGCGTGAGTGGACGAACCGCGACTGCAGGCGCTGACAGTCTTTCGCTGTCTCGTTCGGTCCGATCCACTTTGGGGGCGGGGGATGTATTGTGGATGCAGGCGTACGCTAATGGTGGCACTGCCTCTTTCCGCTCTCGTTGGCTATCGCTACTGCCCGTTCGAGTGTCCTAAGGAGGTCATGTGAGCACAACACCAGATCCTGCAGTTGTTGACTGGGTGCCACTGGCTGGCAGCTTGGTTCCTGGACGCCTTGGCTCTCCAATTGGACAGGTAACTGACTTTAATAAGGCCACCGAGACAGGCTATTATTCCACCATTCAGGACCCCGCTAACAAGCCACCCGCTTCGGGTCGATCGTGGCAGATACAGGTCATCAGGTCTGTGGGTGGAGACACTGCCACACCGAATACTAACGTCTTCATCTGTCAGATCGCTCGAGGGCTTGAGAACGTTGATGACTATTGGATTCGTTGGTATTCGTACTCGAGTTGGAACTCATGGTTCAACATGGGTTTGCCTCTGCGCCTGGGTCCGATTACTTATCTCCGAACCTACGCCACCGATTGGAATCTCGCTAAACCGCAGGGCTTCTATTACGGGGACGATAGCAGTCTTAATCGCCCGGGGCTTCAGGCTGGCAGCCAGACGGGGATCATGTTCGGCATCACTTGTACTTACTGGGCTGGGGGATCTGACTACACAGGCAACGGCGATGGTGTGCGTCAGATTCTGTTCCCGCGAAGCGGCTCGGGCCAGGTCTGGACGCGGTGGTGTAACTCCTCTAACGTGTGGAGTACGTGGCAGTGGTGGGGCGTACCGCAGATGGTCACTTCTATCTCGGGCATCTCCTTCGATGGCCAAGAAATTCTGCTCACCGATTCTCTAACTGCTCCCACCTACACATGGCAACTGAAGTACAACGCTGCGTCGACCAACACAAACAAGTGGGAGTATATCGGTGGTACTCCTGCCTTCGTTGCTGTAGAAGCTTCCGAAGCTTGGTCTGGCACGGTCGGAACGCCGACTGATCTTGCTACCGTTGGCCCACAATTCACGGTGCCACGTTCGGGTGACTACATGGTGGAGCTCTGGTGTCGGGTAGATGCTGGCGCACAGACTGGGTGGGACTGTGCATCCATGCACTTAGTGGACAACAATAACGCTGGTACCTCACCGACGATTCAGTGCCTCGGCAATGTCTATCTTAGCCCCACCACCGTTCCCTATGTGGCACTAAATGCAGCGGGTATAGTGCCTGTTGTGTCAGGTCACGTACTCAAGGCGAAGTACATGATTCTTGCCCAGGATGCTGCTGGCTCTATTAACTTCGCACAGCGGCGTATGCGCATCACCCCTGTCCGCTTAAGCTAAAGGGAGGAGATATGCAGCTCACTAAAACTGAGATTGCGCTCATCGCCATCGCGCTAGCCCTGTGGGTGGCAGTGCTCTGGGGCTTCGATCTGCTGTGAGCGTCTTTCTCACAAAGTGCTGGCTGTTCCTGCGTAACCCCGCCGGTGGCGTGGAGGACGTGGATCGAATGCAGGCTGCTGGCTTCGAGGGCGTCTTCTGTAACATCGGCGACCACGTGCCGAATACCTGGACCACGATTCGTGACCGCTGTCTGTCTCGCGGCATGTTCTGTGGGCCCTGGGCACGTACTGCGCAGGCTGACAATACGTTCTCAGAAATCACTCTCAATGCCATCATTCAGTGCGCGCAGAACTGGCAGTCTCCACTGATCGTCAACGCGGAATCAGAAATCCAGGGCACTGGGGGTGAGTGCACAAAGGTGATCGCTGAGGCCTGTGCGGGCCTTGACGCTGGTCTCTCTGTGGAGCCTATCCCGTTCGACAACGTGTCCTGGGTGCCATGCTGCGACATGCCTGTCTTGCCCCAGATTCTGAAGGAGCAGGTCCTCAGCCTCGACTGGATCATCGGTCAGTGGCATGGCTACGGCATCAAGTGCGTGTACCCTAGCTATTCCTCGTGGGGCGCTAACAGGCCCGGCGACTTTCCACTCAACGCTCCGTACGGTGTCTACACCGCTGACGACATGGGCGGTAACTATGCTGCTTGGTCTCCCCGCGAGCACAGCTACCAGGGCTGTGTCGAGCAGCCTACGAATGGAGGTGATGAGGTGACCCTGATCGGAACGGAGGACGGGGTAACTGCGGCGATGAACCGACTCCGTGACATGGATCCTAAGGGCACGCTGCTCGTGAAGGATGCTAAGGGCAAGTGGCCCGGGATCGAAACGATCACCAAGCCCGTCAAGGACTGGAAGGCCTACGACAAGCTAGAGCGGTCGCTTGACATTCTCGTCAAGGACCACGACGCGAAGGAGTAGCATGAGCAACGAACCGCAGGGCCAGGGCGAGCAGGGCACTCCTCAGGAGCCCACCACGGCCGTCACGGAAACCACCGCCGTCAGCGAGCCTCCGCCCAAGGACGAGGAAGAAGAGCCCACTCCCGAGCCCGAGGAACCGACACCTCCGCCCGAGGAGCCCGTCGAAGAAGAGGAGTAATCATGGCTGTCCCCGCCAAAGACGCACCATTCATCGAGCCCTACGCCAAGGCGGGCAACCCCAAGGGGTTCCGCAGCAAGGGCAATACGGCCCTCGCCGTCAAGCGTGCGTTGGCTCATCTGGGTTTCCTCGATTGGGAGCCTGATGTGTGGGACCTCCAGTGGAATGCGAAGGTCAGTGACGCTGCAGCTGCGTGGAAGCGCAAGCGTGGCCTCATCCCCGCCGACTCCAACGACGGCTCATGGGGCGAAAAGTCGCACGAGGTGATGAGATCCGCTTGGTTCACGGAGGACAAGAAGCCGGCCTTCGACGGTGAAAGCCAGCGACTGCTCAAGGAGGAGAAGAAGGCCTACGATGCCAACCAGTCCCCGCCCGATACGAAGGTGCCAGACCTCGGCCCCCTGTGGGCGGATGGACTCTCAATGTTGGAGCAGGACTGCACGCACGCCACGTCCGGTATTCCTAACTACCCCGCGTTCGATGATTGCTTCCACGCGGGTAAGACCGTCATCGCGCCGGAGGACCTCAAGATCACAAAGGCGTCCTCTTCCAATCCGGGAGACGCCTGCTATGCAACGGGTAAGTCGGGAATTGAATACTGGTTTGGACATCTCGTTAGCGCTCCTGGAGTGGGAGTACAGATCAAGAAGGGGGGCAGAATTGGCACGGTTTTGGACCACAACGTCGGTGGTGGTCCTCATGTGCATTGTGGTGTTGATACTCGGCCGCTGACTGGTAAGACCCTCGAATACCACACAAACTACACCCACGGAGCGCCACTGATCGGTGACCAGCTTGCGAAGGAGTTGGATTGAAGCAAGAGGTCGTACTCCTGATTCTGCTTGGCACGATTGCCGTGGCTGCGATTGCGGCTGGGTGTGTCCTCGCACTCTCAGGCTACTCGTCGGCGGGTGCATTTTCAGTGGCTGCGGCTTGTGTCGGCGTGCTTGGCACGATTGCAGCACAGAAGGCAAAGCAGAATCATGAGTCCTGAAGCCATTGCTGCATTCGTCTCCGGCGTCGCTGCGGTCATGTCCGCGCTTGTGTCGCTGCATCTAGAACGTAAGCGGGCAGAGAAGGCTTGCCTAGAGAGGATCAAGGAAATCAGGGAGTCTCTGAAGGAGGGCTACGAAATGGGGCATGGATGAAGCGATTGCCAATAGTACTTGCGATCGTAGGCCTCGCCTTCGCTGCTGCGGCAGGTTTCCTCGTAGCCACATCGACTGGTGCTCAGGCTCCCGTGAGAACTGTCACTGTCAACGTAGCTACTGGTCCGCAGGGTCCAGTAGGTCCGAAGGGGGACAAGGGTGAGACTGGCGCACAAGGGCCACCTGGTCCGCAAGGTGAGAGAGGACCACAAGGTCCAGCAGGTCCTACAGGTCCACAAGGACCACCCGGGACTGGTGGTGGGACTGGTGATAGGGGAGTCTGTACTGGTGCTCCCCCAAACTACGACCCAGGATTCCTCGTAATCAACGCCCCAGGGGGCCAAGCGAAGATCTGGACCTGTCTCGCCCCATAAGGAGGAGGCAATGCACAAAGAGGAGCGAATGACCCAGCAGCCCATGCTGTGTCTTACCTGCTTCCGCGGTAACACACCGAACGACCCCGATAGCATGGACGATTTCTGGGTGCTCGACCTGGAGCGAGACGTCAACTGGGGTGACCCTACATATCTCTGTAAGTACTGCTGTGAGCGAATCGCCGCGCTCACTGGCTTCGTGCCTGAGGCCGACTACATCGAGCAGGCCAACATCGTCAAGCAGCAGCTGCGCAGGATCCACGACCTGCAAGCGAAGCTCGAGGAGAGAAATCGCAGGCTGGATCAGATCGCGCAGGGTACGCGTGCCGTCCGACGTACGAAGAAGGAGCGTGCTGCTTCATGAGTGAAGCGATTGTGACGATTGCGCTTGCAATATCGGTCGCGTTGAATGCTGTCGGCGCTGTACTAATCCTCAGACTGTCTTCTAACGCGTTCCTCACCCTTGACAGGGCGCATGAACGAACGACGAAATACACCGAGGGCCTAGTCGACAGAATCATCTCAGGGGACTGGCAAACCTATAAGGCCTATGCCATGATGGAGGAGGCTCCCACCGCTGACGTGGAGCCTGAGCCCGCGGTGCCTACTTTTACCGAAGGACCAGACCGTGGTGGCTTTGCTTCAAAGTTAGGACTACGCGCTTTGAGCGAGCGCCACGTAGCCACTGACGAAGCCCGTGTCCGCGCATCCGAAGAGCAACTCATGTCCGACATGCAGGGGTAACACATGAGCCTAAACGTTGGCGATGCCACTTCGAAGAAGGACCTACTAGAGGCCTGTGAGACTCTGAGAAAGAAGCGATTGGAGTCCAGGCGTCCGTTCGAGGAGATCTGGTGGAACAACATCGCCCTGATCTCTGGCGATCACTATAGTCAGTACGATGCGCAGACTGCGTCGTTCATGGAAATGCCGAAGGAGCGTCATCAGATCCGCCTCGTACTCAACCAGGCCCGTGTGGTTCTTCGTACCGAGGTGGCGAAGCTGACGAAGGCGCGTCCGGTGATGGAGGTGGTGCCTAACTCGATGGACGAGGAGGACATCGCTGCGGCGAAGGTAGGCAAGTTCGCACTGGACGCGGCGGACTGGAAGTTCAATCTGCGGCGAATGCGCAAGCGTGCCCTGTGGTGGAGCGGCATCACTGGGTGCTCGTGTGTGTACGTGGGCTATGACCCGACGGTGCTGAGCGATGGCTTCTTCGAGGTGGTCATCGACCCAAACACCAACGAGCCTACGTGGAATCCTCGTCGCATCCAGGAGCTCGAGCGTCAGGCTGACATTGGCGACATTCCTCCGGTGCAGAAGGAGCAGTGGCCGCTGGGCGACCTCGAGTACAAGATGTATACACCGTTCCACATGCTCCCCGACGATACCGTTTTCGACTTCGAGGAGATTAAGGATATCATCGTCACGGACGTCGTGGAGATCGAGCAGGCCAAGGACACATGGCCTGAGGCGGCGGGAGACATTCGTGGCACTGCTGGCCGACCGAGCATGATGAATCGTATGCTCACGCGAGCAGGCCTGTCCACAGGGGACGCTGGGCAGTATGCCTCAGAATCCACCATCGAGGTCTATACATACTGGCTCAAGCCGGGGGTGTACGAATCCAAGTTCCTGCGTGACGGCCTGATGCTGCGGTGGACCAACCATCAGACTGACCTCGAGTTCCACGATACGTTCCCGTTCGACGACAAGCGGCTGCCATTCGCGTTCTTCCGTCACACCGAAAATGCCATCGCCATCTGGCCTGACACGGTGATTACGGACGTGAGGGACGTGAACCTCGAGCTCGACAAGACCATCAGCCTGCTACTCGAGAACCGTGACTATATGACCTCACCGATGTGGCGTAAGGCTAAGCAGTCGCAGGTGGGGCCGATCAAGATGGCGCCGGGCAGCATGCTCGAGTACATTCACGTTCGAGACGTTCCTCCTCCTGAGCCAGTACAAGGTACTCCGATGCCCACTCAAATCGAGAACCTTGTCGTCGGCCTAAGAGATCAGATCCTTGACATATCGGGACAGGGAGAGGTCTCGAGAGGACGCCTGCCGTCAGGAGTTCGCTCCGGGGTGCAGATGACGTACCTCCAGGAGGAGGACGAAACGCGGCTAGGCCCTGTGGCTGAGGAGTGGGAGGCTTCAATCTCCAAGATGGGGTCACTCACCCTCAGTCGCATGGGCCAGTTCTACACGTCCGAACGACTGCTGAAGTCGTACAAGTCGGGCGGACAGGCTGACGTACGTAAGTTCAAGGGAGCCGACCTCAAGGGCAACACCGACGTGCAGGTGCAGTCTGGCACGGGCCTCCCGAAGCTGAAGGCGGCGAAGCAGCAGTTCGCGCTGAACATGGCCGAGCTTGGCATCGAGCGGGATCCAAAACGACTCCGTGACATTCTCGAGGTCGGTGAGGGTGAGCCTGACGAAATCGACCTGGCATTCGCGCAGGCTGACCGTGAGAACGAGTTGATGCGTGGCCTTGCGGTGCAGGCCTCGCGTATGCAGCTTCAGCTCGATCCTGCTCAGATGGCCCAGGTGTCAGGGCCTCAGCAGCCTGGCATGGGCATGGTCCCAAGCGAGGGCGAGGTGCCGCCTGAAATGGCTGGCATGCCGGGCGAGACGGGTGAAGTGCCGCCCGAGATGGCCACTGGTGGGCCTGAGGACATGGGACAGATGGAGTTCGAGGGTATGCCGCCCCGCCTGTGGCAACCAATGGAGGACCGCCGACGGCTCCTGGGGCTGGCATCATGAATGCAGCGGAGATGCAGCCTCCTGAGCCTCAGGGCGAGGTGATCGCGGTACCTGTCAAGAAGTGGCACAATCACGATGCCCACCTGAAGCGCCATTATCGCATGATGGCGACTGCCGAGTTCGAAGCGCTGGTACTGACGTCACCGGAGATTGTCCGTCTCTTCGATGAACATACGGCTGCACATGAGCAGGTTAAGCAACAGCTGATGGCCCAGCAGATGCAAATGATGGCGCTTGCTCAAGGTGGTCCTGCTGCGACGGCCCCGCCGGAGGCTTCGATGCCAATGGATCAGATGGGCGAGGTAGCAAAGAGGAGGGCTACATAATGCCTGGCAAGCAGGTCAAGAACTGGAAGCAGTACCACGCACTACGACGGTCCGGCAAGAGCAAAGAGTCCGCAGCACGTATCACCAACGCGGCCTCCAAGAAGAAGAGGAGGCGTCGTGGCTAAGAAGAGCAGCAAGAAAGGCGGCGCGGTTTCCTTCCCCAAGGTAAGGCCGTCCAAGCAGGGTGCAGTGGGTCCCGCAATGCCCGCTCCGTGGGACAAGCAGGGTCCTTACCAGGTGCCTAAGAAACGGAAGCGTGGCTAAGGTACCAACAAGCATCGTAGTAAAGCCCCGTCTCAGTCAGTACAAGACGGCTGCGAAGATCCTCGCTCAGGCTCCCAAACCTAAGTCGAGTGGGGGCTTCCTTCATGCGGTCACGGAGGCGATGAAGCCACACACCACCATCGGCCGACTCGCTGTGGGCGCGGTGAAGGAATTGGGTGTTAAGCCAGCGATGGATCTGCTCAAGGCGACTGCTGGCGTGACCACAGGCATGCGTTCGGTACGTACCCCGCGGGATCTCCTTGGTCGCGAGGCTACGTTCGCTGAACAAGCAGGCCTTAACTTCGCCCCTGTGGGCAAGGTCGGTAAGGCTGCGGTTCGAGTGCCACGCATCTGGGCTGAGCGAGGTGCTAAGGGCGCTATCGAGTACACCGGCAAGAGGCCTGCCGCACGCATCCCAACCCTCGACCCGAACTTCGAAATCACGAAGGCTGGCAAGGGTGACCCCATCGTTGGCCTTGGTGGCACACTCAATGAGTACAGGGGGCCAAACGTTGGCCGCAAGATCATGCGGGAAAGAATCAAGGATTGGGATCGAGCCATCAAAGAGGCTCCCACCCCGGGTGAACGTATGGCGCTTCAGCAGCAGCGGGCGCATGCCATCGACCGAATGATGGGCACTCCTCTGCAGTGGGCCTTCAATGTTGTAGAAGCGGGTACGAAGAAGCCACACGCGACGCTG
>Ga0126377_10004040_pt1 | contig 10575 bp, 10 predicted proteins | sample PanSoiMetPlot_22_FD_92647 | JGI IMG/M metagenome (GOLD analysis project Ga0126377, IMG submission 92647) | Tropical forest soil microbial communities from Panama - MetaG Plot_22 | ecosystem: Environmental > Terrestrial > Soil > Tropical forest > Bulk soil | place: Panama | collected 2016-02-17 | reverse complement strand
TGATCCAGCCGGTGTCGGGATCCTTCATGATCACCATGCAGCCGGTGCCGATGTAGTAGCCGCCGTCATGCTCATGCCAACGCGGCGTGGGGATCTTCTGGATGTCGATGTCCTTGCCGGTGAAGACGTTCTCCAGGAGCGGCCCGGACTTCACCGTGACCGGCGGAATGCTCTTCGCCTCCTTCATGTATTTGCGCCAATAGGAGACGAGCTCGATCGGGGAGCCGTCGAGCGGCAGGCCGAGCGTCAGATTGATCCGCCGCACCGAGGTGAGGATGTTGGCGAGGATGCGGTGGCCGTGCGGATAGCCCGGCACGTCGTCGAACAGCACCGCCTTGTTGCCCATCTTGCGCATGTAGAGATCGACGATGCCGCCGATCTCCTGCTCGCGCTCGGCGCCGCTGATCTCCTGCACCTCGCCGGCGGCGCGCAGCTCCTCGAGCCAGACGCGCAGATCCTGCTTGGACATATTCTTCGCGACGCGGTTCGCGGCTGGGACATCTTGCATCTGGGGCTCCTCGCTTCGCGGCTCGGCGCGATTTTAGCAGAGCGAGCCGAACAATATCACCGCCGCCCGTTCAAAATCTGCTTCAGGCGTTGCGGCGTCACCGGCAGTTGCGTCACCGCGCCCGGGATGCCGATGGCGTCGTCGATGGCGGATGCGATCGCGGCGCCGACACCGGTCACGCCGCTCTCCCCTGCCCCCTTGATGCCGAGCGGATTGAGCGGGCTCACGTAGTCCTCGCGCAGCAGCACCTCGATCTTCGGCGTCTCCTTCACCGTCGGCAGCAGATAGTCGGCAAACGTGGTCGCCAGTGGATCACCGCGCTCGTTGTAGGTGAATTCCTCCATGAGCGCGCCGCCCAGCCCCTGCGCGAAGCCGCCGACGATCTGCCCGCGCACCAGCGCGGGGTTGATGGCGCGGCCGATGTCGTAGGCGATGGCGTAGCGCTCGATCACAACGCCGCCAGTCTCGCGGTCGACCTTCACGACAGCGAAGTGCAGGCCGTAGGGATAGACCTGATGCTTGACGCGGAACCAGCCTTCGGCGGAGAGGCCGGGCTCGCGGTCGCCCAGCGTCTTCGAGGTCGGCTCGAGGTGCCGCGCGATCTCGCCCAGCGTCATCGACGGCCCGCTCGGGCGATCCCTGTGCACCACCTTGCCGTCGACGATGTCGAGCGCGTCGGGCGGCGCCTGCATCAGCGAGGCCGCCATCTCGATCGCCTTGGCGCGCAGCTTGAGCGCGCCGTTGTGCGTGGCCGACGCCGTCATCACGGTGGCACGCGAGGCATGCGCGCCGATGCCGAAGGCGATGCGGTCGGTCTGGCCATGGGTGACGCGCACCTGCCGGTAGTCGACGCCGAGCGCCTCGGCGCAGACCTGCGCCATCACGGTCTCGAAGCCCTGGCCGATCGACGCGCCGCCGGTAATCAGCTCGACCGCGCCCGAGGTATCGACCTCGATGCGCACGCCGTCGGCGGGACCGAGCCCGCTCTTCTCGATGAACATGGCGAAACCGGCGCCGACCGCCTCGCCGGCGGCTCGCCGGCGCGCGAGCGTGGCCTTGAGCTTGTCCCATTCGAGCGCGGCGATGAGCTTGTCCATCAGCCCGACATAGTCGCCGGAATCGTGCTCGATCTCCTCGCCCAGCGCCTCCAGCGGCCGGTGGTAGGGCATCTCGTCCTTCGAGATAGCGTTGCGGCGGCGCACCTCGTTGGGATCGATGCCGAGCTTCACCGCGACCGCATCAATCAGACGTTCGCGCACGAACGTCGTTTCGTATCGCCCCGGCGCACGATAAGTCGCCGCCGGCGTCTTGTTGGTGAGCCGGAAGTGCCCCACGGCACGATAAGCCGGCACCCGATAAGGGCCCGGAAGAATGCCTGCGGTCATGTGCACGACGCGGGCGGCATGGGTGCGCACATAGGCGCCCTGGTCGTGGAAATAGCGGTCGTCGATCGCCAGGATGCGGCCTTCGGTGTCGACCGCGGCACGTATCTTGTGCAGCTGCTGGCGCGAATGATTGGCGGCGATGAGATGCTCGCGCCGGTCCTCGATCCATTTCACCGGCCGGCCGAGCCGCATGGAGGCGACGCAGACCAGCACATCCTCGGGATAAAGCTCGCCGCGGATGCCGAAGCCGCCGCCGACATGCGCCTCGTGCACCTGGATCGACGACGGCGTGAGCCCCAGCATGCGCGACAGCAGCTCCTTGATCCGGTGCGGCACCTTGGCGGCGCCGTGCAGCTCGAGCAGATTACGCGAAGCGTCGAAGCGGCCGATTGCTCCCCGTGCCTCCAACGGAACGCCGGAATGACGTCCGATCGCGAGCTCGAGCTCGACGACGATGGGCGCGGTGCGAAAAACCGCGTCGACGTCGCCGTAGCCCTGGCGGATGATCGACGCCTCGGTGTCGCGGCCGGGCGAGAACTCGCCGGGCGGGTCTTCGGCCGCGAGCAGGATCGGCAGCTCCTCGACCTCGATCGTGACCAGGTCGGCGGCGTCCTCCGCCACGTAGGGGTCGCTCGCGAACACCGCAGCGACCGGCTCGCCGACGTAACGCACCTTGTCGGCCGCGAGCACCGGCTGGCGGTAGGGATCGAGCGCGGGAATTTTGCCTTCGCGGAAGTCGATCGCCGGCACGTCCGCGATATCGGACGCGGTCCAGACCGCGACCACGCCGGGCAAGGCGCGCGCGGCCGCGGTGTCGATTGCGACAATCCGACCGTGGGCGTGATTGGAGCGCACCACACGCATATGGAGCTGGTGCGGAAAGGAGATGTCGCCGGCATAGCGGCCGTGGCCGCGCACCAATGGCGGGTCCTCCAGCCGCCCGACCGACTGCCCGATCCATTTGTTGCTCGGCGCGGTCATCGCCGCGCCGCCGTCATCTTGGCCGCGGCGGCGCGCACCGATTTCACGATGTTCTCGTAGCCGGTGCAGCGGCAGAGATTGGACGAGAGCACGTCGAGCAGGTCCTCGTCGCTGATGTCGGGCTCGCGCTCGAGCACGCCGGCCGCCAGCATCAGGAAGCCCGGCGTGCAGAATCCGCATTGCAGGCCGTGGTGGTCGATGAACGCCTGCTGCAACGGATGAAGCTTGTCGCCCTGTGCCAGTCCTTCGACGGTGCGGATCTGCCGGCCCTCGGCCTGCACCGCGAACATCAGGCAGGAGCGCACGGGCTCGCCGTCGAGGAGCACCGTGCAGGCGCCGCAGACGCCGTGCTCGCAGCCGATATGAGTGCCGGTCTGGCCGCATTCGTCGCGGATCGTGTCCACCAGGGTGCGGCGGGGATCGACGCGCACGGCGTAGCTGCGGCCGTTGATCGTCAGCGTGATCTCGCGCTTCTCGCTCATGCCGCCGCCTGCTCCAGCGCGCGGCGCACGACAGTACGGGTGAGGTCGCGGCGATAGTCCGCGCTGGTGATGGCATCCTCCAGCGGATCGACCGCCGCCATGGCGGCGTCGGCCGCGGCGGCGAAGGCTTCTTTGCCGGGTGCTTGCCCCGCCAGCGCCTGCTCGGCCTGGGCGATGCGGCGCGGCAGCGGCTCGACACCGCCGACCGCCACGCGCGGCTCGCTGATGGCGCCGTTCTCGACGCGATAGGTCGCGAGCGCCATGGCGAGCGCGAAATCGCCGGCGCGGCGGTTGAACTCGTAGAAGCCGCAGCGAGTATCGGGCGCCGGGATCGGCAGCCGCACCTCGGTGAGCAGCTCGTCCTCCTCGAGCGCCGTGGTCATGATCCCGCGAAAGAAATCATCGGCCGCGATGGTGCGTGTGCCACCCGCGCGCTTCGCCACCATCTCGGCGCCGAGCGCCGCCGCCACCAGGCACCATTCAGAGGCGGGATCGGCGTGCGCAATGCTGCCGCAGAAGGTGCCGCGGGTGCGGATGGGATAATGCGCGATGTGGCGCACGACCTTGGAGAGCAAGAGCCCGAGCGGGCCTCCCAGCACCGGCTTGTGAAAGGCGGCGTGGCGCACGCAGGCGCCGATCACGAGCTTGTCGCCTTCAACGGCGAGGTGGTGCAGCGCCTCGATGCCGTTGATGTCGACGAGATGCGTCGGCCGCGCCAGCCGGAACGCCATGATCGGGACAAGGCTTTGGCCGCCGGCCAGCACGCGCCCGTCCTCGCCGGCCACCGCGGCAAGAGTCTGCAGCGCTTCTTCGATCGTTTTCGGCGCGTGATAGCGGAACGGCGCTGGCTTCATCGGTCCTCACCGTTGAGACGGTGGCCGCCGAAGCAGAAAAGTACATCCACGAGACTGTCCCATATTTGGGAAATTGCATTTTTTTTGGAATGATGCACAGTTGCGAGTATATGTAAAGAAGCCGGGCCCCTCAGGTACGATGCACCAGAGATGAAGCCACCGCCCTTCCGCTACCACGATCCGCGCACCGTCAGCGACGCGGTCGCCCTGCTCGGCAGCCTCGAGAACGCCAAGCTGCTGGCGGGCGGACAGTCGCTGATGCCGATGCTCAACTTCCGCTTCGTGCAGCCCGATCACATCATCGATCTCAACCGCGTCGAGGGCCTGTCCTACATCCGCGAGGACAAGGGCACACTCGCGATCGGCGCCATGACGCGTCAGCGCGATCTCGAATTCTCCGACGTGGTGCGCGCGCGCTGGCCGATCATGCACGAGGCGCTGCTGCAGGTCGGACACCGGCAGACCCGCAACCGCGGCACCATTGGCGGCTCGCTCTGTCATCTTGATCCTTCGGCCGAACTGGTCTCGCTCGCGACCGGCTACGACGCCACGGTCACCGTTGCCGGTCCGAACGGACAGCGCGAGATTCCGTTCGCGGAATTCCCGGTCGCCTACATGACGCCCTCGATCGAATTGAACGAGCTGGTCACCGGCGTGCGCTTCCCGCAATGGGCGGCCAAGCACGGCTATGCCTTCGTCGAGTTCGCGCGCCGGCACGGCGATTTCGCGATCACCTCGGCCGCGGCCCTGCTCGAGGGTGACTCTGCCGGCAAGATCACCCGCGCCTCGGTGACGATCGGCGGCATGGGCACGGCGCCGAGCCGGGCGCGCGAGGTCGAGCAGGCGATCACCGGCCAGGTACCCACGAAGGAGCTGTTCCGGGGCGCGTGCGAGAGCTGCCGCAAGCTCGAAGCGATCGACGACGTGCACGCGCCGGCGTCCTATCGCCAGCACCTGGCGGCGGTGCTGTCGCGGCGCGCGCTGGAGAAGGCCTATGCGCGGCTCACCGGCACCGATCTCAGCGCACGGCCGCATTAGGAACATGTGATGGGCGAGAAGCGAAAAATCGCACTGACGGTGAACGGCAAGCGCTACGAGGAAGAGGTCGAGGTGCGCGTGACGCTCGCCGACTTCGTGCGCCACCAGCTCGGCCTCACCGGCACGCATCTCGGCTGCGAGCACGGGGTGTGCGGCGCCTGCACCATCCTGCTCGACGGCCGCTCCGCGCGCTCGTGCCTGATGCTGGCGGTGCAGGCGGACGGGCACGAGCTCCTGACCGTCGAAGGCATCGCACCGTCACCGGACAAGCTGCACGTGCTGCAGCAGTGCTTTCACGAGCATCATGGCCTGCAGTGCGGCTTCTGCACGCCGGGCATGCTCACCACGCTGCTCGAGTTCCTGCGCGACAACCCGGATCCGACCGAGCAGGAGGTGCGGATCGCCATTTCCGGCAATCTCTGCCGCTGCACCGGCTACCAGAACATCGTGATCGCGACGCTCGACGCCGCCAAGAGGATGCGGGCGGAAGCAGCAGCAAGCTAGGCCGTCATGGCCATTCGCTTCGACGATATCGGCAACCGTCTGAAGGCCTTCCGCCTCGGATCTGGGCTCAGTGCCGACGAGATCGCGGGCCGGCTCGGGATTTCGCGCACCGCGCTCTACCGCTTCGAGAAGGGTGAGCTGGCGAAAATCGAGACGCTGGAGAAGCTCGCGGAGCTGCTGTCGGTGTCGGTGCCGACGCTGCTCGGCGTCGGCGTCGAATACGTTCCCTCGGCGGTGAGCTATTTCGAGCGCATGCGGCAGATCGAGGAGACCTGCGAGCATATCATCGTGCTGGCCGGCCCGATCTCGTATCTCCTGGCGTCGGATGCCTTCGACCGCGCGCTCGGCGACATCCTGCGCGAAAGCATTCCGGACACCCTGCCCGGCCGCAAGCGAGCGCTCGACCAGGTCGACGAGATCACCGCGGTGCTGGCGCAGCGCAAGGAGCAGTACCGCCGGCGCCAGCCCGGTATCGTCAACCTGATCTCGGCGATCGAGATGGAGCACTTTCTCGGCAACGGCCTGGTCGGCCGGCTCGGCCTGCCGGACAAGGTGCGCCGCGAGCGGCGTGCGCTGGCGCGCGCGGAGGCCGAGCATTTCATCGCGCTGATGAAGGACGAGCCGATCGGCGTACAGATCGGCATCGTTCCCGACACGCTGCCGCATGCAAGTTTCCAGATCTTCCGCCAGCCCGACCGGCAGGTGCTGGCACTCAGTCCGTTTCGCCTGGGCGAGCAGCCCAATATCCGGGTCGGCGTCGCCATGATCACCTCGGCGCCGGAGGCGCTGGCGCTGCACGAGAAGATGGCCAAGGAGCTGTGGCAGCGCGCGGTCAAGGGAGCGGCGGCAGTGCAGCTGATGCGATCGCTCGTCGAAAAACAATAGAGGTATAATGATAAGGCGCTTGTTCAGAATTTGGAAAAAATCTTGATTTTGGTACAGTGTCCCGATAGCTACTTTCTGAAAGAAACGTCGCGCAAGCAGGATCTCCAAATGGCGCACCAGCCGTTTGCATCGGCACCTTATGTCGTCGGCGGCACTGAGCCGGTGCCGCACCCGCACATTCCGGCTGAGGAGGCGCTGTGCCCGGTGGTGTCGCACGACTGGGTCAATGCCGAGTACAAGCACTTGGTCGTGGATGCCTCACCCAAGGCGCTGGCGGTGAAGCCCGGGCAGTTCTTCAACCTGCTCTGCCCCTCGCCCGACGCAGGCGAGCTGTGGCTGCGCCGGCCGCAGAGCGTCTACCGCATCGATCGCGCCAGGGGCCGTATCGAGTTTCTCTACAAATGCGTCGGCCGCGGCACGAACGGATTGGCGACCCTCAGGCACGGCGACGACCTCAACATGGTTGGGCCGCTGGGTGTCGGCTTCTCGGTCGATCCCGCCTGGAAACACGTGGTCGTGCTCGGCCGCGGCGTCGGCCTCGCGACGCTGGCGCCGATCTCGCAGCTTGCCGCCGAGTCGGGGATCGGCGTGACCGCGATCCTGAGCGCGCGCAGCCCGGAATTCGTGATGGCGGGCGACCTGTTCGCGCAAGTCGGTGACGTCATCGGCGTGCTCGACACCGACGGCTCCAGCGCGGTGGAGAACGTCGAGGCGATCCTGCTGCGGCTCATCGCCAATCGGAAGGCCGACGCGTTCTTCACCTGCGGCTCCAACCGTCTGTTCCAGCTGATGAAGCGGCTGGCGAAGCAGCACGGGATCCCGGGGCAGATCGCCATGGAGCAGATCATGGCGTGCGGGCTCGGACCCTGTTACGTCTGCGTGCGCACCTTCGAGGTGAACGGCAAGCAGGAGCTGCGCCGGGTGTGTATCGAAGGCCCGGTGTTCGATCTGCAGGAGGCACTCGGATGGTAGACATGTCGGTGAAGATCGGGCGGGTGACACTCAAGAATCCGATCATGCCGGCCTCGGGCGCGTTCTCGACCGAGCTCGCCCAGGTGATGGACATCAACCGGCTGGGCGCGCTGGTGACCAAGACCGTGTCGCGCGAGTACCGCATCGGCAATCCGCCGCCGCGCGTCGCCGAGGTCGAGGGCGGCATGATCAACTCGATCGGTCTGCCCGGCAAAGGCATCAAGTATTTCCTCGAGCACCAGCTGCCGGACTACAAGCGCTTCACGCCGCCGATCGTCGCCAACATCACCGCGACGACCGCCGAGGACTTCGAGGCCATGGCGCGCGACGTGGACCTGCCCGATGTAGACGTCATCGAGATGAACATTTCCTGCCCGACCCGCGAGCCCGGCGGCGGCAACTTCGCGCTGCACCAGGACCATACCTACGAGATCGTCAAGCGCGTGCGCGCAGCCACCAAGAAGCCGTTGTGGGCGAAGCTCTCGCCCAATGCCGGCGAGATCGACCTGGTCGCGGTGGCAGCGGAAAAGGCCGGCGCCGAGGCGCTCACCATCTCCAACACGCTGCTCGGCCTCAAGATCAACACCGAGACGTTCCGGCCGGCGATCGGCAACGGCTACGGCGGGCTGTCCGGGCCCGGCATCAAGCCGATCATCCTGCGCATGGTCCACCAATGCTCGAAGGCGGTGAAAATCCCGATCATCGGCTGCGGCGGCATTGTCAAGGTCGAGGACGTGGTGGAATACATGCTGGCCGGCGCCAGCGCGGTCATGATCGGCTACCTCACGTTCCGCAATCCATCCGGCATGATCGCCATCATCGACGGATTGGAGACATGGTGTGCGAAACGCGGCTTCGCCCGCGTCGCCGACCTCACCGGCGCCATGATCAACGAGCGGCCGAAGGAGACTTTTGCCGCCGCCGCCGCGCCGATCGGGTAAGATGACCACGCGCATCACCATCCGCAAGCCCGACGACTGGCACCTGCATGTGCGCGACGGCGCCATGCTCAAGGCAGTCATGCCGTTCACGGCCAGGCATTTCGGCCGCGCCATCCTGATGCCGAACCTGATTCCGCCGGTCGCGACCACCAAGGACGCGATCGCCTATCGTGAGCGGGTGATGGCGGCGCTGCCCAAGGGCTCGACCTTCAAGCCGCTCATCACCTGCTATCTCACCGACGACACCGATCCGAACGACGTCGAGCGCGGCTTCAAGGACGGCGTGTTCACCGGGGTGAAGCTCTATCCCGCCAATGCCACCACCAACTCGGCCGCCGGCGTCACCGATTATCGCAAGGTGATGCACGTGCTGGAGCGGATGGAAAAGATCGGCATGCCGTTCCTGATGCACGGCGAGGACGTCGATCCCGAGATTGACATCTTCGACCGCGAGGCGATGTTCATCGAGCGCTATTTCTCGAAGTGGGTGCGGCAGTTCCCGGGGCTGCGCTTCATCCTGGAGCACCTGTCGTCGAAGGACGGCGTCGACTTCGTGAAGAGCGCGGCGCCGCAGGTCGGCGGCACCATCACGCCCTATCACTTGATTCTGACGCGCACGGACTGGCTGGGCTGGGGGCTCAAGCCCTACATGTACTGCATGCCGGTGATAAAGACCGCCAAGGACCGCGCGGCGCTGCGGGCGGCGGCAACCTCGGGCGAGGCCTGCTACTTCCTCGGCACCGATTCCGCACCCCACCCGGTGGCGAAGAAGCTGTCGGTGAATGGCATCCCGGGCCTGTTCAATGCCCCGGTCGCGATCGAGACCTATGCCAGGGTGTTCGAGGAGGAAGGCGCGCTCGACCAGCTCGAGGCCTTTGCCTCGCTCAACGGCCCGAAGCATTATCGCCTGCCGCCGAACGAGGAGCGGATCACCCTGGAAAGGTCGCCCTGGACCGCGCCCGAGGAGGTCAAGGTCGAGGGGCCGGACGAGAAGGCGCTGGTCTACCGCGGCGGCGAGACGATCGAGTGGAAGGTGGTAGCAAGTTGAACTCCGCTCTTGTCACCCCCCACGCAAAGGGGGCATGGAGGTGCCGCGCGGCAGAGAACGAAGAGATCATGTCATGACAGCAGGCGCGGGCTTCCCGGACCGGAAGGTGATGGCCGAGCTGACGGCCAAGATGCTGCTGGAGGTCGAGGCGGTCCGCTTCATGCAGGACAAGCCCTTCATCTTCACCTCCGGCCGGGCGAGTCCGGTCTATACCGACTGCCGGCGGTTGATCTCGTTCCCGCGCGTGCGTACGACGCTGATCGCCTTCGCCTGCGCCACCGTCATGCGCGACGCCGGCTTCGAGCAGTTCGACGCGGTGGCGGGCGGCGAGACTGCGGGTATTCCATTTGCAGCCTGGATGGCCGACCGGCTCGGCCTGCCGATGCTCTACGTGCGCAAGAAGCCGAAGGGCTTCGGCCGCAACGCGCAGATCGAGGGTCACCTGGCCGAGGGCCAGCGCGTGCTGCTGGTCGAGGACATGACCAGCGATGGCGGCAGCAAGGTCAATTTCTGCAACGCGCTGCGCGAGGCCGGCGCCAAGGTCGAGCACGTGCTGGTGTTCTTCTTCTACGACATCTTCCCCGAGAGCAAAAAAATTCTCAGCGATCTTGGCGTCACCTTGCATTATCTCGCGACCTGGTGGGATGTGCTCGCGGTCGCCAAGCAGAGCGGCAAGTTCGATGCGGGCAAGCTCGCCGAAGTGGAGAAATTTATGCACGATCCCACGGGCTGGTCGAAGGCCCACGGCGGGACGGCAGTGGCGGCGGAATGACGTTGCTGCGGATTCGGTGAGCCCCCTCTCCCCGCTTGCGGGGAGAGGGAGCGCACCGAGATTGCGGCGAGTAGAGTCGATCGTTGCGACAGTAAGCGTGAGGGATTGGGAATGTCTGGGAAGTTGGATGCCGATGTCATAGTGGTGGGCGGCGGCAATGCCGCCTTTTGCGCGGCGCTGGCGGCGCAGGAGCAGGGCGCATCGG
>Ga0126377_10004039_pt1 | contig 10577 bp, 7 predicted proteins | sample PanSoiMetPlot_22_FD_92647 | JGI IMG/M metagenome (GOLD analysis project Ga0126377, IMG submission 92647) | Tropical forest soil microbial communities from Panama - MetaG Plot_22 | ecosystem: Environmental > Terrestrial > Soil > Tropical forest > Bulk soil | place: Panama | collected 2016-02-17 | reverse complement strand
GGGTGGGCCAAGAGCTTCGGGCTGCCCGTCGAAATGGTCTCGGCGGCCGAGGCGCACGAACGGTTCCCGCTGATCGAGGCCTCGAACGTGCTCGGGGCGCAGTTCGTCCCCTCCGACGGCCACCTGGACCCGACGGGGCTCACGATGGCGCTCGCCGAGGGCGCCAAGCGCGGCGGCGCGCGGATCCGAACCGGCGTCCGCGTCGTGCAGATACAGGTCCGCGAGGGACGCGTGGTGGGCGTGGTCACCGACGCCGGTTCGATCGAGGCCGAGGTCGTCGTCAACGCCGGCGGGATCTGGGCGCACGAGCTCGGGCGGCTGGCCGGGGTCGAGATCCCGGTCGTGCCGATGGAGCATCAGTACCTGATCACGCGCCCGATCGAGGGCGTCACGTCCGCCTTCCCGACCCTTCGCGACCCGGACAATCTCGTCTACGTGCGCGAGGAGGTGGGCGGCCTCGTCGTGGGCGGGTACGAGCGCAACCCCGACCCCTGGAACGTCCGCACACCGATCCCTCCGGACTTCAATCACCGGCTGCTCGAGGAGAAGTGGGAGCGCTTCGAGCCCATCGCCGAGGGGGCCTTCAACCTGATCCCGGCGCTGCGCACGACCGAGATCAACCGGTTCATCAACGGCCCCGAGGCCTTCACGCCCGACGACGACTTCATCCTGGGCGAGACCGAGGTTCGAGGCCTGTTCGTGGCGGCCGGGTTCTGCGCGCACGGGATCACCGGCGGGGCCGGGGTCGGCCGCTACACGGCCGAGTGGATCGTGGAGGGCGAGCCTTCGATGGATCTGTCGAAGATGGACGTGCGACGGTTCGGCCGGCAGTACGGCAGCCGCCGGTTCGCGCTCGGGCGCGCCTACGAGATCTACGCCAAGCACTACGACGTGAAGTACCCGGGCGAGGACGTCGAGGCGGGCCGACCGCTGAGGGTCTCGCCGACGTACGAGCGGCTCGCGTCGCTAGGGGCGGTGTTCGGTGAGAAGGCCGGGTGGGAGCGGGCGAACTGGTTCGCCTCCAACGAGGACGACGCATACGCGGAGCTGCGACCGCGAGGGTGGGCCGGCCAGCACTGGTCCACGGCGATCCCCGCCGAGCACGTCGCCACGCGCGAGCGAGCCGGGCTGTTCGACGAGACGAGCTTCGCCAAGCTCGAGGTCTCCGGCCGCGACGCGTGCGCGTTCCTCCAGCGCGTGTGCGCGAACGACGTCGACGTCGCTGCCGGCCGTGTCGTCTACACGCAGCTGCTCAACCGTCGGGGCGGGATCCAGTGCGACCTCACGGCGACCCGACTGGCGAACGACCGCTATCGGATCATCACCGGGACGGCGTCGGGCAGCCTCGACCTGGCCTGGATCGCCAAGCGGCGCGAGGACACCGATCGGATCGAGATCCGCGACGTCACCTCGGCGCTGTCCTGCCTGGGCCTGTGGGGTCCGCGCGCGCGCGAGATCCTGTCCACGACCTGCCCCGACGACCTGTCGAACGAGGGCTTCCCGTTCATGGCCGCTCGCGAGGTCACGGTGGGCGACGTTCCGTGCCTCGCGGTGCGCATCACGTACGTGGGCGAGCTGGGGTGGGAGCTGTACGCCCCGATGGAGTACGGGGCGACGCTGTTCGACACGCTGATGGAGGCGGGCAAGCCACACGGCCTGGTGCCGGCCGGCTACCGCGCGATCGACTCGCTCCGTCTGGAGAAGGGATATCGAGCGTGGGGGTCGGACGTGACGCCCGACGACACGCCGATCGAGGCGGGGCTCGCGTTCGCCGTGGCCCCGGAGAAGGACTTCCTCGGCCGTGACGCGCTGGAGCGCCGACGGAGCGAAGGCGGCGGACGGATGCTCGCGTGCCTGCTCCTGGACGACCCGCGCTCCTCCACGCTCGGCAACGAGCCGGTGCGCTCGGCGGACGAGATCGTCTCGCGGGTGACCTCGGGCGGGATCGGCTACACGGTCGCTAAAAGCATCGCGTTCGCATATCTGCCTGCCGACCTGGCCCGGGTCGGCTCTCGGCTGGAGGTCGAGGTGTTCGGCGAGTGGATCGGCGCAAAGGTCGCGCGGGAGCCGCTCTACGACCCGAAGGGCGAGCGCATCAGGGCCTGAGGATCAGCCGGCGAACACGCACCCGTTCCAGTACGCTTCGACGCGCTTGCGCCCCCGACCACCCCGGACCTCGAGGTGCAGCTCGTCGGGGTCACCGAGCCGGCCGCCGTCGAACTCGAGCTCGAAGCCCTGCAGTGGCATGACCCGAAACGCATGTCGCTCGCGGGGCGGCTCGCTCTCCGCCGACAGGTAGGTCACTCCTCCTCCACAGCACCGCGCCCGATCCACCCAGACGAATAGGCGCCCCCCGCGTTCGAGAACCAGGTCGCGCACGCCCGAACCCATGACGACGTTCATCGCGTGCGATCGCGATCCGGTGGTGGGACGTCGTCGCCCACGAAGACCATGCCGTTCCAGTAGGCCTCGAGTCGTCGGGTTCCCCTTCGCCACCCCTTCAGGTCCAGGTGCAGTTCCTCGGGCGGATCCATGCGTCCGAAGTCGTAGTGGACGACCATGCCGTCCCGCTCGATCTCCTTGAAGCGGTGGGGTCGGCGTGAGCTCCGCGTGAAGCTGGTCCGGCGGCTTGCCCTCGGCGGCTCCGCGTGGGCCTCGAGCCAGATGTACGAGCCCACCAGCCCGCGATGCGGATCGAGCCACACCCACACGGACCCGCCGTGTTCGGCGATGTATGCGGCCGCCCTCGGGCTGGTCAGGATCTCCACGATCCGATGATGGCACGGGACGCGCGGAGGGGGCGGCTACTCGGCCGTCCCCTCGCGAGCCGTCGCTCGTTCAGGCGGGGACGATGCCCGACAGGTCTTCGTCGGTGGGAGCCACCACCGCCTCGTACGGCTTCTTGCGCTGCGCGATGAAGTAGTACAGCGCGCCGATGATGATGATGAGCGCGAACACGGTCCAGATCAGCGGGATCTTGTTCAGGAAGGCGATCTTGTAGTCGACCAGCTGCTGTCCCTCGACGTAGTAGTCGGACTGGATCGGCTTCGGGTTCGAGAAGATGCGCAGGTAGTTGGCTCCCGAGGCGTTGGGGTCGAAGGCCGAGGTCGCCGAGCTCGGGGCCAGGAAGTTCAGGAGCATCGCCGCGCCCCACAGGATCGCGATCGCGTTGACCACGATGCCCCACTTGCCGAGCGAGAACGGCGCCCGGGTCTTCGGCCATCCGCGCATGCGCGCCCGCATCACGGCGAGGTTCCCCAGGAGGTAGCTGAAGTAGATGGAAGCGGTCGCGCCCACGGCGATCACCGTGGGTCCGGAGAACTGGATGAAGGGGATCGCGGAGATCAGGCCGACGACGACGCAGGTCGCGACCGGCGTGTGCAGCCGCGGGTTCACCTTCGCCAGCGTCTTGGAGAACGGCAGCTGGTCGTCCCTGGCCATCCCGAACGCCAGCCGGATCGTAGAGGTCATGATGGCCATACAGCACACGAAGATGGCCGCCGACACCACGAAGAGGTAGATCGACGACAACGCGGTCGAGAGCACCTGGTCGATGATGACCGGCGGGCTTGCGAAGCCGGCCACGGCATCGGCCATGTTCGGGACCGCGATCAGGAGGGCCCACAGGAAGATGGCCCCGATGACGAACGCCCCAGCCACAGCGGCGAGCACCGCCTTGGGCGCCTCCTCGCGGGGGTTGTGCGTCTCCTCCGCGAGCGTGGATGCGGTGTCGAACCCGTAGATCACGTACAGGCTCATGAACATCGCCACGAGGAAGAACGACATGCTGAACGGCGCCGGGAATTGGAAGATGTTCCCCGTCTTGGCGCCGCTGAAGATCACGCCGAGGCCCTGGTTGTTGTGGGCGACCGCGAGGATGATGGCGAAGACGACCATCCCGAGGACCTCGAAGAACACCCCGGTGTTGTTCACGATGGCCACCAGCTTGACGCCGAAGATGTTCAGGACCGTGATGAGCACGAGGGTCACGATGGCGACGACAAGCTGGTCCGTGCTCCCGAAGTTCGTGTTGAGGTGCCATCCGAACATCTGGTTCAGCATCGGCAGGAGTGCGATCGGCAACGTCGCGCACACGGACGCGACGGTGAGCACACCGGCGATCAGGTAGAACCAGCCGGTGAACCAGGCGTACCCGCGGCCCGCGAGGTACTTCGTCCACTGATAGACGGAGCCAGCCACGGGGAAGTGGCTGGACAGCTCGGCGAAGTTCAGCGCCACGACGAACTGCATGAGCGCGACGACCGGCCAGGTCCAGAACAACCACGAGCCCATCGCCGCCAGACCCAGGTAGAACAGCGTGAAGATGCCCGTCGACGGCGAGATGTAGCTGAACGCCACGGCGAAAGAGCTGAACGTGTGGAGGTCGCGCTTCAGCTCCTGCTTGTAGCCGAACTTCTCGAGGTCGGCGGTGTCCCGTGCCGCCTGCTCGTTCACATCCATCCGTCCCCCCTTCTCCGGAACGACCCACGCCCGGCCAAGGACTCCGGGGGCTCGTTCGGCCGAAACGATGACCCCGTTGCCCGCCTCGGTCAAACGCGACCGGTCCCCTTCGACACAACCGGGGCAGGCCCCGTCACCAGGTAACGGCGCCCTGGGAGGCCGAGCCGACCTGGCGTGCGTACTTCGCCAGCGCCCCGCGGTCGTAACGGGGCGCGGGCGCGGTCCATCCCGCGCGGCGCCGCTCGAGCTCGGCGTCGTCAACCATGACGTCGATCCGGCGGTTGGCCGCGTCGATCACGATCTCGTCGCCATCGTGCAGGAGTGCGATCGGGCCGCCGACGAACGCCTCGGGCGAGACGTGGCCGACGCTGTAGCCCTTGGACGCGCCGCTGAACCGTCCGTCCGTGACGAGCCCGACCTCGGCACCCAGGCCCACGCCCGCGACGGCGGCCGTCACGGCGAGCATCTCCGGCATCCCGGGCGAGCCCTTGGGACCCTCGTACCGGATCACGATCACGTCGCCGGGCACGATCGACCCGCCGGTGACCGCGTCGAACGCGTCCTGCTCCGAGTCGAAGGGCCGCGCCCGCCCGCGGAACTCCAGCGTCGCCGCGCCCGCGATCTTCATCACGCAGCCCTCGGGCGCGAGCGAGCCGTACAGGATCGCCGTGCCCCCCTCGGCGTGGATCGGCTCGGCGACCCGGTGGACCACGTCCCCGTCCGGCGCGGGCGGCGAGAGCTCGGCCAGGTTCTCGGCCACCGTCTTGCCGGTCACGGTGATCGCGTCGCCCTTCAGCATGCCGGCGTCCAGGAGCTCCTTCATGACGACGGGCACGCCGCCCACCTGGTCCAGATCCTGCATCACGAACTTGCCCGCCGGCCGGACGTTCACGAGGTGCGGGACGGCCCGGCTGATGCGGTCGAAATCGTCGAGCCCGAGCCCGACCCCCGCCTCGTGCGCGATCGCGAGCAGGTGCAGAACGGCATTGGTCGAGCCCGCGAGCGCCATGACGACCGCGATCGCGTTGGTGAACGCGTCCCGCGTCATGATGTCCCGGGGCCGCAGGTCGGACTCGAGCACGCGGGTGACGGCCAGACCCGACTCGCGCGCGAACACCTCGCGCCGGTAGTCGACGGCGGGCGGGGAGGCGGCGCCCGGCAACGACATACCGAGGGCCTCGGCGGCCGCGGCCATCGTGTTCGCCGTGTACATGCCTGCGCAGGACCCCGTGGTCGGACAGGCCGCGCGCTCGATCCCCAGAAGCTCGTCGTCGGAGAGCGTCCCCTTGGCGTGCGCGCCGACGGCCTCGAAGACGTCCTGGATCGTGATGTCGCGGCCGGCGTACGTCCCCGCCAGGATGCTGCCGCCGTACAGATACACGGACGGCAGGTTCAGTCGGGCCATGGCCATCAGCATCGCCGGCTCGGACTTGTCGCATCCCGCGATCCCGACCAGGGCGTCGAGGCGTTCGGCGTGCATGACCAGTTCGACCGAGTCCGCGATCACGTCGCGCGAGATGAGCGACGCCTTCATCCCCTCGTGCCCCATCGCGATGCCGTCGGAGATCGCGATCGTGGTGAACTCCACGGGCACGGCGTCGCCCTGCCGAACGCCTTCCTTCGCGAGCGCCGCGAGCTTGTCCAGGTGATAGTTGCACGGCGTGACCTCGTTCCACGACGAGGCGACGCCCACCTGCGGCTTGCCGAAGTCCTCCTCGGAGAATCCCACCGCGCGCAGCATGGCGCGCGCCGGCGCCCGCTCGGGACCGTCGGTGACCTGTCGAGAACGCGGGCGTTCGGTCATGTCGTGACCTCCACGGCGGTGGTCCAGAATGGTCTCGGACCATACCGCAGCCTGATCGGACCCGAAGGCCATGCAGACCACCGAGGCGCCCCGCCCAGCCGAACGCTCGTGGTGGCTCGAGGAGGCGCTCATGCTCCCGGAGTTCCTCACGCCGGAGGCCCCCGCCTTGCACGGGGACACGTCGGCCGAGGTCGTGGTCCTCGGCGGCGGCTATACGGGGATGTGGACCGCGTGGTTCCTGAAGGAGCGACGCCCCGAACTCGACGTGGTGCTGCTCGAGGCCGACATCTGCGGGGGCGGGCCGAGCGGGCGCAACGGCGGCTTCTGCGACGGCTGGTGGGAGAAGATCCGCGACGTGCGCGAGGTGTACGGGGACGACGACGCCATGGAGCTGCTCATGACCTGCGGCCGCTCGCCCACCGAGATCGGCACGTGGTGCCGCGCGAACGGGATCGATGCCTGGTTCCGACACGGCGGCGATCTCGCCGTCGCCACCAACCCGACCCACGAGGGAGGGTGGGAGGGATCGCTCGAGGCCGCCAGGGCGCTCGGGGTCGAGGACGAATACCAGGTGCTGTCTCCCGACGACGTGCAGAAGCGATGCGCATCGCCGAGGTTCGGCGGCGGCGTGCTGATCGCCGACGCGGCCACGGTGCACCCGGCGCGCCTGGCGCGCGGGCTGCGCCGCCGGTTGATCGAGGAGGGCGTTCGGATCTTCGAGCACACCTCCGTGACCCGGCTGGGGATGGGGAAGACGGTGGCGGCCGAGACGCCGTCGGGCACCGTCCGCGCCACCGAGGCCGTGATCGGGCTCGGTGCGTGGGCCACCTGGTGGAAGGCGTTCAGACCACGCCTCACGCTCCGCGGCTCGTACATGGTCGTGACCGAGCCCGCGCCCGAGCGGATCGACGAGCTCGGCTGGACCGGCGGCGAGGCGATCCGCGACCTGCGGTCGTCGATCCACTACGGGCGAACGACGCCAGACGGACGGATCGCGCTCGGGCTCGGCGGGCTGCAGCCCGACCTCGCCCGGCGCATCGATCACCGGTACGACTACGAGGCACGCTACGCCCGCCGGGTGGCCAACGACCTCTATCGGATGTTCCCGAGCTTCGAGGGGGTGCCGATCGAGGCCGCGTGGGGCGGGCCCATCAACGTGAGCGGGTTCACGATGCCGTTCTTCGGCACGGTCGGGAAGGGCAACGTGCACTTCGGGCTCGGCTTCACGGGCAACGGCGTCGGGCCGTCGCATCTGGGCGGCAAGATCCTGGCATCGCTCGCGCTGCACGCCGAGGACGGGTTCGGCCGCCTTGCCGTCGTCGGACGCACCCCCAAGCGCTTCCCGCCCGAGCCGTTCCGTTCCCCCGGGGCGTTCGTCGTCAACGCGGCGATCCGCCGCAAGGACGACCGCGAGGACGAGGGACGGCGCGTGGGCCGCCTCACGCGGGCGATCGCTCGACTCCCGCGGCGGCTCGGCTACAAGCTCGGCCCGCGGTGACCGCGATCGAGCTCCCACGGCAGGCGCGCCGCAGCTGGTGGCTCGAGGAGGCGCTCGCGCTGCCCGCCTTCGCCGGGCCCGAGGCGCCGCCGCTCGAGGGCGACGTCATGGCGGACGTCGTGGTGCTCGGCGGCGGCTACACGGGGATGTGGTCGGCGTGGTTCCTCAAGGAGCGGGAGCCGGATCTCGACGTCGCGATCCTGGAGGCCGACATCTGCGGCGGCGGCCCGAGTGGACGCAACGGCGGCTTCCTGAACGGGGAGTACGACGAGGCGGACGTCCTCATCGAACGCCACGGGGACGAGGGCCGCCGTACGGTCGAGCTGTTCGCGCGCGCGATCGACGAGATCGGCGCCTGGTGTGTCGCCAACGGCGTCGACGCCTGGTACGAGCGCCCGGGGCAACTCGGCGTCTCGACCAACCCGGCGCACGACGACAGGGTCGTTCGGACCGTGGAGTGGGCCCGCGGCCTCGGCTACGGCCACGTCTACGAGCCCCTGACGAACGAGCAGCTGCGGTCGCGCTTCGACTCGCCGGTCGTGCGCGACGGGTTCCGGGTCACGCATGGCGGCACGGTGCACCCGGCGCGCCTCGCGCGAGGCCTGCGCAACGCGCTGCTTGCTCGAGGCGTCCGCATCTACGAGGGCACGCCGGTGCTGCGGTTCAACGCGACGACCGCGACCGCCGAGACGTCCGGTGGGACCGTTCGGGCGCGCAGGGCGATCGTCGGCCTGAACGCGTGGGCGCGGTCGTGGCGCGCGTTCCGGCGCTCGCTGCTGATCCGAGGCACGTACATCGCGATCACGGCGCCGGCCCCGGAGGCACTCGAGGCGATGGGCTGGACCGGGGGCGAGGGTGTGTACGACATGCTGGCCGCGCTCCACTACGTCCGCCCCACGAAGGACGGGCGGGTGGCGTTCGGCGGGGCGGGGTTTCGCGCCTCGGGTGGCGATGCCGACCACCAGCAGTACCGGTTCCACGAACGGTCGGTCGCGATGCTGGTGCGGGACTTGCGCCGGTGGCTGCCGGCGTTCGAGGGCGTGCCCGTCGAGGCCGCGTGGGGCGGGCCGATCGACGTGTCGGCACTCACCCTCCCGTTCTTCGGGACCCTGCCGGGCGGCGCCACCCACTACGGCCTGGGCTTCACGGGCAACGGCGTGGGCCCGTGTCACCTGGCCGGCAGGATCCTGTCGGGGCTCGCGCTCGGGGTGGAGGACGAGGCGACCACGCTGCCGATCTGCGACGGCGACCGCGTGCGATTCCCGCCCGAGCCGTTGTTCGCGGCAGGCGAGTGGCTCGTCAGCCGCGCCATCATCCGCCGCGACGAACGCCTGGACGCCGGGCGGCGGCCCGGGATCCTCACCGACCTGCTGGCTCGAGTCCCGCGGCGACTCGGGTACAACCTGGGACCGTGAACGCGACCGCGCCAGCCGTCTCGGTCGAGCTGCTCACGAAGTCCTACGGTCGCTCCCGCGGGGTCGTCGACCTCACGTTCTCGGTCGAGCGCGGGGAGGTGTTCGGGTACCTCGGCCCGAACGGGGCCGGCAAGACCACGACGATCCGAACCCTGCTCGACTTCATCCGCCCGACCGGCGGCCGCGCATCGGTCCTCGGCCTGGACACGCGCCGGGATGCGATCGAGATCCACCGTCACGTCGGCTACCTGCCGGGCGAGTTCGGCCTGTACGAGCGCCTGACCGCGCGCGACCACCTCACGTACCTTGCGTCGCTCCGCGGCGAGGTCGACGAGCGTTCGATCCGCGAGCTGGCCGCGCGGTTCGATCTCGATCTCGACGTGCGCATCGCGTCGCTGTCCCACGGGAACAAGCAGAAGGTCGGGCTGATCCAGGCGTTCGTGCACCAGCCCGACCTGCTGATCCTCGACGAGCCGACCCAGGGCCTGGACCCGCTGATGCAACAGACCTTCTATCGCCTGGTGCACGAGGCCCGCGAACGGGGAGCCACGGTGTTCCTGTCGTCCCATGTCATGCCAGAGGTGGAACACGTGTGCGACCGCGTCGGCATCATCCGCGACGGGCGCCTGGCCGCCGTCGAGGACATCGACGCCCTGAAGGGCAAGGCGCTCAAGATGGTCGAGGCGCGGCTGGCGACGCCGGCGCCGTCGGGAACGTTCGACCGCGTGCCCGGGGTTCGGGAGGCCGTCGTGTTCGGCGACCGGGTGCGGATCACGATGGCCGGACCGATGGACCCGTTGGTCAAGGCGCTCGCGCGCTTCGAGGTCATGGACCTGGAAAGCCGAGAGCCCAGCCTGGAGGAGATCTTCCTGACCTTCTACGGGACGACCGAGGGCGATGGGTAGCGTCCTGACGAAGACGCTGCGCGAGCAGCGGCGGACACTCGCCTGGTGGGCGTTCGGTCTCATGGCCGCCGTCGTGCTGACGACGGCGTTCTACCCGAGCATCAGCAGGAATGCCGCGTCGTTCGAGAAGCTGCTCGATTCGCTGCCCGCGGGTCTACGCAAGGCGTTCGGCGAGGACTTCGCCTCGCCGGCCGGGTATCTGCAGGCGCGGCTGTTCTCGATCTTCGCGCCGGTGCTGCTGCTGATCTACGCGATCGGCGCCGGTTCTCGCTCGATCGCGGGCGAGGAGGAGCGTCAGACGCTGGACCTCCTGCTCTCGACGCCGGTCGCGAGGCGCCGCGTCGTGCTGGACAAGGCGCTCGCGATGATCGTCGCGACCGTGGGCCTTGGCGCGGTGCTCGCGCTCGCGATCGTCGTGACCGGTCCACCGTTCGACCTCTCGGTGAGCGTCGCGAACGTCGTGTCAGCGGCGGCGGCCTGCGTCCTGCTTGCGC
>Ga0126377_10004038_pt1 | contig 10577 bp, 10 predicted proteins | sample PanSoiMetPlot_22_FD_92647 | JGI IMG/M metagenome (GOLD analysis project Ga0126377, IMG submission 92647) | Tropical forest soil microbial communities from Panama - MetaG Plot_22 | ecosystem: Environmental > Terrestrial > Soil > Tropical forest > Bulk soil | place: Panama | collected 2016-02-17 | reverse complement strand
GTCAAAGGTGTGTGCACCGTCAGAAAATCCGCGCGGGCGTAAACTTCATCAAGCGGAGTCAACTCGATCTCCAGGTCGCGCGCTTGTTCCGGGGCAATGAAGGGATCGTACGCAACGATACTCATGCCCAGACCGCGCGCGCGCGCAGCCACCACTCGTCCGATCCGGCCGAGGCCAACAATGCCGAGTGTTTTCCCCTGCAACTCCACGCCGATAAACTTCTTGCGCTCCCAACGCCCAGCCCTCAGGCTGCTGTTCGCTTGCGGAATTGATCGCGCCAGCGAGACAAGCAAGGCGATAGTGTGTTCCGCCGTGGTAATAGTGTTGCCATCGGGAGCATTCATCACCACCACACCGTGAATGGTCGCGGAAGGAACATCAATGTTGTCGACGCCGACTCCCGCTCTACCGATCACTCGCAAGCGACTGCTGGCGTCCAGTAGATCGGCAGTCACCTTAGTTTCACTGCGAACTATCAAACCTTCGCAGTCCTTGATCGCGATCGCCAGATCGTCCCTGGACAATCCGGTCTGTTTAACTACGTCGAAGGAGGCGGCGCGCAACGGCTCGAGGCCACTGTCGCTCACGTCATCTGCTACAAATATCTTCATCGGCATATTTATATGATTGATTATCTGGGAGTCGCACGGCGTCCAACATCGTGTCTGTAAAAGTTCGGTATAGTAGCACAACAGAGAACCCCCTGCGGTAGCGACGGGAAAGTACGGTCAACACCACCAAGTTTGCCGTAGCTACCCGTCGCTACCGTAGGGGGTTCTCTATTGGGTCAATTTTCGATTGACCGTTGGGTTAACAACAATCAACAATCGAAGTATCCGCAATCCGGCAATGCAGAAGAAACGGGGCTCTCAATTTATGGACATCTTTGTCTATCGCGAAGGTTCGGATAAGGTCGAAGAAGGATTCACCGTCGCAGACATCCCGCATCTGCTGAGCGATGAGAAGTCGATTTTTTGGGTGGACTTCGAAGCGCCTTCATTCGCTGACGATCAAATACTGCTCAACGTTTTCCACTTTCATCCGCTAACGGTAGAAGACTGCCGCGCCACTCGCCACCACCCAAAAATCGAGGAGTTTCCTGACTATCTCTACTTCATTGTCCACGCGGTACGAACTGACACAAGTTCCGACCGCTTCAACACAGTCGAACTGGATGGATTTCTCGGGCTAAACTACGTGGTTACTTATCATCACGACAGATTTCCCAGCATTGACAAGGTCAAGCAGTCGATCCGGGTGAGTCCCGTTGGCTGTCAACGCGGCGCCTCATTTCTGTTACACCAAATCATCGACAACATCGTCGACGAATATCTGCCAGTCATGGACGACTTTGACCAACGAATCAACGAGCTCGAAGACAACATCTTTTCGATCCGCCGCCCGAACGATGAAATACTCGAAGAGATATTGAGTCTGAAGCGAAGCCTGCTACGCGTAAAACGTATTTCCTCAAAGCAACTGGAAGTCTTGTACCGCATGAGTCACGGCCAATTTCAACTTATTAGCGGTCCGGTGCTGCCCTTCTATCGCGATATCTTTGATCACCTGGTACGCGTGACGGACCTCGCTGAAAGTTATCGAGACTTGATCAGTGGATCACTCGAAGCGTACCTGAGTGTCGTGTCAAACCGCCTGAACGAGATCATGAAAGTACTGACAATCTTTTCTGCGGTGATGCTACCGCTAACATTCATCGCGGGCGTTTACGGAATGAACTTCGACAATATGCCCGAACTGCATTCCCGCTACGGTTATTACATTGCGTGGGCCATCATGCTGCTGGTAGCAACGGGGATGTTGCTATTTTTTTGGAAGCGGGGCTGGATTGGACGCCGCCCCAAGGGCAAGGAGGAACGATGAAGCGGTGCGAGGACTGGCATCACAATGGGTCGGAATCTTTCAACTCCTCGTGTTCACTAAACGAGCCGTCAGGACTGGGCACTTTTGCATCGTCCTTTTCAGCCTCGAAAGACTTTTCAGACTTTTGTACTTCACGCAACGTCTTCTTGCTCGTCGCTTCCGAATCGCGTTCCTTTATTTCTTCACTCGTTTTACTCTTTTGCGTACCTGGCATCGTCACCCTCCTTATAACCACCTGACCGAAACGATAAGGGCAACTCCCACGGCTGCGTAGATGCCGGCAATGACGTCATCAGCCATGATGCCCAAACCGCCTTTGAGTGATTCCAGCCTACGAGCAGGATATGGCTTAACAATGTCGAAAAAGCGAAAAAGAAGAAACGCCAGGATGGTGGGCCACCATGATGTTAGGGCTACTGGCACAGCGGTCAGGGCAATCAACTGCCCGGCCACTTCATCTACCACGACTTTGCCTGGATCCTTGCGCGCGTCAAGTTGCTCGACCCGCGAAGCGGCCCAAATTCCTACGAACACCACTAACACTATCAGCAGCAACTCAAACACCAGGAAACCGTAAGCCGTGGTCAGCACATTGTCTGACCCTCCAGGTAGCCGCGGGACAAGAATGATTCGCAACAGGAGATAGAGACCCACCCCTACTAGCGACCCAAAGGTACCTGGAGCCAGCGGCAAAAAACCTACACCACAGGTGGCAAGGGCAAGGGCCAGATAGTCGCTGCTAGTACGAGGTGAGGAAAAGCGGGACTCGACCGATTTCAACTCGTCGCTGGATTCTTTGCTCGACACGGTTAGGCCACTACGCGCAAATCCTACCCACCAGATCATGCTCATACGCCGCGGTGATCTCGACCATTACAAAATCACCGGGCGCCGGTACCAGGCCCTCGGGAACATCATTGATCAGAACACAGCCATCAATATCAGGAGCCTGAGTTTCCAAACGCCCCTGCCACAATAGATCACTTTCGTTCGATTCGCCCTCAAACAGTACTCTAACAACTTCTCCGATGCGCCGCTTGTGCTTGCGGCGCGAGATCTTTGCCTGTTCCTTCATCAGGCGCGCGCGGCGTTGTTTAGCAACCTTCGCATCCACCTTGTCAGGTAGATTGAACGCCGCCGTTCCCTCCTCATCGGAATAAGTAAACACACCGACCCGATCAAACTCGACGTTCTTGACAAAAGTCAGCAACTCTTCAAAGTCCTCGTCAGTTTCACCGGGAAAGCCGGTGATGAAGGTTGTTCGGACAGCAATCCCTGGGACTCGTCGGCGCACTCGTTCAATCAGTCGTTCCAAACTTTGGCGATTGCCGCCGCGTTTCATCAACTTCAATACTTTCTGGGAGGCGTGTTGCAGCGGCAAGTCGAGATATTTGACGGCCTTCGGTTCCTCAGCCAGTACGTCTAGAAAGGCATCATTGATGTGTGTGGGATACGTGTACATCAGACGCACCCACTCGATTCCGTCCGTGCGCGCCAATTCCCGCATCAAGTGGGCCAACGCGTCCTGTTTCCCCAGGTCTTCTCCGTAGCGAGATGAATCCTGGGCCACGAGGATCAACTCTCTGACACCTTCTTCGGCCAGTTGATGGGCCTCGGCCACGATCGACCCGAAACGTCTACTGCGAAAATGGCCCCGCATTTGCGGGATGAAGCAGAACGCGCAAGGACGATCGCAACCTTCAGCAATCTTGATGAAGGCATAGTGCGAAGGCGTGGCCAGCACGCGTGGCGTCGACTCGTCATAGAGATACGTCGCGCTTTGATTTCCGAGGGGAATTACCGGCAAGGAACGCGGGTTTGTCTGCGCATCGCAAACCTTGAGAATGTCGTTAATCTGACTCGTACCAATGAACGCATCAACCTCGGGCAGTTCTGCCTTCAAGTCGTCGCGATAACGTTCGACCAGACAGCCGGCTACTATCAAACGTTGAGCGTGGCCTTCTGTCTTTAGCCTGGCTGCCTCCAAAATGGCTTCGATCGATTCCTGCTTGGCTGATTCAATAAACCCACACGTATTGACTACCACCGTATCCGCTTCTTCGGCGTTGGCGGTGATCTCATAACCGTTCTGCTTGAGTTGTCCCATCATCACTTCACTGTCGACGAGATTCTTGGGACAACCCAGGCTAACAAATCCAACTTTCTTCAACTGCTTACTCAAGTTCTTTTCACACCCTTTGGAGTGAGACTCCAAAAGTTCTACCCTTCCTGCTCGAGTTTGACGAGCAACTGATTAATTTCGCGCATCTCCGCCGGTGACAAGTCTTCGCCACCAAATCTGACGCGGTTGTAGGCCCGCGTTATCCCGAAAGCTTCCTGCGAACCAATCTGACCGGCGAACTCGAGCGGCGTGAGCGCCGTGTCGCGCAAGACACCTCTTTGCGCCAACAGGCTCGTAAACCGCTCGTAAAAAATAACCGCCGAACTCTCGCTGCCCACTCGCTTAACCTGCATCCGCAAGGCCTTGCGCCAGCCCAGTAGCCGAACTCGCCTGGCCATCACAAAAATCAACCCTAGCAAGATCAGTATCGAGAGACCCATCGCGCCCGCTGCCCAATGATTTGCCGGGAGCATTCCTTTCACACGGGCAATGTTTTCGGACACTAAGTGGCCCAGGTCAAACAAACGATTATGCAACGACATGGCCAGCGAGCGTTGTTCCTGCTTGTCGTAGCCGACCACGTACTGAAACCACATCAGCTCCAAGGCTTCGGCGTACTTTCGTAGTTGCGCAGTCAATCCCGTGCGAACAGGTTCAGTCCGGCCGGCTGGCGGGGTGGGATCGAAGGTAACCCAGGCTCGAGTTTCTGGAAAATACACCTCTACCCACGAGTGAGCGTCGCTCTGTCGTACCGTAAAGGCTCCCGCTGCTTCGTTGTATTCTCCCGGTAGAAACCCATTGACCACTCGCGTTGCAACCCCGTAGGAGCGCAGCATGACAGCCATCGCGGTGGAGAAATACTCACAATGTCCGGCCTTTACATTGAAGAGGAAATCAGCCAGTGGGTCAGGACCACCAGCGCGCATCTGCAACGAGTAGCCGTAATCTCTTTGCAGCTGCGCTTCGATCGCTTTCGCTGCATCGTAACGATTGCGCGCGCCTGCACTGACCAGGATTGAACCGGTCAGAGCCACAATTCGCGGATCAAGTTTCTCCGGCAGCTGTAGATAACGCTGATAGGCGGCCGAGTAAGGTCGCATGTCGCCGCGAAGTGTTTCTACGTCAGGGTCATTCGTGTCAGAGATGGCTTTGTAAATAAGGCGCTCATATTCGTGATGCCGGCTCTGCACTGAACCTTCAGCATCCATTCTCACGAAAGGGAGGTCGCCCTGGATCGCCACTGCTCGCGGAGCCGCAAACAACACTGACGACTCGATTGGCTCGAGGAAGAACGTTTGCGTGGTAAGCCGATGAAGCGCTTCCGTGGTACCCAATTGGAAGAACCCGCGCTCACTAATCTTCTGTTCGCTATGTCGCGCTTCAATCGACTTCTTCCAACCTCGCCCGGTGAATTCATCCAAGGCCACGCCGCGCCAGCGCAATCCCGGACCTGCGTCCGCATCTTCGAGACGGACGCGCATAACAACGGCGTTGTCCTGCTTCAGATCGCCAATCTCGCCCAGGGTGACGTTTTCTGAGAAACCGATGAAATGAGACAGCCCTGGTCCATTTCGCGTCAACACCGACGCGCCAGCGCGAGGCGCCACCAAAAACAGCGGCAATGCCAGGACGAAGATCAATACCAGTAGCGACAAGGCGACGAGTGGCAGTCGGGTCGCTTCCGCGTTTAGGCCGCTACGTCTCCCCGACTTCTTGAACACTCGGGAGTCTGGCGGTACCAACAGTCGCGTCTCCGTCATGGTGACGGCGCGGCGGGCTTTCTGGATCTCAAAGGCGATGATCGCTGAGAGTCCACAAAGCAAGTACAAACTGAGGGTTCCCAAAAAAACCGGACTCAAACTCAGGCCCGCCGCCAATAACACCTCGAAGAAAGAAATCAGGTAAAGAAAAACCCAATCGCGATCTTTCTTTACCTGCAACAGTTTCACCGCCGACAGGAAAACGATCAAATGGGCCAGCGCATTTACTCCGAGGCGCTCAATTGGTTCGCCGATGGCCTTCTGATACTGCCAGTCAAGGTAGAAGAGCGGAATCGAAAGCAGCACGATGCCTAACCCGATTCGTTCTGGAAGTTGCCACTTCGTGTTTTCGCATTTCCAACTGACAATCATCACCCCGAGGAAGATCACGGCCAGGGTGTAGCTCAGCCCTCCCGCCAGAACCAGGGCCAGCATAGCCACCCCGATCATGGCGTAGGAAAAGGCACGGAAATAAGTGGCGAAATTCATTACTTCTTCACGCGAATCTGAAACAGCTTGGGCCACAACTTTCCCGTCACAAAGAGCCGATCACCCGCTTCGTCATAGGCGATTCCGTTGAGCACCGCTTCTTCGCTTGTGACCTGGTTTGGTGGCAACAATCCTTTCAGGTCAAGCCACGCAGTGACTTGGCCGGTTTGCGGGTTGATAATGGCGATGCGGTCATTGTGCCAAATGTTGGCGTAGATTTGACCCTGCACGTACTCGAGCTCGTTCAGTTCATTGATTGGTGTTTGGCCATCCACCACTGGGATGCTTCTTTGCATTTGAAAGGTCGCCGGGGCGAAGAACCTGAGACGGTTCGTTCCATCACTCAAAATCAACAAGTGCTTGTCGTTGGTTAGCCCCCACCCTTCACCGCGATAGGCGAATGTACCTAGCTTCTCGAAGCTGTTGGCGTCGTAAGTGAAGCCCACTTGATGTTGCCAGGTGAGTTGGTAGATCTTGCCGTCATAGAGAGTTATCCCTTCGGCAAAATAGGGCGGAGGCACGTCCACTTTTTTGATAACCTTGCCGCTCTCCAAGTCTACCTGGCGCAAGCTCGATCTTCCTTCTTCTCCAGTACTCTCAAAAAGTTTGCCGTCGTGGTACTCCAGCCCCTGAGTAAAAGCTTCTGGGTCGTGGGGAAAGACATTCACGACCTCGTAGCCATAGGTCGGCACAACACCGTTTACCGCACCGTTGTTAGCCTGACTTGGGGAGGCGCCTGATTGGCAGTTGAGACTGCCAAATGTCAGGCAGAACACTACGGTTATCACGCGACGATTCATCCGCTGCACCACTCTCCAGCCAAGATTGAGTCACAAGTCACAAGGGGCATTTTGCGGGAGAGCCGGAGAAAAGACAAAAGGCGCCACGGCCTATTTTTAGTGCTTTTAGGGAAGAAAGTTTGTTAAGAGCCCGGCGTGGGGAGGAAACGGTTCCTATTTCTGGTTCAGTATCAACACGACGTCCCTGATCTCAGATCCGCGGGCAAAGGCAAACTCTTTTCCATCACGCGACCAGCCATAGGAAAAGATCTTTTCTCCCGGTAATCCAACCAGGCGTTGAGGATCCCCACCAATCAGCGGTTGACGCCAGATCCCGTTGAACCAATCGCGGTAGGTCACCGCCAATCCGTCAGGAGTCCAACGAACACCGTACCTGAAATTTGCAGTGCCCGGAACTTTGAAAAGGTGTACTGGTTTGCCACCATCAATCGGCATGATCGCCAGAGAAGTTTCAGACGATTCTCCCCGAGTTGAATAGGCACACGCCACCTGTTTTCCATCTGGCGAAATCCGCGGCCAACCGGTCTGCCCGTCACTTAGACGACTTGGTTCTCCTCCCGCGAGAGATACACGCCACAATGGGCCGAGCGCAGTCCGACTGGAAATGTAGACCACCCACTGGCCATCCGGAGAAACGCTCGGTTGTTTGTTATTGCCACCGGTTGTGAGTTGTTGCAGGTTGCCACCGACGCGATTGACGCGCCATATTTCTGAACTGCCGCTGCGATCTGATTCAAACACCAGATAATGGCCGTCGGCGGTAACGCTCGGGTTTTCATCAATGTGGCCCGCCGGAGTGAGTTGTCTCTGATTGGACCCGTCGGGAGCCATCTCCTACAACATTTCGTTTCGATCCTCAAACGCCGCAAAAGCAATATGATCGTCGGGGGTCCAATCAAGTCCGTATAAGCCTTCCCGCCGTCCGATCGAACCATAGGTAATTCGTTTGGCTTGGTCTAAATGATCCGCAGGCCCCACCCAAATGTTTGCCAGTGTTTGAGTCTGCAGAGCCAGGAGACTATTGCCATCATCGGAGATGTTTAGCGCCCCGCCATAGTCGTAGGAATCAGGATTGATGCTACGTACCGCGCCATCAGCTACTGAAACGTACCAAAGTTGCTGATTTGACGCCGGATCTTCTTTGGCGACAACCACCAAACCGGAGCCGTCTTTGAGCCAGGTAAGACTACGAATTGAGCCAAAGTTGTGCTTAGTGAGTTGCGTTATCTGACTGTCAGCGACCGAGACGAGAAAGAGCTCTCTACCGCTCGCGCTGCCAGCCTGGTTAATGGCGCAGACAGCTATTTTCGCACCGTCCGGTGACCATGCCGGCCCAGGCGAGAAGGCGAGCGCGGTAGCTCTAGTCGCCAAAACGGTTGGTGGGCCGCTGGTGGTGTTCTCAATTATCAATGAAGAGCTGTTCTGCTTAGCGTCGTCTTTTGCGTACACGAAGCTCTTCATATCCGGCGAGAAGGAAACTCGAGCGTTTATGCCGGCACGCAACTTTTCGGGAACACCACCAAACACTGGAACTCGGAAAAGTGCGCCAGACGGGTTGTCCCGATTAATCGCCACGAAGTACAGACTGCCACTGTCACGAGAAAAACTCATGCTCGAATAGCTCGCAGCCGCATCGGGGATCAACTGAATTGACTCACCGCCGTCTACATGACCTAACCACAGACCACGCTGCCATCCCTCACTGGCCGTGTATTCATAAGCAAATAACTTACCGTCAGGAGAAAGTACCGCATCTCGTACCGTGCGGCTGTTTGTCAATCGTTTGAAGGCAATTCGCTCAAACGGAAAAACCGCGGCATTACTCCTTACTTGCCGATAGAAGACCACTACAACCGCCAGCAAGACCACCGCGCCAGTACCAATTAGTAGCCAGCGGTGCGATGAAACAGGCCTAAGGCCCAATGTATTTTGTTTACTGAGAGCCGGAGTGAGCGACTCGTATCGTTCCTTTATCTGATCAGGATTCGTAAGGACGAGTTTATCGATTGCGTCCCCAGTCTCGATTGTGACGCGGGAAACTGAGTGCTGCTCGATCACCGTCTCCTCTGCAGCAACGTTAAGGTTGGTCACCTTGCCGATGAACTTGTAGCCATGTCCGGGTACGGTTACCAGGTACTGAGGGCTGTTGGTCCGGTCACCTAACGCCTTGCGAATAGCCGAAACCTGCACTGTCAGGTTCGACTCCTCAACAATTTGATCGGGCCAAACGCGACGAAACAGGTCGTCCTTACTTATTAGGCGCCCGCCACCCTCAACCAGGGTCACGAGCATATCGAAAGCCTTAGCCGGTAACGGAACTGCCTCACTGTCTCGCAACAGTTCACGGTTCCCCACATCGAGGATGAAGTTATCGAATTGGTAAGCCTTCGGCCTGGAGGTTTGCATCCCCGTCAAATCGCACTGAATTTGGAAAAAATTCGGCGGCGCTTAAGGATTTTCGGACACGGCCGTCAGCAAGATTGGGCGAGACGCGGGGGCCACTTCAGTTAGACCCCGCTGATTCTGAAGACCTAAAGGGATATTAACAGAGGCAAAGAAGTCAGCGAAAGATGGGACTCGAGATACAGGACAAAGCTAAGACCGTGGTAACGATTGAACACCTCAGTCGCACGATTATTCGCCATTCACGATTCACATTGGATCTCGACTTGGGGCCGGAATCCGAACCAAGCCGCAAACGTAGGTGGTTCAAACTTGCCCGGGCGACTAATGGATTTTGCTACCTGCTCTATCGACTGCGTCCCGGTAAAAGAAAAGTTCGTAATTCAGGCGCCCTCTACAAAGGAGAAGAATGATGAGGACAAAACGCTTTCTGGCAATGGTGACCATACTCATAGCGGTCGCCGGTACCGTAACTAGCAACATTTTCCGCAATACCTGGCACGCAAAGGCACAGGATCAACTTCCGCCGACCACCGTAACTGATCGCTTCTCATTCGGCATGATCGGGATTACACAGGGTCAAACGTTGCGCCTGAGTGTGGCCAACACCCTGCCCACCGGCGATCGCTCGACGGAACCCCTTCGCGTCTCATTGACCTTTTTGGATTCTGATGGCCAACGCTTGCGTAAAGGTGATGGCTCAATCATCCGCCGCACTGTTCAGCTGGACGCAGGACAGACAACATTTCTCGATCTCAATTTCGACGACGTAATCGCCGGTCCGGCCCGGCTCGAACTGCGGGCCGTGGTGGCAGTGCAATCACCAATTGCCGCCGGTACCAACGCCCTACCGGTAGATCCGTGTGTGCCTTCAGTAGAGTTGGTTAACAACCAAACGCGGCGCACGAGTCTTACCGTGACGGGACTCCCGGCGGTGCAGCGTACCACTACGGCGTCGCTCGACTAAGAATGAATCAGAGTGTCCCGAGCCTGGCAGCGAAGGATTCGAAGAAGCGTCACCTACAGATCCGGACACTAACCCCTGGAGACTAAGCAATGAAGATCACCAATTTGATAAAGGGCTGTTTCTTTCTCGTTGCCCTTACCTTAGTGCCGGAAATC
>Ga0126377_10004037_pt1 | contig 10578 bp, 7 predicted proteins | sample PanSoiMetPlot_22_FD_92647 | JGI IMG/M metagenome (GOLD analysis project Ga0126377, IMG submission 92647) | Tropical forest soil microbial communities from Panama - MetaG Plot_22 | ecosystem: Environmental > Terrestrial > Soil > Tropical forest > Bulk soil | place: Panama | collected 2016-02-17 | reverse complement strand
GACGTTGCAGCTGGGCGGGTATGACGTCGCCACCGCAGATGATGGCGCCAAAGGGCTGCACGCTCTCCTAGCCGATCCTCCGGATCTCGCGCTGATCGATCTGCGCATGCCGTTCGTCGACGGCCTTGAAGTGCTGGCGGAGGCTCGCCAGAGAGCGTCGCACGTTCCGATTGTCATTCTCACGGCGTTCGACGGCACGGCTGCCGAGTGGGCGGCGCGGCGGCTCGGCGCGGCGGACTTCGTGCACAAGCCATGGGATCCCGACGACCTCGTGACGCTGGTCAGCAGGCACCTGAACGTCCATGCCTCGACGCGAGACACCGCTCCCGGCGATCCGCCTGCGTACGCGCTACGCCGGTGGATTGACGTCGTCGTTGCGACGGCTCGCGGCGCGCGCGATGTCACGACTCAGGCCGAGTGGGGACAGACCTACGCGCACGGTGCGAGCAAGACGACGCTGCAGCGGTGGTGCAAACCGTTCGCCGTGACGCCGGATGACTCACTCCATTTCGCGAGAGCGCTTCGCATCGTCATGCAGTACGCGGGACGCCAGGTGAATTTCTGGAACGTCCTCGATGTCGCCGATCCGAAGACGATGCGCCGGTTTCTCTCCAAATCGGGGTTTACCGCGGGACAAACCGTGCCGGATCTCGGCCTTTTCTTGAAAACGCAGCGATTCATTTCAGATCCTGCTCTTCTTTACGCTGTGGAGCGAGCACTGGAGCGTTTCTCGGGTTGAATTTCGGGTCGCAATTCGGGCAATCGCTCCATCGACGGACCCACCAGTTGGATCTTAGAGTTAAGTTCGGCAGAAGAACTTTGGAGCTGAGTCAGCTTTTCAATCGGATACGCCAGTGAGCAAGTCTTGCGTAGACGCTGATTTTAAGGCGATGCTTCGCCGTGAACTGCCGTCCGGGCCCTCGCCTCGAGCGATGGGCGCGTGGCAGGGCGCCGCTTCTGCACCGATCCGACGGGCTGATAGGGCCACGATCCTTAACCCTGCCTGTTTTAGACAGAGGAGGTGCAGATGCTGCCGCCTTGAACCGTGCCCACGTCACCTCGTCGTCGCTCGCCATCCTCCAGTACGCCGGCCAGTTCACTCTTTTCGTTTCCATGCCAACCGTGAGCGCGTCGAGTGCCTGGGCTGTGGCTTTCCGCCCACCTCCACAACGTCGGCACCCGGATGTGGACATAGATTTCGCGGCTCAATACCCGGCCCGCGCGTTCCCCTGTCACGCTTCGCCGGGGCGGGGTTACCCCGCCGACGCATGACTCGTGGGCGTTGTGGGTCGCTGCTCCTTCAACGTTTTGGACATCAGCTATATGCACCCGCGCCGGCTTTGATCGGCGTACGGAGGTCTCTATGCCGAAGAGTCGATTGAGCCTTATCGTCCTCGCTTTTCTCATAGGCTTGCTAGCGGGTAGCTGGTCGATATTACCGGTCCACGCAGCGGCGATCCCGCAAGCCTGCGACGGTTGTTGCGAGGTGACAACCGATTGCGGACCACCCTCTGGATGGCGGTGCTGTTATCCAGGGCCTGGTGAAGCAAACTGCGGCCCATCCAGCTGCCCGAACTACTGCTACGAGACGGGGTGCCCACGGTAGAAGAGCGCTCGGCGAGCGCCAGAGTCATTCGTTGCAACCAAACCGGGAAGGGCGCTCGCCGCTACTTACTTCGGCGCGCCAACATCGTTTGGAAGGAACTGAGCGTGTGAGTCGTATTTCGATCGGAACAGCGAAACACTACCGGTCGCCCGACACCATGACGGCGCTGAACCAAAACGAATGAGGCTCTATCATGAGAGCTTGGCCGAACAACCTGAGCCATATATTCTTGGCATTCTCCGTGGCGCTTAACGTCTGGCTCGGAGAGCGGCTATTTGAAGTGAACCGTTGTCGTGAAGTCTCTTACCGCTCGGCATGCCCTGCAGCCGGGTGACGCGGTTTCACCGCTTGATCTGTGGGCACGGAGCGGAGCAAGAGTCAGAATTGAATATGGAGCGAGCGAGCTGCCGACGTTGGTTTATATAACGTCGCCAACTTGTACTTGGTGCGCCAGAAATCGGGCAAGTGCGGTTGCTCTGGCCGATGCCGTAAAGCATCGCGCTGCTGTCATCGGTGTATCATTGTCATCGGCACAAAACGCGATCTCCGCGGATTCCGGAGACATGGTCGGCCTGCCGTTTCCCGTTTATTCCGGAATGAATGACTCAACCGGAAGGACATTCAAGCTGAGAAGCACACCAACGACAATTCTGGTTTCACCGAAAGGTATCGTTCTCGCAGTTTGGGAAGGCGCCTATGGCGGGGAGACGAAGTCCTCTATCGAAAAGTATTTCAACGTCAGCCTGCCGCCGTTTATTACATAATTGCGGCATGCCAGCATGCAACTCTCTCGGGGATTAACCTCCATTTTCACCCCAGAGCACGCAGCCCTTGGCGCGTGGCTCGCTTGTGCGGTGTTCGTTGGTATGCAACTGGCAACTGCAATCATTGCCGCCACTCGGGAGGACTCCGTCTACTTTTGTGAGTACAGCAGTAGCTGCAGGTCATCGAACGCGACCGACCTAAAGTGTTGTCGCGATGTTCCTCCAGATGACTCCTACCGCACCGGTATCTATACATGTCGGCCCGCCTGTACCGAGTAGCCGGGATCAGCGACGCGACTGGGCCCCTCAGACGCAGCCCTCAGGCGGCCGTAGCACCAGCCCTGGCTAGCAATTCCACGGGTAGTCAACAGTCTTCCACACCTTACGCTTTAGGCGAACCCTGCTCAATGATGCCGGCCGCACCGAATGATCTATCTTAAGTTTGACCGCGGGACGTTCAATGACCTTCGCTACGTGGTTCGGTCTCTGATCGCATCACCATGGCTCACCTCCGGCGCGCTGGGCACATTCGTGCTCGGCGTCGGCCTCAACGTTGCAGTCTTCGCGATCGTAGACAGAGTGCTGTTTCGGCCTCTCCCGTTCGGGGATGGTGATCGGCTCGTCACGGTCCGCAGCATGGACGCCAAGAAACGGCAACCGTTGTTTACATTCCCGCGGCTGCTTGCTGTCGAAGCTAGACACCGCGTCAACGCCGTCGAAGACGTGGCCTATGCCGGACGCTCAAGGGTGCTGTTCCCCGACGGCCCTCATACTGAACCATTGAGGCTCGTCGAAGCGTCCTACAACGTACTTCAAGTGCTCCGGGTTACTCCGACTTTTGGGCGACTGTTTGTCAGAGAGGACGTCGCTGACACCGCGAACATATGCCTACTTCGTGAGGACGTGTGGCGGCGACGTTTCGGCGCCGATCGAGGGATTGTCGGCCGCAGATTCACCGATCCGGACGCGGGTATTATCGAAATAGTCGGTCTACTGCCGCCGAATTTCATTATTCCATCCGTCAACTGGACTACCGCCTCCGACGGCTTGGTTCTGGCCCGCGATTTGCTCGATACTGCGATGCCGACCGAGGCAGTGCCGGCGCCATTTGGGAGGTTGCGGCACGGCGCATCGGTCCACCAAGCGCAGGAACAGTTCAACGCCCTGTTCGCGTCGATCCAACGCGACGCCGCTACATCAACGACCTCGATCGTTGTGGAACCGATGCAACAGGGATTGTTTTGGAACTGCCGTATCCCACTAGCGATCTTATTCGTTGGAGCGAGCCTCGTATGGCTGATCGCTTGCACGAATGTTGGTTGCCTTTTGGCCGCTCGGGCGCAATCTCAAGAGCGACAAATGGCGATCAGAGCCGCCCTCGGCGCACCACGAGCTCGGCTTGTCCTTATGGTCCTCGCCGAGAGCGTGGTTCTTTCCTCTGCCGGATGTGCCCTTGCACTGCTTGCGATGGCCTGGAGCATGCGCGCGATCCAATCCTTCGTTCCAGTGTTCTTTCAGCCTTTAGTCATAGCGTCCGTCGACATCCGATTGATGGGATTTGTCGTGCTTGGCGCCATCGCTGGTTCCGTGCTCGCGGCACTTTACCCCGCCTGGTGCGTCGTGCGTGTGGATGCCGCGTCGCTCGTCGCCACCGGCCTCAATCGCCACCGAGCACGCTCTGTTCGAAGTAGTTTGGTCATTCTCGAAAGTGCAGTCGGAACAGCTCTAGTTCTCGCTGGCAGTCTGGCCATTCGCAGCTTTGTCGGTTTGCTCGAGACCGATCTCGGATTCGATCCTACCGATCTGTATTCTCTGACGGTGCGGATTCGCAATCCGACTGCGCGGGTTTTGCCTTCGACGATTGGCGCCGCGCTCGACTCGTTGCGCGCCGCTCCGGGAGTAGGAGGGGTGAGCGTAGTCGATGTGCCTGTATCTTCTGGCGAAACCCCTCGCACATTACAAGATGTGGGCGGTCATGTCTTAAGGTGGCGTCAAGTGTGGGATGACTACTTCGCTGTTATGCAGACGCCGCTATTGGCAGGCCGTCATTTCACAGCTGTTGAAGCCGAGCATTCGGCGAAAGTTGCGATTATCAATGCGAGCGGGTTGCGTGCGGTTTACGGATCCTCTCCAGCCGAGAAACTGCTAGGCACGCCTTTCTTAGTGAAAGGCGAGCCGCCGCTTTTGCTAGTCGGTGTAGTAGCTGATACGCGTGACCGCCAGGAGCGACCTGCCCAGCCAGAGCTGTTCACTCCAATTAATCCAGACGGTCTGGATAATGTGACGTTCGTAGCCCGCAGGCTGAAAGGGACGCGACTAGATCTCGAAGATGCACGCAGGATCTTAAGCGCCCATGGTGTTTCCAACGTTACTGTCTCGTCGATGATGTCGCAATTGGAGCCTTGGCTGCAAAATCCGAGGTTATATGCAGGCCTGTTCGGAATGTTCGGGATCGTCGCTCTCGTCCTTTGCGCAGTCGGATTATTCGCGGTCGTGAGCTTCGACGTGGCATTGCGTCGATCCGAGATCGGTATTCGCCTGGCTCTTGGCGCTTCAGAGCGACAGATCTCCAAAATGCTTCTAAAGGATGCCACTCGTCCAGTCGCGGTTGGCGTGGCAATTGGCTCGTTGAGTTCGTTCTGGGCTGCTACGGCATTCCAGGCACTGCTGCACGAAATAAGTGCCCGCGACGGCACGATGTATCTTTTTGTTGCGTGCGTGCTTCTCGGAATTGGTGCACTCTCGGCGTGGCAGCCGGTTCGTCGCGTCAAAAGCATGAGTGCGCTTATGACCTTGCGTGAGCAATGATTCGGATGGGATGGTGATTCCTTGAAAACGATGCTGCTAGCTGCAATTGCGTTCGGGCTCCAGGCTGCACCGTCGAGGACAGATATCGGCAGCTTGGCCGGAAAGTGGTTGACGACTGTAGCTCCACGGCCGGGCGAAGCACCCAACGTCGATCCGTCGTTCACGTTGGAGGTGCGTGGCGATAAAGTATTCGCCGGAATTGGATCGGAACCCGAAACGGAAGCCACAGTGTTTCGCGATGGCGCAGAGATCCTTCTTATTCTCAAGCCTCCGCCTACTCGGATCGGTGGCTCACGAATGATCATTCTGCGTCGGGTTGCGCCTGACGAGCTGCGTTTCGAGCTTTTTGTGGAGTACGTCGGAATGCGTAGCCGCAACAATTTCTATTATGCGGAGTTGTTTAGGCGATCGCCGAAATGAGTCGACCGTGATTCGGCGTTCGAGCCCGCTACTGCGACAGAGTGTGCTCGCGACGAGAAAAAGTTCCAGACACCGCACTAATTCTATTTGCTCCTCAAAATGAGCTTGACGCATTGTCTTTGACGCAACCGTCGATCGCTGCCGGATTGGACCTTCCTGCGTGGCGGTCATGCATGGCGGACGAGTGGTTTCTCAGCCGCGTCTATACGCATGGCCGCGACATCACGGACAGCCCGGTGGATCGACGAGAGCTGTCTGAAGGCGTCCGCGTGGTGTTGACCGACAAGGCGAGTCGCATCACCGGGACCGTCGTCGATCAGCGAGGGCAGCCGATTGACGACTTCGTCGTCATGGTGTTCCCGGCTGACGAACGCCTGTGGGGTGATCAAAAGTTCTTCCGCGTCGCGTGAGCCGACCAGAATCGGCGGTTTACTATCGTCAATTTGCCGCCGGCGGACTATCAGATGATTGCGTTTGAAGACGCGGAACCGGATCAGGTGCTCGATCGCGAGTTCCTGAAGGAAGTGCGATCCTCCGCAACCGGCGTGTCGCTCAATGAGAACGAAAAGAAGACGCTTGAATTGAAGATCTCCGTGCCGCGCTAACGCAGCGCAACGCAGCCTCGCTAGGTTGCGGCGACATGGGCGATCGTTTTCTGCACCAGCCTCAGGTACGCCCGGATTGTCGATTCGAGGTGCGGTGCGGGCGTGTCCTCTTCCTTGCAATGCGACAGGCCGTTCGACGAATACGCGAACATCATCACGACCGGCATGTGCGGCGCCATTTCCGCCGCGTCGTGGAGCGGGCCTGACGGCAGCCGCGGCGCGTCGCCCGTTTCCTCCCGGACCGCTTCCTCACACAATCGCAGCAGCGTGGGATCGAACGGCCTCGGCTCGATTCTCCAGATCGTCCGCCACTCGACCGTCACGTTGTTCTCGCTCGCGGCGCGCGCCGCCGCCTCCTGCGCGTCGCGAAGCATCGCCGCGAGCACCGCGGGATCGAGCGCGCGCTGATCGAGCGAGATCTCGCACAGGCCCGGCACCGCGGTCACGATTTTCGGCTCCACGTTCACCACGCCCACGGTGCACACCACGCCGGCGCCCGGCTTCGAATGACGCCGCGCGATCTCGCGGCACTCGAGCGCGGTTTGCGCCGCCGCCAGGAACGCGTCGCGCCGCATCGCAATCGGCGTGGACCCCGAATGCGCCGCCTGTCCCGTGAACCGCAGCATGTGCCGCTCGACGCCGAACGTGCCGATCACGACGCCGGTCGGCTTGCCCATCGATTCGAGCACCGGTCCCTGCTCGATGTGCAGTTCCAGGTACGCGCGCGCGTCGATGGTCTTGAGCTCGCGATGCGCGTCGACCATGCGATCGATCGCGACGCCGTTCTCTGTGAGCGCGTCCACGAGCCGCGTGCCTTGCCGGTCGGTCAGCCCGCGCACGTCCTCGATGTTCAGGCTGCCGCCAGCGGCGGACGATCCCAGCAGGCTGCGTCCGAAGCGCGCGCCTTCTTCGTCGGCCCAATCCACGAGCCGCAGCGTCACCGGCGGCCTCGCGCCGGCATGCGCGCGGATCGCCTCGAGCGCCGCCAGCACGCCGAGGCATCCGTCGAGCCAGCCGCCGTTCGGCACCGAATCGAGATGGCTGCCGACGATGACCGTTTTCGGCGACGCACCAGGCACGACCACCCAGTTATTGCCGGCTGAGTCGGTGTCGATGCGCAATCCCAGCTCGCCGATCTTGCCGCGGAACCACTCGCGCGCGTCCCGCCACACCGGTCCCCACGCCAGCCGCTGCGCGCCGGTGGCCGTTCCCGTGCGCGCCTGGAGCTCCCGCAGATCGCTGATGACTCGCAGTGCGTTCATGAGTGCAAGAGTATACGTGTCGCATCTGGGCGTTCGGGAGTGGGACGGAAGGATCCCGCGAGCGGGCATTCGCCCGGGCAGGATGGGCAGGATAGGCAGGATGGGCTCCCGCAAGTCAGCCTGTGCCGCCCTGTTCGTTGCGGTACGGTTTGTGCCACCATCGAACGCGCCATGGACACGCTGATGAAAGACCTGGCGTACGCCGCGCGGACCCTTCGCAGCAACCCCGGGTTCAGCAGCGTGGCCGTCCTGACCATCGCGCTCGGCATCGGCTCATGCACCGCCATCTTCAGCGTCGTGCACGCCGTGCTCCTGCGCCCGCTGCCGTACGCCGATCCGCACCGGCTCGTGCTGCTGTCGACGGACCTTCGCACCCGCAATATGTCGGACTTTCCGCTACCCGTTCCCGACTTGCGCGAGCTGCGGAACGCAGCGTCGTTCGACGCTCTCGCCGGCGTGACGCCGCCGGGTCGTGTGCCAATCGGCGGCGACGGCGGAGACGCGGAGACCATCCAGGCAGGCGGAGCGACGCCAAACCTGTTCAGAGTGCTGGGCGTGCGCATCGCGCACGGCCGGGATTTCGTCGAAAACGATGGCGCACCGCTGCCGCCAGCGCCCGAGGGACAACCGATCGATCCCGCGACGCGTCCGCCTCTCGCCGTGATTCTGAGCCACGAGTTCTGGCAGCGGCGATACGGCGGCGATCCGGGCGCGGTTGGCAAAGTCTTCGACTACGGCGGGGGGCGCGGCCGGATTGTCGGCGTGCTCGCGCCGGGATTCGCGCTGCTGCTGCCGCCCCGCATCGGGGTGAATTCCTACGCCGACGCCTGGGCTGTGCTCCGGCTGAATTTCGACACGGCATCGCGCCGACTTGGCAGCCTTCGCGTTGTTGGACGCCTCAAGCCGGCCGTCACGCTCGCGGCCGCGCAGGCCGAGCTCGACGGCGTCGCGGCGGAGTGGCGCGAGCGGTTTCCGTTTCGGAAGGATTCGGGCATGCACCCACGCGTTGTGCCGATGCGCGACGACCTCGTGCGCGACGTGCGGCCCTCTGTTCTCGCCCTCTTTGCCGCCGTCGTCTTCGTCATGCTCATCGCGTGCGCCAACGTCGCCAACCTGCTCGTCGTCCGCGCGGCGGCGCGGCGGCGCGAGCTGGCCATCCGGGGCGCCATCGGCGGCAGCCGCTGGAGGCTGATGCGCCAGCTGATGATCGAGGCGTTTCTACTGTCGTCCGGCGGCATGCTGGTGGGACTGCTGATGGCGATGTACGGGATCGACGTGCTGCGCGCGTTCGCGCCGGCCTCGCTGCCGCGGATTGACGCGATCGCCGTCGATCCGACCGCGATTCTGTTTGCGGCTGGCGCGTCGGTCGTCGCAACCGTCATGTTCGGACTGATTCCGGCCTGGCGCGCGTCGCGGCCCGATCTGATGGACGTGCTGCGATCGACAGCCGCGGCGCCAGGACTGCGTGCCGGACGGCGGTTGCGTGATGGCGTCGTCGTGCTCGAGGTGGCGCTATCGTTCGTGCTCTTGATCGGCTCCGGCCTGATGGTTCGTAGCTTCGTGGCCGCGCATCGAATCGATCCTGGCTTCGATCCGCACGGCGTCCTCACGTTCATCTATGCGCCGCCAGGCCGCTCGCCCGAGGAGCGCGCAATCCGGACGGCACAAGTTCGCGAACGCCTCGGCGCGGTTCCGGGTGTCACGGCGGTGTCGGCTGCGGAAGCCCTGCCGTTCGAGGGCAATCCAGGCAACACACCGTGGGGACCCGAGGCGGCATTGACCGAGCCCAACGCGGTGCGACAGGCGGATCGCCATTTTGTGGTGCCCGGATACTTCGAGGTGCTCCGCACGCGTCTTGTGGCCGGCCGCACCTTCACCGACGCAGACAATACTCGCGGCAATCGCGACGTGGTGATCGACGATCGCGCCGCGGCCATTGCGTTTCCGAATCAGTCGGCCGTCGGCAAGACGATCATCACACGCGTGCTCTTCGGGCAGGAACCGCAGCGCCACACGGTCATCGGCGTCATCGCGCACCAGCGCCAGTCGATCGAGAGCGTTGGCCGCGAAGCGCTGTTCTTCGTTGACGCCGCGGTCGGATTCGGCAACGGCACGCGGTGGCTCGTGCGGACGGATGGCGACGTCGCCGCGCTTGCGCCCTCGATCCGCGCCGCGATCGGGGACGTCGATCGCCGGGTGCCGCCGGCAGATATGCGGCCGCTGACCGCGCTGGTCGATGGCGCGATGGCGCCGCTACGTTTTGCGACAACGCTCATCGGCGTCTTCGCGATCATGGCGGCGGTTCTCGCGGCGGTTGGCCTCTACGGCGTGCTCAGCACGATCGTGCGTCTGCGAACGGCCGAGATCGGCTTACGCATCGTGCTCGGAGCGGCTCCCAGCGGCGTGTTTCGCATGATCGTTTCCGAGGGCCTGCGCATGAGCACCATCGGAGTGATCGTCGGGCTGGCTGCGGCGTGGGCGTTGACGCGCGTGATCGCAGGCCTGCTGGTTGGCGTCCGAGCCACCGATCCCTTGACCTACGGCGTGGTGACCCTCCTGTTCTTCACCATCGCTGCGTTGTCGGGCTGGCTGCCGGCGCGGCGCGCGGCGCGCCTCGACCCGACGGTCGCCCTTCGGCACGAGTAGGCAGCACAGCGAACAGACGTGGCGCCGGGCGTATCCCCTGCGTTGGCAGCCCTCAAGGAGTGGGCCACACACTATACTTTTCGTCCATGACCTACACTGGCGCCAAGGCCGCAAGGGGTGCGACGGCCACGAAGAGTCGCGTTCTCTCTGCGGGCCTCGCTGTCTTTGCGTCCTTTGCCATCTTTGCGTCTTTCGCGCTTCTCGCAACCGCGCAGACGTCGCCGATTACGATCAAGGCCGCCGCGGCGTTCGACGGCAGGGGCCGCACGATTGCAAACGCCACGATCGTCGTCCGGGACGGCAAGATCGTCAGCGTCACGAGCGCGGCTTCGGGCGCGGCAACCTACGACCTGCGCAACGTCACGATCCTTCCGGGCCTGATCGACACGCACGTCCACCTCGACACGCATTTCGGGGCGGACGGACGCCCGTCGAGCCGCGGCGAAACAGCTGCGCAGTCGATCATG
>Ga0126377_10004036_pt1 | contig 10578 bp, 12 predicted proteins | sample PanSoiMetPlot_22_FD_92647 | JGI IMG/M metagenome (GOLD analysis project Ga0126377, IMG submission 92647) | Tropical forest soil microbial communities from Panama - MetaG Plot_22 | ecosystem: Environmental > Terrestrial > Soil > Tropical forest > Bulk soil | place: Panama | collected 2016-02-17 | reverse complement strand
TGGCCCGATCTCAAGGAGCAGTTTGTCAATTCTGGGGTCGAGGCGTTCTGGAGCGGGCCCGATCCGTTCTAGCAATACGTCAAGGACGAGCTGGTGAAATGGACCGTGCTGATCAAGGAAGCGGGGATCGAGGCGGAATGAGAAGCCCGCCCGCCTTCGCTCCACACCGGCGCGCGACCCTCCCCTTTCACGGGCCGTGCAGGGGAGCGATGGCGCCGCTGGCTCGCTTTGCCCTAACCCGCCTTCTGCTGCGCCTTGACGCTATCGAACCACGGGCAGACGCCGGGCATGAGCTGGTGATTGCCTTCGAGCACCTGCACCGGCCGGCGCAATCCGTCGGCGGCGTTCTTGAGGCGCATCTGGCGTGCCTCCTCGCGCAGCTCCGGCGACAGCCAGGAGCGGTCGTGGCCCCAGAAGCTCGGGCCTTCCTTGCGTTCGTTGGGCTGCCAATTTTCGGTGTCGATCAGCCGCCCGCCCCAGCCGTACTCGACCATGAAGGCCGACGGCGTCCAGGTGTAGAACGAGGTGATCCAGTCGCCACAATGGCGCCCGAGCGTGACCGCAGTGCGGCCTTCCTCGCCCTGCGCGATGTCGTAGCCCTGGCCGACGTCATCGAAGCTGTAGAGCTCCATCATCATGTGATGCACCGCGTTCTTACCGGTGTGGGCGAAGGCGAGGCTGTGGTGGCGCTGGTTGACGTGGAAGAAATAGACCACATAGGGCCGCAGGAAATAATCACTGATGTGGAAGCCGAGCACGTTCTTGTAGAACGCCATCATCTCGTCGAGCCGCTCGACGTGCATCACCACATGGCCGAGCCCCAACGGGCCGGTGCGGAAGCCGGAAATGTTGCGCCCGGGCTTGAACGGATTGGATGCGGTCTCCGCGCCGTGAAAGATCTCGACGCGGTTCCCCATCGGGTCATTGAGCACGATGAGGTCTTTCACCCGCCGTTCATCGGCGAGCGCGCGCGAGCCGCGCGCAACCGCGATGCCATGCTGCTCGAGCCGCACCGCGATGTCTTCGAGTGCGGCGGCGTCGGCCGCTTCCCAGCCGAAGAACTTGATGCCCTCGCCGCCGTCGGCGTCGATCACGATGCGCTGCTTCCTGTCATCCATGCGGAAGGCAAGCGAGGAGCGGCTCTTGTCGACCTGCTGCAGGCCGAGCAGCTTGGTGCCGTAGCTCGCCCAGTCGTCGATTTCCTTGGCGCGAATGCCGACATATCCCAAAGCCTGCGGTCGCATTGAACTGATCCTCGATTCGATCGGCGGCGCGGCCACCTGTTCGGCCTATTTTATATGAGCTAAGCCATTGCGTCAGCCCAGCCGATCCCTGGATTCGGCGCGGCGGGCTAACGAAGTCGCCCGTGCAGGAGACCCCATGCCTGAACGTTCGAGGCCGCCGTTCCGCGCCGACCATGTCGGCAGCCTAATCCGGCCCGATGCGTTGATCGCGGCGCGCGAGCGGGCGGAACGCAAGGACATGCCGCCGGCCGAACTGCGCATCATCCAGCAAGGCGCGATCCGCGCCGCGGTACGGCTGCAGGAGGAGATTGGCTTCAAGCTCGTCACCGACGGCGAGTTCAACCGCGGCTCATGGCAGCGCGACTTCCTGCTCAAGCTCACCAACGTCGCGCTGATGCCGTCCAAGCTGACGGTGCGGTTTCATTCGCAGCACGGCACGCGCAATCACACGCTGCCGTCGTTGCAGGTGACGGGACGGCTCGCTCGGCCACACGGCATTTTCGTCGACGACTTCCGGTTTCTCGCGTCGATTGCACGCGTCGTCCCAAAGGTGACCGTCCCCTCGCCCACCGTGCTGCATTTCCGCGGCGGCCGCGAGGCGATCGACCGGCAGGCCTATCCCGACCTCGACGAATTCTACGGCGATCTCGCCCGGGTCTATCGCGCGGAGATCGCCGACCTCGCCGCCGCTGGCTGCCGCTACGTGCAGATCGACGAGGTGAACCTCGCCTATCTGTGTGACCCGGAGGTCCGTATGCAGCTCGCCGCCATCGGCGAGGATCCGGCAAGGCTACCGCAGACCTACGCGAAGCTGCTGAACGACAGCGCCGCCGGCCGGCCGCACGATATGACCCTGTGCATGCATCTCTGTCGCGGCAATTTCGGCGGCGCCTGGATCGCCGAAGGCGGCTACGAGCCGATCGCCGAGCTCCTGTTCAACGCGATCGACGTCGAGGGCTATTTCCTCGAATACGATTCCGTGCGCGCCGGCGATTTCGCGCCGCTGCGCTTCCTGCCCAAGGGCAAGATTGCGGTGCTCGGCCTCGTCACGACCAAGAGCGGCACGCTGGAGACCAAGGACGAACTGAAGCGGCGCATCGACGAGGCGAGCCGCCATGTTCCGCTCGAGCAGCTCGCCTTGTCGCCGCAATGCGGATTTTCCAGCGCGCTCGGCGGCAACACGATGGGCGTGGAGGGCGAGATCGCCAAGCTGCGGCTGGTGGTGGAGACGGCACGAGAGGTGTGGGGCGAGGTTTAGGTCCGCGGCAAGCCCTACGACGGGCGAACTCCCCCGCAAGGAGAGAGGGAACGGGGCTGCGCCGCTGCACCGGGCCCGAAAGTGTGAACTGGGACCCCCCCTAAGCCGTTGCCGCGGCCTTCGCTCCGGCCTTCGGCTTGAGCCGTGAGAACACCGTCTTGGCATTGCCCTCGAAGATCTTCGCTTTGTCGGCAGCAGAGAGCCACGTCACCTGGTCGATGTAGCGCTTGGTGTCATCGAAATAGTGCCCGGTCTCCGGATCAATGCCTTTCACCGCGCCGACCATTTCCGACGCGAACAGGATGTTGTCGATCGGCACCACCTTGGTGAGCAATTCGATACCCGGCAGGTGATAGACGCAGGTGTCGAAATAGACGTTGTTGCGTATCATGTCCTGCAGCATCGGGCGATTGAGGTTGATGGCGAGGCCGCGATAGCGCCCCCAGTGGAATGGCACCGCGCCGCCGCCGTGCGGAATGATGAATTTCAAGGTCGGGAAATCCTTGAACACGTCGCCGGTGATGAGCTGCATGAACGCCGTCGTGTCGGCGTTGATGTAGTGCGCGCCGGTGGTGTGGAAGGCGGGATTGCACGACGCCGACACGTGGATCATGGCCGGCACGTCGAGCTCGACCATCTTCTCGTAGAACGGATACCACCAGCGATCGGTGAGGGGCGGCGCCGTCCACCAGCCGCCCGACGGATCGGGATTGAGGTTGCAGCCGATGAAGCCGAGTTCCTCGACGCAGCGCTCGAGCTCTCGCACGCAATTGGCCGGCGATACGCCCGGCGTCTGCGGCAGCTGGCACACGCCGACGAAGTTCTCCGGGTAGAGCATACACACGCGGTGAATGAGATCGTTGCACACCTGCGACCATTCGAGGCTGACGCCAGCGTCGCCGATATGGTGGCCCATGCCCGAGGCGCGTGGTGAGAAGATCGTGAGGTCGGTACCACGCTCGCGCTGCAGCTTCAATTGCGCGCCTTCCAGGCTGTCACGGATCTCATCGTCGGTAATCTTCAGCCCGGCCCTGGAAGGCAGCTGCGCGCGGTTCTTCACCGCCTCTGTCTGATGCTTGCGGAAATCGTGCAGCGCCTTGGGCTCGGTCGTGTAATGGCCGTGACAATCGATGATCATGATGCTGTCGCCGGATGAGGAGGAGGTGGGATGCTACGAACCGCGTGGCGGCATTGTCAAACCTCTGTTATATCGCTCGCGGGTTTGCATCACCGCACAGGGCTTGGGACAAATGGCCGATATTCCGCGTCTGAACGGTGTCATTCGTGCTCTCGAGCAGGGCCAGCCCGCGTTCACAGCGTTCTCTCCCGCCGATCCTGAATCGGCGATTGCCTTCAGCACCGCGAAATATGACGGCGTCGTGTTTGAGATGGAGCACAACCCCTACGACATACGGGCGCTGCGGGATTCGCTGCAATATCTTCTCAACCGGCGGCAGATCGCGCAGGGCGGCTCGCTGGCGCCGGCGATGACGCCGATGGTGCGCATCCCGCCCAACGGCGCCGAGAAGGCACAGTGGCAGGCCAAGCAGGCGCTCGATCTCGGCGCCTACGGTATCGTGTGGCCGCATATCTCGACAGTGGAAGAGGCCCACAACGCGGTCGCCGCCTGCCGCTATCCGCGCATGACGACCGCGCCGATGTATGAACCGGCGGGCGTGCGCGGCGACGGGCCGACCGCAGCAGTGCGTTACTGGGGCCTCACCCAGCAGGAATATTACGAGCGCGCCGACGTGTGGCCGCTCAATCCCAAGGGCGAGATTTTCGTGATCCTGATGATGGAGGACACGGTTGGCATCACCAACCTGCCGCAGATCCTGAAACAGGTCCCCGGCATCGGCGCGATCCTCATCGGCGAGGGCGACCTGTCCCAGGAGCTCGGCTTTCCGCGGCAATACGAGCATCCCGTGGTGCTCGAATGGATGGCCAAGGTGGTGAAAGCCTGCAAGGAGCATGACGTGCCTGTCGGACATCCCCATGTCGATGTCAGCAACGTCGAGCGCATCCTGGGCGAGGGTTACCGCTTCCTGATGGCGGCGCCGGTGCGCTCCTATGCCGGTCTCGACAAGGGCCGCCAGCTGGCTGGGCGGAAGTAGCGGCGAGCGTGCCTCACCTCGCCACCCCCATTCGTCGCATTCGTTGGACGAGGCTTCCGTTAAGGCATGGGCGCAGCGCAACATGACGCTTGCCCGGTGCCCATACAACTGGGCACCATGTGACTGGCAGGCTCACAAAGTTGCGTAAAAGGCACAGCCGACGCCCGGCCGACCAGGAAACTTCCCGAAAGCGCCACAGTTGGCATCCACGATTCTGCTTTCGGATTAGGTGTTATGAGTCATCAAGGTGTGTGGAGCGTGAGATGCGTACACCAATCGAGATCCGCAGCGACGCGATGGAATGCTTGCGCCTCGCCGACCAGGCGAAACAGCGCGGCCACAAGGCGGTGCTGCTGCTATTGGCCCAGGGCTGGGCTTCGCTGGCGCAGGAGTTGGAACGCCTGCCACCGTCCGGCAACGACAACCCCAAAAAACCGGCCCTGCAAAGCTGACCCCGCGGCGCGCGGTGACCTGAAATCTCTCACTGCCGTCGTGCCGTTAAAGTAAGAGGCCCCGGCCGGTCCGGGGCCTCGGTTCGCAAGTGCTGTTACGGCTTGGCCGACAACGCCTTGCTTTTCCTGCTTGGCCGTGGCGATGGCGTCGCGCGGGACCTCGCGCTCGAGGCCTTGGGGACCTTGGGCGCCGGCTTGTCCTGCTGTTGGGCCGCCTGCTGCTGGGCCTTGGCGGCCTCGTGCGCGAGCCGTAGCAACCGCAAGCGCGCGGTTTTTTCGCGGGTCGCCCGGCCGGCCGCTTCATATTCCGCCATCGCCTTGGAGCCTTCCTCGGCCAGACGCTCTTGCTTCTTGAAACGGGATTCGGCCTGCTCACGCGCTATGGTCTGATTGCTCATACCGATCTCCTAATATACCGCTCTCCTGCTGCGACATCCGCCGAGCACATCGGCATTGGCGGGAATGAGGCTCAAGGGGTTGCGGCCAAAGAGCCGCCAGAGCGAGCCTGTCGGTAGGGGAACTCTAATATAACGCCTGCCGCGCCGTTTGGTTGCGATCTTTCGGAGGCTGGCGCCCCAGCTTATCAGGATGCGGCCTAAACAGGTGGTTTCCCATCAGTTTGGGTAATGCTTCAACAATACGTTATCGGCATCATCTGTCCTGACGTTTGGTAACCAAACGTCGGGATCCAGGCCACAAGCGAGTTTCCGATTCGACTCAACCGGGACGTGTTCTAGCGTCCAGCGGCCTTCATTTCGGTGTTGACGATCTGCACGCGCCGGTTCTGGTCGGCCATCGGATTGGCCGGATCTTTCAGCTGTTCCTTGCCGAAACCGACGGCGATCAGCGTGTCCGGGGCAAGCTTATACTGCTCGATAAGCATCCTGCGCACGGAATCGGCACGGCGCTGTGACAGGCCGTGGTTGTATTCGGGCGTGCCGGCGGCGTCGGTGTGGCCGTTGATGAAGAACACCGTGCCCTTGTAATCGGCCTTCGACAGCACGTTACCAAGCGCGACCAACTGCGGCACCGCGCGCGGGCTGATGACAGCGGAATTGTAGTCGAAATAGATTTCGAGATCGATCTTCGGCTTCTCCTTGACGATCTCGACGATCTTGGCGCGATCCTCGGCGGCGATTGCCGGAGCCGGCGGGGCGGCTTGGCCGGGCCCGGTCGGCTCGACCGCAATGGACCGCGTGCGCAGCCGATTGATGAACTGCTGCTCGTCGGCGGCCCTGGCGTCGCTTTTCGGATCGTTGAGCGAGCGCGTCGGCGCGCCGAGGCCGCGCGTCAAGAACGGCTGCGGCTTGGGCTTGAGCGCATCCTCGATCTGCTGCTCCAGGCCCTGCGCCAAGGCCGGCGCGGCACCAGCCAACAGGTCGAAGCCCATGGCGAGGACCAGGCCGGCAAGCGCCAATCCGAACTTTCCGAGGCTGGTGGTCATGACATCCCCCTATGTCGGGTACCGGGTAGGCCGGGCTCCGGTCGAAAATAGCAGTCCTGCCGCGGGTCTGCAGCGGCAATTCAAGCCCTTTGGTCCCTGTTGGTCGCGCCGGGCTGGCGGCCGGTTCAAAACGGCAGAGGCGGAATTCCGCGCTCCTCACCCCGGTGTCGCAACGGCAACATTGGGGCGGCCGAACGCCGCTTCCATCTCGCGCCGGACCTTGACCGCGAAATCGTCGGCGTCATACGCGACGTCGCTCCATTTGAGCCGCTCGCCCTCGGCAACGTCGCGCTTGAGGGCGATGTCGCTCGCGAGCCCGAGCGGCAGAAAGCCCTCATCGAGCGAATGCTCGGCCGGCGTCTGCTTGCCCCATACGCAGAACCCGCCCTCGCCGTCGAGCACCTCGCCCTTCTTGAGCGCGCGCTTGGCGGTCGCGACGACATCGGAACGAAAGCCGGTCGGCGTTCCGGTCGGCTCCTTGCGCAGCGCAGCCGAGGCGACCGAGATGCCGAGCTCGAGCCCGATCATGTGAATCGGGCGATAGAGCGCGGCGTAGCGTCCGCTGGCGTCGGGCAGGAGATGATATTCCTTAAAGCAGCGGCGGGCGTAGTCGCTCTCGCCCTCGAACACCACATAAGTGCCGAGCGCAAGGTGATGCGGCACGTCGCGGCCGTCGCGATAGACCGACGACACCACTTCGGTGACGCCGGTCTTCTCGATCACGCCGCCGGCGCCTTTCGGCCTCACCACGTCGGCCAGCTCGAAACGCGTCGCCGGCGGAAATCCCAGGCCGTCGCGTTGCGAGTGGAGGCCGGTCGCGTTGCACACCGCCGTCATCTCGATGCCCGACTTGGTGCCGTCAATGAAGCTGTTGAACATTTTCGGATTGATGGAGCCGCGATCCGCGATCTGCAGATAGCGGTCGAGGATGTCCCACAGCGTGTCGGGCGTGGAACGATGGTAGTGCGGCTCGTAGCGCGTGCCCTTGCCCGCCGCGATCACCTTGAAGCCGCAGGCGCGCGCCCAGTCGACATGCTCGCAGATCAATGCCGGCTGATCGCCCCAGGCCAGGCTGTAGACCACGCCGGCGGCCTTGGCCTTGCGGGCGAGCAGCGGACCGGCGAGCGCATCGGCCTCGACATTGACCATCACGATGTGCTTGCCATGCGCGATGGCCTCGAGCGCATGGCGGATGCCAGCCTGCGGCACGCCGGTCGCCTCGATGACCACCTCGATATCGGGAAAGGCGATCAGCGCGGCGGCATCGGCGCCGACATGGGTGCGCCGCGTCTTGAACGCTTCGCCGAGCGAGGACGCGGCGAAGGCCGCCTCCTCCCAGCCGGCGTTCTTGAGCTGGTCGCGGGCGCGAGCGACGTTGAGATCGGCGAGCCCGACGACATGCAGACCCGGCGTGCGGCGCGCCTGGGTCAGGAACATGGTGCCGAACTTGCCGGCGCCGATCAGCCCGACCGTCACTGGCCGGCCGACGGTCTCGCGCTCAAGCAGCATCGTGTGCAAATTCACCAAGCCCCTCCCCGATCATCGTTGGCAGGATCGAAACACACGGCGTGCGACCGAACAAGGCGCGCGCACGCGACCACGGGCCGAGATCGACCCGTGTCTGGACGACCTCGCAGTCTATTGACACATTGCGCTGGTGACGAAGTGCTCGATCGAGCAGTCGCCCGGCGATTGGCGGCCAGATATATAGACCCGCGCTGGGCACTTTTCCGCGCTCTGCATGTCGACGCTGTTGCCTTGCCCGAAACCGTTCGCCTTGCACAGCGCGCTCGCCGCGGCGCGGCAATCGGGAGCGCCGTTCGGCGCCATGGCGCAGCGCTCCCGCCCGCTAATCAAGCGCGTACCGGGAAGGCGTACGACGCTGTCGGCCGCGCCCTTGGCGGCACCGGTCGCGGCATCAGCTGCACCCTTGGCGGCGCCGCCGGCCTGTTCGCCGAGGCCGCCGAGCGTGTCGCGCGCACTGTCGAGCCCGGCCTTGACGCTGTCGACCGAGTCGTCGAACAAGCGGCCGATCGTGTCGAGCAGTCCCGGCCGGCTAGCCGGCGTCGGCGTGACGCCAGGCGGCGTTGCGTTGGGAGCTTGCGATGGCGCAACCGCCTGCTCGGCACGCGCGCTGGAGCAGGCAAGCAGCGCGATCGCCAGCGCCGCCGCACAGCGAGCGGCAGTGCTCGCACGCGCAGGCCGCCGTTTCGCCGATCGGTTTCGATCCTGTCCGGCCATCACAAGCTTTGCCGCAAATGAAGCGCGACAAGCGCGCGATATCGTGTGTTTTTCGCCCGCACGCGTGGCGAAATTGAGGACGACGCGTCGGTGGCGCTGCCGTCCAATGCGATCAGAAGATGTAGACGGCGGCGACGATGCCGACCACCAAAATGCCGACGCTGACGGCAAACCAAAACCCGAGCCGTTGCTCGATGATGGCGCGTGCCTGCGGCCCGTAGCGGCTGAGCAGAAACGCCGCCAAGTAGAAACGCATGCCACGGGCAACAAACGAGCACAGGATGAACATCGCTAGGTTGTAGCCGGCGAAGCCGGAGGTGATCGTCACGATCTTGTAAGGGATCGGAGTAATGCCCTTGAGGAGAATGATCCAGGTGCCCCAGCGCGCATAGGCTTCGCGGAACGCTTCGACCTTGTCGCCATAGCCGTAGAGTTGGATCAGCCAATGTCCGACCGTGTCGTAGAGGTAGGCGCCGATGAAGTAGCCCAGCACGCCGCCGGCGACCGACGTCAACGTGCACAGCGTGGCGTAGGACCACGCCTTCTCCGGGCGCGCCAGCGACATCGGGATCAGCATGGTGTCGGGCGGGATCGGAAAGATCGAACTCTCCAGAAACGACACGACACCCATCAGCCACGTGGCGTACGGCCTGTGGGCCGCGGCAATACACCAATCGTACGCGCTTCGAAGCATGGCGGGCCTGCTTAGCGGTCGCGCCTGGGAATGTCCACGGCTGCGAAGCGTGCCGCTCGAGGATTGCGATGCCATGCGCGGGATCAGGGCCGGCGCTGCTTATACTCGCGGCGCATGGTGACGGCTGCGACCTTGGGCCGCGCCGCGGTATCGCGCTCCTTCAGTATCTTTTCGGCGATGCCGAACATCCGTTCGCGGCGGTCCATCTCCTTCCACACGTCCTTGGGATGGATGCCGGTGGCGACCCACAACACGACGAGATTGTAGAGGAGGTCGGCACTCTCGCGCACCACGGCGTCGCGGTTGCCGTTCATCGCGTCGATGACGACCTCGACCGCTTCCTCGCCGACTTTCTTCGCCATCTTGGCGCGACCCGACCCCAGCAGCCGGGCGGTGCGCGACATCGCGGGGTCCGCGGTGCGAGCGGCGATGACGGCCTCGAACAGGCGGTCGAGCGAATCAGCCATATCCGGAGAATAGCGTTTTCTCGCCGACAAGCGAGTTAACGCCGGCCTAACAATTCAAAAAAGAGCCCGGCATCGCCGCGGCGCCGGGCTTCGATCGTCGCATTGCGCTGTGCATCAATGATAATGGTGATGCCAGTGCCCGCCGCGCCAGCCGTAGACGCGCCGACCGCCATCATACGGGCCGGGATAGTAGGCGTAGCCGGGGTCTGCGTAGTACCCGTTCGGGTAACCATAATAGTATTCGTCGCGATGCATCCGGCTCGCCGCCAGCGCAGCGATGCCGCCGATTGCGGCGAACATGCCGAGTGCCGCGGCGTTGCCGCGATGCCGCCGGCGTGAGCTGAGCTCGGTTGCCGCCGCGCCCGCGTCGCTCTTCACCTCCTTGTCGCCGCCGGACGCCGCAAGCGCCGGCGTGAAGCCGAACGAGGTGAGCGCCATGGCCGCTGCCGTCGCGATCGCAACGGTGCGGCTCGTTGTCGTGCGCATGGTGAACCTCCATCCTTGAGACGTGAGTGTCATACTCAAGTCTCCACGTGGATGTTGGTTCCTGCCAAAACGACGCATGGCGGCGACACGATATCAGCAGCGAATGCGGCGATCACAAGAGGCGTCATTCCCCTTCGGCCAGCAGGCTGGCATTGCCGCCGGCCGCCGCGGTATTGAT